>Ga0209598_10000631_pt1 | contig 28626 bp, 17 predicted proteins | sample M_140807_EF_Meta_FD_187317 | JGI IMG/M metagenome (GOLD analysis project Ga0209598, IMG submission 187317) | Freshwater microbial communities from Lake Montjoie, Canada to study carbon cycling - M_140807_EF_MetaG (SPAdes) (version 2) | ecosystem: Environmental > Aquatic > Freshwater > Lake...
CCGGAGCCAATTACAAAAAGCCCCGGCCTGTGATCCCACCACTACCTGCCCTGAATGAATCTCGCTCCAATCCGGTCGCAGCGCGACCCGAGGAACCACGCGCCATGTCCGCACCCCATTCTGCGCCAGCGGCCCATGCCAGTCTGGCACGCGAAGCGATGGGCCTTTTGGCCCGCATGCACGAGGATAATGCCCGACTTCATCGTCAATTTTTGGAAACGCAGGAGTCTGCGCAGCGGGCGCTGATGGCGCTGGTGGAAGGGCGCGCGATGCCTGCAATGGCGCAGGTGGTCACCTCGCCCCGGCCTGCGGCGCCGTTGACAGTTCCTGCCGCACCCGTGGCGGCTATGGCTCCAGCGCAGCCAGTGTATGTGGCGCCCGCTCCAGTTGCCCCGTTCATTTCGGCGCCCGCGCCTGCGGCTGTACCAGCCAAATCTGCCGGGCCCGATATTCTGGGAATTGTCCGGTTGGTTATATCCGACAAAACCGGATATCCTGTCGAGGCCTTGGGCGAAGACTTGGCGCTTGACGCAGATCTGGGTATCGATTCCATCAAGCGCGTGGAAATTATGGCGGGTGTGCAGGAGCGACTTCCCGATGCCCCGGTGATTGGCCCGGAAATGATGGGCACACTTCGCACATTAAGGCAGTTGGTGGATCACCTTTCCGGAGGTGCCGCGCATGCGCCGGCGGCACAGTCGCAGCCCCAGCCTGTTGCCGCATCCAATGCTCCCGCATCATCAACCGACTCCATCATGGCGGTATTGCGGTCTGTTATATCTGACAAGACCGGTTATCCTATCGATGCCCTTGGCGAGGACCTTGCCCTCGATGCGGATCTTGGCATCGATTCCATCAAGCGCGTCGAGATTTTGGCAGGTGTGCAGGAGCAGCTTCCGGAAGCACCCACGGTGAGCCCTGACCAGATGGGCACGCTGAGAACGCTCCGTCAGCTCGCGACGCACCTTTCGGGAAGCACTTCAGTGGCTTCCGCGCCGGTTACCCCGGAAAAAAAAACGACATTGGAACGCCACGAGCTGAATTTCGAGCCATGGACGCCGGTTCCGGGGCCGATACTGCTGCCGGCCGGGTCGCGCGTTCTACTGGCCGGTGACCATCCGGACCTTGTGCGTGAATTACAATCCGCGTCGAACTGGCGTGTGGAAGTCGTCACGGATCCATCCGCAATTCATGGTCCATTCGACGGTTTGATTTTGTTTTTGCCCAAAATGCCCGGATTGGACTTGGCATGCCAAACCGTCCGTTGGTTACAGGCCGCGCGGGCCGGTTTGACCGACGCTGGCCGCCGAGGCGCTGCCTTGCTTGCGGGCGTGGTGCAACTCGATGGCGCTTGGGGTGGCGACGGTGGCGCGGATACCGACCTTGGGCTGCTGGCTGGAGCTGTAAAAACAGCGGGGCGCGAATGGCCCGGGGTGTCTCCCCGATTGATCGATTGCGCTGTCGGAGTGTCTGCCGCGCTATTGGCTCAAACCATTTGCCGGGCTAATACTCCCGCGGAAGTCGGTTTATCGTCATCAGGTCATATTGCCGGAGTATTGAGAGTCGTGCCATCGCCGGCACATGGCCGTTGGCCATTGGAACGTGGCGATACGGTGGTGGTTACCGGTGGTGGACGTGGCGTAACCACCGAAGTGGCGTTAGGTATGGCTCGCGTTATGCCGCTCCGCTTTGTGTTGGTAGGTCGGACCGCGCTGGAAGTGGAACCTGTGGAATTCGCAACGCTGGCCGATGAGCCCGCGTTGGTACGTGCCCTGATATCGAGTGGTTTAGCGTTACCCGCGGCGCGCAGCCGCGCGGCCCGGTTGTTGGCGGGCCGCGAAGTGGCGCGCACCATGTCTCGGCTACAAGCGGCCGGTTCCGTGGCGGAGTACATTTCGGCTGACATTTCCGATCTTAATGCGTTGACATTGGCGCTCCGCCCTAAACTTGACGCGCTCAAACCTGTGCGTGCCGTTGTGCATGGTGCCGGCGTTCTGGCCGATGCCCGCATCGAGTCGAAGACCATGGCAGAGGTGGAGCGGGTCTGGAATCCCAAAATCAAGGGGCTTGAAAACATCTTGCGCCTTGTGCCACCGGAAGGATTGGGAGCATTGGTCCTGTTCGGGTCCATCACGGGGCGGTTGGGACGTGTCGGCCAACTCGACTACGCCATGGCCAATGCGGCATTGGCATGCCGTGCCCGGTCGCTGTCTCGGCGGTATCCAGCGTGCAGGGTGGTTGCTGTCGATTGGGGCCCATGGCGTGGCGGAATGGTCGATGGCACATTGGCCCGATTGTTCGATGCCGAGGGTGTTGGGCTGATTGAACCAGAGTCGGGTGGAGACTTTTTGGCTAACGAATTGGCCAGTTACGGTCCTGCCGAGGTTATGGCTTTGGCAGCGGGTTCACGGTTGCCTGAAGATCATCAGCCAGTTGTGGCGCCAGTTCGTGATCGCGCGGAATGGACACGCCCCGTCGCCATGGCAACACACCGATTCCTCGAAGGCCATATGCTTGATGGCCGCGCCGTGCTTCCATTCGCCGTTGCCGTTGAATGGATGGCGCATACGGCGCTGCATGCCCGGCCCGGGCAGTCGATTGTGGAAATATCAGATTTGCAGGTGCTGAAGGGAGTCGTTCTTGAAGAGGGTGAAACCATCCACCTCGAGGCGGTAACCAGAAGTTTAGATAACGATAGCGTGAGCGTCGCGTTGCGGTCGCAGCAAGATCGGCCCGGCATGGATCGGTTCCGGGCGACGGTGCGTCTGGGCGATGGCATGCCCGCGGGATCGGCGCCATCGCTTGAGAGGCCCACGGGTTCAGGCCTTGCCGTGGACCATCTGTACGGTGGCCGGTTGTTCCATGGCGCGGAATGGCGGATGATCGAGACGGTGGAAGTAGCTTGTCCGGGAGGAATTGTGGCCAAGCTTCGCCCCGCGCCCGCGCCCGCCCGCCTGATGGATTCTCCCCTGCGCGGTCGATGGATCATCGATCCGTGGGCACTCGATGGCTTGTTTCAAGCCGCCATTCTGTGTTCACAGGAACGCGGCCACGCGGGATGTTTGCCCTCACGTGTGGCGCGAATGGAAATAACAGGCAAGTTTGGCCAAGAAGGCTGCCTGCTGGTGATGCGCGTAGTTCGCGCGGGCGAACATGGCCTTGTTGCCGATGCGGAATTTCTGGATGCCTTCGACAAGGTAATCGCGCGGGTGACGGGTCTGGAATGCACTATTGATCCATCGCTGGCCCGCGCTTTTCAGCGTTCGCGTCCTCGGGCAGCCGGCACCCCCTGAGATTTTGTAATGACACAGTCCCGTCAGGAACCGGTTGCCATCGTTGGCATGGGTGGATGGTTTCCGCCCGGTGTCGATGTGGATGGTCTTTGGCGCATGGTGCTTGGCCGGGAGTCGGCCAGTGCTGTCGTGCCACCATCCCGTTGGGGAACAGATCCGTCCGCATTGCTTGATTCTTCAGGTACTCGACCCGATAGCGTGCTTTCGACCCGGGCTTGCCTGTTGACCGAACTGCCAGCAGGATCTGAAGACCCCGGTAGCGCTTTAGCCAGACGCGCGGGAACAGCCGCCATTACCGGTGTCAGACTGCCTGATGCGACAAAAATGGGAGTGATTTTGGGGCATATCGCCCTGCCTACGCGGTCATCGATGGCTCGACAGCGCGCTGAAGCGGAATCGCGCCTTCAGGGACTTGGCGTTCGTAGTGCTGGCGAATCAATTTATAAAGAAGATTTTGTTAATCCGTCTTTTGCCCCGGCTCGCGAGTTGGCTGGGGCCGTGGGCGCTCGTGGCGTGTGTTACACACTGGATGCCGCCTGCGCCTCCACGTATTACGCTATTGCTTTGGCAGTGGGTGAGTTGCGCCGTGGCCGTGCCGACCTGATGTTGGCTGGTGGCGTGTCGTGCCCGGATCCGCTGTACACTCAGACGGGCTTTTCACGCCTGAAGGCGCTATCACCCTCGGGAATCTGCTCCCCTTTCGACCAGCGTGCCGACGGCTTGGTCGTGGGGGAGGGTGCTGGTGTTTTCGCTTTGAGGCGATTATCCGACGCCGTGGCGGCGGGTGATCGCATTTTGGGAGTGATTGTCGGAACGGGTCTGAGTAACGATCCTTCCGGCCATTTGTTGACGCCGTCAAGCATTGGTCAGGTCGACGCGATGAGGCGCGCCCACGCGGCATCGGGTTGGTCTCCGGACATGGTGGATTATGTCGAGTGCCATGCTCCTGGAACTCCGCTGGGTGACCGGGTGGAATTTGCCAGCCTGTGCGAAGTGTGGTCTGGCACGCCGGCAGGATCGTGTGTGCTGGGTTCAGTGAAGGCGAATGTGGGCCATATGCTGACAGCCGCTGGCACTCCGGCACTGGCCAAGATGCTGCGCGCCCTTGCCGAGGGTGTGTTGCCTCCAGCGACAGGATTTTCCCAACCTGCCCATGGGATTGAACTGACTGGAAGCCCATTCCGTGTGCCAACGGAAGCATCGGTATGGCACCGTCGGGGCCAAGCGATTCCCCGGCGCGTGGCGTTGAGCGGTTTTGGTTTTGGCGGTGTGAACGCCCATATTTGCGTTGAAGAGTATCTGGATACGCGCACAGTCGTTTCATTTGAACGGGTAGCCCCACCCACACTGGCAGTGCTGGAGCGGGAATTCGTACAATTGACCGACCCGGCAGCGCGGCCCGAACAGTTTCACCTGGCCATCCCCCCCACAGAACTGGAAGGGATGTTGCCCCAGCAAATGATTGCATGGCAAGCAGCATCGCGGGTTATTGCGCGTCTTGAGAGTGTCGGCACATTGCCGGAGCGTACCGGTGTATTTCTTGGGGCAGGGCTCGACCCGCGCGCCAGCCGGTTTTTCCTGAGGCATCTGGTTGATGAGCCGTGGCGTGACCATGTGCATCCACCCCTCGATGCTGGGCGTACTTTGGGTGCCCTGGTGAGCCTTGCTCCCAGCCGTATCGCCCGCGAATTTAAATTCACAGGGCCAGCTATCACATTGTCGGCAGGCAGTCTTTCAGGCTTGGCCGCGTTGCAGGTGGCAATGGATGCGCTGGAACGCGATGAAATTGAATTGGCAGTGGTGGGAGCGGTGGAGGCAGACGAAGCGGTTGGGCCTCCCCATGCGGTGTTTCTGGTGATTGCCCGCCTTCAGGTGGCTGCGCGTGTTGGTTTCAACCCGCGCGCCATTCTACGCGCTGCTGCCTGTGAAGGCGGTCCGTTTGCTGATGGTGCGAATCTTTGCCAGACCGTAGAAGCTGCTCTCACTCCTTCGGAAAATCATCCCGGGCAGGTTCAGGCATGGCTTGTGGCGGGTGGCGACGAAGCCGAAACGGCATTGGTTGAACTATTGGCTCCCCGATCGCGGCGCGACAGCGTGATTTCCGCCCGACGGGTCTTTTCGCAAGGAATCCCGGATCACACCGCAGGCTTGGCTCTGGTTCATGAACTGATGGGATGTCTTGAGGAGCAGAAACTTCCGGAGGCTGGTCCCGGAGGGACACGCCCCTCGCCGCTGGCAGATCCTGGGGTAGGTGATGCATGGCTGCGTGCTTCGCCCATGGAACCCCGTACAGGGGCAGCGTGTGCGCTTGATCCCATGGCAGGTTGCTCTGCTGTGTTTTTGGAGGAGTGCGCGCTGGCAGCCGAAACCTTAAGCACGAATGTCCCTGCCTGCATGTCGTTGCATGCGTGCGAGGCAGACGACGTTGAAGGCTTGCTGTCAGTTTTGGAATCTGGAACTGTTTCTGGTCTGCATGAGCGCCCGGCGCAGCCCGAGGCCTTGCTTGGCATAGCGTTGATGCCGCGTACGGGTGAATCGTTGCGGGAGTTATCCCGTTTGGTTGCCGGCCACTTGCGATCCGGCGGACACGCGTCGTTGGATACATTGTCGAGTCGGTTTGAAGGTCGTGTGCGTGGTTCGGCATCTCCTGTGAGAGGCCGGGTAGCTTTGGTATTCCCCGGATCGGGTAGTTCGTTTGCAGGCATGGGGCGCGCTCTGGCCGCCGCGTTTCCAGCACTTGCTGGAGAGGATTTGGATCAGGAAGTTGTCAGGCCCGATATCTTTTGGCGTGGAACGCCTGAGGCCGTGGCATCGGCCAGCCCGTGTCAGAAAATATTGGCGCAGGTGGCGTTGGGCCGACTGACTACCCGCGCGCTGGAAATGATGAATGTGCCTTTTTCAGCTACTCTTGGGTACAGTCTTGGGGAATCGACCCAGCTCGTGGCTACCAGCATCTGGCCCGATCTGGAAGGCCTGAGGCAGGACCTGCTGCTGTCGAGTCTCTTTACCCACGACCTTGTTTCACCATGGCGTGCCGCGCGACTTTCGTTCCGCCTCAAACCAGATGACGATTTCCGTTGGGTCAACGCTCTGCTGCTGATTGATGCCCATGAGGCCGTTCGCGCTTTGTCTGGTCAGGAACGCGTTTTTCTGCTGGCGTCTTTGGCACCGGGTGAATGCGTGATTGGCGGAGATGAGCACGCTGTTATGGCGTGGCTCAAGCCGCTTTCAGGCCGGTTCACGCTTCTCGCCGATTCCACGGCAGGGCATTGCGCCTTGGCCAAACCGTGTGCCGAAGCGTACCGGCAACTTCACCATCGGCATGCCCAGCCTCGCCCGGGTATGGACATCTACTTCTCCGCCACAGGTAACAAGGAACCACACGAAGCAGCGGCGTTGGCCACGGCTCTGGTCCGCGGGATTCTGGAACCGCTGAACCTTCCCCGGGTAGTCAGGCGTATGCACGACGACGGGGTGAGGATCTTCCTCGAAGCCGGACCAGGTATTGGCATGACTCGTTGGATTGGCAAGACGTTGGCCGGCATTCCTCATGCCAGTGCCGCCATCCACCCACCTGGCCGACAGGACCTCGATGCTTTGTCTCAGGCTTTGGCATTGCTCATAACAGAACGCGGCAACTGGGCTTGGTCTGTGGCGCCTGAATCGGTTGGGCAATCGGCACCTGTTCGCACACATGCATCTGGTTCTAGTCCCGGGGTTCTATTTGGCGGGCCCAAGCCATTGGTCATTCCCGCTGTAAGTGTAGTAAAACCTATTGTATCTCCGGTTAACGCTCCCACGGTTCAACCGGTTCTACCCGTGGCTCCACCTGTAACTGCCGCACCCGATAATTTACCTACTAACCCAATGGAATTGGGCCGTTGGCCCGAGGCGCTCGAGGCATCGCGCGATGCGCATGGAGCGTGGTTGACCACGCATGCAGCCGCGCTAGAAAGGTTGTCGCGTCTGCAGGAACTGGCAGCCCTTGAAGGTGAATCGCCTAATGATGAGCCAAATGGTTTGGTTTCGACAGAATTTATTCCAGATGTCAGATATTCGATGAACTGGGAGCAGTGCCTGAGTTTTGCCAAAGGTAGTGTGGCGGATGCCATGGGCACGCGTTTCGCGCCAATCGACACCTATCCCAGCCGGGTGCGTCTGCCGGATGAACCGTTGCTATTGGTTCACCGAGTCATCAGGATCGAGGGCGAACCGTGTTCAATGACTTCAGGTCGGGTGATCACCGAACATGATGTGCGCGCAGATGCGTGGTATCTGGATCAGGGAGCCATTCCACTGGCTGTGTCGGTTGAAGCAGGGCAGGCAGATATGCTGCTGGCGGGTTGGCTAGGGATCGATTTTCATACAAAAGGGTTGGCAAATTACCGTCTTCTGGACGCCGAGGTCACCTTCCATGGTCCTCGACCGACCCCTGGCTCAACCATTGTGTACGACATTCGGGTGGATCGCTTTTTCCGGCATGGCGAGACCTACCTGTTCCGTTTTCGTTACGACGCCACTGTTAATGGCCAATTGCTGCTGAGCATGCGCGAGGGGTGCGCGGGGTTCTTCAGTCCGCGCGAGCTGGCCGATGGCAAAGGCCTCGTTGCCCGCCCGCAGCGAGTGAAGTCCGATGAGAAATGTGTACCCATTCCAGCTCCTGCTGGCGGCGGTTCACTTGATGCCGCAGGTGTGGCCGCATTGCGCCGAGGCGATCTTGCTGGGGCGTTTGGTTCGTCATTCTCAGGTCTTGCATTGGCGCATCCGCCATGCCTTCCGAGCGGGAAGCTCGCCCTACTCGATCGCGTACCTGAGTTCGATCCGAACGGTGGTGCCTGTGGCCTTGGGTTTATCTCTGCCGAACTGGATATTCATGCCGACGATTGGCACATGGTCTGCCACTTTGTGGATGACCGAGTGATGCCAGGTACGCTGATGTACGAGGCGTGTGCCCAAACCTTGCGAATTCTCATGTGGCGTTGGGGTTGGTTGGGAGAGGAAGGCACGTGGCGTGCCGAACCGACACCCGGCGTGACCAGTAGCCTGCGTTGCCGGGGACAGGTGATTCCCGGTTGCCGGGTTCTTCGTTATGAAATCACGGTGACTGGCCGATCTCAAGGTACTTGCCCACGCGCCTTGGCGGATGCTGTTTTGTTGGTTGATGGCAAGCCAGTTGTCTCGATCGAAAACATGGCCATCAGCTTTGTGGGGCTTGAGGCGGAATCGATCGATCGGCTCTGGTCTGGCCGTGTGTTCGGGCCTGCTTCCACTTACAATTATGACCGCATATTGGCTTATTGCATCGGCAAACCGTCAGAAGCATTTGGTGAGCCTTACCGGATTTTCGATCAAGGGCGAATCATTGCCCGGTTGCCCGGACCACCTTATCTGTTTCTCGACCGCATCGAAGCTGTCGACGCTACTCCTTGGAAGTTATTGGCAGATGCGCGCGCCACGGGCGCCTACGATGTTCCCCAAGCTCCTTGGTACTGCGCCGAGGCGGGGCAGCCGGGCATGCCATTCGCTGTGCTCCTTGAGGTCGCCCTGCAAGTGTGTGGTTGGCTGGCGGCACATGGCGGTGCGGCTTTGCTGTCGCCCACCGATGTTTCCTTTCGTAATCTTGGCGGCAAAGCGGTGCGCCATCAGCCTGTGCTGCCCGGATCAGGTGCGCTTGTCACCACGGTTACCCAGACCAAGGTATCGCGTTCTGCCGGGATGATTATTCTTGAATACGATCTCGATACACGGATGAATGGCGGTTTGGTCTACACGGGCCAAACGTCGTTTGGGTTCTTTCCCAAGGAAGCCCTTGCGCGACAGGTGGGTATTGCCGAGGCGCGCCCTTGGCGCCCAGATCCATCTGAAGTCTTGGTTTTTCAACCTGTACCGACGGGAGCTAATTTGCCACGCGATCGCTGGCAGATGCTTGATTTGTTTGCACACCTACCAGCGGGTGGGCCGCATGGGCTTGGTTGGTTGGAAGGTCGTACGGAAGTTGATCCAGAAGCTTGGTTCTTTGAAGCTCACTTTTATCAGGATCCGGTCTGGCCGGGATCGTTGGGGCTTGAAGCATTTTTGCAATTGCTTCACTACGACTGCCTGAAGCATTGGGGCCCGGGAACGATCGATCTGGTCGATGGCACGGAACATCGCTGGACTTATAGGGGGCAGGTAACCCCTGGAATTCGGCATGTGACTGTCTTGGCCGAGATCATTTCGCGCGACCCCAGCACCCGCGAATTGGAAGGACGAGGTTGGTTGTGTGTGGGCGACAAGATTATTTACGGCATGGAAGGTTTCCGGGTGCGCTGGACGTCCGGCATAGCCGGAACGGCTTCTGCCCGCTAGATTCACATCATGTTTGATAACCTTCGCTCAGTTATGGTTCCGCGTTACCAACGAGTCCACCTCGAAGCGTTTTCGTGTTCACTGGCGCCCGTGGTGGTTTCAAGCGACGAGCTTGACGACCGTTTGGAGTCGGCCCTGAAAACCTTGCGCGTGCCCCGGGGGCAGCTCGAAGCGTTGACTGGAATCCGTGAACGCCGCTGGTGGGAACCAGGTGCCCCGTTGGCTGAAAGTGCCGCTAAGGCCGCTCTGATGGCTCTGGAGCGCGCTGGCCGCGACCCCGCTGAAATCGACGCGGTCTTGTTCACATCGGTATGCCGTGAACATTTTGAACCTGCCACAGCTTGCCGTGTTGCCGATTTACTGGGCGCCCGCCACGCCGCTTGGGTTCATGATATTTCCAATGCCTGTCTGGGTGTGCTTAGTGGCATTATCGATCTGGCAAACCGGATTGAACTAGGGCAGATTCGCTCTGGCGTGGTGGTTGCGTGTGAATCGGCCCGGGAAATAACCGAACGCGCGATCACTCAGCTGGCCCTGCACCCTACCATGGAAAATTACCGCGAAACATTGGCAACGCTGACCGGTGGTTCAGGTGCGGCCGCTGTGGTTGTAGGTGAAGGACAGGGCCGCGGTCTGGGTGCCCGTTTGCATGGCGGCGTCAGCCGTTCCGACACCCGTTTCAATAGCCTTTGCCGCTGGGGCCTTGCCGACACCCTTACTGGACATCCGCTGGTTCACCTCGCGTCTGGCTTGGGCCCGGTGGTGCAGACGATGGCAACCGACTCGGTTGCAGTGCTTCGTCATGGCCTTGAACTGGGTAAGCGGACGTGGGACGCGTTTCTGTCTGTCATGGGAATGGCGCCTCCCGACTTTGATCAGGTGGTGTGCCATCAGGTGGGTACCGCTCACCGGGATGCCATGCTGGCTTCGTTTGGTTTATCGAGTAGCCAAGTGTACTCAACCTATCCGTTTTTGGGCAACATGGGCACAGCGGCCCTGCCTGCCACTGTGGCACTTGCCGATGAAAGACGCTTGCTTGTACCCGGAAAACCAATCGGTTTGCTGGGGATTGGCAGCGGCCTGAATTGCCTGATGCTGGGTGCCACATGGTGACCTCGCCGGTCCCTTTTCGCGCGGCCCAGATTCTCCCCCGGCTAGCTCCCGGCTCTTATTCATTTTGCAGCCGGTGGCCCACTCTGCCTTCCGGTAGCCGGATGCACCACATCGACGAGGGCTCCGGCCCTCCGGTGATTATGCTGCACGGCAATCCGTCGTGGTCGTTTCTGTACCGCAATGTGATTCCTGCTTTGGCCACAACGCACCGCGTGATTGTTCCCGATCATTTGGGGTGCGGACTGTCCGATATGCCGCCTTCGGGTTACCGATTCACTTTGGCTGATCGCGTTGCTGATCTCAATGACCTGCTGGCGATCACGGTACCTAATGGACCTATCGATATTGTCGCTCACGACTGGGGCGGGATGATCGGTCTGGCTTGGGCCGTCGCGCACCCAGAGCGCGTTCGTCGCTTGGTGCTGATGAACACGGCAGGATTTGGTCTGCCTCCTGGCGCGTCGATTCCGTGGTCTTTGCGATTGGCCCGGACGCCGTTACTGGGTTCACTTTTGGTGCGTGGATTCAACGGATTTGTCAAGGGAGCCATCAGCCATGGGGTTACCAAACCCCTCCCGGAAGCGGCCCGACAAGGTTTTCTCGCACCGTACGCGTCGTGGGAAGACCGCGAAGCGATTCATCGGTTTGTACTGGATATCCCGCTTTCGAAGGGGCACCCGACGTGGGATCTGGTGCAGCGCACCAGCGAAGGCCTTGAGTCGTTGGCCTGCAAGCCCGCTCTTCTGTTATGGGGCCTGCGTGATTTTGTGTTCACGCCTCCCTATCTGGAACAATGGCGGCGGGTTTGGCCCGGCGCCAACGCCCATGTTCTACCCGATGCCGGGCATTGGTTGCTCGAAGACGAGCCGGAAGAGTGCTGCCGCCGTATCGAAGCATTTTTGAGATCGTGAGGGATCGGGCGTGGCGACGTTGATCCCCCGCATGCTTGAAGAAGCCGTTCAGGCCCGTTCGGGCTTTCCTGCCATCGTTGCTCCTTCTCGATGGTCGCGTTCAGAAACATGGTCTTATGAACGTCTTTTAGACGCGTCGGACCGCCTTTCGGCCTCGCTCGTGGCCATGGGTGTTGGTGCCGGCATGCGCGTAGCTGTCATGGCGCCGCCATCCCCCCGTTTGTTCGCCACCTTGTTCGCTCTGTTTCGGCTGGGTGCCGTGGCAGTCATGGTTGATCCCGGTATGGGACTCAAAGGGCTGAAACGCTGCCTTGGAGAAGCTGACTGTCAAGGTTTTATCGGCTCTCCCAAGGCGATGATTGCCCGGGCGATTCTTGGTCTTTGCCCCGGCGCCCGGATCGTGGCGCACATTGGCAATGGCTGGTTGCCCGGATACCGCGCGCTTGTTGAGGCGCGTTCAGGTGGTACGCCTGTTTATCCTGCTGCTCCCGCGGACATGGCTGCCATTCTTTACACCAGTGGATCCACCGGGCCCGCCAAAGGCGCCGTCTATTCCGCTGGCACGCTGGCGGCCCAAGTCGTGGCGTTAAGGGATATGCTGGACATCCAGCCCGGCGAAGTCGATCTTTCAACATTTCCGCTCTTTGGATTGTATGCTCCAGTGCTGCGCATGACAGCCGTTATCCCAATAATGGATTTTACGCGCCCGGCTTCTGTCGATGCAGCTATGCTGCTTGATATGGCAGCCCGGTACCGGGTGGACAATTTGTTTGCTTCGCCAGCGGTTCTGGCCCGTCTGGCGAAGCGAGCCGAGGAGCATGGCGGTCTCGACCGTCTTAAGCGGATCATTTCAGCGGGTGCTCCTGTGCCATGGCCGTTGGTGAGGCGGGTGAGGGCTTTGTTGCGACCCGGTGCCAGTCTTTATACGCCTTATGGCATGACTGAGGCACTTCCTATCGCCTGCCCTTCCGATTCTGAGATTTTGGGAGATGCGCTCGAGCGTACTCGTTGCGGTGGTGGCATTTACCTTGGCAAGCCGGTCCCGGGCATTCGTGTAACAATACTCCCCGCAAGTGACGAGCCTTTGGGTACCGTACCGGATTCCCTACCATCTGGTTCACATGGGGAAATTGCCGTTACTGGGCCTCAGGTCACACGGTCGTATTGGCGAAGACCGGAGGCCGACTCCCGCCACAAAATGACTATGGATGGCGAAGTTATTCACCGGACAGGCGACCTTGGTTATCTCGATTCGTCAGGCGACCTTTGGTATCTGGGTCGTCAGGCTCAGGCGGTGCGGGTGGGAGGGAAATCGTACCCAGCGGATGCCTGCGAAGCCGTGTTCCTCGATCTGCCCGGCGTATCGCGTGTTGCCCTTGTTCAGGCGGGGCCAGACTGTGCCGCGTTGGTGGTTGAACCGCATACCGGTGTAAGTTCAGCCAATCTGAAAGCTGAGATTCGCCGTCGTGCGGCCGAGGTGGATCTGGATGTACCAATCTTCACAGTTCTGATTCACGAGCCTTTTCCGGTCGATCGTCGGCACAACAGCAAGATCGATCGCGAGACACTTGGCCAATGGGCCGCGAGCCAGCCCGAAGTGAGTCAGGGCTTCAATCGGTCAGCCATTCCAAATTGAAGCGCGCCACCTTGATTTTGTCTTTTGCCTCATACAAGCAAATCACGCTGCCATCCGGCAAGACGGCAAGATCTGAATAAGCGCTGGCACCCGGTTCCACTGTTTTGTTCACAGGCCACGTTTTGCCATCGTCTCGGCTTAGTTGAATGGATAGGTTTTGGCGTTTTCCACGGCCACCCGGAACTTCTTTACCCGAGGCATCAATTGCCAAGGTGCGCGCACTTGAAAACAGCAGGGTGCCGGGCTTGGAAGGGTGCGCGATCAACCCCGCCATGCAGATGGGCTCCCAGAGTTGGTTGTGGAACTCGGGCTTGTTCCAGTTGTGTGCGCCATCGGGGCTGATGGTGATGATCTTGCGGTTGGCTTTCGACTCGTTGCGTGTGATCAGCATGACGCTGCCATTGGAGAGCGGAGCAATGGTTGTTTCATTGGGATCACCAAATGGAGGCGTATTGGGAACTGCTATGTCGCCCGCTTTCCAAGTCTTGCCATGGTCGTCGCTGTAAATGGTGCCCGCGGCGGAGGGATGATGGCTTCCTTTTTTTCCGTAAGCGATCCAGACGGGAACCACGAGCCGGCCAGTGCTGGTTTGAATTCCGTGGCCAGGGCCAGTGGCGATCACATTCCAAGGGTAGTGTGTTCGGAATGGTTCAAATGCTGAGGTGATTTCGGTGGGTTTGGACCATGTCTCTCCGTCGTCGGTACTACGCATGGAAAAGCAACGGGCATAATTGATGCAGTAGAGAAACTCGATGGCACCCGTTTGTCGATCCACAATGGCCACGGGGTTGTTCACTGTTTGCTCGCGTTCGCCGCCCCTGGCCTTGGTGGGATTTCCTTCGACCCTGTCTCCCATGTGGGCAATTGGCCTCGCCTTGTCCCATGTTTTGCCGCCATCAGTGGAACGGCGCATGTGAACAGCGATTTCGCCCCAGTCGGAGCCGCTGTTTTTGCGAGCCTCACAATAGGCCAGCACGGTTCCTTTTGGGGTAACAACAATTCCGGGAATGCGATGCAGAGCGATCCCGTTGCTTTTGACAAGAAAAAGATCGGCAGTATCAAGGAATGGAGGCGACGCTTGGCTGGTGGTCGCCAAGATGCCTGTTATCCATGCAGAAGTAATGAACACTTGAAGTAAACGCATGAAATCCTCACCTAAACGGACTCGGTCCGAGGAGCTTATTCCATGCATGGACCATGCGCAATCTGATTGAAATGATTAGATAGCAGGCCAGTGGCAGGCAAAGGGAATCGCCTTCCATTTGAATGAGTCATCGATTGGATGGTGTTTGAATGGGCAGAATGCGTTGTACGCAGAATCGGCACGATTGGCGGAATCAGCATGAAGCTACGCATCTGAATTGCCGATACATCCCGTAGCGAGATCAGGGTCCGCACATTCGGCATCACCTGTCGATTGCCCTTTCTCTCGACGAGGAGTTATCTGTTATGTACCGCTCGATTCGCGCCATGTGGTTGAGCGCCGCCCTGGCCGCGCTCAGCGGTGGGCAAGCGCTCGTAGCTCAAACGGCCAGCCCTGCTGCTTCTGGTTCTAAGGAAAGATTCGTAACACTTGAGCTGGATGGCGGCAAACCCACTCGCTGCCGTGTTATTCAATCGTGGGACGATGCCGAGGGCTCGCGCTGCTTGCAGGTTCAGGCAACCGCCAGTGGCGACCGGATGACTGTGGTTCAGAAGTACAGCTCGGGCAATCTGACAGAGGTTCAAGTTTACCCTTGGAACAAATCTGTCAGTTCGCCGCTGGGTGTTCCCGTTCCACCATCCACAATTCAGCAGGCTTCTGCTACCGCTCCCCCTAAGCAACTTCCTTCTGTAGAAGAAGGCAAAGCCGTACCGGACGCAAATTCAGCTCCAGCTACCGGTACAAAAGGTGATTCCGGCAAAGGCACCAAGGGTTCTTCTGGCCAAGGAGACAAAGGCACGAAGGGCGCTGGAAATGGCGATCCCGGCAGCGGCACCAAGGGTGCTGGCACGAAGGGCGCTGGCAAAGGCGATCCCGACAGCGGTACCAAGGGTGCTGGTATGAAGGGTGATCCAGATAGTGGAACCAAAGGATCCTCCGGCAAAGGTGTGGCGGTTGTTCCAAGTTCAAGTTCGCCCGCTGGCAAGGCCGGCGACTGGAGGCAGTCGTGGGGCAAGTCGGAGCCCATTGCTCCAGATGCTGCAGCAATGTCAGTGAAGCCATTACCCATGGCCAGCCGAACCAAACCCGATCCATTGCCAACCGTCATCGAAGCAGCCCAAGATCAAATTGCCAAACGCGAAGCGGCAGCAGAAAAGGTTGCCAAGGAAAACCAAAAGAAGGTTGTTGGAACCACATCCTCCAGCGCTGTGACCAAGAGGCCTAGTGGCTTTTTTGCCAACATGGGTAGTGGTGGCGTTCGGTTCCCTCGGGCAGGGATGGGATCGGTTGCCGCGGCTGGTGTGGATCCTTCTATGCTTGAAGGATTTCAGCCACCCGCCTTTTCGCCAGTGCCAGAAGGCATGCCATCGGTACCTCCCGGGGTAGCTCTTTCCGCACCCCAGTTCAACGGCCCTGCAGTTCGTCCGATTCCTCCTCGCCCCTACACGCCAGATAAGGGGCTTGGCGCTGGTATGGCCAATGCTTTTACCGTGCCAACGCCGCTTCGTCCCATTCCTGCAGATTTCGGAATGCCGCAGGATCAAGTTAATGCGTTTGCCATTGCTCAAGAAGCAGGCCAGGGCCAACCACCGCAAGCCTACGTGAATCCTTACCAGCCAGCTCCAGCCGTGGCCATGGTGCCGCAGGCGAGGCCGTACCAACCTTCAGTTGCCGCGGTGATTCCAGCACCAACACCTGTCGCGGATGTTCAGGCCATAACCTCAACCCTGCGTGATGCCTTGTTGCCATCGCAGCGCGAAGCCGCAGCGATGGAACTGGCCAACCGCTCCTATGCGAGCAATCCATTGGTGATTAGCAGCCTTGTGGCAGCATTGCAGACCGATCCTGCAGCCACGGTGCGCAGCAGCGCGGCGCGTTCTCTGGCTCGCCTCGGTGTGACCCGCGAGGAAGTGGTTCAGGCACTCAGGCAGCAGCGTCAAGATTCCGATGCGCGTGTGCGTCTTGAAGTTGATAACGCCATTCTGAAACTGACATCCGCCACAGGACGTTAATCCAAAGGCGGTCATAAGAAGCCACAGACCTTGGCACATTGCCAAGGTCTTTCGATTCCAAGACCAGCTAACCCTTGCATCGTCCGGCCATCTTCCTATTTCGACAAGGATGAACTTGTCGCCGGAATGTGACCGGTGGCCCCCTTGAGGTAGTACGCATGATTCCTTTGGATCTTTCCGGCAAAGTGGCTCTGGTTACCGGAGTAGGCGACAACATTGGCTTCGCTTGGCACATTGCGAAGTACTTACAGGCGGCTGGCGCCCGGCTGATTTTCGCCTGCCACCCACGCCTGGTGACCATTGTTGAAAGCATTCTCACACGCGAGGCCGATGCCGAGAGCCGCTTGCTCCCTTACGGCACCGGATCGATCAACGTTGAAAAGGTTTTTGCCTGCGATGTGAATTTCGACACCATGGCAGATGTGGATACCAAGACCCGCGAAGACAAGCGCTTTGCCAAGCACGGCGACTTTTCCATTGCTGGATTGGTTGAGAATGTGAAAGCCTACACGCCCCATGTGGACATCGTGGTTCATGCGGTAGCATTCAGTCCTGAAATCAAGAACCGTATGGTTGACACGTCGCGTGCCGCCTACCTGACCGCTCTTAGTATTAGCAGCTATTCACTGACGGCGCTGATGCGCGCCTTCACCCCACTCATGGAGGGGCGCCCCGACCCCAACGCCATTGCCCTCACGTATCTGGGCGGCGACCGCGTGGTGCCTCACTACGGCGGTGGCATGTCCACGGCGAAGGCCGCTCTGCAGATTGATGCCCAGCAACTGGCATCGAATCTTGGCCCAAAAAAGATTCGTGTGAACCTGGTCTCTGCCGGGCCTTACGCTTCGCGAGCCGCGCGCGCGATTGGTGACATCGACGATATGATCAACCACGCCGCTGCCAAATCTCCGCTTCCCCGGGCCATTGAGGTTGAGGAAGTCGGCGCTGCCACGGCCTTTTTGGCTAGCCCGCTGGCTTCGGCCATTACCGGCCACATTCTATATGTGGATTGCGGTTACAACGTCATGGGTGTTTGATCCAGAAAGCACACGACTCGGGGTCTGTTGAGATGGCATTCTGGAATCTGCCAGTTGGCTGGTCGTATGGTGCCGCGGCTTCTGGCATACGTGGCGATGAAGCCGCTCGTCTTGATGTTGCTTTGGTGGTCTCAGACCGTGAGGCCACCGCCGCGGGCATGTTCACAACCAATCGCGTGCAGGCTGCCCCTGTTCATCTTTGCCGCGACCTCATCAAGCAGCGTGGTGGTCGGGGCTTCAGGGGGTTTGTCGCCTGTTCTGGAAACGCTAATGCTTGCACAGGCAAGCAGGGTGAGGCCGATGCCAAAGTTATGATCCAAGAGGCGGCACGCGTTTGTGCTATCGAAGATCTTGAATCGTTCCTTGTGGCATCGACTGGAGTGATCGGCAGACTCCTCCCCATGGAATGCGTGGAACGGGGAATTCGCCTCTCGGGTGAATCTCGTTCTTCAGATGCCAATTCCCTTGAACGTGCTTCGCAGGCAATTCTCACCACCGATACCCGACCCAAAGTGGTAACACGCGTTGTTGCCACCTCGCATGGCAATGTCACTTTAGCTGGGTTTGCCAAAGGTGCGGCCATGATTGGCCCGAACATGGCCACCATGTTGGCTTTTGTTATCACCGATGCCGCAGTGGATCCTGTCGATCTAGATGCGGCGTTGCGCCCTGCTGTGGATAGAAGTTTCCATTGTGTTTCCGTTGAAGGGCATACCAGCACCAACGATACCGTGCTTGTTCTGGCCAATGGCGCTGCCATGTCCAAGGGTAGTCCTTCACTTGCCGGCCACGAGTTGCTGGCATGGAACCATGCTTTAGAAGGGGTGTGTGCCGATCTCGCCCGTGCCATTGCCGCCGATGCCGAAGGCGCATCGCATTTGGTTATTGTGCGCGTGGAAGGCATGCAGACAGAAGCCGATGCCCGGCGTGTGGCGCGTGCCGTTGCCGACAGTCCGCTGGTGAAAACCGCAGTGTTTGGCGCCGATCCCAACTGGGGGCGCGTGGTATCTGCCGCAGGCTATGCGGGGGTGGCGTTCGAGGAGAACGATCTGACACTGTGGTTAGACGATTACTGCCTGTACCTGTCGGGTGAACCTCAGCCATTTGAAGCCGCAACGGTTTCAAACCACATGCGCACTAACCGGACTTTAACATTCCGCCTTGTGTTCACCCTCGGCCAGGCCGGGTGTGTTTTCAACACCTGCGACCTGACCCACGATTACGTTCGGTTGAATGCGGATTACACGACCTGATCAGGGGCTCGAGATCGGCACTTCAAAACTGAAGGTCTCCAGTTTTTCCGAGTACCCGGAAAAATGAAGTGTGACTGTCAGCTCTGCCTTTCGGGCCTTCTCCGGTATGGGCACCTCGACCGAGGCTCCATACGGGTCGTCAAACCCTTTTCAGCAGTCATCTTTGAAAGGTTTTTCAAAGGGAACACCAACGGCAAGTCCTGAAGCATCAGTCCAGAGAACAACAATACTGGCCAAGGCGCGACCAGCGCCCTCGCTGAATCTCAGCCACTGTTCAGGATCCAGTGAAGGACCTTGAACATGATATTTCAGTCCAACAAAGCCATTTGCACCGGCAATCCAGTCGCCAATAGCAAAAACCTGTGGATCTAGGCGGTCGCCATCACGGGGCAGAAGACCAACGGCAATCCCCTCCAACGCCTTCGGCAGGAAGTAGGGGATTGCCATGGTTCCCAGACAAATAACGAGAACTCCAAGCAGCCACGCAGGCCGGTTCTTCATGAATAAGAACTCCATCAAGGTGCTTGGGGATCGTCTGGCATGTCGGCTTCGTTGGGGCTGGCAATAAAGTACCAGTTCTTGTCGCTAATTGAAGAACTGAGGCTGGCTACGCTACCGTCACCCATCAGAATGTTGATGGTGCCGGAAGTAAAGGCTTGCTCCTTGTAAGGGTGGTTGTTGTCGATAGGCGGTGCGAATTGTGGTGCCTTGTGGCAGCGGAATTCCCAAGGTTTGGTGCCTGTCCATTCGGTTGGAACAGGGCTGGGATTGTTGACGAATAACGATCGGGCCCAATACGGCGCATTGTAAAGTGAGCTTGTTACAAGTGTTGGCGTAGCCAACTGAGTTGACTGCCTTACCCACTGGTGCGTTGGTGTGGGAACTTGCCAGCCGTAGGCCCATAGCATAGCTCCAGAAGTTGGGGTTCCTGAGGGGCGTTTGCAAACTGAATAATGCTCGGAAACCATCATGGTGTGTGAAGTGCCATCCATCATGGTGTTCATAAGTGGCATGCCCATATCGCCAAAAACCATCCAGTTGGCTGCGTAGCTGGTCAGTCCCCAGGTGGTGTTGCCATTGGTGGACCATGCTGGGATGGGGGAACTGGCATAGGTGTTGTAGGTGGAAGCGGTCAGTTGAAATGTTCCCGTTCCGAATGTGATATCAAGCGGAGCTTGCAGAGTTTTAATCACGGCGCTTTTAGCTGCATCGGGCCCTTGCTTGAACAAGGAATCCTGTTCAAGGTAAGGGAGAATGCTGTACCAGAATGAGCCACCTGTTGGCGTGGAATAGTTGCCGTACATGGGAGGCGCTTTGCCAAACGAATCGTTGGCGCTGTGAACGGCCAAACCGATCTGCTTGAGGTTATTTTTCGATTGAATATTGGCGGCAGCGGCGCGCACTTTCTGCACGGCTGGAACCAACAGGCCAATCAAAATGGCAATGATGGCAATAACAACAAGTAACTCAATGAGCGTGAACGCATTCCGGGCGGTTCGAACCATGATGGAACTCCAAAAGTAACGGAACTGATCTGGTGTGTATGCAGTTGTTAACGCTTTCAATGCGCCACAGGCTGCAGATTGTTTGTTGTCACATGCGGGAGGTGGAAACGGGCACGCCGTTTCAGGAGATGACGGTTCAGGAAAATCCTGGGAAGTCGCGCCCGGGGCGACGGAGGGTGTTCGCGTTGGCGGGAGCCAGTCGCACTATCAGATCCCCAGTTCCCTGCGTACCGTTTGGGCGCATTCCGACAGTATTTGCATCCGTCGCATGGCAGCTTCGCGGCTGGCCAGTGGGCAGGTTGCAAACGTCGCGAATCCACAATCTGGATTCAGCAGAATTCTGTGCGGGCCAAATAATAGGACCGCGCGACGAATTCGTTCTATCAGCATAGAAACAGATTCCGGCTGGTCAAGCTTTTGGTTGACCAGTCCAATTCCCAGACGCATCCAGCTGGGAAGGCCGGATAGATCTTCCAATGCCCCCGCACGCGGCGTGGCCATCTCAAGAAAAAGGGTGCCAAACGGACTTTGCGACAAGGTTTCAAGAAGCGGCGTGTAAGGGCCTGACAAGGCTACTGACTCATCTGCCGACCAGTTGCCTCGGCAAACGTGCAGTGCCAGATGATCACGAGGCAGGCCATCGGTGACCCGCCTCCAAAGGTCTAAGGCAAACGCCAGTTCTTGCGCAGGTTCCCGACGTTCGGACAGAGCGCCGCACATGAAACTTCGACGTGCGGCAGGCGCGCCATGCACCACTTCCGTTAACACGGGTTCGTCGAGCTGAACGATCGCGGCGCCTTCCGCCAGCAAGTGAGATATTTCATCCCGTAAAACGGTGCAGACGTCGTCCGCCAGTGTTTCGCGGTCCTTGTAATGGCGTTCCAGAAGGCAGTCGAGCCACAGGGTCCGTGCCAGCAAATATGGACCGGGTAGAGCGATCTTCACTGGAATTGACGTCGATGCCCGGGCCGATCGCAAGTCGGGTACCACCAACTCGCGATCTCGCACCAATCGGCCAAGTGCCACCGGATGATGCGCGCCAGGCGGGACATCGAGTGCTGACAGTTCCCGGCGGAATTCCTCTGGATGTTCAACGTGCGCTGCCAAGTCTTCCAAAGGAATCAGCCGGCAGGCACCCAGACGTGATCCCACAAACCCGGCATAGGTGTCTCGCGACTGCTCGCCGTCGGTCACAAGATCAACACCACAAGCGATCTGATCGGCAACGGCTAAACGGGTGGCGTCGGCAGCGGCGGCGGCAAAGACACCCGGAGGCAAACGGTCTTCAAGATGGGCTGCCAGCAGATGCAACATCCACGCCGGGCGCGGCCAGCTGCCGACTCCTGTCACTGCCAATGGTGGCAAATTCAGGGGAACTGGAGATCCGCTGGGCACTGCAAGCCGGGGACCGGGCAATCGCGCGGCCACCGTGGAGCGCGCCGCGCCAGAACGACGCCTATCAGAATTAAACGCTCCTTTACAAACTATATAACTGGCGGAATCAGGTGTTCCGGTACGGGAAACCAACATATTCCCAGTCAGCCTCGACCATGATGGTAAATCACCGGCAACCGATGGTTCTGTCGAGCGAATTTCGAGAAGACCGCCCGTATCGAGCGCGTTGAGATGCCGGCGGATTTCAAGTAATAGCCCATTTCCGCAATCCATGGAACCGCCATCAAATCCGGCATCGGGAAGATGGGGATGTGTTGAGGTCCAGGCGGGTTCGCTCATGATGGTGCTGTTTCCGTTGATTTGGTCAGTAGGAAATCGAAGCCGCGCCTTCGGCCATGAATTCTACCAGCCGTGCGCCTCCCACAATCTGTGCTCCGGGAATAAGCGCAGACTCGTCGAGCCCGCGCTTTTTGAAGCAGGGCGAACAAACAAAAATCTGTCCGCCACCCGCGGCGAATTGTGCCAGAAGGTCGCTCAAAGCAGCGAATCCCGATTCGTGAATTCCGTTTGCTGCGCCGCGCTGAGAAAGCCTCACACCCTCAATGCTGAGAAACACAACCGTATCGCGGTCTGATCCAAGTGCCGCATTGGCTACGACTAGCGCAACTGTCGCGCGATCCGTGTCGTCGCAACCGCGTGTCAGGGAAACAACAAATCGTTTGGACATGAGTGGCGACTCCAATTGTGGAATGTGAATCAATCTCCGGACCGTCGTTGTATGAGGTATTCGGGCGCGTTGCTGGCCACAAGCAGATGCCCAGTCAGCCGGCACCAAGCCGCCAGATCGACAGGCGCGGCTGGATCGGTTGCGCGCAAATGGAGTCGGGTGCCGGGGAGCATTCCGCGCAACTTTCCACGCAAAGGCAGTACGAGATCGCCACAGCCTAGGTCCGCGGCATCCCATTTTTCAGTGGCGGTATCCCACTCGGCAGCGGAAGCCGTTGTGGGTAAATCGATGGGGGGAGAGGCTTTGGGCGAGTTTGAATGTGTGCAGCCGGAGGAATCGATGGAGGCCCATGCGGCGGCATAACACGCTCTTCGGCAAATATAGGCATTAAGGCGGGAATCGAGTTCGGCAGGTTCGCAATGAGTCCGGCGCGCCATACAGGCGATGCAGCGTGTTGAATGAATGCCAATCAGCGCGCGTGATAGCAGTCGGTCGTGCCCACAGAGTGGTGCAGCGCAGTCGGCACAATTCCATCCAATAGTTTTGGACAGCCATTCGAGCAAAATGGCGGCGTCTTCGGTGCCATCTTCGCTATCAGAGGTTTCAGGTGGTTGGATCATTGACTGGATTTTACAATCCGTTGCCGCACAAGATAACCCAATGACCTTGGTTCTTCAGAGATCTTCCCAGGGAAACCCGTCATGACTGCACCCAGACGAGCCGACAAACGTCTCAGCCTTCAGGTGATTAATGCCGAAACGGCCCGGTATGAGTGTACCTACGGGCGTGGGTGTGAAGGTGTTTGCTGCCAGCAGGGCAGACCGCCAGTGGATCAGGAGCAGAGGGCACGTATCGAAAAACTCAAGCGCCGCTGGATGCCTCTACTCAGACCTGAGGCACGCGCGCTGATTGAGCGCGAAGGGTGGGTCAGTCGCCGAATCAAAGCTGGTGACCCGATGGTTCGTGTGACCAAAGGTTGGTGCGTTTTCTTCAACTCTGGCTGTGTGCTGCACACGCTGGGAGCGGAAGATGGAAAAACCATGGAATACAAACCAGAAGCGTGCGCGCTTTTTCCGTTGGAAAAAGACAAGGATGGATCGTGGTACGTGAGGCAGCACGGCTACAAGGGAGAACAGTGGGATCTGTTCTGTTTGGCTGGAAAACCAGAGGCGCCGCCAGCAACAGAAGGCTTGGCGGCAGAGCTGGCATTGGCTGCAAAACTCGATCGGCGCGAGGCCAAGGGGAAGGTTTGAGAATATTTCGGTGGAGGTTCATTCATAAAAATGCTTGACAATGTATGCCTCCTACCTAGCATCTAATCAAGAGACCGATCACGATTTGTTGTTAGTAACACGTTTCTGTCTGCTACGGGAGATTTCACATGTCCGGCCAGCCTCGCAAGCGCTTGGAAGTGGAAGAGCTGGGCGACATCGCAGTCGTCAACTTCCTCGACAAGAAAATCCTGGATGAACAAAACATTCAGTTGATTGGTGAGCAGCTGTTTGCTCTCGTGGATAATGACAAGAAAAAGAAGATTGTGCTCGACTTCAGCAATGTCGATTACCTCTCTTCTGCTGCTCTGGGCAAAATCATTGCCTTGAACAACAAGGTTAAAAAAGAGGGCGGCAAGCTCGTTCTCTGCAAAATCAAGGAAGACATCAAGGAAGTCTTCACGATTACCCGTCTTGACAAACTGATCAAGATTGTTGATGACCAGCAGGCCGCTCTTCAGGCTGCTAGCTAATCAATTTTGTATTGTTGCGGGACTTCCTACCGCTCCTAATAGTTTGATGTGGCGATTTATTCCCGGAGTTCTACGGCGGCTTAAGCGTCATGACCGATCCCGCCTCCGATACCACAGCCTTCGATGCCGTGGAAGTCGTTATCCCTAGTGATCCGGCTGAAGCCCGGTCGGTTCAAGACCGTATCGAGCTTTCTCTGGCTGCCTCGGATGCTTCCGAGCGCGATATTTTTTGTATTAAACTTGCTTTAGAAGAAGCGCTCGTGAATGCCATTAAGCATGGCAATCAGCTTGATCTCTCTAAATCAGTCAGCATCTCTTATCAGGTTCTCCGCCTTTCCTTTGAAATTCGTATCACCGATCAAGGCCCTGGTTTCGACCCAGACGACCTGCCAGATCCAACGGCAATCGAAAACCTTGAACGACCATGTGGGCGAGGCGTCATGCTTATGCGCCACTACATGAGCGACGTTGAGTATTATCCCCCGGGCAATTCCTTGCGTATGCGCCGCGATTTCAAGCCCAAGCAAGCCTGAGCCTTGCAACAATCACCATGACTACGCCGATGATGCGGCAGTATCGGGAAGCCAAAGAGCGCCATCCCGGTATGGTTGTTCTTTTTCGCATGGGCGATTTTTACGAGCTGTTTGAAGACGACGCTCAAGCAATTGCTCCCATCCTCAACCTAACTCTTACCAGCCGCGATGGTGCCATGCCCATGGCGGGTTTTCCGCATGGCGCGCTGGAAGGGCATCTGCGCAAATTGCTGGTCGCCGGCAAACGTGTTGCCGTGTGTGAGCAAGTCGAAGACGCTGCTCAGGCCAAAGGATTGGTGCGTCGGGAAGTTACCCGGGTAGTAACTCCAGGCACTCTGACAGAAGAAGATTTGCTGGATCCACGTCGTCCAAGCCTACTTGTGGCTTTGGTTCGGGGCTCCAAAGACGTCATGGGCATTGCCTGGGGCGATCTGGGCAGAGGGTTGATACTGGCCACCGATTTAAGCCGAGAGGCAGCCCGCGACCTCATTTCACGCCTTGAACCTGCAGAACTGATTCATTCCGATGCGCGAACTGACCGTGTCGAAGTGCTGGCACTTCTCGGCGACCAGCCTTGGCTGATGGCGCGGCCTGACTGGCATTTTGAGGAAAGTGAAGCCGCCCGTGTGCTGTGTACCCAGTTCGCCGCTGGTACCATGGCCGGGTTTGGTTTCGACGACCGTCAGCCTTGTTTACGCGCCGCCGGAGCTCTGGTTACCTACCTGCGTGAAACGGTTCGCACTGGTTTACCCCATTTGGAACTGCGTCCGCATTCAGAAGAAAGTTTGCTCCGAATCGATGGAACCACGCGGCGCAGCCTTGAAATTGCTGGAAATCAGCGCGATGGTGGCCGCGAAGGGTCACTTTTGGCAGCCGTTGACCGAACGCGTACCGGAATGGGAGCACGTTTGCTGCGCGAATGGTTGCTCGAACCGCAAGCCCGTGCCAGTGTTATCACCTCCCGACATGATGCTGTTGAGGCATTGCTTGCAGAAGATGCGACGCGCGGTGGAATTCGCGATCTTTTGGCCGATATTGGTGACTTGCAACGTGTTGTGGCGCGCGCGGCAACACTCCGTGCTTCACCCCGTGACTTGGCTCAGCTCAGCAAGGCTTTGATTCAGGTTCCGCTGATTCGTGCGGCAACAGCAGATCTGGGCATGCACAGGGCCGCGCATTTGGCGGGGCTGGCGGATCGGGCCGATGCATGTCCGGAACTTTCCGATCTGTTAAGGCGAGCACTGGCAGAAAACCCTTCGGCGGCGGTGGGTGAGGGGCATGTCATTCGGCCGGGCTTCGACCCGACTTTTGATGATTGGCGAAAAGTACGGTTGGAAGGCACGTCGTGGTTGGCGGGTTATCAGGCGCAACAGATTGCGCAATCGGGAATCAACAGCCTGAAAGTCGGCTTCAATCAGGTCTTCGGGTACTACATCGAAATCACCCAGTCCAACCTGTCGCGGGTTCCCGCCGAATACCAACGCAAACAGACTTTGAAAAACGCTGAACGATTTATCACTCCCGAATTGTTGGCGTTCCAAGAAAAAGCTCTGGGTGCTGATGAGGGTATTGCCCGTCGTGAACAGGAACTCTTTGGCCAACTGAAAGAGGCCGTAGCGCGTGAATCGGTGCGCTTAAGTGCCCTTGGTGAAGCATTGGGTGAACTGGATGTGCTGGCGGCTTTTGCCGAGCTGGCTAGGGATCGGAGTCACTGTCGGCCGGAAATTGTCGCCCGTCATGCTGTACTGGACATTCTCGAGGGGAGGCATCCAGTCCTCGATGTGACGCTTCCTACAGGGACGGTCGTTCCCAACGACCTGATGCTGGGTGAGTCCAACGGAACCCTTCATCTGGTTGCTGGTCCCAATATGGGTGGCAAAAGCGTATTTATCCGGCAGGCAGCACTACTAACGGTGCTGGCTCAGGCTGGGGCCTTTGTTCCGGCACGGGCATTCCGGTGGGGGCTTGTTGATCGGCTTTTCGCGCGTGTGGGTGCGGGCGACAATCTGGCGCGTGCCCAAAGTACCTTCATGGTAGAAATGGTAGAAACCGCCACCATTCTGAATAATGCGACTGCCAACAGCTTGGTGATTCTCGACGAAATAGGTCGTGGAACGAGCACCTATGACGGTGTCAGTCTGGCCTGGGCTATAGCTGAGGACTTGCACGACCGCATTCGCTGCCGCGCCCTGTTTGCCACACACTACCATGAGTTGGCGCAGCTGGCGGATCGTCTTTCCGGAGTGCGCGCTTGCCGTGCTGAAGTTTTGGAAACGGATCGCGACATTACCCTTCTGCATCGTGTGGTGCCGGGAAGCAGTGACCGAAGCTACGGCATTCATGTGGCAGCCCGCGCTGGAGTACCTGCCACTGTGTTAGAGCGGGCCCGCTTCCTTTTGGCAGAATTGGAGTCGCGTCATGCTCAGGCTCCTCCTGCAGAAGCCGGTGCCATCATCAAGCGGCCGAAGCTGATTCAACCAAGCCTATTTGCTGGTTCACAGGATCCGGTATTGGAAGAAATCAATTCCATCGACCTCTCATCGCTGGATGCGGAGTCTGCCCTGGCGTTAATCAGGCGTTGGCGCCGCGAGCTTGGTTCTACCAAGTAAAAACACCGAATCCGGAGAAGGACGATTTATCCGTGAAAAACAATCTGGATTTTACGATGATTCATCTGGCTGTGGTCATCGCCGTGCCCGGCAACCAAGGCCCTAACAGATAGTACTCCGGACTCGGTGCAATCAGGTCAGGATGACGCGCCCCGACCATGGGGAGTATTCGCGTCATGCTGTTTGAAATTCATGGTGGCGCGTTGTTGTTCCATGGCTTGAAGTGGGTAGGATGTGCGCAGGTCACGGATCGAGTCCGTGCTAGCCCTTGGTCCCTTTCCCTCTGGGTGGAGTTTTTCCCGTGTCACATTTTTCCTTTTCTCGACGTGGTTTCCTGCAACAGGCAACCCTTGGTCTTGCAGCAACGGGCCTGCCTTTATGGAACGCCCGGGAAATTGCGGCAAGTCTTGTGGCTGATGACGCGAAACCCCTCGACCTAACCATGGGTGCGATTGGCCTTGGCTCTCCCCAGAGTCGTGGCCGGGCCATTTATAATGATGCCCGTCGGCAAAAAGGCGTGCGCTACGTGGCGGCGTGCGATGTGGATGCCAATCACCTGAAGGTGGCCATTGAAAAAGACCTGCCCAAAATGGGTGACATGAATGCGACCGGGTTCAAGGATTTTCGTGAACTGCTCGACCGCAAAGATATTCAGGCAGTCACCATCGCCACACCAGACCAGTGGCACGCCTTGGTGGCGATCGATGCTTTGAAGAAGGGCAAAGACGTTTATCTGGAAAAGCCCCTCACCTTGACCATTGGCGAGGCGATTGCGCTTGAAAAGGTGGTGGCGAAAACAGGCCGCGTTTTGGCAACGGGCAGCCAGCAGCGCTCTGACTCCCGCTTCCGGTTGGCCTGCGAACTGGTGCGCAATGGCCGCATTGGCAAAGTGACCCATGTGGAATGCCGAATTGGCGCCAATCCCGTGGGCACGTTCAAGCCTTCTCCAGCACCACAGGGGTTGGATTGGGATTTCTGGCAGGGGCCGTGCCAGAATGTTGATTATGTTACCGAGCGTTGCCACTACCAGTACCGTTGGTGGTACGAATATTCGGGTGGCAAGCTGACCGACTGGGGCGCGCACCACCTCGATATCGCTCAATGGGCGTTGGGTCGCGACGGAGACGGCCCCATTTCGGTGGAAGCTGAAGGCGCCAAGCCAGCCACGGCACCCAATTCCTACAACTGCCATCCTACTTTCAAGGTCACCTATACCTATGCCGATGGCGTGAAGGTGATCGCGTCGGACACAACGCTGCCCGACACGAAGGGCGAAAAGGATACGAATGGCATTTTATTTGTAGGTGAAGAAGGCAAGTGGCTGTTTGTGAACCGCGGTAAGATCACCGCAAGCGATCCGAAGCTG
>Ga0209598_10000632_pt1 | contig 28593 bp, 25 predicted proteins | sample M_140807_EF_Meta_FD_187317 | JGI IMG/M metagenome (GOLD analysis project Ga0209598, IMG submission 187317) | Freshwater microbial communities from Lake Montjoie, Canada to study carbon cycling - M_140807_EF_MetaG (SPAdes) (version 2) | ecosystem: Environmental > Aquatic > Freshwater > Lake...
TAGGTTTCCGAAAACGGTGTTAAAAGCCAGAAGGAGCTTGTCGTTGGCAAACTTCGGCGCCCAATTTCCCCAAGAGTTGTACAAAAGCATGTAGGCAGAGATATCTCCATTATTGGCCCGGGCCGGCTGGCTGGAAGAAGTAAGGCTGCTGTTTGTCGAACCTGTCGAAGTGTTGTTGTCATAGCCCGTGCTGTACTGGAAGTTATTACTCCAGTTCGCGTTGCCTCCGGGAGCCGTCACATTCAAGGATGCCAGGACGGCACAACCGTCTCCACTGTTGGGATTCAAAGTTGTGTTGTTGTCACTATTCGATCCGTTCACCACCCCAAGTTTTCCATCGAGATAGTCATCGAACCGATACGAAGACAGAACGCCCGTGTAGTACAGGGGCATCACGTTAAATAAAATTCCGTACGTTGTATTCATATTGGCAGGTCTCTCCATCACCTCGTACCCCATCGTAGACACGAATTTCCCTACCTTAAAATCCCACCCATTCCCCACGGGGGCACGGATCGAGGCATACGCTTGCTCCAGAAAGAGACTATTGGAATTGTTGTTCGTATTGTATCCAGCATTGGGAGTTCTATTAATGAAATACGATGCGTCCTCACCAATCATCACATCCGCCCGAAACCCAGCTTGCGCTTTGTTTTCCGAAGTCAGTGCTTTTTCCAGAGCCAGCTTGACCGCGTACAGGTTGAAATCCCCTCGTTGAGCCGTGTCGGTGGCATATCGTGTCGCGACCATGGAATTATTGTTCTGGCCTGTGAAATTGTAACTGTAACCCGCATCCACGTAACCAGAGAGTTTGATCCCCTTCTGGGCTGTTTCGACGAAGTTGTTTTGCACCATCTTCTTGGTGTCCTGAGCGGAAGCTTCGGGGGCACTGTCTGCCATTAAGGGTGTCGTTGCAGCCACAAAGGCGGTAAGGAGGATGGATTTTTTCATAAATTCGATTCCTTTCGTTTCAAAAAAGATGTGACCTCAAATAAATGAGTCGAGCAAGAGAGGCCCAGATATTCACACTGCCCAAAAGCGGTTTGTGAATTAACCAGCGAATACCGCAAAGTGCCGACCCGTTTGTCCCTTCTCGGCTCGGTACGAATAAAATCTCGTTAGATCAGATGCCGTACAAAGCCCACTGTCTACCACCTTGCCCACCTTCTCCCTTTCCAGTTGCCGAAGAATCTCACCCGCAAAATTCACGTCGTAGTGCGGAGGCCGAATGCAGGGCCCAAGAAGGGCCATCATCGACCTCGGCTCCGACCCAAACTCCTCCCTCATCCTGCGAATCGTTGCACCCACCACTCCCGCCTCCGTTCCCTTTCTTCCACTGTGCACCAACCCAATCGCACTCGTTTTTTTGCAATGAATCCAGACAGACCCGCAATCCGCCACTCGTATCACGAGGGATAGATTTTTTTGGCGTGTGATCATCGCATCCACTGCGGGAATCACTTTCCCATTGCCGCCCTGATTTACGACTGCCACTCCCACCCCATGGGTCTGCTCTCCTATTCCATAATCCTTGGGTAATCCCGACTCTTCAAGAATTTGCGGAACATCCGCCGATATCAACGGAGGAACCGAGCGAAGGGTAAACGCATGAAGCAATCCCCGCGCTTCCAACTCCGGAAAGCGTAAAAAAGTCACTGCCCAGGCTGAAGGCCCACTGCGGTCGAGGCCTGCATATTCAGTTTTGGCTTGGGGGTCAGGCCTGCCTCCGTCGGGACCGTCGGAGGATTTTTTGGGCCAAAGGGTGTCGCTGTCGCCCTCTCGAGCGCAGCCACTGCCACATTGTAATCGTATCTTCCCTGCAACTCGTTGAACTGCGCCTGATTGAGGTTCGACTGGGCGTTGATGATATCCAACTGGATCCCCGCCCCCACATTGAAACGAGCCTCGGCCAACCGCAGGCTCTCTCGGGACTGCTCCACATTTCTCTGTTGCGAAGTCACCAGCTCCTGCGCCTCCTCCATCTTGACCACAGCATCCCGCACATCACTTTCGACCAGGCGCCGCTTCTCCTCATAGGCCACCTCCGCCTTACGGATCAGCGCCTTGAGCTGCATGAAACGTCCTGTACTCAACATCCCATCGAACAAAGTCCAGGTTCCGTTAATCGACGCCGCGGGCCCTTGAAAGCTGTCCGTAAAAGATGAACTTCCCGGATTTTGAATCACGTCATACCCTCCCGACCCAACGATTTTGGGTATAAACGCCTCCTTTTTAGCCGCTTCAAAAAGTTTGCTCTGAATTTCGATCTCTTTTTTCACTGCCCGCAAATCGTTTCGGTTGAAAACCGCATTTCGCAAAGAGGCCGAGAGATCGGTTTTTACAGGCTGATAAGGCAACTCCCCTTCGACGTACACCGGCGGAGTCCAATCCTCAGCTGCTTCGATCGGATAATCCAAAGCCAGAATCCGGGCTAGTTGCACTTCCGCTACCCGCTTGTTGTTCCGGGCCCGGATCAGCTGTGGCATATTGTTTGCCAACTCCACGTCCGCGGTCAGAACGTTGAACTTCGTCACCGTCCCGGCCTTGAAACGTTTCTGCTGCGAAGTGAGCTGCTCCTGCTTCAAATGAACCGCCTCCGTTTGCACGTCGATCAAGGCTCGGTTTACTAGAACGGCATACACATTTTTGCGAACCTCCAAAATCACTCGGTCAATCGTATCCCGGAGGAGGAGCATCGACTGGCTTTCCGACATTCGTGCGGCCCGGGTGCGTGACAAGGCGGCCCCTCCGTCAAACAAGAGTTGTGTTACCCGCACCCCCGCATTCCAGTTCAACTCGTCGGCGGAAACAAATCCTGCGTTCACCAACAACCCATTCAACTCCTTCGACTGATACTCAAAGGTCCCAGTCGCCGTCACTTTTGGAAGCAACGCACTCCGCACCTCGACGGATACCCCCTCTTTTCTTTTCACCTCCTCCTGAGCCTGGCGAATCTCCGTGTTCTGCTCCAAGGCCAGCGTCACGCACTGGGCTAAATCCAGCCTCTTACTTGAAAATTCGGGTACCGCCGACTTGCTCGCTAACGGCAGGGTGACATCCGCCGCCTCTTTTTTTTCCTCCGCCCGAGCCCCCAGCACCCCCAAGCCGAGAAAACAAAGAATCCTAATCGCGCGGTAATTCACGGCAGTAGTTCTCCATTACCCGATAAATCCGAACCCAAGCATCCTGATCCCCCGATTCGAGTTGGCTCAAAATGACGCTCAAATGATGCCTCAACTCCCCCTGCAACCGACCCATCAACTCTTTCCCCTTCGTTGTAATTTCCACCAACTTCTGCCGCCGATCCCCTTTCTGGGCCTGGCGCCTCACTAAGCCCACCGCCTCCAACCGATCCACCAATCCCGTTGTAGCAGAGGTCGCATGACCCATCCGCTTGGCCAATACCCCCATCGGCACACCCGACTCCACCGCCAAAAACCCTAATAAGGTGAATTGCGGAATCGAAAGCCGCTTGGCCGAGGTTTGCCGGAAGAGATCCAACAAAAAACGCCGCTGGAGAAGGGTCGCAATCCTCTCCAACTCGGGAACACGGGGATCCATGATCACCCCGACTCCATTTTGCGGATATTTAGTCATGTGAAATATATACTCAATGAAATGTCCAGTGCGCACAAGTACTGAAAAATACGTAAAATCGACCCGAAAAACGTTGCTCGCCCCTCCCTGAAGCCTATTTTCCAGCAACTTACTATGACTAACATTATCTTCCAACAAGCGCTTCCCTTTAGCCTCGTCGCAGGCCTGATCGGCTTAGCTGCTGCCTGGGGCCTCATCCTTTGGATCAAAGGCCAACCGGACGGCAACGATCGTATGCGCGAAGTCGCAGCCGCCATCCAAGAGGGTGCCGCAGCCTACCTTCACCGCCAGCTCCAAGCGGTTTCCATAATCGCCCTCCTTCTCTTCGCCGCCATCTGCTACTTTAAAAATCTTCCCACAGGCATCGGCTTCCTCGTCGGTGCCGCCTGCAGCCTGGTCGCCGGTTTCGCCGGCATGCGCATCGCCGTGATGGCAAATGTCCGCACCGCCCAAGCCGCCACCATCAGTCGCACTGCCGCCCTACGCAACGCGTTCAATGGCGGAGCCGTCACCGGCCTGCTCGTCGTCGCTCTGGCCCTTCTCTCGATCGGAGCCTTCTATATGATTGCCTGCAAATATCTCGGCCTCCGCGCCGCCATCGACAGTCTCACCGGCCTGGCGCTCGGTGCTTCCCTCGTTAGCGTGTTTGCACGTCTCGGAGGCGGCATCTACACCAAAGCTGCCGACGTCGGAGCCGACCTCGTGGGCAAAATCGAATCGAAACTCGAAGAAGATGACCCCCGCAACCCCGCTACCATCGCCGACAACGTCGGAGACAACGTGGGAGACTGCGCCGGAATGGCTGCGGATGTCTTTGAAACTTACGCCGTCAGCCTGATCGGGTGTGTTCTCGTCGCCTACCTCACCGTTTTCGGTGGCGATGGCAAACCCGAACCCGCCGCCCTCAGTTACCCCTTCATCGTAGGCGGAGTCTCCATTCTCTCCGCCATCCTTGGCATCCTCACGGTGAATTTCGGAAGTGGCAATCCCACCCGCCTCCTCAGCCTCGGCGTCCTCCTCAGTGCCCTCGCCTCGGCCGCCGCCCTTTGGCCCCTCACCCAAATCTTTTTTCCAAACGGTCTCCGCCACGACGGCCAAATCGCCTCCACTCTCGGCATCTACCTCGCCTCGCTCGTCGGACTCCTTATGACGTTCGTCGTCCTGCTGATCACGAACTACTACACATCCACCCACTACTCTCCCGTTCGGAATATCGCGAAAGCCTCGGAGACCGGACACGCCACGAACATCATCGCAGGCTTGGCCATCGGCTCCCACGCCACTGCCCTCCCCGTCGGCTTCATCGGAATCGCCATCCTCCTCAGCTACCACTTTGCAGGCCTCTACGGCATTGCCATCGCCGTCATGGCGATGCTCTCCATGGCTGGAATCGTAATCTCCCTCGATGCCTTCGGACCGATCACGGATAACGCGGGAGGAATCGCGGTGATGTCTGGCATGCCCAAATCGATCCGCCAACGGACCGATGAACTCGACGCCGTCGGCAACACCATGAAAGCCGTGACCAAAGGCTATGCGATCGCCTCCGCAGGTCTTGCCTCTCTTGTCCTTTTCGGAAGCTACGTTCAGGAGCTGAAAGCCCACTTCCTTGCCTTGGGTGCGGCTATGCCCAGCCTCGAATTCTCCCTCACCGAACCCAAGGTCATTATCGGCCTCTTCATCGGCGGGCTCCTGCCCTTCGTCTTCACTGCTCGCTCGATGGATGCCGTCGGCGTTGCCGCGGGTGCCGTCGTCCGTGAAGTTCGGCGCCAACTCGCCGCCAAACCGGGAATCCTCCTCGGCAATGATAAGCCCGACTATGGAACCTGCGTCGATATCGTGACACGGGCCGCTCTCCGCCAAATGATTATCCCCGCCCTTCTTCCCGTCGCTTTTGTTGTCGCTGTTGCCGCCATTCCGGGCCTCGGACCCGTTGTGCTTGGGGGCGTTCTCGTCGGCACCATCGTCACCGGACTTTTTGTCGCCATCGCCATGACCTCCTCCGGCGGTGCCTGGGACAACGCAAAAAAATATATTGAAGAAGGCAACTGTGGCGGCAAAGGCTCCCTCGCCCACGCCGCCGCCGTGACCGGCGATACCGTCGGCGATCCCTACAAGGACACGGCAGGCCCAGCCATCAATCCGATGATCAAAGTCGTCAACATCGTCGCCATCCTCATCATTCCTATTTTCTTTTAAGCGACCGCCCCCACCCCTTCCTCCTTCACCGGGGGAACGCTCCCGCCCCGCCAATATCTCCAGCAGATTCTTCCGCAAGCCGCCACGATCAACACCACCAGCAGTAAAAAAAATCCCGTCACACCGGCATTCGTGGCCTGAGCTATCGCCAACTTACCCTGACCCGCCTTCTCCGCCTGCTCCCAGCCAGCCAAAAAACCCAGCCGCGGATCTGCACTAAAGATCTTCAGCCAACCGGCGGAAAACGTCACGACGACCAGCCATGCCAACGGCAACAACGTCACCCACGCAAACTTCGTCCGCCCCATCTTGATCAACACGGTCGTCGCCAGACTTAGTGCCATCACCGCCAAGAGCTGGTTCGCCACACCAAAAATCGGCCAAAGACTATTGATTCCTCCCTGCGGATCCATCACGCCCTGATACAAAAACCAGCCCCACCCTCCCACAAAGAGAACGCTCCCCAATGCACTTCCCGCGATCGATCGGACCTCCCCCAAAGGTTTCCAAAGCCACCCCAAAACCTCCTGCACTAAAAACCGCCCAATCCGTGTCCCCGCATCAATCGTTGTTAAAATAAACAAGGCCTCGAACATGATCGCAAAGTGATACCACAACGCCATCATACCCCCCCCAGCCTGTCCGACCGACTTCGCAAAAATCTGCGCCATTCCGACCGCAAAGGTTGGCGCCCCCCCCGTCCGACCGATCATCGTACTTTCCCCCACCGACTTCGCTAAATCCGCCATCTGCTGTTCCGTGACGGGAAATCCCAGCGCCGTAATCTTTTCCACCACTGCTGCCGGTTCTCCCCGCAAATTGATCGCAAAATATTCTCCCGCAGGCATCGAACACGCCGCCACCAGAGCCAAAACGCCCACACACATCTCAGTGATCATCGCCCCATATCCCACCATCCGAATGTCCGCCTCGCTCGCCAACAACTTCGGAGTTGTCCCCGAAGCCACCAGACAGTGGAAGCCACTCACCGCCCCGCATGCGATCGTGATAAAACAAAAAGGAAAAACCGGTCCAGCAAAGACCGGCCCGCTCCCATCAATGAATCGCGTTAATGCAGGCATCTGAAGCTGCGGAGCCAAAATCGCAACTACTACCCCCAACGCCGCTACCGTTCCGATTTTTAAAAAGGAGCTCAGATAATCTCGGGGTGCCAGCAACAGCCAGATCGGGAGAATGCTCGCCGTCAGCCCGTATCCCATGATCGACCACGCCAACGTTGGCGCTTCCCACGTGAACATCTTTGCCAAAACTGGTGTCTCCGCCGCCCACTTTCCCGCCCAAACACATCCGACCAATCCCAAAACCCCTAACACCGTCACCCAAGCCGTCCTTGCCCCTCCTGCCCCTCGCATGCCAACCCCCATCGCCAGTGCCAAGGGCATCGTCAAGACGATGGTAAACAGCCCCCACGGACTCTCCGCCAGTGCTCGCACCACCACCAAGGCCAAAACCGCCATTAGGATTGTGATAATTCCTAATAAACCAATCACCGCCAGCGTCCCCGCCACTGGCCCCACCTCTTCTCGTAACATCTGCCCGACCGACTTGCCTCTCCTCCTAACGCTCAGCCATAAAATGATGCTGTCATGCACCGCCCCTCCCAAAACAGCCCCAATCAAAATCCATAAAAGTCCCGGCAAATAACCAAACTGCGCCGCCAACACAGGTCCCACCAGCGGACCCGGTCCGGCAATCGCCGCAAAGTGATGCCCAAAAACCACCCACCGGTTCGTTTTCACAAAATCTCGCCCATCCGCACACCGCTCTGCAGGAGTGACACGTTTCGGGTCGACCGTTAACACCGTCGCCATCAACCACGCACTGTGGAAACGATAGCCAATTGCATAAACACACCCGGTAGCGACCACTAACCAAAGTGCATTTACGGGTTCCCCCCGTTCCCAAGACACCACCCCCAACGCTCCCGCTCCCACCAGGGCAATCACCCCCCAACCCAACCGCCCCCAAATACCCAAAGATTGTTTCATCCTCCTTGGATTAGCAGATCAGTTGTTCACGACCAGCCCTTCATCCGACTTGCTCGCCCTGCCAATTTCTTTAATCAAAAAGTATGAAACAGATCCTTACCGTCTTAGCACTTCTCCTATCCCTTTTCGTGGTTTTGCCAGATTCCTTTTCGCAAACCTCGTCCCGCACCTCTACTTCCCAGAAAAAAACAAAGAAATCGAGTTCCGAGTCAGGGCCTTGGTGCAACGTCACTCTTCTTCTGGACCGCCCCGAAAAACCCTACGAAGTCATCGGCCTGGTCAGTGCTCCTCAGATCTTTCTTTGGGATGATGAGGAATCGATGAAAGAGTCCCTACAAAAGCAGGCTTGGAAGATGAAAGCCGATGCCGTGATTCTTGATCGCGTCGACACCAGCTTCCGTTTCACCGGCCCAGCCGGTGGCGCCAACGGTCGCGCGATCCGCTACAAATAAGTCGGCTACTCGGTCGTTACGCCACCAACCCGGTGGCCGGAGCATCGACCAATTGGTACTCGTTGTTTCTTTGCCTCGGCTTATATCCCGCCTGAACGATCAATCGTCGCATTTCTTCCAAACTCAGCCGGAAACTGGTTCCCGCACTCGAAACCACATTCTCCTCCATCATCAAACTTCCAAAATCGTTCGCCCCGAATTGTAACGCTACCTGACCCATCGCCGGTCCTTGCGTCACCCAGCTCGACTGCACATTCGGAATATTATCGAGGAAGATCCGCGACAACGCCTGCATCCGGAGATACTCGTGGGATCCCGTCTTTTCCGCTTTTAAAACGGTGTGCTCCGGCTGAAACGTCCAGCAGATGAATGCGGTGAATCCTCCCGTCCGATCCTGCAGATCCCTCAACCGCCCCAAATGCTCGATTCTTTCTTCCGGAGTCTCCACATGCCCAAACATCATCGTCGCACTGGATCTCATTCCCATTCCGTGGGCGATCTCCATCACCTTGAGCCAGGCGTCTGTTCCGCACTTCCTCGGAGCAATCTTTTGCCTCACCCGATCCACCAAAATCTCTGCCCCGCCCCCCGGAATGCTACCTAAACCCGCTTCCCGAAACTTCTCGATCACCTTCTCCAGACTCATTCCAAACACTTCGGCAAAATGATTGAACTCGGGCGGGGAAAACCCGTGCACATTCACCTGTGGATATTTCCCGCGTAGATGCCGCAATAGATCCAGATACCACTCCAGACCCAGCTTGGGATGATGCCCCCCTTGGAGAAGGATCTGGTTCCCGCCGACCGCCACCAACTCATCAATCTTTTGGTCGATCTGCTCCTGGCTCAGCACATAGTGATCCGCATCCTTCTCCGTTCGATAGAATGCGCAGAACTTGCAGTACACATCACACACGTTCGTATAGTTGATGTTTCGATCGACCATATAGGTCACCACCTCTTTCCCTTTTCCTTCGTAATCTTTGCCCTTCGCTAAATTCCTGCGCGCATTCGCAGCTTCCCCTAGCTTCGCCAAGGGCCATCGATAGATTTCTGCAGCCTCCTCCGCCGTAATTCTTTCCCCACACAAAACCTTGGCTTCGAATCCACTCATTCCCGGGCCAAACTATCTCGAGATATCGCCTTGCCCCAGCAACTTGAATCCACCTCGCCCCAATACTTGTGCCCCCAACTCGTTGTCATCCAGATTTAGGCACAGCGCCGGCCTCGCTTCCGGTCGCACCAGAAAAGCAAACGTCGTCAAAATGTTAATTTCCGCCTCCAGAAGAGAGGAGAGGACCTTTGGCAGCTCAGTTGCCGCCCCCAACTCCACCGCCACCACCGACGATTCAGTGTGCGCAACCGCCTGCTCATGAAAAATCGCGCGCGCCTGATCTGGATCATCGACCACCATCCGCACAATCGAACTGTCCGTGGTATCGAGGATCGTCAGAGCGACCACGTGGACCTGTCGGCTGTGCAAAATCCTAATCAGCTCCAACAACCGTCCTGCTTTGTTTGCTAAAAAAATCGAGAATTGCCGAACTGGATCCGCTTGGTTTTTTTGAGTAGCCACGCTCATGCAAAGATCCTACTCCCTCTCCTCAGCCCCGCCAACCCAGGATCACTTTCGCCGTATTTCGTCCACTGGCTCCGAAAACTCCTCCCCCGGGATGGGTACTGGCCCCCGTTAGATACAAATTCTTCATCGGAGCCCGATAACAGGATATTTCGGGCAAAGGACGGAACATGAACATCTGATCCAAGCTCATCTCAAAGTGCATCACGTTTCCCCGCAGTAATCCCAGGTCCCGCTCCAGATCCAGCGGCGTCTGAATATATCTTCCGACCATCTTTCCCTTCATGTTCGGTGCATACTGGCAAACCAGATCGTATAACTTATCCGCCTCCCGCTCCCGAATTCCATCCCACGTCTCCCCATTCCTCAGCTCATAACTGTGATACTGCGCCCAAGTAAATAAGGTGTGCTTTCCCTTCGGCGCCAAAGTCGGATCAATCGCGGAAAACGTCATCGCTACTACGCTCGGATTCGCCGGAGGTTGATAACCCAGATAATCCCGATAGCTGCTCTCCAACATCGCCCGATTTCGGCACAGCAACTGCATTCCCGAATGATACTCCCGAGCCTGAAGACCGCTTTCCACCTCCCGCCCGTACACTGGCAACTCTTCTACCGCATGCCTCACCACCATCCCAAATCCATTTCCAATCCGTGCTTTCTCCATCCGCCCCGCTAAATCCTGCGGCCCATCTTTCAGAAGATTGCAGAAAAAGGTTTTTAAGTGACATGCCGCCACCACTTTATCCGTTTGGAAAACCATCCCCCCAGCCTCGACCTCCCAGCCTCCCCCACTTTTTCTCACCTCCTCCACAGGCTTTCCTAAAAAGAGTTCTCCTCCGTGCCGTTCCAGACACTTCACCAAAGCCGTCGCCAAAGACCCACTTCCCCCTTTGGCTCGCTTCGCCCCACACTTATGGATCATCGCATTCCACCCGAACATGTCCCCGCTCGCCACCTCCGCCGGAGCTGGCCCACTCTGTGCAGAAAGCCAAAGCATCGCCGACCGCAGGTGCTCATTTTCAAAGGTCTCTTGAATCACCTCCCCATACGGCGCCATCAACTGCCGGGCGGTGTCCAAACTGGACCAGAGCCAACGCGACTTTGGCCGGAAGAGATTTCTCTTCAAAATTGTTCCAAACAGCCGGCCGGGTGAAGGCGGTGCCAAAAAAGTCTCGAAAACCCCCTCGTTCAACTCCGTCCACCGCTCCACATATTTGCGATACGCCTCTGCATCCCGCGGGCTAAACTCCGCAATGCTCTGACACGTTTTCTCAACAGATCGATGAAACGAAATTCCGCGACCCGTTCCCTCCACGGGATAGTAAGCCCACGGATCCATCTCAATATACTCCAGCCCTTCTCTCGCTAAATTCAGCTCCGCAAGAACGGGAGTCAGATGAATCATGATGTGGACCGAAGAACCCACATCGAACCGAAAGCCCGGCACCAGATCCTCCCGGGTACATACCGCACCCCCGGGCAAGTCCCGACGCTCCACCACGGCCACCTTCAATCCCGCCTTCGCCAGATAGCAGGCGCAGATCAGGCCATTGTGACCCGCCCCCACCACGACAATGTCGTACGCCAAAAAGAATTACCTCGCAGCCACCAAGCGCCGCTCACCCAATTTCTTCACAAAGCGCCCGATTCTCTCCGCCGCAACCTCGATCCGATCCAAAGCGGTCGCATAGCTACAACGCACAAAACCTTCCCCACCCGGGCCGAACGCCTCTCCAGGCACCACCGCCACCTTCTCCTCATCTAAAAGTTGCAAAGCAAACTCTCTCGAGGTCAACCCCGTACTCCGAATATCCACAAAAAGATAAAAAGCCCCTGCTGGATTGGTCGGTTTTAACCCAGCCTCCTCCAGCTTCCTTCTGAGGAAGTCTCTCCTCATCTGGTAGCTCTCCCTCGCTTCCCGAGTCGTCACCTCCGCTCCACGGAGCGCCTCCGCAGCCGCCTCTTGGCTAAGCGTGGGAGCACACAAAATCGCGTACTGGTGAATCTTCATCATCGCCTCAATCAAGGGGGCCGGAGCGCATGCATACCCAATTCGAAACCCAGTCATCGCAAACGCCTTACTCAAGCCGTGCAAAAGAATCGTCCGCTCTCTCATCCCCGGCCGCGTGACAATCGATTCATGCTTCGTCTCATACGTCAGCTCTGCATAGATCTCGTCGCTAATGACCAACAGGTTGTTCTCCACGCACACCTTGGCCAAAGCATCCAACTCGCGACCACTCAACACTGCCCCTGTCGGATTCGTCGGAAAATTCAGCAGCAAAACTTTTGCCCCCTTCGCAGCCTCAGCCACGGCCTTCGGATCCAACCGGAACCCATCTTCCGCTCTTGTCCGAATCGCCCGACCCTTCGCATGAGCCAAAGTGATCGACGGCGCGTACGAAACATAACACGGCTCATGATACAAAACTGTCTCGCCCGGATTTAAAACAGCCCGCAGCGCCAAATCAATCGCCTCACTCACCCCCACGGTCACTAAAATTTCATTTTCCGGATTGTACCGCTCCCCAAAAATATTTTCCACGTACGTAGCCACCTCATTTCTCAATTTAAGACTGCCTGAGTTCGAGGTGTAGCCCGTCCGCCCGTGCTCTAAGGAGTAAATCGCAGCCTCCCGCACCGCCCAAGGCGCGGACACGTCCGGCTCCCCGATTCCAAGCGAGATCACATCCCCGCGCTTCTGCACGATTTCAAAGAAATCCCGAATCCCCGATCGTGGAATTCCTTTTACATGATCAGCGAGAAATTCTCCCCCGCTCTTCACGGCGAGATCGAGAGTCTCTCCGCCTTGTCATCCTGGAGAAACAGAACTCCCGCCTCCTTGTACGTTTTCAGCTGAAAGTGAGTCGCTGTTGAAATCACCCCCTGAATGGTGGACAGCTTTTCCGCCACAAAACCTGCAACCCGTTTTAGATCCGATCCCTCGACCACAATCAGCAGATCATATCCCCCGCTCATCAGCTGGCAGGACACCACCTCTGGATATCGCGCAACTCGGGCGGCGATCCGATCAAATCCACCATCCCTCTCAGGCGTGATTTTCACCTCAATCACCGCGCGAACACCCCCATGCCCTGTTTTGTCCGAATCCAAAATAGCTTGGTATCCCAGAATCACTCGGTCCGATTCAAAACGACGCACTGCCTTTTCCACCTCAGGCTCCGATTTGCCCGTAAGTTTGGCCAGCTCAGCCGTGGGCAAACGCCCCCGCTCTTTCAGGATTTGTAGGAGAGGATCCATGGCAGACCTCAGTTTTTTCCTTTTACGAAGGGACTTAAGGGACGAGGAAAATCTTACCCGTGTACGGGCACTTCACTTCTGTTCCAGGTGCAAAACCCTTCACATCCACCAAGCCCGCATAAGGCGCATACGGGCTTCGCACCATTCCTGTCTTACCGGAAACTTTTTCCCCCTTAGGATAGCTGGCTTTGGTAGGAGTGCTCTTCTCCGCAGTTTCAGGCGGAGTCCAAGGCTTCTTCTCCTCACTCCCAGCCGTTTGTGGTTTCGAGGCTGAGGAACTCTCCGCAGGAGTATCACTCGCTGCAGGCGTCGTCGTATCTCCATAGGTCGTCGTTACCTCTTCCGCATCACCAGGGATGGTACAACCCGTCCATACAAAGGCGACACCAAGGCAACCCAACCATGCAATCCATCGAAAATTCATAGTGTGTAAGAGTATCACAGTCACTTCTTTGGGGCAATCCTTCCCTCTTTCTTGCGGAAAGTCACCTTCAAGCGCCCTTCTGCCTTTTCTCCTGGCTTGAGATCCAAATGTTGGCCAAAAAGAACGCAGTTACCCTGACGAATCGGGCCCTCAGGCCCTCGCTCCACATCTAAAAGTGGATATCCCCAGACCAAGGGAAGATTTTCTGAAGCCAAAGTAACTTCAAACCCATCCGTTGTCACTGCCACCACTCTTGTTACCCCCGATCCGTGCCACATCTCTTTGTCAGATTTCTTGGTTTCCCCAAATTGCCAAACTCCCCGACCCGACTGATCTGGCCCCAGATTTAAATTCAGCTCCGTCGCAAAGTTTGCCTCCAAAGGCAACTTTCCCGTATTCGTGATTCGATAAGAAACTTCGATTAAGCCTCCCGCCGCATCAATCGCATAGGTTTTCTCCAACAAGCACGGCATCCGCGTACCCACGCGATACAATCCCCCGTCCCGTTCCAACGCCAGTGTCACCCGACTACCCGTTTGCCGCATCTGCTTAATTTCAAACGGCTGCAGAATAAAATCCCCCAGTTCAGGATACGTCCCCGCCGACAACTGCTCGACGGAAGTTCCCTTCGCAAAAAAGTGATCCTGAAAAAGTCGCCTCTCATACCAATCCACAGGACCTGCGCTTGCCCCGTTCACCCCTTCATCTCGTCGCGTCAACACATCCGCTAAATTTTTCCCCAGTTCAGGTAACCCGACCTCAAGGCAAGCCCCACCCAAGTGTGGCGCAAAAAGCAGGCTCAATGCGGGATGCCCCGCCACCACCTCCATCTGTCCATCCGCATTCACATCTTCCCGTACCAGATCCGTTTCAGCCTGCCCCGCCCTCATCTCCGCCTCGGCCATCAGGAGCTCCCGCCATAATGCCCCCCGCAAATGGGGCAAGTGAACGCCCCCTTGCGTCCCATGCCACTGCGCTGTCGAACACTGCGCCCGCCACAACCGGTCCAGCACCGCACGAGCTCCAGGAAAAGAGCTCTTTCCTTTCAACCTGCGACCCAACATCAAATTTTTTCGATAAAGAAGGTTTAACTCCTCATACCGCACACGAAAGGAAGACCACGAACCACCTCGGAAAAACGGAAGCCACTTCCCAGCGTCAAACCTCTGCGCCAACTGTCCTCGCTCGCGGAAATACTCCTTCCTGGCTACTCCGGGCAAAGACCAACCCCCCAACTCCGCAGGCGTACCTGGGGGCAGGGAAACTCGCCCCCGAGGACTTTGCCTCTCCAACTGGCGTTGCCCCGTCAACGTGTTCACCCAGCTAGCCGACTCCTGCAATCTAGCAAAAAGAGTATCTAAATACCCCGCTACCCCGCCCTTTACCTGATTCCAATTCTCCAGATTCGCCGCCAAAGTCAGGGTGATGTCCTCCCCCCGATTTGCCATCCTTCGCAAATAACCAAACACCTCATCCAACGGCGCGTGTGGAATCAGCCGCGCTAAATCAGGACACGTCGGAAAGACCGACAACAGATTTCCCGCCTGATCGGTCACATAGTGGCCATTCATTTTTGCTGGAATGATTCCCGCTTGCTGGAAAAAAGACCCCTCCACAAACGAATACTTCAATCCCCCTCGGCTAAACGCACCGCACAAGGACGGCCCCCAAACCCCCTCCGCCAACCAAGCCCCCGCAGGCTGCGCCCCCAACTTCTCCTTCAACCAGCCATTCATTTTTGCGATCTGCCCGTCCCGATCCTCCTCAGGCCACTCCACCAAGACAGGCTCATAAAATCCTCCCGACATCATCTCGATTCTTCCCGTGGCTACCAACTCCTTCACCTTCTTGACCAAATCCGCATGCCGCTCCCCCCATGCTTCCAAAAGAGGTCCACTCACATGCAGATTCACCGCTATCCCAGGATATTTCTCCAAAACTGCAATAACAGGCCGGTACACATCTGCGGTGATCCGATCGACCACTTCGGGAAGATTTCCCACCGGTTGATGCATGTGCAGACCGAGTACCAAGTTCACGTTCTTCATCAGGAGTATTAAATATACCAGTTCTTCATGTCCAACGCACGCACTGGCCCGCTGAACTCAATCAATCCCCGCTCGGGATACCGCTCCACCTCCGCTCCTCCGCGCAGGACTCGGACCAAAAAACTCACCTCTCCCCCCTCACTCCTCCACCCAAGCGAGGAAAAAGGGAGTTGAACCTGCAATTCTTTTCCCTCGGCCACCTCCGTCACACAATCTGTCTGTTCATAAACCACCCCATCCTTCGATTTTTCCAAATTCACCCGCCACCCTTCTCCCTGCCAGATGATTCGCAACCGAACAGGTGCCGGCAGGTGAAAATCCACAATCACCTCGTCCCCCACCAGCTCCTTCGAATCCAATCGGAAGTAAAAGTTCTTCTCCCCGTACCCGTAATAAATGTTTTTCACACGCCGATCCCCCTGAGCCATAGCACCCTGATCCCTCCACGCTTCGTATCTCCCCGCACCCGCCCAATCCAGAAAACTCGGTGTTCCACTGAATTTGGGTTCAATCGCTCGTGTCGGCAGGACTCCCAAACGAACCTCTGAACTACAGATCGGCACACTCAAGCCCGCGGGAGGCGTCACCCCCAAACGCCGATACACATTCTGCAATCTCCCTCGAAATAGTCCGTCGAAAATCAAATCACTGTCGGTCTGAAAATCCGGGCCATACCACCAAAACCAGTCGCTTCCCTCCGCCGCATACAGGTCCTCCCACGCCGCCGCCTTCACTTCCGAAGTCAATTTTCCCTCCTCCCGCAACAGAAAATCCCGCGTCCGCTTGATCCAACTCCATCCCTGATTCTCCTCTGGGTCCCCGATCCAGATATCGAAGTTCCCTCCAATCCACGAGCCCGAGTGCAGACGCCCCGCCGGCTTTCCCTCATGCCTGTCTAAATACCCTCCCAACGTAGTTGAGCTCACTCCCTTCGTTTTTTCAAGCCGATGATAAAACTCATCCAAAAAAGCTTCCCCACTGTCGGGAAACGCTTCCCATGCGTTTTCTCCGTCTAAGGCCAACAGCACAACTCCATTCTGCGGCATCACCTGAGCGATATGCTGCAAATGAACCCGTAAATGCTCCGCCGCCATCTTCGGTTCGGTTCTTGCCGCCGTAAATCCGATGTAATCCGAGAGTGGCCGTTCGCGGAAAAGTGCCTTCAGACTCGCTCCCCCCTCCTCCACCCTCCACGCCTGAAACAGTTCAGAGTGATTTCCGTGCCACCCCTGCGCTTCCAATCCCCGGAACAAAACCATCTCATCCGTGCAAAAATACTCGAATCCCACCCGGGCGATGAGCGGAATTAACTCCGGACAGACCGAACCCTCCGAAGGCCAAAGCCCCCGCGCCTTCCTTCCAAATACCCGCTGATGCGCCGCCTGAGCCTTCTCCAATTGTGCCAGTGCATCCTCCGGTGCCTGCAGCCGCTCCGGCAACCGCACTCCTGGCATCGCCCGCTTCGCCACATCCGTATCCACTAATAGCGGGAGAATGGGATGGTAAAACGGCGTCGTTGTCAGCTCCACCTGCCCCGAATCTGCCAGTGCCCGATACTCTCCCAAAATTCCCCGCAACATCTCCTGATGAATCTCCAACACCCGTTGCTTCTCCTCTTCCGTGAAATCCCCCCCCTTCTGAATCAGCTCCCCCAACTCCGGATACTTTTTCCTCACCGCAAATCCGCACCAGCTCAGATTGAACCAGACCTGCAAATCCCTCAGATCTTTCTCCCGAAACCTCCGCATATTCTGATCCGATTGACCCGCCCCCGCCCTCCTGCCCCGCAAATCGAGTAGCTGCCGATATCTTGGATAAGGTTCCACACAAGTCCCCCAGTTGATTTTGAAAAAATGTTCCAATAGCTGGTGTCTATCCTCCGTCGTTAAGCTCGCCGCATCTTTCCGCGCCAACTCCGCCCACCGATCTTTCACTCTCCCCTCCGCCAACTCCTCAATCTGTTGAACAAGAACAGGCGTCAGATTGAAGTTCAACTTTACCCCTGGATGCCTCATCGCCATCTCCGCCATGTCCGCATACCCACGCACGGTGTGCAAGCGGACCCAAGACATCGCCACCTCTCCGGTGACAACATCCACATAGGAGGGTTGATGGAGATGCCAGAGCAGGGCGACGTCAGCCACGCGTCACCGCCTCCCGCAAGATCCCCGCAGCCTCCTCAGGCAGAGTGGGGTTGATGTAAAACCCGGTTCCAAACTCAAATCCTGCCACTCCCGTCAAACGGGGAAGAATTTCGACATGCCAGCGGAAGTCTAAATCGATCGTCGTCCACGCATCCGGCTGACGGCTCCGCCGAAACGGTGCATTATGCAGAATCAGATTGTACGAAGGCTGATTCAACGCGCTGTGATACGCCAGCAACACCCGTTGCACCGCCTCCGCCAATAGGACGAGAACGTCGTCGCTTGAGTTTTGAAAGTCGGCTGCTTGCTTTCTGGGCATGATGCAGGTTTCAAATGGAAACCGGCTCGCAAACGGACAAAACACGGTGAACCCGTCATTTTCAAAAACCACCCGATCCCCAATCTTTCGCTCCGCCTGAAGAATATCCCCAAACAGGCTTCGATCCTTCTCCAAATAATAGGCCCGAGCCGCCGCCAGCTTTTCCTTCAGAACGATCGGCGTCACCGGCATTGCAATCAGCTGAGAGTGAGGATGGGGCATCGTCGCACCCGCTAAGGCCCCGTGGTTTTTAAAAACCAGCACGTAGTGCAGCCTGGCATCCCGCGAGAGATCCAGAATCCGCGCTCGGCACGCATCGAAAACCCGAGTAATCCCCGCCAGATTCTGCTTCTCCAAAACGAGTTGGGGATGGGGAGTCTCCACGATCACCTCGTGTGCACCGATCCCATTCATCCGGTCGTAAAATCCCACCGCCTCTTTCTCCAGCTCTCCCTCGACCCGCAATGCGGGAAACCGATTCGAAACCACTCGCAGCTGCCAGCCCGGACCATTTGCCACCCCGGCGGGACGAATCGCGTACAGCTCCGCAGGCGTATACGTCTCATGACCCTCTAAAAACGGATCCTCCTCAGGCCTTGTCGGCAGAAGCTCCTCGCACTTGTACCGCTCAGGCCGAATCTGCCGCTCAGGACTGAAAACCACCCACCGTCCCACCACCGGATCTTTTCTTAATTCAGGCATCTAAAATCTCCCAGGTTCGCTTGTTAAGGATTGGTAGACTTTCTCATAGGCCGGCACAGCCGACCCCCAGCCCCAATCCTTAGACATGCCGTTCCGACGAATCACATTCATCATCGCGGGTTCATCCCAAATCGCCAAGGCTCGATCCATACCTGCCGCCACCCCCTCCGCCGTTGGTAAAAACCGAAATCCTGTCCCCTTTTCCGTTTTTTTATCCCATACCTGCACCGTGTCCCTCAACCCTCCCACATCTGTCACCACAGGAATACAACCGTACCGCATTGCATACATCTGGGTCAGCCCACACGGCTCACTCCGTGAAGGCATTAGGAAAAAATCTGCCCCAGCAAAGATCCGCCGTGCCAACCCTTCATCATACCCCAACCGGACCGCAACCTGTTTTGGATACAACTGAGCCAATCTCCTTCCCTCCTCCTCCAACTCTGGATCTCCCGCCCCCAAAACCACAAGTCGCCCCCCCCTCCTTACCAAACTTTCCACCTGCCCCCACGCCAGATCCACCCCCTTGTCTCTCGTGATCCGCGTGACCATCCCAAATATCGGTTTTCCATTCGCAGGTTCCAATCCCATCTCCTTCTCCAAAGCCGCCCGACACTCCACCCGCCCCGCCATAGATCCCAACTTGAAATTCTTTTTTAACGCCGCGTCCTTTGCAGGATTCCACTCCACCATGTCGATCCCGTTCAAAATTCCCGTCAACCTCTTGGCCCGCGCCCGTAAGACCTCATGCAACCCATGCCCCCGTTCCTTATCCTGAATCTCCTGCGCGTAACTCGGACTTACAGTCGTCACCGCATCTGCCATTGCAATAGCCCCTTTCAGAAAATTCATCTTCCCATAAAACTCCAAACCCTCTGGCCGAAACACACCTTCGGGAAGTCCCAACTTTTCAAAATCCGTATGAGAAAATTCACCCTGATATCCCAAATTGTGAACCGTACACACCGTTCGAATCGGCAGCCCCAGCGCCTTCACATACGCCGGAACCAACCCCACATGCCAATCATTAACCTGAATCACATCCGGTGTCGGTTCCACATACCTCGCCAACTCTACCGCCCCGCGAGCTAAGAACTGAAACCGCACTAAACTATCCGGATAATCCACCCCACCCTCCCCATACACTCCCTCTCGGTCAAAATACTCATCCCTCTCCAACCCAAACAACGCCACTCCGCCCCTCTCTCCCTCCCAAACTCTCGCCCCTTTCACCCCGTCCACCCCCAGAACCTCGATCTCCCTTTCCGTCCGCCGAAACTCCCCCGATTTCCTTAAGCCCCGATGCAACGGCACCAACAAACTCACCCCATGCCCCGCCTCCACCAACGCCTGAGGCAACGCCGCCATCACATCCGCCAACCCCCCCACCTTCGCGTGGGGTGCCAGCTCCGTTGCTACGAATAGTATATTCATCAAATCTGGGTATCATTATGACCTGAAACCCATGCCTACTGCCAGCCAGTTGCCCGATCGCATCCTCCACCTTCTCCAAGGCAAAAAGGCTACTCCCCTAGACCCCCCTACTCTCTCTAAACGTCTCCGCGTCCCCCTGCCAGCCGTTACCCGCGCCCTCCACTCTCTCGAAAAAGAGGGCCGTATCGCCCGCGTCCGACATACTCACTACATCGCCGCCCGCGATGCCGACCTCGTCACCGGCACCATTCAATTCCACGCGAAGGGCTTTGCCTTCGTCATTCCTCCCGACGGATCCCCCGACCTTCACATCGCCGCCGAAGACACCGGCACGGCCCTTCACGGCGACCTCGTCGTAGCCCGCATCGATCGCGGAGCCGGACCCGCCCCCCGTGGCCGCCGCCCTTCCGAACCGGAACGCTCCCGCGGCCGTGTCCACCGTATCCTCGAGCGCCGCGCCGCCATGATCGTCGGCACTCTCCAAAAAACAGCCCGCTTCTTCATCGTCATCCCCGACGACCCCCGCCTTCTCCACAATCTCTACATCCCCGCCCCCGGCACGGAAGGCTCCCCGATTGCCGAACCCGGCGACAAGGTCGTCGCCAAATTGATCGACTGGAAAGATCGCGGAACCAACCCCGAGGGCCTCCTTGTTGAACGGCTCGGCAGAGCCACAGATCCAGGCATCGATATCCTTTCCATTATCCGGAAATTCAATCTCCCCGCCGCTTTCCCTCCCGAGGCCCTCGCCGAGGCCGAATCCTTTCCCCCCGTCGAACTTCCCGATCGCCCTGCCGGACGGGAAGATCTCCGCGGCGACTTCATCATCACCATCGACCCCGACACCGCCCGCGATTTCGACGACGCCATCTCCCTCCGCGAACTCCCCAACGGCCATGTGGAGGTCGGCGTCCACATCGCCGACGTTTCTCACTACGTCAAACCCGGATCCGAACTGGATCACGAGGCCCGCAAACGAGCCAACAGCGTCTACCTCGTCAATGGCGTCATCCCTATGCTCCCGCCCCGCCTTTCGGACGGCCTCTGCTCCCTCCGCCCCAACGAACAACGCCTTACCTACTCCGCTTTCATTCGTTTGAACGCCGAAGGCAAACCCGGTGCCACCCGCTTCACCCGCTCCGTCATCTACTCCCGCCACCGCCTCACCTATGCGGAAGCCCTTCTCCGACTCCGCCGCCCCGCACAGGACGATCTCGATCGCTTTCTCCAACGCGCCTGGCACTTCGCCTCAGCTCTTCGTCGCCATCGCTTTGCCCAAGGCTCTCTCGACCTAGATTTCCCCGAACTGCGGATCCTCCTCGATCCCCAAGGCCGACCCAACCGGATTGAGAAAGAGTCCTCTGACGAATCCCACCAGCTGATCGAGGAGTTTATGCTCCTCGCCAACGAATCGGTCGCTCGCCACCTCAATCACGAAAAACGTCCTGCTCTTTACCGGATTCACGAAACTCCCGACGAATCCCGCTTGGTCGAATATCGCGAACTTCTCATCGCCCACGGTATCAAAGCAGGCGACCTGACCCAGCGGGGCGAAATTCAGAAAATCCTAAAACTTCTTCCCGGTCGTCCAGATGGCTACGCCCTTAAAATCGGTCTTCTTCGCTCCTTGAAACGGGCCGTCTACTCTCCCAAAAGTCTCGGCCACTTCGGTTTGGCAAAATCCCACTACACCCATTTTACCTCCCCCATCCGCCGGTACGCCGATCTCCTCGTCCACCGCGCTCTGGCCCACTCAAAAGGCGCTCCCCGCATTGAAGGAGCTGCGCTCGACACCCTCGCCCAGCATCTTTCCCGCACAGAACGCACCGCAGCCGAGGCGGAACAGGAATCAAAAAAACTCAAACTCTTGGAGTACTTTGAAATGCAGTCTGGGCCCAACCCCAGCCAAACTTTCGAAGCCATCGTCACCGAAGTCACCAACTTCGGAATGTTTGTCGAACTGCCCGACTTTCTCCTTTCGGGCCTGATCCATGTCTCATCGATTCAGAACGACTTCTTCTCCTTCAACCCCGCCCAACGCTCCCTTCGAGGTCGCCGCTCAGGAAAAATCTACAAGGCTGGCACCCGCCTGCGCGTCGCCGTCCTAAAGATCGACCTCCAAAAACGGCAAGTTGATTTCCGGCCTGCTTAACTAGCCGGCTTTATCGCCGTGGCCTGAAACAAAACGATCTTTGGCCCCTGCGGGGTCTGGGCCACAACAAAAGAGAATCGATTCACCCCCTCCATCATCTTTCCCTTGATGAAAACCTTGAGGGCAAATTTTCCGGTCACGACCGCACAATCGCTGAACAATCTCGTCTTCACCTCCTCAAGTTGAATCGGCTCATATTTTCGCGCTCCACTCCGTAGCGCTCCGAGAAACTCCTCTCTGTTCTCAACTAGCCCCGTTCCATGGGTGTGCTGATACGAATCGTCCAGAATCTTGGCGAGATCATCCGCTTTCCCTTGGCCGACATAATTTGCCCACTGCTGGGCACAAACCTCTGCAGTGGCGACGGAAAGTGACTCCGCCCTCACGCTCCCCAAAAAGAAAAACAGCAAACCGAGCCCTAAACCTGCCAGAAATCGAATTCTCATAGGCTTATGTTTCCTCACTCCTCTCACGCCGACCAGTGAATTCCAAAAAAGAAAAAGGGCGGACCCCTTCAGATCCGCCCCTTTCCAATCCATAATTATTTTTGGTTACTTTTTGTCGTCGTCATCCTTATCCTGGCACGACTTCTTGCCACCACAGCTCTTTTTCGAGTCACCACACTTATCATCATCCTCTTCCTCGTCATCGTCATCATCATCCGTATCCCAACAGTGCCGTCCTTTCGCATCCGGCAGTTTGTCTCCTCGGGAATTCATCCGATTCACACATCGATCCCATTTGGTTCCGGCCGACGCTAGGGATGACCCCACAAATAGGGCGGCCAGGACGACGACCAGCATTTGAATCATTCGAGCAATTTGTTGTTTCATTTACCAAGTCTCCTCCTCGCAAACAAAGGCGTCAACCCACTAACCTCAGATGATGCCTCACGTCCTTCGGGGCAAAATCGCCCGACTACCCCTCGACTCTAAACATCGCTTGGATATCCTTCCGCAAGATGAAACAAGATATTATGACCTTCCGAGGTCTTTCTTTTTCGTTCCTCATATTATTTGTTCTCTCGCTTTCTTCAGCAAGTTCACAAACCAATCCATCTCCTGAGGCGAATGAGAAGTTAACTCTTCGCCTTCGAATTCATCTGACGACTGGCCTATCCATGACAAAGAAGGGCGTGAATATGAGCAACTGGATCACCCCGAAAATGATTGAGGAAAAGGTCTTGCCGGAAGTCAACAGGATCTGGTCCCAAGCCAATATCGAATGGATCCTGGACGGGATTCAGGAATGTCCAACCAAAGACACCAATCGGGATGAGGTGGTCGCCTACGTTCTCGCAACCCAAAGAGACAGCGAAGGGCATGGGGATCCGGAACGGATTCAGAAATATCTATCCATTCTACCCATTGATCAGGAGGAGGATCGTGTTGTGAACATCTATGCTGTTCCTTATCTCGGGGGCACTTCCCAAGGCAATGCATGCAAGGGAGCAAGAATTCTTCTCGGGGAATGGACCGACAAACCCTCAGGCGGCAAGTTACCACCGCAGAAATGTCTGCTGGTTGAGCCAGAACCTTTTGTGAAAGGCTCTTTTGGCCGAACCATGGCGCATGAATTGGGGCACATTCTCGGACTTCATCATCCCAAGGAGCGTGAAGTTCCTCAACTGATGGGTGGAGGAGGATATATTCTAACCGAAGAACAGAAAAATACTGCGCGGGAAAAAGCCTATAAAATTACCGTGAAGCAGAAGTAGTCTAATTCTGTTTTCGGAAAGAGCTTTATGCTCTTTCCCCTTTATCTGCCCTTTCCCACCAACCTTTAAATCACGGAATCTGTAACGCTAACTCTTCAAGATCGCCGGAGGTTGTTTTTTGCAGTGAACAGTTTTTTAAAACCTAAAAGTCGCATTGGCCTGAACGCTTTGTGTCAGGACGTCATCATAATTTAAACCGCTTTGGTTAACTCCTGTAAATTTATAAATAAAACCAAAAGAGATGTCTTGTTCTAAGTGATATTGCACACCAGCGAGAGCCGAATAACAAAAGTTCCACGCAGTTGTTGTTCCTGAGCTATAGTAACTAAAGGCGTTGTTCGATTGTGAGGTGTAAACTCCTCCAACTCCCAAGCCAAGAAATGGCTCCCACTTGGAGTCCGTGGGAATCGTTAGAATTGGATTTATTAGCAATGGAACCTGAATCAATTCTCCATCCACATTATATTGGGAACCTTGAATAGTAATGGTCTGTAAACTATTATAAATAAATCCAGGAGCGAACTCTAGGGAAAACCACTCGTTGAGGCGATAGCCAATCGAAAGATCACATCTCACGCCCGGGTTGAAAGAAAAACTTACATCGCCTCCATAGCCATTCACGTCTTGGACAACTGCTCCGCCAATCGCAGGGGCAAAATAAAAACCTTCAGACGCAATGGGCTCTACCTCAACCTTGTTGCCATTTGTATATGGCATGATTTTCGGTGGCCCACCATAAGCGGCACCGTTGTCATTGGTTGTACCGACTTCGCTTGATTTCAGTAAGACCTTCGTTCCATCCGGATAAACCTTGATGACCAAGGGGTCATTCCCCGTCAACGTTGGGTCGTTTGCGAATACATTGGATACAACAAACCAAAGAAATGTAAAACACAAGACACCGAACTTGAGCAAAAGATTTTTTTCCCAGAAAACACGTACTCCTCTTTTTGAAAAATCCCAATACGAACTGTTTAGGGTTAGTTGAATAACTTTATTTTTAATATTCATATTCATACAAATATTCTTTTCCTATTTTCCCCGTTTTTTCCGCTTATACACAATATCATGTGTTGGTGTTTAATTTGATAACTACATATAGATAGCTGTAAATACTAAAACTTGGAAGTTTTATAATTTGTGAATTTCATATAATTACAAATTGCGATTTCAGGTTCATTCAGCAAAACGGAAAATCGGGTTAATCCCCTTATGCCAGTCTTCAAATTATCGGGCCGCCGGGATTTGAACCCGGGACCTCTTCCACCCCAAGGAAGCGCGCTACCAGACTGCGCTACGGCCCGAATGAGTTGAAAATAGTAAGCCAAAAGCGGCTCTGCCTAAAGATAAAAGCAGGGGCCAAGCGAAAGGCGGGAGGTGGAAGGAAGACCTATCGGCCCCACTACTTACCGCTAACCTTCCACCTGTTCCCTTGCACCTGTCCCCATAAAAATCCCTTCCCCTTCTTCTTCCAGCCCATATAGCTAATCCCCATGAAATTCATCCCCATCCTCTGCCTCATCCCCCTCCTTACCCTCCCCCTCCAAGCCCAGGAAACAGCCGAAAAAGCTCGGGAGATGACCACGAACCTCGAAAAAATCGAAGCTCTAATTGATAAGACGGCCAAGGAGCTCAAGGAAGCAGTCGAGCAGCTCAACCGTATCGCCACCGAAGCAGACAAACCCCGCGACGCCTTCGAGGACTTCACCGACCAGCTCAAAGATTACAAAGAGGTTCAAGCCACCCTCGCGGATCGAATCGATCACTTCCGCTCCGTCGCCGATACCCGCTTCGCCGACTGGGAAAAAGATTTGGCCAAAATGGAGGGCGACCTCAAAGCCATCAGCCAAACCCGATTGAACAAAGCCAAGAAAGAGTACACCGATATGGACAAAAAAGTTCGCACTATCGGCGCCAAACTCACCAAAGCCGTCGACAAGCTGCAGGAGGTCCAAACCTACTTCACAACCGAACTTAACGCCGCCTCGATTCAAGCCGCCGACAAGGTGACTGCCGCCGCCAAAAAATCGGCCGACGAAGTCACTCAAGCGCTTGAGGATATGAAGGCCGACTACAAACAACTCAGGAACGACACCTCGGAAAATACCTCCAAGTCGAAAGAGTAAGTAATTTTCCTCGGTAGGGCGGGCATCTTGCCCGCCACGGCCCGATCTAGGCGCCCACGAATGGGCGCCCTACATTTTATCGACCAACCCCCCCATCAATACGTTACCGCGCTGCCAACTCCCGCACTGATCCCCGTTGCCTGAAGAGTCTCGATTGTTAAACGCAGAAATCCGACCGAGCCTGATGCACTGATCCGCAAAGTCGCTCTTTCATATCCATTCCCCAGCGGGGTTACCGTCGTACCGGAAACCGAGGCATTCCCCCATGCTTCAGTAAGGGCCGAAGCCTGCTCCACCCGATAGGTTATCCCATCAAAGAAATATTCCGCTCCGCTCATCACCCCACCTGTTGGCCGTTCGTAGCTGTAAATCATCTCCACCCCTGAGGATACCGACAGCGTTCTGAATCCCACCCCAGTGCTCCCTCCGTAACTGACGCTTTCCACCTTGTCCAAACTTGGCCTAGCCAAATTGACCGCCTTGGCCAAATCCGCCGCCGTTACCACAGCCCGAACCGTTGCCTGAAGAACCTTTCCAGATACCCCTTCTACACTTTTATCTACCACCGCACCCTCCACCAGATATCCAGCTTGATTGAAAGCGAGCTGGTACCCCGTTCCAAACACGATTCCATTCTTTGCCCAAATCAAGTCAAACGTCTGTGTGCTGCCGTACACTGGCCCCGTATAAGTTCCCACAAACATTAGATTCAGAATTCCATTCAAGGTCACCGCACCATTTCCGACGAAGATCTGGTCGTAGAGAGTCTCAGTTGTCCCAGCCAAATCCATCGTCAGATTGCTCAGCGAAAGATTTCCTGCTCCGTAATAATAGTCCCCCACCACCTGTTCAGGATCTGGACCGTTTCCCGCCTGCCCGACATCGTTTCTCCCACCAAAGATCACCCCCTGCGCCCCCACCGCCAAACTGCTGTATCCTCCTCCCGACACATTGAAAACATTCGTGGCGATCGGGGACGGCGTTGGACCATAAACCGCAGGGGAACTGCTGGGATTGGCGTTGCCCAAGAGCAACTCTCCATAGGCGTTATAACCCCAACTTCGCAACTGCCCCGCACCATCAATCGCGAACGAGCTGTCCGTCCCTGCGGAAATCAACCGGATGCCGCTCAAACCAGGAATTGGTATCGGTAGTTTTGCATACGATGTGCCCGAGCTTTGTCCGGTCTGCCCCAACGTGTTTCGCCCAAATCCAAGAACAGATCCGTCCTGCTTCAAAATCAATGAGTGGGCATACCCGGCCGCTAAAGACTTTGCCCCCGATGAAAGTATTCGGACTGGAGTACGGTCGGCACTGGTTCTTGTGTTTTTCCCAAGTTGGCCGGAGTCGTTTCTCCCCCACACCCACACCCCGCCATTTTCATCAACAGCTAGGTTGTGATCCGCCCCCGCAGCCGCGGAAACAATCCGAGTGGTCAGGCCTGGGAAAATCACTTCGCTCCATGTTCCCAAGCTCGCAATCGCGGCAGGTTGAGCCAGCTGGCCATAGGTATTGTCTCCACAGGCAAAAACTTCTCCGGCCGCTGTGACGATCAGACTGTGGTTTCCTCCGGCCGCTACAGCCACGGGAGTGCTCGAGGGTGTCACCACGGGTGTGAAGCTGGCTTTATTCGCTCCATTCACCGCTCCTTGGCCTAACTGCCCAAAGCGATCCGATCCTGCTGCATATACCTCTCCGCCTGCTAGGATCAGACTGTGGGTTCCGCCCGCCGACAAGCCGTCCACCGTTACCCCAATGGGAATTCCCTGCACGGCCTTGGCCCAGTTGACCGGTGAATTCATATCGCCCACGCCCAACCGCCCATCGGTATTCAACCCCCATGCCGTCACCGTGGAAGCACCCGATGCCAGATACAGCGAGTGCGCAAAGCCTGATGAAATCAAAGCTTGGGTCACGGAAAGATAGACCGGAGAACTGGTCACGCTTCCGTAGGAATTAGAAACCGTCACCGCGTAGCTACCCGAGTCAGAGACCGTCAGCGAAGTGAGCTCCAGATACGGATTAGAACCACCAATAACATTCTGCCCATCTCTCTTCCACTGGTATGTGAGACCCATTCCGGACGCCAAGACTTCAAACCGATAGCTCTGGCCAAACTCCTTCGTGGCTCCGACCGGATCAGCCACAATTTCAGGCACTGGAGTGCCATCTGCAGAAGTGGGCGAACTCCCCGCTTTGACCTCAACTCCGTCGCTGAATCCGTCTCCGTCGGTATCAGCTAAAAGCGGATTCGTTCCGAAGGCTGTCTCCTCGTAATCCAAGAGGCCGTCTCCATCCTGATCGATGCCAAAGGATGCGTCATCCAACAGATTTCCGTTGCCACCAGTCGGCGAAATCGAGGTGTAGGAAAACCGGTACGTTTTTCCAGCTTCTACCTCAGTGGCCTGACTTCCAGAATACCTCACC
>Ga0209598_10000634_pt1 | contig 28576 bp, 20 predicted proteins | sample M_140807_EF_Meta_FD_187317 | JGI IMG/M metagenome (GOLD analysis project Ga0209598, IMG submission 187317) | Freshwater microbial communities from Lake Montjoie, Canada to study carbon cycling - M_140807_EF_MetaG (SPAdes) (version 2) | ecosystem: Environmental > Aquatic > Freshwater > Lake...
ACATATTATTTTATGTATCAAATGATACACAACAGTAGAAAAATTAAAATACTGAAGTTTCGGAGTTGATAAAAAGCGGATAATCAGATAAATAAAATCTTAAAACGAAATTCATCATATCTAAAAATGGTTTGATTTTTTTCTAAATAGTGTTAAATCTTTGTTTAGGTTGGTTTAGAAAAACGTCCCAAAATAAATGATGAAAAAACAAGATTTGGAGACTTAGAAATAGACTTAGTAATAGGTGAACATCACAAACAAGCCCTACTCACCATTAACGACAGACTAACAGGCATGGTTAAAATACGAAAGGTAGAAAGAAAAGAAGCAGAAAGTATTGAACAGGCTACAATAGAGGCATTACTAAAGAGTTAAATATAGATTATTATTTTGCAAAGCCTTACCACAGTTGGGAACGTGGTGCAAACGAAAACACAAATGGATTGGTACGACAGTATTTTCTTAAGAAAAGTTCATTTAAAAACATTATTACTCAACAAATTCAAGAGGTAGAATATAAACTAAATAATCGACCAAGAAAAAGATTTGTATATTAAACTCCAAATTATGTATATTTTTGGAAACAATTAATAATAACGGACAAAAAGTTGCATTTATGACTTGAATCCACCCTGTTTTACTTTGTTGATGAAAATTTATGAAATGACAGCAATAAAAAATAAAGTTTGTGTTATTACCGGTGGCGGTTCTGGAATAGGAAGAGCATTAGCTATTGAATGTGTTCAAAGAGGAGCTAAAGTAGTCATTGGCGATATCGTTCCAGAAGAAATGGAGGAAACAGTTAAATTGGCTGGAGGCCAGGTAATTCATCATTTTTTAGATGTTAGCGTGCCTTTATCCATAGAAGAATTTTATCAAAAAGTAATCCTTGAATTTCCTGATTCACCTCTGATTCTCATAAATAATGCAGGTGTAAATCTAGCTTCTGGAAATTTTGCTGAAACACCTCTCGATGATTTTGAATGGTTAATCAATATTAATCTTTGGGGGGTTATTAAAATGACCCATAAGTTTTTGCCTCATCTCCAAAAATTAAATGCAGGTCATATTGTGAATATTTCCAGCATGTTAGGTTATGCGGCCATGTTACGTTCATCGGCTTACTGTACTTCTAAATTTGCCGTAAAGGGATTTACAGATTGTCTGAAAGTAGAATTGATGAAAACCAATATTGGGGTTAGTTCCGTTCATCCAGGCGGAATTCGAACAAATATCATCCGGAAATCAAAACTTTCAGATCATTTAGATAAAGAACAGACCTGGCAATTATTAAACAAAATAGAGAAAAAATCGCTTATAATGCCAGCAAAACAAGCTGCTGAAATTATTATCGAGGGGATTGAAAAAAATAAATCGAGAATCCTGATTGGTAAAGATGCAAAATGGATTGACTGGCTGGTGCGGATTTTTCCGGATACCTACTTTAAGGTGATTGAAAATGTGTTAAAAAAATTATAAAATCATAGATTCATGGGATTATTAATATACGGTGCAAATGGCTATACAGCCAAAATAATGATTGACGATGCTGCTCAATTTGGGTTAAAACCTATACTTGGCGGGCGTTCAGAAACCATTAAGGAATTGGCTGAGGAGAAAGGACTGGAATACCGTATTTTTGACCTCCAGAATAGCTCAGAAACTGAAAAAGCCCTCCAGGGTGTTACCGTTGTTCTCCATTGTGCAGGCCCTTTCCGATTTACTGCCCTTCAGATGATGGAAGCTTGTCTTAATACGGGTACACATTATCTGGATATTACTGGCGAAATTAATGTTTTTGAGCTTGGTGCCAGCCTCAATCAAAAGGCGATAGAAAAAGGGATTATGGTGATGCCCGGTGTAGGATTCGATGTAGTTCCTACCGATTGTCTTGCCTCATTTTTAAAAAATCAGTTGCCTGATGCTTCTTCTTTGAAACTGGCCTTTGCCGGACTAGGCGGGAGTATGTCTAAAGGGACAACCATGACGATGGTTGAAGGAATGGGGGAAGGAAGTAAAGTAAGAAAAAATGGTAAAATTGAATCCGTACCCCTCGGTTTTAGATCAATGGAATTAATCTACAATGGGAAAAATCTATTTTTTATGACTATTCCCTGGGGGGATGTGTCTACCGCTTTTTACACTACAGGTATTCCAAATATAGAAACCTACACGACCGTTTCGAAAAAAAGATATGGTAAACTTGGGTGGATGAATGCTTTTGGCTGGCTATTAAAACTTGATTTTGTAAAGGAATTTGCCCGCAAAAAGGTGAGACAAGGTCCTGCTGGTCCTACGGATGAGGTTCGTAAGAATTCAAGGACTTATATTTGGGGAGAAGTTACTGACACAGAGGGTAAAAAACTTCAGGCTTACTATACAACACCAAATGGCTATACAGTTACTTCTCATACAGGTTTACTTATTGCGAAAAAAGTGTTGGAAGGGTCTTTTAAAAGTGGTTTTCATACACCTGCCGGGTTATATGGCCAAGATTTAATTCAGGAAATTCCAGATATTACGCCCTTTACGATTATTTCCTAGGAAATTAAACTTAAAACAGGTCAAAGGAATAATTCTTCCTTTGACCTGTTTACTTTGCCAAACGCTGGCATCTAAATAAATGGGAAAAATCTATAGGAATCTTTTTAATATAGGATTTCAGTTTAAAAAGGGATTGAACCCATTTTTAACTTGAAATCTAACCTTATAAAGCGATGTCTATAATTATATGATCGTTAAATGGGTGTTGTTGAAAATACTAGCAGGGTATTTTATCGACTCTTAGTGCGTGTCGTCCTCCCTCAAAAGGGGTATCCAAAAAGGTATTGACAATTTCTACAGCCTGATCTGCTGTGATATAGCGCACGGGTAATGCAATCATATTGGCATTGTTATGAGAACGTGCCAAAGTAGCTATTTCTGCATTCCAACAAAGAGCTGCACGTATATCTTTGTGTTTATTGGCAGTCATAGCGACCCCATTACCGCTACCACACAGTAGAATACCGAGATTAGCTTTTCCATTTTCAACCGCCTCTGCCGCAGGGTGCACAAAATCAGGATAATCAACGGATGCCTCAGAATGAGTTCCAAAATCCAAAATATCCAATCCCCGCTCAATGAGCAGGGATTGGATAACTGATTTTAATGGAAACCCCGCATGGTCACAACCAAGGGAAATAACAGTCATAAGTTTATTGTTGTAAAGGTTGCATTTGATTGCTATCTGTAGGTTTCATTCGAAAAGGTGCGAACGTATTCTGTAATTTATTTAAGAATGCCTCATCTTTATTGGAAGAAGCATCTTCAAGTAAGATATCTACCGTTCTTAAAGCCATGTCATAATCTTCTCTGTAACTACTATTTAGAACTTCAGGCTCCAGGCTGGTATAGAATAGAAGATCCTGACGCATATTTTCGGCTAACTTTTCAATAACAGGTTTTGCCTTTTTGTACTCGCCAGCTTTTAAATATACATCAATCATGAAGTGGGTACGATAGTTATATCGGAAATTATAATCAGGGAACTTTTTGAAATAAAGATCAACCAGTTCTAATGCCCTCTTTTTATCGCCTTCATAAAGTAATCCTAAAGCACCTCTCAATATAACCAATTGTAAACTTTGAATACTTGGTTCATAACTTTTATCAATGAAAGTAGGTCCATTGTCAAAATTACCCCAGCGGAACTTCTTGGTTACATTTTCATATATTTTATTAACATCCACTTTTCCACTACCAATAATGCCATAATTTGGATCCGTTGGATTTTTTGTTGGAACTAAACGTAGACCGAGACCCTCTAACCGAAGGTAATCCTGAAGTCCAAAAAGTTTATCAGGTCTGTTGGTTACAGCAAAATAAATAGGTCTTTCCCAAATATTAGAGCCAATAACATCTAACATAGCCAGGTCATCTTTCGTGATGTAATTATCACTGCCTAATAGTTGTAATGGTAGAACATCGACATAAGTCGAATCGTCTTCTGTGACTGCACCGTATTTAATCGCATCTTTTCTATTTACAGGAATAAATGCATCTCTGGTAGGCACATAAGTTTCCGTTTTACTACCGTCTTGCGTTGTCAGTCCATTTTCCTGAGACATGAAATTTAAGACATCTTTCAAGGACATTGGGTTGGAAGTAAGTCCCTCAGGATACATAATCTGATTTCGTTTACTTCCGCGATAATCATCGGCAGTCAGGGTTAATTTTATAGGCGGAGAGTCGTTTACTTTACGTCTCAAACCTTCAATATACCAATCGACGGCTATCAAACTTAAATTAACTACACGTACGTCTCTTCTGATGCCTTCCACTTCCTGAGAATACCAAAGCGGATAGGTATCATTGTCACCGTAGGTAAAAATAATAGCATTTGGTGCACAGGATTCAAGGAAATTACTGGCATAATCTCTTGACCCATAATGACCCATTCTACTATGGTCATCAAAATTTTGCGTTCCCATGAGGATAGGTGCAACCAGTACCATACTTGCTGCAACGGCAGCTGCAATGGAAGAGCTGAGTTTCACCCGGGACATTAGGAATTGCATAGTTGCCAGAACACCCAAGCCCATCCAGATACAAAAGGTGAAAAACGATCCGACTAATACATAATCACGTTCACGAGGTTCATTTGGAGGCTGGTTGGAATAAACAATAATACCAATGCCTGTTATAATAAAGAAACCTAATAATCCAATAAAATCATCTTTCCTTTTCCTGTAATGAAAAATCATACCAAGGACACCAAACAAGAAAGGCAACATAAAATAGCGATTCCTTGCGGGATCATTTTTCATGGTATCGGTTAGATTACTTTGAGATCCTAACCGGGCTTCATCAATAAAAGGAATACCAGACAACCAGTTTCCATCAGATTTGTCCCAGGTATAATAACCTTGTTCTCCATTTTGGCGACCCGAAAAATTCCACATAAAGTAGCGGAAATACATCCAGTTTAACTGGTAATTTAAAAAGAAACTAAAATTATCAGCACTATTTGGCCGGCCAAAAGGTAAAGCAGCATTTGGATCCAATCCCATCCATTGTTTATAAATTGCAGGTCTTCCCATACTGCCATCATACATACGTGGGAATAACTTTTTACTTCCTTCGGGATAGATGTAAGTCACTTTTTGGTCAACAATTTCATATCTGTCACCCACTCTACCGTAACGAGGTTCTGATAATACATCTATTGGATTGGCATCAAAATTTGGACCTCTAAGTAAGGCTCTTTCTCCATATTGCTCCCTGTTCAAATAAGGAATCAGACGCATGGCATCTGATGGATCGTTCATATTAATAGGAGGGTTGGCAACAGCTCTGGTGATGACCATTCCATAGGTTGACAAGGCAACGATAATTAATGAAATAGCTACAACTAAATTGTGTAGCATGATATTATTTTTACTTTTTGCATAGGTCAAACCACCATAAATAATGGTAGCCAGAAATATTAACAAAATCACTAATCCACTATTAAATGGCAGACCTAAAGAATTAACTGCTAAAATTTCAAACCAACCCCAAATCGCGGGAATACCTGAAATAATTAAGGCCTGAACTGCACCCACAAATACTAATCCAACGACAGACGCTATAGCCATACCTAGAAAAGTGCTTTTTTTAGTCTTTTTGAAATAGTAAAATAAAGATATAGCGGGAAAGGTAAGGATACTTAAAAGGTGAACACCAATTGACAATCCAGTCATATAGATGGCTAATATGAGGAGTTTGTCGTTTTTTGGCTCGTCAGGTAGGCAATACCATTTGACGGTAATCCATAAGGTTATTGCAGTGAAAAAAGTGGAAAGGGCATATACCTCACCTTCAACAGCGGAGAACCAGATGGAAGTGCTAAAAGCGGTAGCTAGGCCAGCTACTAAACCTGAACCTGCAAGAGCAATGATCTCAGAGGTATCAGGTTCTTCCTCTCTTCCTTTTAATATTAACTTTCCTAATAGCATAGTTATCCATGCCACAAACATAGCAGCAAATGCTGACGCAAGACTGGACATTAAGTTTACGGCGAAAGCAATGTTCTCCGGATTATCAGAAAGGATCTCGGCTACCCAGGAAAATAAACGTCCTGCCAATAAAAATACAGGTGCCCCGGGAGGGTGCACAATTTGAAGTTTATAGGCTCCTAATATGAACTCTCCGCAATCCCAAAGACTTCCTGTCCTCTCAGCGGAAAAATAGTAAACAACGGAACTAATTAGTAAAACTAACCAACCTGTTGCATTTAAAACCTTTTTGTATAATGACATCGGATGCTTTTTATTCTTTTTATGGTTAACAAATATTTTAAACGCCAAAGTAACTGCGAATTTAGATAAAATTTATGATTAATTTGTTCAAAACAAGCGACTCTTTACCTTATGTCATGGCTATTTCCATAGGTCAAATTGATAAATCATAAAATCTTTTCACTTTTTCCCCTATATTTGTAATCTGAATTATTAAGGATGTTTAAATTATTGATTACAGCAGGGTTAATCTATGTGGCGTATAAGTTCTTCTTCGCCAAATCCGTTCGTATTGAATCTTTTCAAGGTAAACCAAATGAAAAGGTTGCTAATAGCGATAACAATAAGAAAAAAGAAGGAGAATTTGTAGATTACGAAGAAGTAGAATGATAACAGAGAGACCAGAATTGCGTATTGGAGATAAGGTTATTTACAAAAATAACCAGTTTATTGCTTTTAATAAACCTGTTGCACTTGCTACGCAACCTGATCAAACTGAAGATGTTTCTTTGCTTACATTGGCGGAAATTTATACACGTTCACCCTTGTTTCTTACCCATAGAATTGACAGACCTGCCAGTGGTGTGGTTTTGTTTGCAAAAACTAAAAGAGCCCTTCAGGCTATTAATCAGCAATTCAAAGACAGAACGATTCGGAAAAAATATTTGGCCATCGTCGGTAATCCCCCTCCAGAATCTACAGGCATTCTTCATAATCAGCTTATTAAGAATAGTAAAACCAATAAAACAAGTGCGGTAAAAGAGGAAAATGAAAAGGGAGTGGCAGCCGAACTTCGTTACCATGTAATAGCAAAAAGTGAAAAATACGTTTTACTTGAAATCGATTTGATCACAGGAAGACATCATCAAATTAGAGCTCAACTAGGTGCCATTGGTTCCCCCATTAAGGGTGATGTAAAGTATGGGTTTAAAAGAGGAAATAAGGATAGGTCTATTCAACTTCACGCCTGGAAGTTATCTTTTATTCATCCGGTTTCTAATGAAGAGGTTAGTATTGAAGCTCCCCTTCCTTCCGATCCTCTATGGGATTATTTCAAACCTTTTTGCGAAAATCCAATACTGCCACCTACCCAGTCAAACGAGTGATTATATCGTACCCCTATCATTTCACCCCGGCTTAAACGAGTTATGTTTGTCGCTAAAGTAGGTCTGCTTTTCGATTTGTCCCACAAATACATTAATCTCAATTCAGCCTTAACTTTTCCATCGAGGGATTCAATAATGGGTTCGTAACTAATTTTTTTCTGCATCAAATATTGATCTTTTTCTTTCATATTTTCCAGTTTTTCTGCAGTCGGATGCAAATCAACGCCAGAACCAGCAAAAGAATAAAGGGGCTTTAATACATATTGATCAATTGCTTCTTTTTTGAGGTCAAAGTCTGAAAGAAAATATGATTTTGGTATATATTTTCCGCTCAGGAGAGGCAATAAATATTTGCTTATTCTAAAAAACCAGTTTGGGTGAGATACCCAGCTGACGTCAACTTCATCGTTAAAATGAAAGGAAAGATCAAGGTCTTTATAAGTTGCTAACTCATCGAGTATGACTCGATTGTAAATTCTGCTAATCTTTTGAAGCTTACCATTTTTTTGATAAAACAGGCTTCTGTCTTTTTTTATAATTTCCGTTAAACAGATCGTTTCTATACCGAAATCTTCCTTTGCCAAAGCAAAATCTATCCTGGTTTTTTGTTTATCTGGGAATAATTCCAAAAGTATGACTTCCTCTGCTGGAAAACTGTCTAAAAGTATTTTTTTTAATAACGATAAATATTCTTGGCGATTCAGTCCACTAAAATAGGGCGTTAACGAGTCTGAAAGATTAAAATGGGAAATATATTTTTCAGACAAATAAGATTGATAATTAAACAAAGTAGCAAATCCTTGTAATTCAATTAGGTAGGGTGTTAATTCACCTTTTTCGTTTCTGCTGATGGCAAAGTCAATGGAAAGTAATTGGGGGCAATCATCCTCGTTTGGCGTATACATTCCAGTAGGAATTGATTTTTCTGTGCGTTTTTTAAATTCGGGGTGAACGATAAAATCTATAATTTCTTCACCGGCCAAAATGCATTTTTCAACATAGGAATCAGTTAGAAAAATAGGCGTCTCCGCAATGCGAAAATCAAGCACACCAGGAAAATCTTCATGAATAGACTCAATGAAAGATTGGTATTTTTCTTTTGAAAATTGATTGTTGAAAATATTTCTGTAGGCCTGATTCATTCGAATAAAAAATTAAGAAATAAAAAATAGTTTAGAACAGAGCATATAGTAATGGTCTGGACGGGGAAGCATCCATTGGGAATGGATAATATTGCAAATTGACTAAATAATATCCATCGGTGATGCCATCAGGTACATAAATAAGTTCCGTTATGGTGGCATTTTTTCTTGTATCATGTGGAAATTGCCAAAAAGACTTATGAGCCAGTAACTTACCTTCATCCTGTTCTTTGTCAATAGAAGGTAAATCGACAAGGAGATGTTCCATTCCTTTAGAAACAATCCAGTCAATGGCTTCTTTGGTAAAATAGGGAGGATTAGCACCAGAATATTGCCTTTGTTTTTTATTTTCTTCGTTTGGTAGCGTTCTGATGATTAATCCTTTTGTTCCTTTTTGGAGTTTTAAGCTATCCAATAAAGAAGGGGTAATGGTTTGATCACCATTGGGTTGAATTTCTGGAATAACACTGGTAAGGAAGGCCACAAAATGGAAATCATGTTGACAATCTGGCAAATTAAATCTTTCTTCACTGATATGTCCAACACATTCGGTATGCGTACCATTCCCGTGAGGATTACAATGAATATTCATAAAATTGACAGGGCTACCAAATCGGGTATCACCAATAAAAGAAGCATTTTTATAAGGTGAAATGGTAAGTTCGGGAGCAAAGAAACAATTCAGATTATTCGTAACATCCGGCGTGATGCCAATATCTATTGGTTTTGTCAAATCAGCTTGCGCGTTCCAATCGCCCAATGTTACAAATAAACGGAAAGATTGCCTCATTTTAACTGAGTAATGTTTGGTCAAAAGATTCGAATGCCTTTTTCATGCGCTCAGAAACTTCCTTCATTCCCCAAAGTTCAATAAGGTCAAAAACGGCCGGACCTTTCATCGTCCCAGCGAGACCAATTCTAAAAACGGGTAAAATATCACCTGGTTTTAATTGGTTTTCCAACATAAATGAGTCGAAGGAAAGTTGAATCTGTTCCTGGTTGAATGGAGAACAAGCTGCCCATTTATCCATCAGATTTTGAATCATTTGTTTCAAGGAAGGAGACCATTTTTTTGCAATATTTTTAGTATCAAAAGTATGAATTGCTTCAAAGAAATAGTAGCCATTTTCAAAAAAATCGTTGAGCGTAATCACTCTTTCCTGCATTAATTTACAAAAGGAAATAAGGTATTCATCAGAAACAGGCTGATATTTTGCAGGTAATAGGGGCTTTAATAGATTTGCTAAATCAGCTGGACTGGAATGGATAATATATTGCTGGTTGAACCATTTAGCTTTTTCATAATCAAATCGTGCACCTGCTTTACCAATTTGATCTATTTCAAATGCTTCAACTAACTGGTCAAAGGTAAATATTTCTTGTTCTGTTCCAGGGTTCCAACCGAGGAAGGCCAGAAAATTGAGCATCGCCTCGGGAAGAAATCCTGCTTCACGGAATCCAGTGAAAGAAGATTCCTCTGATTCTCCCACCCAGGAAATAGGAAATACGGGAATACCTAATTTTACGCCATCTCTTTTACTCAGCTTTCCATTACCTGTAGGTTTTAAAATAAGAGGAAGGTGGGCAAATTCTGGCATTTTGTCTTCAAGTCCAAAGGCTTTGTAAAGTAAAACATGGTGTGCAGTGCTTGGTAACCATTCTTCACCACGTATCACGTGGGAGATATTCATTAAATGATCATCGACGACATTTGCCAGATGATAGGTAGGGAGGCCATCTGCTTTTCTTAGCACTTTATCATCTAATTCCTGACTATGAAAAATGACTTCTCCTCTGATTTTGTCTTGTACATGAATACTTTCATCTTCGGGAACTTTTAAACGAACGGTGTAGGGAATCTTTTTTTCTAAATACTCCTTTACGGTATCTGCAGGGAGGGCAAGGCTATTATTTAGTTGAAGACGGGTAAATGAATCATACTTGAAGGGTCTGCTGGTATTTTCTGCCTCAGTTCTATATTTTTCTAGCTCTTCCGGGGTGTCAAAGGCATAGTAGGCATGACCAGAAAGAATTAATCTTTCAATGAACTCATCATAAATCGCAGTTCTTTCAGATTGTCTGTAAGGTCCAAAATCACCACCAAAACCGGGCCCTTCAGCAGGGGTAATGCCACACCATTTGAGTGCATCAATAATATATTTTTCGGCACCTTCCACATATCTGGACTGATCTGTGTCTTCAATTCTTAAAATAAAAGTACCTCCTAACTTCTTAGCAAGCAGATAATTATATAGGGCCGTACGGATGCCTCCAATGTGAAGTGCTCCGGTTGGACTTGGGGCAAAACGGAAACGTAAAGAAGAATTTTTCATAATATATTTTGGAAAAATGAATTTAAATTAAAAAAAGCTGAAAATAATTAAGTTTTCAGGCAGCAAAAGTAAAGGTTTTACGTTTATTCAAGTAATTGATTTTCGCAAATCATCTTTTTTATCCCTGAACAAAACAAAATACTTATGTACCTGGTTAAAACGCCCAAGTTTATACAAGGTCTATTTCCCAACTATGTTTGGCGCGTTCCAAATCAAAAAAAAGTGTTATACCTGACTTTTGATGATGGGCCAAACGAAAAAGTTACCCCATGGGTCTTAGATCAATTAGCTCAATTTAACGCGAAAGCTACCTTTTTTTGTGTTGGAAAACAAATTGACTTTTATCCGGAAATTCATCAAAATCTATATGCTTCTGGTCATTGTGTTGCAAATCATTCTTTTACTCATTTAAATGGGTGGAGTTCAGAGAATATTACTTACTTCCACGATGTCAGACAAGGGGCAACCCGGGCTAAATCTGATTTATACAGACCGCCTTATGGTCATTTAAAAGTTAAACAGGCCCAGTTTTTACAAAGACATTATAAAATAGTTATGTGGGATGTAATGAGCGGTGATTTTGATGAGAATATCGATGCTAATCAGGTTACCTCAAATGTTATAAATCACGCATCAGGTGGTTCAATTGTTGTTTTTCATGACACCATAAAGGCTTTTCCAAGGTTGGAAAAGGCACTTCCTGCTATTTTATCTTATTTCAGTCATTTGGGCTACAGTTTTGAAACCTTGTCAGCATTAAAATTAAAAACGACTCAGAATAAAGCAATGTACGCATAATAGATTTATATTGCATTGCGTACTAAAAGCCGTCCGGAATTTTTCGGCGGCTTTTTTTAAATCTAATAAAATATGAATATTCAAAAAAAAATAAGGGCTCTCTGGAGCCCAGAAATGTATCATGGCTGGGGTAAATCAACTTCCTATTTTGAAGGATGGTATATAAAAATGATTGATTCAACGCGTTCTCATGCTTATGCTGTCATACCAGGTATCAGTTTAGGTGAAAATGGAGAAAATCATGCCTTTATTCAGGTTTTAGATGGCATGGCAAAAAAAAGTTACTACTATAAATTTCCAACCGATGCATTTCAACCTGGTGCCTTTGATTTTTCATTGAAACTGGGAAATAATTTCTTTAGTAAAGACGAGGTAATACTTGACCTACCTATCCTTAAAGGTCATATTCGGTTTCAACATCGGGTTAGCTGGCCTTCTAGCTTCTTTTCTCCTGGCGTTATGGGCTGGTATAGCTTCGTTCCTTTGATGGAGTGCTATCATGGCGTTCTTAGCATGAACCATGATTTAACAGGTTCTCTAAATAGAATTGACAGGAATGAGGAGATTTCTTTCGATGAAGGACTCGGATATATGGAAAAAGATTGGGGTAAATCGTTCCCATCCTGGTGGATCTGGATGCAGAGTAATCATTTTTCTAAAAATAAATCAGCTTCTGTCATGGTGTCCGTTGCCAGGATTCCATTTCTGGGAAGTCACTTTAATGGCTTCCTTGGAGGATGGTTTTTTGAAGGAAAATTGTATCGGTTTACTACTTATACCGGGGCAAAATTAAAGACAAAAATAGTCGGTGAATCTATTCACATTACGCTAAGTGATAAAGTATATCGCTTAGAAATTCAGGCTAAACATGAACCAGGAGCGGGTGAATTGAAGAGTCCGATAAAGGGAGAAATGACGGGAAAAGTAAATGAAAGCTTACAAGGTATTTTACAAGTGTCTTTCTTTCAAGGAGATAAATGTTTGTTCCAGGATACTGCTGAAATGGCTGGCGTTGAAGTGGCCGGAGATGTTCCTGATGAATTAATTATTTAAAGGATAGCAAATCAGGTTGTTTTTTCATTGGCATTGTTGAAAAAATTAGGTTAATTTGTACTTGATTTTCTGAAATTCAAGTGGTTCCATAAAGACCATTCCAAAAACCAATTTGCTCATGAGCCGATCAATTTTATTGTTCGGGTCTTCCCTCGTTAAAGGAATTCCTGCCTTGATTATCCTCTTTCAATTACTTTTCATTTTTGAAGGTAAAGCTGCAGTAGGAGATACCTTAATTGTAAATTGTTCCGTAGGTGAGGCAACCTATTTAAACTGGCTGGACAACTTAAGTGTAAAATATAAAGTGCCCGTGGTACAGTCCGGAGGATCTGTGTCCGTTGTTCCGTTGCCAGATGGTTATCCATATATGCAGTCCTGTGAGGACACCCTCAGACATACTTTTACCTATTTTGATGCGCAGGGCAGGCAAACAGGAAAGAATGTGTTTTTATTTATCAGAAAAAATCTGTTACCTCCAGTAATTTTATCTCCTTTTCCCGATACTTTGCGCCTGTCTTGTGCCGATCTAGTACCTGATAGAAATTCCGTATCTTTTAAATCCTGCCAACTGGCAGCTGTTACCTATGACGAAGTAATAACAAAAGATTCATTATGCTCTTATTCAAGTAAAATAATAAGTACCTGGACAGCAAGGGACAAATGTAACAGACAGACAACCTATAGATTAGTTATTCTTGTTGCCCCACTCCAAAGTTCATTATTTCTTAAAAAAGCACCTGATATAACGGTTTCATGTGGCTCTTCAACCCATCCATCAGCAACAGGAAGACCTGAATTATTGGAAAGTTGCGAATCTGTTTCCTTAACCTACCAAGATAGTACGGTCGGGACTCCTTCCTCTAATTGTGCTACTTCTTATTTTATTTATAGGAAATGGACTGCCAGGGGAAGCTGTTCCTCTACCTCTGTTTACATTCAAAAACTTACCATTACGAATACATCTGCTTTGAGCGTTTTATGCCCTTCCGACAGGGAAATAACGGTCTTAAATAGTTCTTGTTCTGCCATTGTATCTCTTCCATACCCATTAACCCAGGGTTTATGTCCTTCTGGATCGGTATATATTAAAATAAATGAAGGGAATACTTTGCGTTGGGGAAATACAGCCGCAAAGGATGTTTTATTCCCATCGGGTTTCCATAAAATAACCTATCTTATAACAGATTGTGAAGGAAATACTTCTTCATGTGTCTGGTTTGTACATGTTAAAGATTATTATGCACCTGAAATTAGTTGCAGTGGGGACAAATCAGCGGTTGTGCCAACGGGCGAATGTATAGCTCCCGTTCCTTTACCCAGGCCTTCTATTTCAACAGATAATTGTAATCAATCCCACCTTTATCAACAAAATAATGCCTTGGACAGCAGTTATGCCAGGGTGATTTTTAGTAATGTTCTTCTCCCTTTTTCTGTTGCTTTTAACGAGGTTCCAACTTCTATTCAGGATAGTGCAACTATTTCATTTGATTTCAGACTTAATATGTCAAATCCGTTGGTTAGATTAAATATTAGAGGAGAGAGAAATGAATTAATAGGATCGATTCCCTTTCATGAAGCTGGCTGTAATATTAGAAGAAATATATCATTTAAGATTGCGCCTCAAGTAGCTCAAAATTGGCTTTCTGATGGGAAAGTGTCTTTTTCAGTTGAACCAGTAGGACAAATTTACCCTTGTGACAGCGTTGACATTTTTTCAAAACTTGATAATAAATCTTTCTTTTCTGCTACTTTTAGGGTAAATAGGTTGAATCCATATTTTTATATTAATGGCGTAACAACCTATCCAAATACAATTTTTGATCTGGATAAACCTGTGCCAGTGGTTCAATTAAATCCAGGTGTTTCCAGGGTTTTTTATGTTATGCAGGATGCCAATGGAAATGCAGATACCTGTTCGTTTAATATAACGACGATCGATGACCAATTTCCTATTATGCAATGTCAGTCAGTGGTTAAAAAATATAGTCCTGGGGATATTTCTTTTCCAGTAATCACAACAGATGAAGTCATTTTAAGTCTTAGCGACAATTGTCCAATTACCAGAAAGGAACTAAATATTAGTCGATTGACCTGTGAGCAAACTAACGGGGATGTTCCACTGATAGTAACGGTTTTTGATCAGGCTGGCAATAAAAACACCTGTAATACGATAGTTAGGGTTCAAAAGGAGATACCAAAACCCGATTATAAGGTAAATATATGTGGTGGAGACACGCTTTTCCTTTTTGCAAATCCACCTTCTCAGGCATTGGGAAATGTATTTCAATACAGATGGACGGGGCCAAACGGATTCACCTCAACGTTACAAAATCCTAAAATTCCTTTTAGCCAGGGTATACACAGTGGAGATTATACCATCGAAGTAACTGGCACTATGGGATGTAAGTCAAGTGGAACGGTAAATGTCTTTATTGCAGATCTACCTTCACGGGCAATAATTCAAGGGGCACAAGTCTATTGCGTTGGCTCTACCATTAATATGCGTTCAGGGGCAAATCCTATTGGAACAAATATCAAATACCATTGGTATAAAGGGACTTACCCTACGGGAAATTTACAGGCAATTACTGATTTACCTCTTTATAATGTCGTGCAAAATCAAGAAACGACGCTTTCTTATTATTTAATGGTGGAAAACAGGGGTTGTTTTTCAGAGCCTTCTGTTGCCAGAAATATAAAGGTTTATGCTCAACCTATAGCAAAACTACTTCAAGATTCTGTGCAAATATGTGTTGGTGGTACGTTAAATCTTGGCACCAATGTACAAGGAGAAGGAATATCTTATCTTTGGTCCGGACCAGATGGATATAATTCTACCCTTAGAACTCCTGCTCCTTTGACAAATGTGGCATTAAAAAATGGGGGAAATTATAAATTAGCTGTTTCCAGAACGGGATGTTCTACCTCAGAAGCTTTAATGAAAGTTGCCATTTCAGACGTGCCCGCAAAACCCTCCGTTATCAGCAATAGCCCCATCTGTGCAGGAGATAGTTTGTTCCTGCAAAGTACTTTCTTCCCTGGAGAATATACCTGGATAAGACCTGATCGGACGGAGGTGAAAATTTCATCCTCGACGTTGACTATTCCTAATGCAAATACTCTTTTATCAGGTGACTGGCGATTAAAAGCCTCTCATCTATCTTGCCCAGACGTTTATTCTGATTTTGTTTCTATAGTCATTAATCCTTTTGAAAAACCACAGACCAGCTTACCAGCTCAGGAGGTTTGTGTGGGTTCCCCGGTCAGATTATCTATTTCTTCCCCTCAGTCCAACGGAACATATCAATGGAAGGGCCCATTGAACTTTCAACGAACAGGTCCAAATGTTTCAATTGATAGTATTCAATTAGAGCAAAAGGGCAAATACACGGTTCAGTTTATTACTCAAGCGGGTTGTCAGGGAGAAGCGGTTACGGAACTTTTTGTCAAGCAGTCCGTCTTGATTACTTCCTTTGATATATTAGGTGATGCCTGTGCAGGAAATAATGCGAGCCTGATCTTAAAACCGAATTTACTCCCGCAGGATAATGGCACTTATACTTACTTTTGGTCAGGTCCGAATGGTTTTGTTGGTAGGAATAGCCAGGTAAATCTTTCTGGATTAGGAGCTGCAGCAAATGGCAACTATCAATTGTATGTATCAGCAGCAAATAATTGCCAGTCTAAAATAGCAACCTATCAGATTAAGGTGGGAGAAAGACCCCCGAAACCAACAGCACCCATAAGCAAAGATTTAGGTTTAACTGGATGTCTGAATAATAAATTTATTTTGAGTACTTCACTATTTTCTGGCTCAGGTAACACCAGTTATCAATGGCTTTTACCTGATGGGCGCAAGGTGGAAACCATCTTGCCAGAGTTGGAAATTGAGAAACTGACCTTTTCAGATGCCGGTGATTATCAAGTTATTGTTCGAAATAATGGCTGTAGTTCTGAAATCTCAGCAGTATCTAAAATATCGGTAAAACCATTACCTACCCTTACGGTTTCCCATAATTCTCCTGTTTGTGCCGGATCAACCCTTCGGTTGAATGCCAGTCAATTTGATGGAGCAATCTATAAATGGACGGGGCCTAATAATTTTTCTTCTAACAACGCAGGTATTGAGATTACCCAGTCTCAAAAAAGCACAAATGAAGGAAATTATTCCGTGATTATGACTTTAAATGGTTGTGCAACAGTTCCAGTTATCATACCCGTTACTGTCCTTCCCGCAGAGGTTACGCCAACACTTGAACCCATAAGGGACGTTTGTATAGATAAACAATCAAGTATTTTACTGAAAATCACCCCTTCAAATTATGTTGATGGGGAAACTTATGTTTGGTATGCCGATGGAAATCCAATTGATTCGGGAAAACAATCCTTGACGACTCTTCAGAATTTAAATCCTTATGCAGGAAAATCTATTGTTTTTTCTGTCAAAAAGAAAGGTTCTTCTTGTACTTCGGAACCTAATGCTGCGCTTCCCGTAAATATATCTGCTATTCCAAACGAAAAAGCGGTAGTAGAAAATGATTTTTCCGTTTGTCCCGCAGCTTCCATTAATATTAAAGCACAGTCAAATTCCCAAAGTACGGGCCTCTGGAGACAATGGCGTTCCAGTGATAATACGATTGTGGAAATAAAAAATACCAATTCACCTACTGCAAACGTAGAGGGCTTAAGGCCTGGTGAAACTTATTCCTTCATTTATTCCCTTTCAAATGGTGCTTGTTCTCAATTTTCTTCCGACACACTGACCGTTAGCCTTAAAGCTCAAAGTGAATCTTATGCCGGGTTGGATGTTAAAATTTGTGATGCTAGTACTTTCTCCCTTAACGCTAAAGAGATTTATTCTCTTAAAGGAATATGGACCCAATCGGTACTTCAGGAATCTCGCGGAGTGAAGATTCTTTCACCCGAAAAGGGGAATTCCGCAGTCGCAGGTTTACAGACTGGCAATAAATATAGCTTTACATGGACTATTACAGGTGACTGTGGAACTTCTTCTGACGAAGTTGCCATTGTCATATCTCAAAAAAATCCGTTTGCAGGTGTGGATAAATCTGTTTGTATAAAAGATGGAAAGATTCAATTAGATGCAGAACCAGTCAATGAAGGGAGTGTCGCTTTTTGGAAAACAACGACACCTGGGGCTAGATTTTCTGATAGTAAATCAGCAACTTCCTTTGTTTTTGGATTAACAGGAGGGATCCATTTGTTTATTTGGGAAGTTGATGAGGGTATTTGTGGAAAACTATCCAGAGATACGGTTAGCATTAAAGTACTTAATCCTCCCGTTTTAAAAAGAGATACTTTTAAAATGGGTTTCAATACCTCATTAAATTCTCCTCTTTCGATCACAGCAAACAAGGACGAACGCTTAACCTTTAATTTGTTAAATAACCCTTTCCGGGGGGAAGCGAAAATTAATTCATCGGGGATATTGGAATATAAACCCAATGCTATTTTAAAGGGCAATGAATTATTGGTTTATCAGGTTTGTAATAATGATTGTGGCTGTAGTACCGGAGAAATATATATAGAAATTGGGGACGATAAATCCTGTTTGGCTCCTTCTATTATTACGCCAAATGGGGATGGAGTCAATGATGTTTTCGCCATTCCTTGTTTATTTGGCGATAAATTTCCCAACAATAAAGTCACTATTTATAACAGGAGAGGAGATATAGTTTATCATTCTCAGGGGCCTTATCAGAATAATTGGGGCGGAAAATATGCAGAAGTTGCGCTACCAGGTGGAACTTACTTTTTTGTTGTGGACTTTGGTGATGGCGAAAAACCACAATCTTCCTTTTTAATCATCCAATATTAAAGCACAAATGATGAATAGGTTTACATTTAAATTTTTCATTCTTGCAGGGTTGCTTTTTATACAAATGCAGCAGCTTTCCGCTCAGCAGGAAGACGCTTTTGCACAGTTTATGTACTACAAGCAGGCAATTAATCCGGCAAATACAGGGAGTAGCCCAGGTATTAATATTACAGGATTAGTTAGAAATCAGTGGATTGGACTAAACGGGGCACCAAAATGGCAATCGCTCTTGTTTTCTATGCCGCTCTTAAATAATCGTGTGGGCGTTGGTGGAAATATTTATAGACATACCATCGGCATTACCCGAATTACAGGTTTTGATGGCTCTTATGCCTATCGGATTCCTGTACCAAGAGGTTTTTTAAGCCTTGGCTTACAAACCTCAGTTCGTTTTATGCAACAAAATTTTGGTCTGGTCACAGGTACACAACCTATTGAACAAGATGAATCTATTCCCATTGGGCTCCAGTCAAAATATCTTCCCAATTTTGGCGCGGGTATTTATTATGAAACTAAAAGAGCTTATGCTGGTATTTCAGTTCCCCGATTATTAAGGGCAAATATTGATTTTTCTGATAAAGGTCAGTGGATAACCAGAGAGACACAACATTATTATTTTATGGCAGGAGTCGTTATTCCAATGGGTGAAGCCTGGGAGTTGAATCCTCAAACGCTATGGAGGTATTTGCCAAATGCACCATTTGATGCAGACATAAATCTTTCCGCTATATACAGGAGAAAAATTTCGGGAGGAATTAGCTACAGAATTGGAAGTGAAACAGCGATATTATCCACAGGTCTTCAGTTGGGAGATCATTTACATCTGGGAATGGCTTTCGAAGCCTCATTTACAGAAATTCAAAAATATAACAGTGGTACCGCAGAGGTGGTCATTCGTTATTTTTTAGCCTCTAAAAAAGGAGAAAATGCGGAAGCTGTTACGCCCCGTTTTTATTAATTCGGAAAAATAATTCAATTATGTTGAGCAATCGCTCCCTTTTCTTGTCGTTTTTGTTCTATTTCCTTTTGGTGGAAATGACTGCGTTTGGTCAATCAGGCGATAAAGAAAATAAAATGAATATATTTCCCCTTTCCATGATTAATTCGGAGGAAAGGGAGTTTTCGCCAACCCTTTATCAGGGTAAACTGGTCTTCGTCTCCTCTCAGCTAAAAGTGGGATTACCTGACCCCGTTTCAGGAGAATCCTATTATGACTTGTTAACTATTGATATAAAAAAGGGATTACCTTCAGGCAGATCAAAAAACTTTTCCGTCGACTTAAATACGCCTCTGCACGAAGGACCCTGCAGTTTTTCTACGGACGGCAAGAAAATATTTTTTACCCGTAGCAATCAGCTGAATGGGGCTCCAATACTGGATGATGAGGGGAAAATACAACTTCAGATTTATGAAGCTACATTTAATGGGACAAATTGGGGCAATACAAAAATCCTTTCTTTTAATAAAGGAAATGATTCTTATATGCATCCTTCCGTTAGTCCCGATGGCGAGAAACTTTATTTTGCCTCTAATAAATCTGGGGGCTATGGGGGCTATGATATATATTTTGCCGAAAAAGAAGGCGATAACTGGTCTGAACCTATTAATATGGGGCCAGAGATTAATTCAAGCGGCAATGAAGGATTTCCGTACATGCCCCCGAATGGAGTGCTTTTCTTTGCTTCAAATGGACATAAAGGATTAGGAGCTATTGACTTATTTATGATAGACATAAGTAGTAATCGCTGGGGCGCTTTGCTCAATCTTGGAGCACCTATTAATTCTCCATCAGACGATTTTGGCATTGCCCTAAAGGATTATACGATTGGATTTTTTTCCACTAACAGACCAGGTGGAAAAGGTAAAGACGATATTTATGCTTTCGAGAGTGAATTCCCTCTGACAGGTATTCTTTTACAGAAAAAACCAGCGGTTCCTCAATTACAATTTTTTGACCAGCGATTGGGTTCTCCCGTTGAAGGTGTGCAGGTTAATTTTTTAAATGTGGAAAATGTGGATAAATGGGATCAGATATATACCTCAAATAGTAATGGCATTATCCAGTTCCAACCATTTTTTGATGAGGACAGATGGTTGAAAATTCAGAAAACTGGCTACAGAACCCAAGAAATATTATTGGAAAAACAAATTTTAGGACAAGAACCACGATCTATCTTTATTATCCTTGATTCTTTGCTTTCCGTTCCTTTACCCGTCGTCCTACTAGATTTACCATCACCTCCATTAGCGGTCATCCCAAAATCATTTACACTCGATAATCTATATTATCCATACAATGATTTTAATGTGCCGGCTAATCAAAAGGAAAAATTAAAAGAACTTTCAGATGCTTTAAAGTCGAACGCTGCTATGAGAGTTAAAATTTCTGCCCATACAGATGCAAGAGGTTCTTTTGAATATAATAAGGCGCTTTCTCTTAAAAGAGCCACCGCTATTCAACAATTTTTAATCCTTCAAGGCGCAGCGGAATTTCAACTTAAAGTGTTCGGTTATGGGGAATCTCTTCCCAGAAATCGTTGCGTTGATGGAGTGGTTTGTCCAGAATCAGAACATGCATTTAATCGAAGAGTTGAATTTACGGTACTCGAAAATTAAGGACAAAAGCATGAAAAAGATTTATTTTGCCTACCACTTTCTTCGAAAATTTACCTTAAGAAAGGCATTAAATCTTTTCACTGTCTGGATTTCTTACCAACTCACTTTACTTCTAAAAAAGCCTGTACATTGGGGAAATGTAGTGTCTTTGTCTATCGAACCTACCACCGCCTGTAATCTGCGTTGTCCGGAATGCCCAAGCGGACTTAGACAATTTACCCGAGAAACGGGAACATTGAAAATCGATTTTTTTAGAAAAACCATAGACGAGCTTTATAAAGATTTGTCTTTCCTTATCTTTTATTTCCAAGGGGAACCGTTCCTGAATCCTCATTTTTTAGAAATGGTAGCCTATGCCAATGAGAAAAATATATTTACCATTACTTCTACCAATGCTCATTTTTTATCACCAGAAGTGGCAAAAAAAACAGTACTATCCGGACTGGACCGATTGATTATTTCTATTGACGGAACAACGCAAGAGGTTTATGAGCAATACAGAAAAGCTGGTAAACTGGCTAATGTACTGGAAGGTACCAGAAATATAATCGCCGCCAGAAAATCGCTGGGGGTAAGTCATCCAGAGGTCTTTTTTCAGTTTTTAGTCGTAAAACCAAATGAACATCAGATGGAGGATGTCAAATCTCTGGCAAAATCAATGGAGGTAGATGGGGTGCTCTTTAAGTCGGCGCAGGTATATGATTTTGAAAATGGAAATCCATTAATTCCAACTATAAATCGTTTCTCCCGCTATAAAGAGATTCACCCGGGTAAATTTGAGTTAAAAAATAAAATGGAAAACCGATGCTGGAAATTATGGCATGGATCGGTGATTACCTGGAACGGCCTCGTCGTGCCCTGTTGTTTTGACAAAGATGCAAAATATATCATGGGAAATTTAAACCAGCATTCTTTTAAAGAAATCTGGTCCATGAACCCTTATCTATCCTTTAGAAAGCAATTGGTGGCCAGTAGAAAAAAAATAGATATTTGTCAAAATTGTACAGAAGGGTGCTCTAAAGAAAATGCCCTTTTTTCCTCCGGTGTATTCACATTTGTTAATCCCTCAGGGTCAAGCGCTGTTACTAAACATATTTGATTATTATTTAATATGTTAGCCAGGCTATAATTTCCTTCATTAAATTGGGCTTCAATGAGGGGAAATGCTGCAGATTCCCAAATTCCAATTAATGGTTCCGGATAAGGATCCGTTGCCGATTTAAATACGGTAGCTATGGCATTAATGTCTCTTTCATCGATGAGCTGCTTGACATTTCTGGCCGAAAACAAGGGTAAGTCGCAAGGCACTACAAGCCAGGCAACATCCCTGTGGGTTAAGAAAGCAGATAGTAAGCCACTCATCGGACCTTTAGAGGGAACCTGATCGGTTAAAAGATTAAAATCGAGTTTGTTTTTTAATATTTCCTCTTGTTGACAAGAAATATATACTTTGTCGCAAAAGGGGGCGAGTATTTGGGCTAAATATACCCGGTGTTCCATGCCAAAATAGAAAATTTGGCCTTTATCTTCCCCCATTCTGGAACTTTTTCCTCCAGCAAGAACCAAACCGTAAAGGGGATGCATGGGGAATGATTATTTTGACAAATAATTTGATTTCCCTCCTGATTTAGAGAGCAGATATACTTCTTTGATGACCATTTCCTGGGAAAGGGCTTTACACATATCATAAATAGTGAGCGCAGCAATGGTTGCCCCTGTAAGTGCCTCCATTTCAACGCCTGTTTTACCCGTTACTTTAACCGTGCAGTCTATCCAGATTTCATTTTCACCCTGAACATAAATATTAACATCACATTTTTCAACGGGTAAAATATGGCACAGAGGAATTAAATCGGCTGTTTTTTTGACCCCCATGATGCCAGCTAAAATGGCTGTTTGAAATACGGCTCCTTTTTTTGTAGTAAAATTATTTTCCTTTAAATAGGGCATCACATTGGATGGAATAAAGATTTTGGCCCTGGCTATAGCCTCGCGTTGCGTAACAGATTTGTTACTGACATCGACCATATTTGGATTATCATTTTCATCAAGATGGGAAAAAGACATATTCAGATGATTTAGCTTGATATTTTAATTGGCCAGAAAGAAAAAAAGTGACCTGCTTGAAATTCATTTTCACTATCGGGTAATTCTATAAATCCGTCCGCTTCCAGCAAATTGGTAAAATCTCCCGATCCGTTTCCAGGGAGTGGGTTTGCCTCTAAAATATGCGATTCAGCATTAGCTTTTAACTTGACAGGAACGAAATAGGTTAAAGGTGCTTTAAAAACAATGGATTTCATTAGTTTGACTTTCTGTGGATCTACCTCTTTTAAGCCGAAACAGGCTTTCAGCCAAGGAATTAAGTATCGGGTAATACATAGTAGGGTTGAAACCGGATTTCCTGGCAAGGCAAAAATCTTTGTTTGCTCATTACCTCCATAAAAGAACGGTTTGCCGGGACGCTGAGAAACTTTGTGGAAATATGAATTTATCCCGGCTTCTTTCCAGGCATTTGGAATATAGTCAAATTTACCAGCTGAAACCCCGCCGCTTAGGATGATAAGTTCATAGTTTTCAAGTAATTCTTTAAATTTCTTTTGAACGTATTCTTCATTGTCAGGTAAATGAATCATATCGGCCACGATGCCCCATTTTCTTAAAAAACTAAAAATAGCGTAGCTGTTTGAAATTCTTATCTGATGCATTTTAGGCGTAGAAGTAACGGGAACCAGTTCGTCTCCCGTTGAAATAAGGACTGTCCTGGGAAATTGAACGACCTTTAAGGTAGATTTTCCTACGGAAGCGGCAACGCTCAATTCAACAGGACCTAATAATGTGCCTTTTTCCAGCAGCATAGCTCCTACTGGTTTATCAGAACCGCAAAGATGAATATTCTGTAATTTTTCTACTTGGTCGATATTAACTTTTGCTATCCCATTTGAAATGGAAATATCTTCATAGCGAATAATAACATCAGTATGTTCAGGTAAAATGGCACCTGTCATAACTTCCACACAATAATTTTCATTCGCTAACGGGTATAGCTCATCTCCGGCAGCTATAATTTTTTCAATGGGAAATATTCTTAAACCAGATGAAAAAGCATTGAAATTTAGGGCAATTCCGTCCATCGTAACCCTGTTGAAAGGTGGAAATGGTCTGTCTGCCTCAATATTTTCATCGAGAACTCTGCCAAATGCTTCGGTTAAAGAAACCTCGGTACTTCTTAAATGTAGTTTATTTGACAGTATGAGCTTAAAAGCATCCGTTACCTTAATCATGAAGCAGGTGAAACCTTTATTACAGAAGATTTATAAATGGGTGTTTGACTTGTTTTAGCGGTATGTTGTATGGAAATGAGCGCATTAGCTTCTGGAAAATAGGTGGCAATGCAACCTACTGGAATAGGATATGGAACAACGCTAAATCCAGATAAACGGAGAATTTCAGGTGAAATGGGATTTACCAGATTAACTTTTTGTTTCGATTTTAATCCTAATGCCTCCATATCTTTTTTATTCATCATGACTATTTTCCGATCATTTTTTATACCCCTATATCGGTCTAAAAGACCATAAACGGAAGTATTAAATTGATCGTGGCTTCGTATGGTCATCATGCGGAATGAGTCTTTGGGTAAAGATAGTTCCGGCACTTGGTTTATAGTAAACAGGGCTTTTCCGGTAGAAGTAAGAAATGTATTTTCCCTTAATGAATTAGGTAAAACGAAACCTCCTTTTTTTCTTATTCTGGTGTTAAAGTCTTGAAAACCAGGTATTACTTTTTCAATGACTTCCCTAATTTCATCATAATTGGAGGCCCATGATTTCCACAAAGTTTTTGATTTATGCAAGGTGTGTCGGGCAATGCCTGCTACTATTTCGGGTTCGCTTTTAAGTTGGGGAGAACATGGAGGCAATACCCCTTTTGAGGACTGGACGATACCCATGGCATTTTCCGTGCTTACTAGCTGAATTATTCCTTCGGATATATCTTTTTCTGACCGGGACAGGCAAGGTAATATGAGAGCTGTTTCTCCCGTTTCCAGGTGACTTCTATTTAATTTAGTTGAAATTTGAACGGTCAAGTTACATTTCTGAAGCGCTCGGGCGGTAAAAGCAGCATCGGGAGCAGCACTTGCCAAATTTCCTCCCAAACTGATAAATACCTTTGCTTTTCCAATTTCCATAGCTTTTATAGCCTCGACAACCGTATAGCCAGCTTTTTCAGGGGGCTGAAAACCAGCTACTTCTTTTAGATTTTTTAAAAATGTAGCATTTGGTGCCTCTGTTATACCCATTGTTCTGTCTCCCTGAACATTACTATGACCTCGAACGGGACATGGCCCTGAACCCTCCTTACCAAATGCACCTTTTACGAGAAGCAGATTAATGACTTCCTGAATATTAGCTACGGCATTTTCATGTTGGGTTAATCCCATAGACCAGCAAACAATGATTTTATTTGCTTTGCGAATCATCTCTGCAGCTTGTTTAATCAGTGCTCGTTCAACGCCAGAAGCATCGGCGAGGGTATTAAAATCCTGCTCTAGTAAATGATTGGCGAATGCTTCATAACCTATCGTTTTTTCAGAAATAAAAGGGATATCAAAAGCGGAATCAGGCCTTTTTCTTTCTTCATAAAACAGGAGCTGAAGGATGGCTTTCAGGAGAGGTATATCCCCATTGATAGTTACGGGTAAATATAAATCGCTGAGAACGGTTCCTTTCCCAAATACTTTGAACAGTTTCTTCGGATTCTTAAAAGCGGTCAGACCTGCTTCAGGAATGGGATTTATGCTAATTATTTTTCCTCCATTCTTTTTACATTTTTCTAAAGAAGTTAGCATTCTTGGGTGATTACTACCAGGATTTTGTCCTAAAATAATAACCAGATCTGTCTTTTCGAAATCTACCAGTGTAACACTCCCTTTTGAAATGCCAACGGTATTCATCATCGCTTTAGCTGATGATTCGTGGCATAAATGGGAACAATCAGGTAAATTATTCGTACCAAATTCTCTGGCGAACCATTGGTACATAAAAGCAGCTTCATTGCTTGTTCGACCTGAGGTATAAAAAACAGCCTCGTCAGGAGAAGAAAGGGCATTTAAATTTTTTCCAATGAGGGCGAAAGCATCCTCCCAGGAAATAGCAGTATAATGGGTATCGCCAGGGTTTTTAATTAGAGGCTCTGCGATTCTGCCTAATTTCCCGAGCTCCATCTCCGTTTTTATCTTTAATTCCTCAATAGTATGCTTTTTAAAAAAATCGGCATGGATTAATTTGGAATCTGCCTCCGCCGCAATGGCTTTAATGCCATTTTCACAATATTCACCAAAGGGAGTTCTCTCATCATCAGGATCTGGCCAGGCACAACCAGGGCAATCGAATCCGTCGAATTGATTCATTTTTCGCATAATGCGGGTCGACTTCTTTGGACCAATGTCAAAAAGACCCATATTTAGCGTAGATAGAATAGCTGGTAATCCAACCGCTGATTTTTTTATTTTTCCTAAACCAGGACCTTTTTCTTTATTAATTTTTGTCATTTGAAATAGCTAAAAATTTTGCTTGCAAAAATAACATCATTTTAACCTCCAATGGTTGACATAGATTCGGTGGCGGGAAAAAAGGCAGCTCTATTATTTTCTGCTTCCCAGCCATCTTTTGCTCTATGGGAAAAACTTTGGATCAGTGCTCCTTTAATCTGCTCGTCTGTCGCATCATTGCGCATCAAGTCTCTAAGATTAAAAACCCCATGGTCGTACAAACAAGTCTTTAAAGTACCTTGAGGTGTAATTCTTATCCGGTTGCAAGTACCGCAAAAAGTCCGGCTATAAGCAGCTATGATACCAATATTGCCAAGATAACCCGGTATTTTATAGTTGCTGGAAGTAGCATGTTTAGGGTCTTCTAATTTGTACAAGGTCGGATATTCGTTTTGGAGATAAGCTAAAATGTTAAGATGATTCCACAACAGTTGTTCATAATGACTTCCTGTTCCATTAAAGGGCATTTCCTCAATAAAACGAACACTCACAGGCGTATTCTTAGTCAATTCACAAAGGGGTATCAGGTCGTCAATATTCTTATTGGCCATGACGACCGCATTTATTTTCGTAGGAATACCATGAATAATTAATGATTCCAGGGTATTATATACTGTTGAAAACAAATCTCTTCTGGTAATTTCAAAAAAACGTGCAGGGTCTAAAGTATCTAAGGATAAGTTGACCGATTTAATTCCCAGTCTTTTTAGTTCCGGAATAATGTCAGCCGTATGGGTGCCATTCGTGGTAATATGAATTTCCTCTAAATGAGGCAAATCATGAATACTTTCTATAAATTTCATGATATCCTTTCTTACAAAGGGTTCCCCGCCCGTTATTCTCAATTTTGTAATGCCCAGTTCGGTAAGAATTTTTGTAAGTCTTTCCAATTCTTCAAATTGCAATAAATCCTTTTTAGGCATATATTGAATGCCTTCCTCCGGCATACAATAAAAACACCTTAGATTACAGCGATCAGTAACTGCAATACGTACATAATTGATGATTCTTCCGTGATTATCAAATAGAGATGCTGTCATATTAATAGCGCCATGATTTTACATCAGCTCCTTTAGGGGCTGATTTTATTACCCGGTCTGTCCATTTTGGAATAAACATCTGATGATAACGCAAACGAGAAATATAGTTCGGTTGTGTGTGATCTCCATTCCAGCAATGTTCCGCCCGGTCACCATAATCAACTTCTCCGTTATAGTAAGGTTCTTTCGTTTCTTCCAACATTTGTTCTGTAAAATAAACTGCATTATTTAAGTAAAAATTATCCATGTCGCCGCAATAGATATATATTTTATCCTTCCAGTCTTGGCCGTTTTTTGCCCAATCTCTTTTTAATATATAGGATAAGTCATAATTTTCTTTCCAATATTTTGCTACTTCGGGGAAAATTTCACCACTATATTTATCCCATATCTTCTTTGGATACCCGTCTTCTCCAACAGGGGAATACACTGCTTCCCAGATATCCCACTGTTGGCCTGACCTTGTTTTAGTACCTAAGGCCAATTCTCTATGATTTGCTTCCTGGATGGTAGCGGATATTCGACCTAAGGAATCCCTGTGTGCAGGTCGGGGAGTTCGTTTAAAATCAGATTCAATGAAATAAGCGTTTTTATCCTCATATAAATTAAAAACGGTATTTGCCCTAAAATCAATGGGGTCTGGACATGCCGCATAACAACCATTATATTCTGTCGGATATTTTACCTGAACGGCAAGGGCTTCCCACCCTCCAGTGGAACCACCATAAGTGAAACGCGCCCAACCTTCACCTATTCCACGAAACTTTTTTTCAATATGAGGAATTAATTCATACGTTATCGCATCGCCATAAGGTCCAAGATTTTCAGAATTGAC
>Ga0209598_10000635_pt1 | contig 28522 bp, 21 predicted proteins | sample M_140807_EF_Meta_FD_187317 | JGI IMG/M metagenome (GOLD analysis project Ga0209598, IMG submission 187317) | Freshwater microbial communities from Lake Montjoie, Canada to study carbon cycling - M_140807_EF_MetaG (SPAdes) (version 2) | ecosystem: Environmental > Aquatic > Freshwater > Lake...
TATTACCTCTTCTTTTTGAAGTGAAGTTAAATTTGATGGATCAACTGTTACACCACCCTTACCGCCACCAAATGGCACATCAATTAATGCAGTCTTCCAGGTCATCAGTGAGGCAAGTGCACGTACTTCATCTAAATCAACATCTTGGTGAAATCTAATTCCACCTTTGCGAGGTCCACGAGCACTTGAATGCTGCACGCGATATCCAGTTAAAACATCAATTCCCTCTTCACGGTGAAGTGGAATCGAAATTACTACCTCACGCTCACAAGCGGAGATGGCATCAATTAAACCTTTTTCTAAATTTAATATTTCACCAGCCTGGGCGACACGCTCATTAACTTCGGCAAATGCTGAGTGTGCTGACTTCGTTGTCATGTGCTCAATCTAATCAAAATTTATGCCCTTGCCCAAACCGCAGGTTAATTCCTCATGAAATACCTTCAAAATTGAGTAATAAATTGAGGGAATAATGAATACTTAAGCCGTGATTGTTGATGTTGGGCTTTACGTTGATGGCAAACGGCAAACAGGCCCTGATGACATCTCAGAGCAAGTAGAAATCGCCCGCAGAAAAGGCGGCTTTGTCTGGGTGGGATTATCTGAACCAACCAAACAAGAGTTTGATCATATTGTGGGTGAATTGAATTTCCATCCCCTTGCTGTTGAAGATGCGGTGGCTGCTAAGCAGCGACCAAAGATCGAAGATTATGACGGTTTAACATTTTTTGTAATTAAAACAGTTTTTTATAATGAAGCTAGATCTGAAATTACAACCGGTGAATTGATGTGCTTTGTAGATAAGCATTTTATTGTGATTGTCAGGCACGGTGAAGGCTCTCCCCTTTCCACCGTTCGTCATGATTTTGAACAACACCCAGAACAGGTAAATCTTGGACCGTTTGCAGTTCTGCACGCAGTAGTTGACCGTGTTATTGATGGCTACACCGCGATTGCCACAGAGCTTGAAAATGATGTTATCAATATTGAAACAAAGGTATTTAGTGGCCAACGTAAGACATATAGCCAAGAGATTTACTTTCTAAAGCGCGAAGTAATTGAGTACCGCCATGCAATTGAGCCACTTGTAATTCCACTTCAAAAAATTGCAAGTGATTCTTTTTCATTTGCACCAAATCAAATAAAGCCTTTCATTAGAGACACATTGGATCACTTGCAACATGCTTGTCAACATGCCTCTGGCATGGACTCACTTTTAACTACTGTGTTGCAAGCAGATTTAGCGCATGTGCAGGTTAGACAAAATGAGGATGTTCGCAGAATTTCGGCCTGGGTGGCACTTGCTGCAGGTCCAACAATGATTGCTGGAATATATGGAATGAACTTTGATCACATGCCAGAGCTGACTTGGAAGTACGGGTATGCAATGGCGCTTGGATTAATTGGGCTTTTGAGTGGATTTTTATTCTATAAATTCAAGAAATCTAAATGGCTCTAACTGCTGATAGGGTCTGCCAGTAGTAAAAAGCCGGGTTGTTAGCTCAGTTGGTAGAGCAGGTGACTCTTAATCACCGGGTCAGGGGTTCAAATCCCTTACAACCCACGGTATTGATTGCAGCCCTGCGATGTTTTGTTGGCTGAGATTTAGCCACCACAATATCTACCAAAATCTCGTTAAACCTTCAGTAAGTATTCACTTAAATGCCAGTTGTTGGAAGTTTTGCTGCACTATGTTGCCGACATGGATGCCAAGCGAGTTGAGACAGCCCGGCTATTTCACCGCTTCGGTTTTGGTCCAAAACCTGGTGAATATGCAGCAGCATTAAAAATTGGTGTAGCTAGCACTAGAAAAAAAATACTATCTGCATCTAAATCTACAAGCCCATCAGTTGTGAGTGATCCACAGATCACCGATCTTGGAAAACGGCCTGAGCCAAATACTCCAGAGATAATAGATTTTGCAGTAGCAAAGCGGCGACAACTTCAAGAGATGAGATTATGGTGGCTTGATCTAATGGTGCTTAGCCCAAATACTTTGACTGAAAAAATGACCTGGTTCTGGCATGGTCATTGGGCAACCTCAATTGAAAAGGTTGAGTTCGCACTGCCGATGTATTTGCAAAACAAAACTTTGAGAAATTACTGCCTTGGAGATTTTAATCAAATGGCGAAAGTGATGATTAATGATGGCGCATTACAGATTTGGTTAGATGGCCAAGACAGTACAGCTCAAGCGCCTAATGAAAACCTAGCCAGAGAGTTAATGGAGTTATTTACCATAGGTGTTAATCGCTACACCGAGCAGGATGTAAAGGAGATGGCACGGGTACTAACCGGCTATCAGGTAGTTAGAACCACTGGTGAGGTAAAGATTAATAAGAATCGCCAGGATAAGAACCCGGTAACTGTTTTTGGTTCAACCAAATCTTTAACTAGTGAAAGCCTAACTGAGCTGTTAGTCATGCGAAAAGATTGTCAGCAATTTATTCCAGAGCGGATTTGGTACCGATTTATGTCAAGCAGTGAGAAGATGCCAGCTAACTTCCCAGCGATTAAAGCATTTGCGGATAGAGATATTAACAAAGCAATTGCCGCCACAATGAGCTCATCGACATTAGCAAATCCTAAGTACGAGTTAGTCAAAACTCCAGTGGAGTGGTTTGTAGCAGCTTGCCGAGCACTTGAATTAGTGCCATCGCAATTGCAAAGTAGTGAACAGTTAATAAATCATCTAAGTAAATTAGGGCAACTTCCTTTTGCCCCGCCGAATGTTGGCGGTTGGCCCGCTGGTGAAGGTTGGCTTTCATCAGCGAGTGCTCTCTATCGAGTGGCATTTGCAAATTGGCTAATACCGCAAAGTCAGCTAAGGGTAATCCAAGAAACACCCATCACCTCTCGCACCGCAATGAGCGCAGATTGGTTGGGTGTACCAGAGTGGAGTAGTAGAACAAAAGCGGTCTTAAACGATAATGCAAGTGATCCCAAACAATTTGTATTAATGGCTCTTTGTAGTCCCGATTACGTAGTGAGTAGATAGGAAAAGCAGATGCAGATAATAACTCGCCGTAAGTTTCTTCAGTTGACTACCGGAACCTTAGCTACTGGTTTAGCTGCGCCATTACTTAGCTTTGAAGATATTGCAAATGCTGCAATCAGTAGACCACTGGCAGCTAACACACCAATCTTGGTAGTTGTCTCTTTATACGGCGGCAATGATGGCTTAAACACTGTCATCCCTTACACAGATTCAATCTACTTTAGTTCAAGACCTGGACTGACCTACCCAGTTGGGCAAGTTATCCCACTAGATGCAGAGTTCGCATTAAACCCGTCAATGACTGGCATAAAAACATTGTGGGACCAAAACAAGGTTGCAATTATTAGGGGTGTTGGTTATCCAAAGCCGGATTACTCCCACTTCGCCTCGATGGCAAAATGGCAGACTGGTGCGCCAAATAATAATTTAAACACTGGCTGGCTTGGTAGATGGCTTGATACACAAGCAGAGGATCCAATGCAAGCTATTTCACTTGGATCAGTGCTACCGCCACTACTTGCTGGTGCTAAGAGATCGGGATCAGCTCTACCACTGGGTGGCTTAGTAATTCCAAAGGGAGTGCTCGCTAATCAACTTCAGAAGCTCTCAATCGCCTCACCCAAGGATTCAAAGTTGATGGCAGCAAGTGCCACATCAATGCGAAATCTTTTTTCTCTTTCAGATGATGTGCAGCCAGTTTTAAAAGCACCGGCTCCATTAGCACCTGATTTACCGACAGTAAATGGCGGAAATGCAGGTGGTGATAATAATTTAGCGCAACAGCTAGATGTGGTGGCAAAACTTATCGCAGCTGATTCACCAACAAAGGTCTGGTCGGTCTCATTAGGTGGTTTCGATACCCATGCTAATGAAGCAAATGCCCAAGCCGCATTACTGGGTGTGGTTTCATCCTCAATTAGTAGGTTTATGAGCCAACTAAAATCTACAAGTAGAAGTAATGATGTAACAGTTCTTATCTATAGTGAGTTTGGTAGAAGAGTTGTTGCTAATGGCTCACAAGGAACAGATCATGGCACCTCAGGCCCAATGTTTGTTATTGGAAACTCAGTTAAAGGTGGCTTCTATGGTGATCAACCATCCCTTAAATCATTAATAAATGGTGACTTGGCTGTAACGACTGATTTCAGAGATGTCTATGCAACTTTAATTGAGAATGTCCTAAAATCCCCAGTTGCTCCTATCTTGGGTAATTGGAACGGAAGGGTAAATTTTTTAAAAGCAGCTAATTAGCAAGAGTGGCTAGTTCAAAATCTAGTAAATGTCAGACCACATCTCTACTATGGGAGATAGTTCAAGATCGGTTTCATCCATATGTGGACCATGTGAGCACATAACCCTTATTGGGGTTCGAGTCCCTCACAACCCACTTGGAAATAGCCTTCGGCATTTGATCACTTTTTAAAGCTGCAGATGTTTTAGCAGAATTGCATCCTAAAATCTATCGTATCTTAGTTTAAGTCATTTAAACCTTTAAGATAGATCTACTCTTCACTAATTACGAAAAATAAATTTTTTAACTTCGTACAGTCCTAAATAAAGTGATTCAGAATGCGCTCTTCCGCACCACTATTTTTTTACCACGACCAAATTGTTATCTTGCAAATCTAAACCTGGCCGGTATAAAGTCACATACTCTACGTTATATAAGAATCTATCAAAAAAAACTTTATACTTATAGAGATCTGGAACCGAAACATCTTCAATAACATAAACTCCACCAATGCGTAACTTCTCTATTGCATTTATAAACAAATTAGATCCGGCTTCAAAAGTGTGCAAACCATCATCACATATGAAATCGAAATCTTCTTGACCAAAATTTTTAAAAAAATCCGAAATGGACTCCGGATCTAGTTGGTCCATGTAGCCTGTTTCAATACGTTCTTCCTTAAAGAGAATTTCCCTATCTATATCTGCGCCATATATCAAAGCATTTGGGAAAAACTCTCTCCAAACACGAAGTGAGGCACCTGGTTTACCATTAATACCCATTGATGAAGCTAAATTTGGATTGTTCGTGCCAATTCCAACCTCCAATACTTTTTTTATACTGCTGCGACAATTTTCAAAGATTCGCCAGTAGTAGTCGTCATATGAGTGAGAGGGCCACGGGTACGGTTTTGGCAAAGTATTTGATCCACCTTTATCAGAGCCAAACAAGTCACATAATTGTGAAAAAATATTTGAGCCATCTTTCTTATAATAAGTTGTACTCTTCCAGTTTTCGTTTTTGGACCTGAAAAGTGATTCTAGTTTAAGAAATAAGCGAACTTGCAGGATAGTCCGAAGGAACCAAAAACCATGGATTAAATGAATGATTTTTTTCAAATATCGCATACTCCATTATAGATCAGAATAAGTTTTGTAAGGCGCTTGAGACCTGATTCACTGCGCTGGGAAAAGAATCTTAAGTCCATGAAATTAGCCTCGTACAGCATTTAAGTGCGTGATTAGCCACTTCTCTAATTATCAAAAGCTATCTGTCTAAGCTTATAATCCAAAAAACTTCCCAGAGGAAAGATGATACTCCTTGGCCAAAAACAGAATTCAGGGCATAATATGATTGCTTCAATCAAAGTCGATTCGGCTAGTTTGACCATAATTAATCGAGTTGTGCCATAGAAGTAAAACATTGGGTGGAATTATTATGCACAAAATCGATTCGGTGTAACTTTGGATTTAATCGCCATTCTTCTATTTACTCTTACCATAATTTTTTACAAGAAAAATCAAATCGGATTTGAGACTCTCATTTTTACATTAGTTTTTGGAGGAGTAGCTTTAATTTGCTTTCCCCTTAAATACATAGAAAGTTTCATAATTAAAGGTGGTGGACTTCCTCCTTTGATTTTAACTCAAGAGATGCTGAAGATTACGCAAACACATTTCACGCTTGCAATGTTTGCAACTCTTATTGGATCGCTGCTAGTTTCTCTTTTTATGAAACGGAGAATAAGTCCTTATAATAGTAAGTCTTCAAGAAACTCTCGTGTTGCAATTCCATACTATGTGATAAAAATTTTTTTGATTGTTAGCTACCTGCTTCTATTATTATACTTCTCTCAAAACTTCACTCAGCTACTGACACGAAACTCGTACTTGTTTAATTCAGGGGGAAGTCTAGCCGGAAACATACACTATTTTCTTCCTATGATTGGAGCGGTGGCATTCTATTTCTATCAGTGCAACCATCAAGTAATATCGAGTTTTCTACTGCTATCAATTTCTTTAATTACGCTTCTAATTTCCTTTAGTTCTGCCAGCAGGAGTATTGGAGTTATCCTTGCGATTTGCACAGTTCTGATCGCATCTACAACTAAGAATTTAGTATCAAAAATTTCTGTTTTCGTTACAGGTTTACTAGCTACGTTTTGGGCGACAGGAATTGTATTACAACTACGTATCTTGAACTCACATGGTTTCATACCATATTTTTCCTACCTTACTTCGAACTATTCCATAGCAGAAATTAATACGTCGGACATTCTGGGTAACTTCCTATCAACAATTCCCATAACCTACTTAGGCCTCCAAATTTCTCCACCACCAAACTTGATTAAAACAAGTTTGTCTCCGTTTGTTGGAAAGTCCACTGATTGGTATGAAATTGCGGGTTCGCTTATGGTAAATCCTTGGACTCCGAGTGGAGCGGTCGCACAAGCAGGAAGCCTAGGAACTTTACTTGAAATAAGTGTCTGGATGTCAATTGGCCTAATTCTTGGAGTCATCAGTAATCTATTCAAAAACGTTGTTTCGATTTACCAGTTGCAATTTGTTTCCTACGCCCTCGTTCTTGGCGCTTTAGTACAAATGCTCCAGTACTCAATTAGGAATGGAATGCGCTACCTTTACATGGATATGCTTTTTTTATTCGGTTGTATACTTTTTTTCTACAGAAAAAAAACAGTTACTTGATCTCAGGACTTTACAAATAGGTTTCAGATATCAACTGACTGCAAATACCTGCTATGTCGAATTTTTCAGCCACAAAAGATTTAATCTTATTGACATAAGATGTATCTGTAGATTTATTTGATAAATGATTTAGCCGGTGAATAATTTCATCACAAGTTGCGGTTACATCTATCACCATTTCAGGAAAACTTTCAAGTAAAATCGGCGAGATATCAAAATGATTAAAGATAAGGATAGGAGTCCCATTAGCCATTGACTCGATAAGCGCAATCGGAAAATTCTCTCTTTCACTCGGCATAAAGAGCACCTTACTCCTTTGCAAAGTGGAATATACAGAACTCTTATCAAGTGCTCCAAGATAAAGTATCTTTGGATCTCCTACAGCAAGAAGTTGATTCTTAACTAAATTTAATTGGCCTCCATCAGGACCACAAATCAAAGATGTAAATGCATCACGATAAACAAGATTGTATTGTTGAATCACTTCAATATATTTTAGTGGGCACTTGACCCAATTGAGCCTACCTAAAAATATAACTTCAAATTCTTTATGTAACATATTTTGTTGAATATCCGCAAGACTTATACCATTCCCGATGATCTGCCCGTTCTTCAATTCTAGGGGCATTCTTTCCATTTCGCGAAATGTTAATACCAAAACTTTTCTGGCATTCCTTAGGAGTGGCTTAACCACAAATTTATCTAGAATTTTAATTGAAAGTCTCTCATCATCAACCACCATTCCGTGGCACTGCAAAACATAGGGTTTAAAAGCCAACCGACACATAACGGCAACAATGATTGGCAAAAAGTCTCTCGCAAAATGAATATGTACCACCTTACTTTGATAAACTTCCCTGAAAATGGAAAAGTATCCGCTGATTGGGATGAGAGAACTTGGGTTAAATTTCTTAGACAACAATTTAGACTTGAGAATTAGAAAATTAAAACTTGAATCTTTCCGAGAAATCTCAACTTGATTTTCGCTCTGAGATAGTAACGTGACGTGATAGCCCATTCTTGCAAGTTCATTACATAAAGTAATGGCCACAGTATATGGGCCACCAATTACACCTGTGGGGGAGTATTTACTTACTACTTGAAGTATCCTCATACAATTGTAACCAATAAAATTTCGATGCCAACCAAAATTACCACTATACGCAAGTACCCATACTCTCTTTCCTTTACCAATCTGTATACAAGAATTAATAAATCACGAATTAGAATTGAAATTGAACCTACTAAATAAGAGCCCAAAGTTAAGTGAAGCACGACCGGTGATGATGCAAACACAATTCCTGCCCAGGCAAAGTTATATTTGAAATTTGCTTTAAAAATCTTGGGAGCATTAACTATCCAAAATGCAACACTGACACTTGCAGCTATGGTCAGAATTTGTCCAATTTTGAGAAAACCATTCAAAGAAGGGAGAAAAATACTAGTAAAAAAATTGAAGAAAAATTCAAACCCTAATAATATTAGAAACGCAAGTGTAAAATTAGCATAAAGTAAATAGTGAATTCTTGAACCAATTCTAATTGAGTCGGATAAAAAGTCTCTTCTTAATATCGAAGTTAAACCTACGCCAAATGCTTCAGTAATACTTCTAAAAATTAACATCAGCAAAGACCAAATTCCGAAATCCGATGGTGACGAGGCAACTGAGAGCAACGCTCTATCCCAAAGCGCAACAAGCCAATTGACCAAACTTGCACTGTTGTATTTAAAAATTTTACTCTTTTTGGAGAAACTTTCTAAACTCTGCTCTTTTACGTGTGTCTGTTTATCTATAATTTTAAATACTCCTTGAATCACTGGTTCAAGGAGTATTTGCAAAACAATTAAGTACACAACATCACGATAAAAAAATAGGGCTAAAAATATTGATAAATTCAGCACAGTAGACCCAATAATTCGACTTTTAAAATAAACCGCAGTATCAAACTTTCTATAGCTTCTTATATGAGTTTCTAAGGTTGCAATCCATGAAAATGGCACTAGGCAAATCAAGAAAAATGTTGGGGGAGCATCCTTTATGGATACTAGATAACAAATAATCAAAAATAGAATTGTCATTGGAACCCAAATGCGACTAACAGAAATTCGACGGGCTTCCAAAGAATTGCAATTTTGCCAACCTTCTGTAAGGAAAACATTTCTTAGGTCTCCATCAAAAATTAGTTGTAGTAAGGCTAAAACTATAATCAAGCTTGAATAGTTGCCAATGTCGGTCAGACTTAAACTAGTTGCTGCAATTAGCATTAATGCTGCGGAATAAACACGTTGTAGTACTGGATCGAGAATTAAATTCACCACTGCGTGATCCGTTTAAGTGAAGTAATTGCTAATCTCGAAAAAGTGCTGCTAGAGAGCGATCGTACAATTTCAAACTTTTTCAAGTGAGGTGTTGAAGTTAAACTCCTTAACAAGAATGAATCAAATGCAATGTTTGCCTGCCGTATAAACGATCTGGATTGTGAAAATCTCAAAATCTCACTTTTTATTGACTTAATATCCAATATGTCAGATTTACTATTAATTTTGCTGTTTCCGTTTATCAGTAGTAGTGAATCTTCTGAAAGATTGAGGCCAAGTTTTGAAATGCTTGCTCTGCGTAGATTTAGAAAATCTTGATCATAATTGTATCCAAACCTACTTAGATTATGATTATGCTGGCGCCACTTCAAGCATGGAAATTTTAATATTTTCCAGTTTAACTCTTCAAAATTTTCAAGCCACATGAAGTAATCCTCAGCTTTTTTATGCCGGTACTGTAACCTAACGAAATCCTTCGCTCTGAAAAAAGTCGTCGGATGATTTATTAAGTTTATAAAAGGGAGAAGTAAATTTACTTCATGGGTGTCCATATCGCGCCAACTATGAATACTACTTTTTTTCCCATTTTTGTTGATTCCAAGAATAGGAGAGCTTATTGCGTTGATTTTTGAAAATTTCTGCATGCAGTCAATTTGATTTTGAAATCTATTTGGCAGATTAATGTCATCTGCGTCAAATCGTGCGACATATTCCGAATTGACTTGCTTCAAACCACTATTCAATGCATATGAAATACCTTTGTTCTTTGAGAATGAGATTATCTGGAGTTTCTTTTTGGCAATAATCTCTTCAGCAATCGAAATTGAACCATCCGTACTTCCATCATCAACAAGAATTAAGCGCCAGTCAGAGAATGTTTGATAATTTAGACTTTCAAGTGCGGGACGTATAAATTGTGATCCATTGTAAACTGACATAACAACATCGATCTTGGCCATTTTCCCATGTTACCCTAAGCAGGAAATGAACTCGATGCTTGCCAAAATGCTTGATTAGGCAAAACTTCGATATTCTGCTTCCATGACTGGTAAACGTGATTTATCCAAGTTCTTAACACCGACGAAGAGAATGTTTTTTTTAAAGCTATCAGCCTGGTTCATCATATCTAGACTGGTATTTGGTCTACCATCAACTTCGTATTTGCGTTGCTTTGTTTTAAAGATGTTCGGATCTAGCGTCGGTAGTTCAGTTGTGATTCGGCGAGGAGTAAGAATTCAGTTTCCTTGGCAGATAAAAATTGGAAGTAATTGTTGGATAGGTGAGCAAGCTTGGTTTATTAACCACGCAAATATTTCTATTGGTTCAAATGTATGCATCTCTCAGCGTTCGATCATATGCTCTGGTGGTCATGACTACAGATCAGCATCATTGGAATATGCCCACCAACCAATAGAAATCAAAGATGGTGCATGGGTGTGCCTAGATGCAAAAGTACTTCCCGGTGTAACCATTGGTGAATGTTCAGTTATTTCAGCTGGAGAGATAGCACGTAAATCAGTTCCTGATTTTTCAATGCTGATTGGCGGAGAAATTCGCCCAATTGATGCACCAAAGTAAGTAGTAGATGTCTAGGGTACTTCTTGTAACAACAAATTACTGGCCTGAGCCAACCGGTATTGCTGTTTACACAACTGATTTAACAAAAGCTTTAAAAACTAATAAGCACCAAGTAACTGTATTAACTAGCTTGCCTCACTACCCATGGTGGAAAGTTCCTCAAGAGTTTGCCCATCTTAGTGAAGGTGTTACTTCACATAACGGCGCTAATGTAATTCGAGCCAAACATTTAGTGCCGCCAAAAATGAATGTGTTACTTCGTATGCGCTTTGAGTTTTCGTTGTGGTGGAATTTAAAGCGAGTTTCAATGCGTTTTAAGAATAATGAGTTTGATGTAATAATTGGGTGTATGCCAACAGTTGCGGCTGGTGTTATTGGAAATAAAATTGCAAAGAAGTTGGGTGTGCCATTTGGTTTGATTGTGCAGGATTTATCTGGTGCTGGCGCTAAGCAATCCGGGTTGCGCGGTGGCGCTCTAATTTCAAAGATTGCTCATGCAGTAGAAGGTAGAGCTTTGCATGCAGCCGATAGCTTAGTTGTGGTCTCCCCTGCCATGCAAGATGTAGTTATTGGTTTAGGTGTTGAATCAAGACGAATCAATCAAATACTTAATTACTCAGCTCGGACAATAGCAAGTGAAGATAAAACTAGTGCACGGCGTAAGTTTGGTTGGGTAACGGAAGATTTTGTTGTCATCCATACAGGCAACATGGGTGCTAAGCAGGATCTTGAGAATGTGGTGCGAGCAGCAGATGCTCTTACTGGTGAAGCTAAAATCAAGATTTATCTTGTAGGTCATGGAAACCAGGAGAACAATCTGAAAGCGCTCTGTAACGGCAAGAGCAATATTGCTGTATTGCCTGCTGTCTCAGATGATGATTACTCAGCGTTGTTATCAGCAGCAGATTTGTTACTGGTCAATGAGCGAAGCACCCAAATGGAAATGAGCTTGCCAAGTAAATTGACTTCATACCTTTACAGCGAGCGCCCAGTACTTGCCGCAGTCCCACGAGATGGAGCAACATGGAAATTCTTAGATGGTGTGGCTGAGTTGGTAGAAGCAGCTGATCCGAAAGCTTTAGCTAAAAAGATTGAAGAATTAAGCCATAATCAATTCAGGCTTGAAGAATTGGCGACGCTAGGTAGTGAGTTTGCAAAAAAACATCTTGATCCCGAAGTTGGCCGGGCGAAGTATCGCCAGTGGGTTGAGGAGCTGATTCAAAATAAGTAAAAACCGATACTAAGCGCATATTTCCTACATGCCAACGCCTAAACTTAAGCCCTAGCCAATTGGAGAATCATGTCCGCTGGATTTAAGGCCCGTGTACTCGTGGCTGAAGATGAGGAGTTCACGCTTAATCTTCTGCGCGAGGTTCTAACCAGTGCCAATTTCCAAGTTGAGGCTGTTACAAATGTGGCAGATGCGATTGCCAAAATAGGTAGCTTTGATCCGCATGCAGTTATTACAGATTTAAACTTTGGTATTACTGGGCCCAGCGGCGCTGATCTATTGCAATATATAGAAAAGGAGCACCCTTGGGTTGGCAAGGTGGTCTTAACCTCACATGCTTCCCCTGCGCTAGCAGTTCCAAACGGGATGGCTCTGCCTGCTGGCGTGACCTACCTAGTTAAGTCAAATCTTGGATCAATTTCAGATTTAGTTGCAGCGGTTGAAAACTCCATCTCTAATCTAGCTTTTGAATCTGTTAAACCTGTTGTGGAAAATGACCGAATACTTATTAGCGCTACGCAGGGTGAGATTTTATTGATGCTATCTGAGGGGTATACAAACTCAGCCATCGCTAAAAAGCGCGGCACATCTCTTCGTGCTGCAGAAACTTTGGTGCAACGTACCTTTGCCAGCATGGGAATCAAAAATGATGAGGATTTTAATCCACGAGTTCTTGCCGTGCGTATGTGGCAACAAGGAAAAGTTGTAGTTAAGTGAAATTTGCCATCTTAAGATTTCGCTACGCCGCAACTGGACGCTGGGCGGTATCAATCCGTACATACACTCCAATTGTTATGCCATTTGGGTTTCTAACCTCAATTGAACGTGAGCAATCATTTAATAATACTTCGATATCACAAGCAGTAGTCATTGCAGTTGGTGGTGAATTAGTTTGCGCTTTGTATCTATTCATAATGCAAAATGTGTTGTTAGGAAATCGCTACCAGCGGCTTCAACCACTTTGGCGTTGTCTATTAGTTTGGTTTGGCGCCGGTTTTGTTCGAGGCTTTTTTACAGCATGTAATGCAAACTGGAACTTTGGCTACGATTTTGCCTTCATCAACCGCCTATTCCCATCCATGACCTACACCGGGTTGGCTATGGCTCTAGTAGCATTTTTCTTTGGCTCAATAGAGCGAAAGCGAATTGAGATAAAGGCTTTAAATTCACTTGATCAGATCTTACAAACTGATCAAGTGAGCCTTGTTGAGGCTGAGAAAGCGCAAAAAGTTATTGCCCGGCAGGTCTTTCAAAACCAAATCCTGCCCCAGATAAATTCTCTACAGGATGGCATAAATGAATTACTTAAAGACTCTCAAAATCAAACAGATTCAAGGAGCCTTAAAACTTTATATGAACAGAGTGTGGCGGTTGCAAACTCACTTCAATCTCAAAAAGGAAAACTTCAAAATCAGCAAGTCTTGAATTCCCAATCTGGAGTCGATCAAAATCCTTACTCTTACTGGAGTGCACTATTACCAAGAACGTTATCGGTTCGTATAACTTTTATAACTCTGCTCTTAGGAAGTTTTTCAGGTCAGTATTCACGTAATGGTATTGAGGGAGTTAAGGCTGGATTCATAGGCGCTGTGATTGTTACAGCTTATATTTTCCCACTTGCACAGATTGTAAAAAGAGATATGCGTTTTAAATCTGTTGCCTACTTCCTTGGATATATAGGCGCATTTATTTTGCAAGCGGTTTATAACGTAATTCAACCAAAACTTCTCTTGGTTTTAGATAACCCTTACGCCCCCTGGTATTCAGCGATCAAAACAACTTATGGCCTATATATAGCTTCAGTCATCGCGAGTATGTTAGTTCTTGTGCAGGGAAGCTTTAAAAACTTAATTGAATCTGGCGCCCAATTGGAGAAAAACGTTGAGGTTTTACACTTACAAAATCTTGCATTGGAGCAATCAATTACTGAAAGTCAATTTGGAACTTTGCAAGGCAAAATATCTGGCGTAAGTATGGCTCTACACTTAATGAGTACGATGGAATCAATTGGCCAGAAACGAAAAACTGAACTGCTTTCAGGTGCTAGTCAGTTACTAAAAGAGGGTTTGAACTCTTTGGAAATTATGAAGGAGGTAGAACGATGAGCAGGCTGCCCATAAAGTTTTACGCCTCTGACCTACTAAAAATACAGCCAAAACAATTATTAACTTCCACAGTTTTCTGGTGGTTTTTGCCGATTTCAGTTCTGCTGCCATTATTCTTTGGTCAATACAATGTTGATAGTTTGAAAGACATCTCAACCTGGTTACTTATTGGAATAGCAGCACATTTTGCGATGTTTCCTTTTGTAATTTACGGTAAAACTGGCAAAACAATTACTGAGCAGATAGTTCTAATTTTTATGATGGGCATAGTTCGCGGTATTTTGATATCAATTCTGCCGCCAATTTTCGGCTTGCAAGATGAACAATCATTCTTAGCCCGTATGACCAATTCAGCAGTTGCGGTATTTTACTGGAATGTGATTGGTTCAATTATTTTAGAGCACGGGTTAAAGTTTCGAAGCAGAGTAAAAGAGCTTCTTAATGAGATTCTAGAAAAACAGCTACTAGGAATGCCATCAGTTGCCAAAGAATCATCAAATGAATTAACTAGAATTATCGGAATTTTGCAAGAAAAAATCGTTGCAATGGTTGGAAGCTCTCCAAGCAGAGAAGATATCGTCAAAGCATCAGGTGATATTGATACTCTAATTAATCAACATATCAAGCCGTTATCTAAGTCGCGTTGGCGAGATGGGCAGTTAACCTGGGTGCGTGCTGGAATATTCTCAGTAATTCGTTCTTGCCTAGAAAGTAACAGGATTCCTGTGGTAGCAGTAATCTTCTTCTCCCTTCCATTTTCAATTATCACCCAGACCAGTCGTATTGGTTTACTTGGCACTTTACTTGTTCAATTCTTTTGGCTTTTCTTAACTTTGGGAATTAACTATCTGGTGTATCGAAAAAATCATACAAGTAAGCTAACTAAGAGCAATTTAACTTTCTTAACAGGAGTAGTTTTTATCGCCTATCCAGCTACTTACCTCTTTCAATCTAAAATTCCAATGGCATCACCTGCTTCTCTGGAACCAATTGTGCAGGGTTACATCGTAAGTATGATTACACAGGTATCTCTTTACATAATTGCTACTTTCGTAATTAGTCTTCGAGAAGGCCAAGACTTTGCATTTGATTTTCTAAAGGAGACTATAAGTCGTGGCGAGCTAGGAAATCTTGTTGATAAAACTAGATCTGATAATTCAGACGCACAATTCGCACAGTATCTTCACGCCGAGGTTCAGTCACAGTTGATAGCTTGCAAACTCCTGTTACTAAAAGCGGCTGAAAGTAACTTTGATTTGTTTCCACCTGAAGTTACCCAGCAAATAGTTGAGCGTATGGAGAAAATCTCTCATCCATATGAGCCTGCCATGATAAAAACTCCAGCAGCACAAGTAAAAGAGTTATCCACCTCTTGGGCAGGGATGGCCAAAATAAGTTATGAGTTGCCAGATGAACTTGAAGATATTAAGGGATATAGCCAGATTCTTTCACAGTTAATTACTGAGGGTGTGGTTAACTCAATCCGTCACGGGGGCGCTAATGAAATCTCTATTTCTGCAACTTTTAGTGAGAAGGAGCTGCAGGTGAAGATTATGGATAATGGGCACCTTGAAAGTGCTACAAATTCACGTGGCTTAGGTTCGATTCTATTTAACACATTTACTAAAAGCTGGAATCTATCTCGCAAGAATAACCAAACAGTTCTACTCTTTATAATTGATACAAATCAAAAGGGAGCTCTATTATGAAGAAGCCATTAATGCAGAGGATAAAAGAAAATGCCAACCCGCAACAGGTTGTAATTTTGGCTTCAATGTTAATCCCTGACGCATTAGCGATTGCGTTTTCAGCATTTACTGCTTACAACTTTAGATTTCCAGATGCCAGGGCTTCCATTGATGGCGTTCCAGCGATTGCCCAGTTTGAGTACCGTGGGATTTTAACTCTCCTAGTTATTGCTTGGATAAGCACTTTGATTGTAACTGGCACATATCGCTTTAACCATGCAACTTTGGTGGTGTTTAACTTACGAATGATTATTAAACGATCCTTTACCTTTTTCTTTTTCCTAGGTTTTCTCTCCTTTATTTTAAAGGCATCATTTTCTCGCTCACTCTTTTTAGTGATGCTTGGTAGTGGGCTCGTCTACCTATTTATTCTTCGTATTTCTATTTACTTATTTGTGTTGCGCCCCTTAATTTTGAAAAAACAGGTTACCTCCAAGATGATGATAGTGGGCAGGCAGAAGAAGGATCTTGAAGCACATAGTGATTGGTTGATTAAAAACCGCTCACTTGGATTCACAATTTCAGCTCGCCTAGTCTGCCCTGAAATAACCTTAAAGTGGATAGAGGATTTTGATCGCCTGCTTCGCCATAACAAAATTACTGAAATTTTACTCTTGCCAGGTATGGAGTCAGATCCAAACTTCTCTAAATTTATTCATTACTGTGAAGATTTAGAGATCCATGTTAATTGGATTCCACTGGATTCTGGAAACCTTGGCTACTGGCTGATTCCATCACCGCAAGAAGGAATTCCTTTCTTAACCTTTGAAAAATCTGAGATCTCACTCATCTCACGTTTTGTGAAGAGGGCCTTTGATCTGGTATTTGCGATTACGGTTTTGGTGGTGCTAAGTCCGGTATTCTTAATTATCTCGATCGCAGTGTTAATTAATAGCGGGTGGCCAATCTTTTACTCACAAAAGCGCATCGGGTTAAATGGTAAATCATTTAAGTTTTATAAGTTCCGCTCCATGATTAAGGGTGCAGATCAGAAGCTTGCAGAGGTTGAGAACGTGCATGGCTCATCTCATGTTTTGTTTAAGAACCCAGTAGATCCACGTATTACACCTGTTGGACGTATTTTGCGTAAGTACTCACTAGATGAGCTGCCGCAGTTTTTAAATGTATTAAATAACTCTATGTCTGTGGTGGGACCACGTCCTGCCCTACCTAGTGAGGTAAGTGTCTATAGCTCAATTTATGAGAGGCGCTTAATTGCAAAGCCAGGAATTACTGGACCTTGGCAAATATCTGGTCGATCTGATCTTGATCTTCGCACCAGCGTCGCACTTGATTTAAATTATTTAATTAATTGGAGCTTTACGAGAGATCTTTGGATCATTATTGCCACAGTTGGGGCAGTCTTTAAAGGTAAAGGTGCTTACTAAAAGTATTTACTTCTTGCTACGAGATTGACGTAGTAACTCTGCCTTAAACCGCTTACCCTTAATCTGTTCAATTGAATCTTCACGCTCTAACCGTGCTAAATCTTCAGCATTAGGGGCGTAGTTCTGAGCATCAGCGCGATTGGCATATGGACGGTAGTGAGCACCGTAATAACGTGGGTAGCCGTATCGATAACCGTATTCATACTCAAGTGATGCTTCAGGAATCTTATTTAGTATCACACCCAAGATTGTTGAACCAACGGCAGCCATAGCATCGCGAGAGCCAATAAAGTGAGGCTTCTTGGTAGCACCTGCGTGGACAACAAGTACTGCGCCATCAGCCTTAGCTGCTACCAACGCTGCGTCCGTCACTGGAAGTAGTGGTGGGCAATCAATAATTACATACTCAAATTGTTTGCGAAGCATCTTGATAAGTTCATCAAATTTTGCAGATCCAAGTAACTCTGATGGATTAGGTGGAACCTTTCCTGAGAGCAAAACTTTTAGACCAGTACTTTCCTCTTTGCGGATTAAAGACTTAAGTGAGGCGGTTGTTAACTTCTTTTGGCCACTAATTAGTTCACTTAATCCATGGTCCATATTTGAAAACTCTAGGTACACCGGAATCTTTGGACGACGAAGATCAGCTTCAACCAGAATCGTTTTAGCGCCAGCTTGGGCAAGTGAGATAGCTAAGTTAATTGCACTAGTTGACTTACCCTCACCTGGAAGAGCTGAGGTGAAAACAATTACTTGTGGGTGAGAATCTGGGCGCAGGAATTGTAAGTTAGTACGCAAAGTACGAAATGCCTCGGTACGGGCGGCGTAGCGTCCAATTTGTGTAACCAATGGCTTCTCATCAGCCAAAATATCAAATCCGATTGCTGCAAGTAGTGGAGTTCCTTGTAGATCATCTTCATTTTTAATTGTGTTATCAAGTAATCTGCGAAGGGATGCTAAACCAATTCCAAGACCAAAGCCAAGAAGTAATCCAAGAGCTAGGTTAATTGCTTTCTTTGGCGAAGCTGGAGAATTTGCAGGTACTGCATTTAAAACTGTTGAAACCTTAACTGGTGAATCACTTCCAATTCCTTGTAACTCTAACTTGGCAACTGTTACACCAAACTGCTTAGCAACAGCGTTTGCAATATCTGCTGCCCTCTGTGGATCAGTATCGGTAACGGTTAAGACAATTAAAACTGTATCAAGAGGCGCGGAGGCTGAAACCATCTGACTTAACTCTTCTGGGGTGATTGAAAGATTTAACTTCTTAACAACAGGGGCGAGGGTTAGGGGTGAGTTAATAATTTGCGCGTATGACTTTACTCGTTGCTGTGAGAAAGATGATCCGGTGGCCAGTGCTGAGATATCAACTGTTGAGGCCGGCGTTGAAACAAATATTTGAGACTTTGCTTGGTAGGTAGGAGTGGTTGTAAATGTAATTGCAATCGCTGCAACAAAACCAACAAGTGTGCAGATTGAAATAATTAAACGATTTGCAATGATCAGGCGCCAGTACTGCAATAGCTCCATCTCATCACCTCAGTTTCAGATTAGAAAACCCCGATTAACCTCTGGCTTAAGCGTATTGGCCTGCGTAGAAAGGGGCCTCATCAAATTGACCCCAAAATGGCTATCGGGGCTGCTTTGGTAGTAATAACCGAACCAGAAAAATGCCCAAAAGCACGCTTACCGAGTTGGCCAAAAAGTCCACTGGATCACTGACCCGGCCCGGAATAAACAGCTGTGAAAACTCAATTGCAAGGGATAGAACTACTCCGAATAAGAAAAGTTTTAACAACTTCACTTTTGGAAATACCAACTTAGCTAAGTAAACAAAAGGTGTGAGCATAAAGAGATTTCCAACTGCAACCAGATGGGTATCTGCGTAAAGAATTTTATAAAAGAAATTTGCATGAGTTTGCAAATACTCAGCTATTGCTGATGGATTACCAGATTCAAGGATTGGTCTTGGGAAAAATGTGAAGGTAAGTACTGCAAGTAAGTAAATCGCCAATGCGATCGCGAAGAGATCTCGTTTTCTGATGTTTCTGTCTCTGACTCCCACGCAGTAACCTTATGCCATGCGTATTGTGACTGTCTGCCGAATGAATCAGGCTCGCTCCCCCTTCGCCCAAGCAGTCTTAGAAGCAAATTTTCCAAATGATCAGATCACCTCAACTGGCGTGAGTGCGTATTTAGGAACACCAATATTGGACTCAGTTGTAACCATTGCTAAATCTTGGGGTGTTCCAATAACAAAATTAAGTTCAACTGCCAAAGAGGATGATCTAACTGCAATCTTGTCAGCTGATTTAGTAATTACTGCCGATAATGAGCAAGGTGAAATCATTCGCAATCTTGGCTACCTTGGAGATTTGCGAAGTTATGAAGAGATAATCTCTGATAAGGATTTCATCCCAGTTGATCCAGAGGGACTTTCTACCGATGCGATGGCAAGAGAGCTAGGCAAGGTTGGGGCGTTAACGCTACGGGCAGTAATTGATAAGAAGGGCTTTGCCCATACCCATAAGATCCATGCTGTAATTCCACATGGTGTAACTGATTTATCTATGGCGCTGACAAGTGCCCAATTTGAGAGAACAACACTTGGAGCAACTTTGATAGATGCCGACTTACGTGCCCCCTTATCTGATGAGATAGAGGAGCTCTCTTTGGAGAGAGTTTTCTTTGATATTGATCATTTAACAACAAGTGGCTTTCCACCAACTACTCCTAATCAAATATTAACTCACATAAGAGAGGTTGATTTTCCAGAAAAGTTCTTCATCTCACCTACCTGGCGAAATGCCTTAGCTGTTCATGCCAATCAACTTCCAATTGTGATTGTTACAGCACCGCGCCATTCACGTGCCAGACGTCTTCCTGATTCATACTTAGCCTCTTATATGGCTGATGAATTTGGAGTTATCTCTTGTTAAAGGTTAAGTATCTGTGGGCACTTCTTGTTCTGCCTCTAATTTGGCTCCTACTCTTAATAGCCGTTTCAATACCTGCAGTTGGCCATGCAAGGAGTTATCTTAAAGTTGTAAAGAGTGCTTACTCGGAAGAGAGTGCGATTACTTCAGCTACGGCGTTAAACACTGACATAACCCGAGTCTTTTCAATTCTTGATCTGCCAATTTCAAAACAGATTAGCGCATTACTTGGCTTGAATTTTTCTGATATTAAAAGTGAGATCACCGCAGCAGTTTCTGCAGGGCCAATACTTGCTGGAACTGATAAGCCAAGAAAATACTTAATTTCATTTCAAAATAGCGCAGAGGCCCGCGGCACGGGTGGAATTCTTGGCGCTTATGCGTTAATTGAATTAGATAAAGGAAATCTTAAAGTTCTGCAGACTGGCTCCAATGCTTCTTTATCTGGAATGTCATCAAGAGAGATCCCTGTTGTTATGCCAGCTGAGTTTTTAAAGCTCTATGGTAAAAATCCTGCAATTTTGCAAAACTCAAACCTGTCCCCTCACTTTCCATATGGCGCACAAGTCTGGCTTGGTCTTTGGAAGGCAAGGTATGGTCAACAACTAGATGGTGTGATCGCAGTAGACCCAATCGCCTTAAGTTATGTACTAAGAGCAACGGGTGAGATCAGACTTAAATCTGGTGAAAAGATAACTTCAGAAAATGTGGTCGAAGAGACCTTAAAAAATGCTTATGAGCGTTATGAAAAAGATAATGATGCTCGCAAGCAGTACTTGGTAGATATCATGAATGCAACAGCAGCAAAGCTCACTAAGGGTGAGTACTCAAAGATTAAGATGGCAAAAGCCCTGCGTGATGGAATTAAAGCAAATCGCATACTTATCTATTCCACCAATAAAGATGCCCAAGAAAAGTTAGCTACGGTGAAGCTGGGTGGAGAACTAAGTTTGGAGGATAACAATGAGTATCGAACTGTGATCCAAAATATTGATGCCAGCAAGCTTGATTACTACCTTGATCGCTCAGTTGTAGTTGAGAGTAAATCTTGTGAAAAGGAGCAGGAAACCCAGGTTCGTATTCGAGTCACCAATACTTTAAAAACAGGAGTTGGGCTTTCAGCATATGTGTTAACTCGAGCCGATAAAGGAAAACCTGCCTCCTTAGTAACTGGCGCTCACCGATTTAAAGTTTTCATCTACGGTCCTACAAATGCCCGTCTTATCAGCGTATCGCGAGAAAACCGAACAGCTGATTTAGGCGGTGCATCGGTAGAGCGCAAAAGGCCAATTTATGTTACAGATGTTGATCTAGCACCGGGAGATAGTGAAGAACTGCTAGCAAATTTTAGTGGCGGAGTCGGTAATATTACCTTTGTAGATCAACCACTAGTTTTAGAGACCAAACTTTCCATAAAAGATAAATGCTGAAAAAAGGATAGATAACTAATGAATGGTTCAGTGAGACGTAAATATATGGTGGTTATTGCCACCGTTGTTCTCTCACTTCCTATCGCACGACTTCCTGTTACAACTGCTAACGCAGCTATCTGCCAAGGTGAAGCTGCCTATCCACCAGACCTACCTGACTGTTTAGATCCAGTGGTTGAAGCACAGCGGGTGGCAGCGGCATCAGCAGCGGCATCAGCTTCAGCATCAGCTGCGGCTGTAAGAGCTGCCCAAGATGCTGCTGCTGCTAGAGCCGCAGTAGAAGCTGCGGCAGAACGAGCTGCTGCAGAGGCTGCACGTATTAAAGCTGCCTCCGATAAAGCTGCAGCGGACGCGCTTGCTGAAAAAATTAGACAAGGAGATTTAGCAGCCGCTGCTGCTGCTGCGGCGGAAGCTGCTGCGGAGGCAAGAAGAGTTGCCGATGCAGCCGCAACTGCAAAACGTTTAGCCAATGAAGAATTAACAAGAAAAATTGAAGAGCAGGCCGCAGCACAGCGAGCAATTGTTGCAGCTCAAGAAGCACTTGCCGCAGCACAGGAGCGAATTGCCCGCGAAATTGAAGTTGCTAATGCTGAATCTGAAAGGCAAAGAGTTATTGCAGTTGAGAAAAAAAGGTTAGCAGATGCAGCTGCTGCAGCATTTGCTGCAGAAAGAATTGAATTAGATCGAGCAATTGCAGAAAAGGAAGCTCTAAGGATTGCCAAGGAGGCTGAAGCGGCGGCGAGTGCAAGTGCAACTACCAATGCGAGAGATGCCTACTTAGCAGCCGGCGGAACTTTCTCCCTTCGGATGGCAGAATCACAAATAAGTACACAATCTGTTACTATTAAGAAACAAGAATTACTTACCGAATCTTCTGTGCAAAGTAATCTGAAAATTCAAAGCAGCACTACGCCAGTATTTGTAACTGCAGATGAATTAGCAGCACTTCGCGCTGCCTACGATGCCGCAAAGGTAATATCTGATCGAGATAGTGCTGCGGCTGAAGCAGCTCGTGAAGCAAAGAGATTAGCTGATGTTGCATTGGCTGAGAAAGCATTCATTGCATCTGAAGCTCAAAGACTTTTCAGAGAAGCCGCTCAAGCTAGAACAGCTGCTGCTAATGCTGCCGCTGCTGCAGCCGCCGAACGAACGGCATTAGAAAATGCGATTAAGGCCAAAGAAGCACTTGCTTTAACTGCGGCAGCTGAAAAAGTGGCGGCCGAAGCTGAACTAGCACGAAAGACGGCGGCCGAAACTGTGGCAAGTAATTCTGCCGCATCAATGGAAAGTGCCTCTTCAACTCTTGCAAGCATTACTTCCGACAGTGGTAACTCTGCAAGCTTGGCAAGCCAAGCACTTGCAGCATTCCAAAATGTGGCAGCTGCGTCCAGTACTGCTTCTAGCGCTGCAGCAGCATCATCTGCTGCAGCAGAGCTAGCATCAAACACAGCTGCTGCTGCAGTTAGAGCAAGAGAAGAAGCAGCCGCTGCAGCAGCTCTTGCTGCTCGAACCTCTTCTGGATCTTCAAATAGCGCACCGAGCGCCAGTGTTACCTCCGCTGAAGAAAGAGCAGCGCAGGCAGCCGCGAATAAAGCACGAGAGTTAGAACGACAAGCACAAGAAGCTGCCCGATTAGCAGCGGAGGCAAAAGCTGCTGAAGAGAAAGCAGCTGCAGAAAAATTGGCAGCAGAGGAAGCTGCAGCAAAAGCCAAAGCTGCTGCAGATCGAGCTGCGGCTGAATCTCAAGCAAAAGAGGAAGCAAAACGTAAGGCAGCACGAAATCAAATTGAAAAAGATAAATCCACAGTCAAAAAACTTGTAGAAAAAATAAAAGACACAGCAGAAAAAACTGATAAGAGTCTAAACACATCATCTAAAAGCATAAATTCAGCATATGAATCTGCAATCTCTGAAGCGGCAAAATCAAACAAAGCACTTGCAACCCTAAAAAAGGAAGAAAATTTAGCCCTTGCTAATTTAAACTATGCAAAAAATGAATTGCTAGCCCTAGGAAAGAGCCTAAAAGCTGCTGCTGATAATCAAAAGGAGGCTATTACAGCCTTTGGAAATGCCCAGTACAAGGTTGTTCAACTTGAAAATGAGATTGATTCAACTAAAACTCAATTAACTAGAGTTGAAAGTGAGATCAAAGGGTTAGAAGTAAATTACAAAGAGTTAACTACAAAATATGATTCGCTAAACAAGGTTGCCCAATCAGCGATTAGTGCAGCAGAGGCCAGTAAGAAAAATGCAGAGATGGCTTACAAAGCTTTATTGCAGGCCAGTAATTCAAATAATTTAGTTGCAAACAATTTAGACTTTGAGTTAAATTCTGATAAAGAAAACTTTATCCCTGATGCAAATGCAACCTCTGCCCTAAATAAAATTAAAGAGGCGTATCAAAATGCACAAAACCAAGCTAATAAAGATAAGGTGTTAGCTGATCGAGCTACTAAAGATGCTGCTGCAGCACGTGAAGCACTCCTTAAGGCAAAACAAGTATTTCAGAGCAAGCAAGATGAGCGAAATACCTTAAAGGCTAATTTAGAAAACTTAACTTCAAAATTAGTGGTAGCCAAAACTGAATTGAAATCAGCAAGTGCAGCAAGAGTTAAAGCAGTTGATTCATTTACTAAAGCTTCAAATAAACTTGCAGCAGTCACTGATAGATTTCGAGAGAAAGAGCTATCCTATGAATCAGCAAAATCTAATACAAAGTTTGAGTTTGAGAATTCATCTTCTAAAAATAATCAGGTACTAGCACTTAAGAAATTATCTGACTGGAGTAAAACTTCAGTAGCTGCTGCAAAAGACGCAATTAACGCAATTGATGAAGAAGTAAGAAATTTAGAAAATAGCCAGGCACTTGATCTGCTAAATAAAGATATTAGCATTGGATTTATCTCTACCTCTATCCCAGTTTTTATCTTCACAGTCACTGCTATTGCCGCAATTTATGCTTACTTAGCTAGAAGAAAACGTAGATCAAAGTTTGACCTTGCATCCCATGAAATGTTGGCAAAAATACGCGAGCAGCAATCTGCACTTGCAGTTAAGAAAAAGAGTGTGAAAGTTAGCAACACTAAAAGTGCGGCCACAAAGAAAAAGCCCAAATCATCCAAAGGTAAGAAATAGCACGAACTGATCGATCAAGTATTAATAATCTGGATTTAATCCTTGGTAAAAAGCTCCATCACCGCATCTACCTTAGAGGCTGATAATTTTTCATAGTCAAGGGTGAGCTCTTCAATTTTTGCCTTCTGGGATGCGTCAAATATACGTGCAAGATTTGTTTGATACTTTTCCTTTAATAGTGGAATTCCCTCATCCCGCCTTCTCTTATGCCCTACTGGATACTCAACTACTACCTCATCCAATACTGTGCCATCACTTAATGTAATTGTTATTGCATTAGCAATCGATCTCTTTTGTGGATCATGGTAATCAGCAGAAAATGCTTTATCTTCAACGCAATTAATCTTTTCCCTTAACTTATCAATCCTTGGATCAGCTGCAACATCATCTTCATAATCACGGGCAGTTAATCTGCCAAAGATCAATGGAATTGCAACCATATATTGAATGGTGTGATCACGATCTGCTGGATTCTTAAGCTCACCTTTTTTATCAATAATTCGAATACATGCCTCATGGGTTCTAATTGAAACGCTTGCAATATCATCAGAGGTTTTTCCAAGGGAGGTTAGTTTTTTATTTAAAATTATCGCAGCCTCAACTGCGGTTTGGGCGTGAAACTCAGCCGGGTAAGAGATCTTAAATAAAATGTTTTCCATAACATACTCTGTGTAAGGACGTTGGAATACAAACTTGTTTCCTCTAAAGGATGAATCATAAAAGCCCCATGTTTTTGCAGATAAGGCAGTTGGATAACCCATCTCACCTGCTCTTGCAATTAATGCAAGGCGAACTGCGCGGGATGTGGCGTCCCCTGCCGCCCAAGATTTTCTAGATCCAGCATTTGGAAAGTGTCGATATGTTCTAAGTGATTGACCATCAACCCAGGCAAGAGATATAGCGGCAAGTATTTGATCTCTACTTAATCCCATCATCTGTGCCACTACTGCAGTGGATGCCACCTTAACTAGCACCACATGATCAATTCCAACCTTGTTAAAGGAGTTTTCAAGTGCAATACATCCTTGAATTTCATGGGCTTTAATCATTGCTGTAAATAAGTCACGCATAGTGAAATCACTCTTAGTCGCAAACTTTGGATTTTGATTAAGCCAATCAGCTACTGCAAGAATCGCACCTAAATTATCTGATGGATGACCCCACTCAGCAGCTAGCCAAGTGTCGTTGTAATCAAGCCAGCGAATAGCAGCTCCGATGTTAAAGGCAGCAGTTACTGGATCTAACTTGTAAGAAGTACCTGGCACACGTGCGCCGTTTTCAATATTTAATCCTTCAACAACTGGACCCAGTAATTTAGTGCAGGCAGGGTATTCAAGTGCTTCAAGGCCACAACCAATTGTGTCGATAAAACAATGCCAAGCTGTTTCATAAGCAAGAGAAGATTTAATCTCATAATTTAAAACATAATCTGTAATATCGATTATCTCTTGATCATATGGAGTATTAGATTTTGTGAAGTTTGAACTCATCTATTTACCCTCGTTTTTCTATTGGTATGAATGCTCGATTTACTTCACCTGTGTAATTAGCCGCAGGTCTAATTATCTTATTATCTACTCGCTGCTCCATTACATGACCACTCCACCCCGTAAGGCGGGCAAAGATAAAGATTGGAGTGAAGAAGGAGATTGGAATACCCATCTGTTGATAGGCAACAGCTGAAAACCAGTCAAGGTTGGCAAACATCTTTTTTTCACTCATCATCACAGATTCAATACGCTCTGCAATATCAAATAGCTTTGTGTCATCGTTCTCTGCAGAGATTGATTTAGCAATCTCTTTTATTATTGGATTTCTTGGATCTGCAATTGTGTAAACAGGATGACCAAAACCAATTACTACCTCTTTGATAGCCAATCTCTTCTTAATATCCGCCTCTGCTTCATCAGCGCTTTGATAACGTTGTTGAATTTCAAGTGCGACCTCATTAGCACCACCATGTTTAGGTCCACGTAGTGCGCCAATCGCCCCCGTTATGGCTGAGTAAATATCTGAGCCAGTGCCGGCAATAACACGGGCAGTAAAGGTGGAGGCATTGAACTCATGCTCGGCATAAAGTATTAATGATGCTTGCATTGCTTTCACCCAAGATTGCTTTGGTTTTTCTTGTAAGAATAATTGCAAGAAGTGCTCTGCAACTCCATCTGTATTAGTTGTAAGAGTGATTTTCTTACCAAAATGAGAGAAGTGATACCAATACAAAAGAGCAGAAGGTGAGGAAGCAATTAAGCGATTTGCAGCAAGTAGGGCGCTTTGCGCGTCATGTTTTTCATTCTCTGGGTAAAAGCTTGCAAGAGATGATGTAGCAGTTCTAACCACATCCATTGGATGAGCTGTTTTTGGTAGGTTTTCTAAGATTGTTTTAACTTCACTGGGCAGATCACGCATTTTTGATAGCTGCATCTTGTAATCTGTTAACTGCGCCTTCGTTGGAAGTGCGCCATAAAGAATTAGGTAGGCAACCTCTTCAAACTCACAATTTTGGGCTAAATCATTTATTTCATACCCTCGGTAGTGCAGATCATTACCACTATGTCCTACTGTTGAAAGTTGGGTATCTCCTGCAACAACTCCTGAGAGTGCAACTGATTTTTTTACTCTTACCTCACTCATTATTTAACTATTTGTTGAATCTATCTAAGGATTTTTCATACTCATAGTAATTAATGCTCTGATATAACTCATCCCTGGTCTGCATCTTTTCGATTACATCTTTTTGGGTGCCATTTGCTTTAATGCTTTGATAGACATCAAGGGCAGCCTTATTCATTGCTCTAAAGGCAGAGAGTGGGTAAAGTGCCATAGAAACTTTGGCTGCTTTTAACTCTTGCGTTGTAAACATTGGAGTTAAACCAAACTCAGTAATATTTGCCAGGATTGGCACATTAACCTCATCAGCAAATCTTTGATAGATCTTTAAATCATCAACTGCTTCAACGAATAACATCTGCGCCCCAGCCTTCACATAAGCCTTTGCGCGATCAATTGCTGCCTCCACACCCTCTGCAGCAAGTGCGTCAGTTCTTGCCATAATCACAAAGGAGTTATCACCCTTGGCAGATACTGCTGCGGTAATTCGATCAACCATCTCCTGCTTTGAAACTAACTCTTTATTTGGCCGGTGTCCACATCTTTTAGCGCCAACTTGATCTTCAATATGAGCTGCCGCTGCTCCTGCTGCAATGAGGGAAGTAATAGTTCTTGCGATATTAAAAGCAGATGGACCAAAGCCGGTATCAATATCTACTAAAAGTGGCAACTTGCATACATTAACAATTCTTCTAACATCAGTTAAAACATCTTCTAATTGTGTGATTCCAAGATCTGGCACACCTAATGATCCGGCTGCAACCCCACCACCTGAAAGATAGATCGCCTTATAACCTGATTGTTCAGCCAAAAGTGCGTGGTTGGCATTTATAACCCCAACGATCTGCAATGGGGATTCCTCTTTTAGCACTTTTTTAAACAGATCCCCTGCTTGCATCATCACATCTCTTAATCTATCACTTGGCCCAAAAAAACTATATTTTGCACTTATTTCACCAAGAGAAATTGACATTTTGCGCATCTTCGATAACTTAACTTCATGCATGCAGTGGTAATTGGCGCAGGTGTGATTGGTTCATCCATTGCATTGCAATTAAAACGACTTGGCCATGATGTGACGGTAGTTGAACGAAACTCAGCTGCT
>Ga0209598_10000636_pt1 | contig 28521 bp, 26 predicted proteins | sample M_140807_EF_Meta_FD_187317 | JGI IMG/M metagenome (GOLD analysis project Ga0209598, IMG submission 187317) | Freshwater microbial communities from Lake Montjoie, Canada to study carbon cycling - M_140807_EF_MetaG (SPAdes) (version 2) | ecosystem: Environmental > Aquatic > Freshwater > Lake...
ATCTAGTTATACGTTTGTAGAAGCATATCGCGAAAAAGCGTTGGCGCTATATGATTTAAAGAAATATCAACAAGCACTCGATGTTCTTGGAAAAGCCATTACGGTACAAAACAATTATGATGAAGCCTATTATTATTCGGGACTTTGCTTAGAACAAATGAACAATAAACAACTTGCTATCGAATATTACCAAAATGCTTTAATCTACAACCCCAATTATGAACTTGCTGAATTAGCATTAAATAGGTTGACAAAATAAAAGGAATTTGAAAAATAATCAATCGCAATTGAGCCATTAAATAAATTAAATTGGTATAACTTGCGTAAAAAAATAAACCCAATGGCCATAATTGCTCCCTCTCTATTATCTGCAAATTTTTTAAACCTCGAACAAGATTGTAAAATGCTCAATGAAAGCGCTGCAGAGTGGTTTCATTTGGATGTAATGGATGGAAGATTTGTACCAAACATCAGTTATGGACCTATGATTGTAGATTTTATATCTAAAGCTACAACTAAATATTGCGATGTGCATTTGATGATAGAAGAGCCAGAAAAGTATACTGAAGCTTTTCAAAAAGCGGGCGCTCATAACTTAACAGTTCATTACGAAGCTTGCAAACATTTGCATAGAAATATTCAACAAATAAAATCACTAGGAATGCATGCAGGCGTAGCTTTGAACCCACATACCCCTGTAGATGGTTTAAAAGATATTTTAAGAGACATTGATCTGGTTTGCTTGATGAGCGTAAATCCTGGGTTTGGCGGACAATCATTTATAGGCCAAACCTTATTAAAAATCAAGCAATTGAAAGAAATGATCAATGAACAATTGCTGAATGTAAAAATCGAAATTGATGGCGGTGTAACACTTGAAAATGCGAAACTCATTATTGATGCCGGAGCGGATGTTTTGGTTGCTGGCAATACCGTTTTCAAATCGGAAAATCCATTACATACGATTGCCGCTTTAAAAGCGATTTAATAGACAGATAAAGCACCCTATGAAGAAGCATTTATTCATCATAATTTTATTCTTCATTCCATGTGCTTTATTTGCTCAAATTCAAAACGCCTTAATCAAAGGGATTGTTTTAGATAAAAACGAAAATCCGATTTCCAATGCTACCATTTTAATACTTGGAAAAAACCAGGGTGTTAGCACCACAGACAGTGGACAATTCTCTATAAAAGTACCCGCTCAAAAAGCATTTGCGCTAATTTTTACCCATACCGGATTTGCTGAAGTTCAACAAAATTTCTTTCTGAATAATGGAGACGAAAAAAACATAATCATTCATTTAGTTGAGATTTCTAAAACCTTGGATGCAGTTATCATAACAGATGAAAAAGAACGAAAGGAAAGCGGTTTAATAAAAATAAATCCTCAAAATGCAATAACACTACCCACCACAACGGGCGGTGTTGAAGGACTAATAAAAACGTTGGTGGGCAGCAACAATGAACTTACCTCACAATACAATGTACGTGGAGGAAATTACGATGAAAACCTTGTATACATTAATGATTTCGAAATTTTTAGACCATATTTAGTTAGTAATGGGCAGCAAGAAGGATTAAGTTTTATAAACCCAGAAATGGTAAAAAATGTAAATTTTTATACCGGTGGTTTTCAAGCAAAATATGGCGACAAAATGAGCAGTGTGTTGGATATTCAATACAAAAAACCAACTGCATTTAATGGTACTGTTTATGCCAGTTTATTGGAACAAGGTTTGTTTTTGGGTGGCAAAATTAAAAATGAAAAAGCCAGTTTTTTGTTGGGATTGCGCAATAAAACCAATCAGAATTTATTAAGAAGCCAGCCGATTACCGGAGCGTACATTCCTTCCGCTTCTGATCTGCAATCTTTAATTACATACAAATTCTCCAATCATTTTCAGGCAGAATTTTTAAGCATTTTATCCAGTTCTAGATTTAGTTATTATCCTGAATCTGTAAAAAAAACCTCATCTGTTTTCTCCCCTTTTTTCACCTCTAATCTTGGTTTAGATACTTATTTTGAAGGTGCCGAAAAAGACAAATATTACACCAGTTTATTTGCAGCAACTTTAATCCATACCCCGTCAAAAAATGTAAAATTAAAATGGTTGTTGAGTAAATTTTCAGATAATGAACAAGAGAATTACGACATCACCGGTGCCTATCTTTTTGGGGACCGAGATTTCGACCAAAGCAGCAGTACCTATGGCGAAATTGTAAACCCTTTAGGTGCGGGAATTTATCAACAATATGCCAGAAATAAATTAACCATCACCAATTGGAATGCCGGACATCGGGGCAGCTTTGAAAACAAGAAACATTTTTTTCAATGGGGAACGAATATAGAAATAACCAACATTAAAGATGTAATCAAACAATTTGAATATCAAGATTCTGCAGGTTATTCACTGCCATACAATCCCAATAATTTGGACATGTTTAGCTCAATAAGTAGCACAACCAATCTTCAAATTTTTAAATATAGTGGATTCATTCAAGACAATATTCACCTCTTACAAAAAGGACAAGATTTAAATCTTCAAATCGGCGTTCGTTTTCATAATAACAGTTTAAACAATGAAACGCTGATTAGTCCTAGGATGCAGATGAATTGGAAACCGAATTGGAAAAATGACATTGTTTTTAAAACTGCTTTTGGTGTTTACAACCAACCTCCATTTTACAGAGAGCTTCGAAAATACAATGGCGAAATAAACAAAGCCGTGCTTGCTCAAAAATCTACCCAAGTTGTTTGTGGAATGGATTATCAGATTATTGGGAAGAGTGGAAAACCTTTTAGATTAAGCGCCGAAGCCTATTACAAATCGATGAAGCAAATAAACCCTTACGATGTAGATAATGTAAAGATTAAATACTTTGGCAACAACAGTGCCATTGCATACGCTACAGGATTTGATTTGCGTTTATTCAGCGAATTGGTAAAAGATGCGGAAAGTTGGATAAGTATCGGATTTATGAGAACCAAGGAAAACATTGAAAACGATTTTTATTATCAATATAAAAATGCTGCTGGAGAAATTATAGGTGCCAATTCAGATGATCAAGTTGCAACCGACAGTATAAAAAACGACATCGGTTTTCTGCGTCGCCCAACAGACAGATTGATTACCGTAGGATTGTTTTTACAAGATTATTTGGCAACCAATAAAAACTTCAAAGTACATATCAACGCGCTTTACGGCAGCAATATGCCTTACAATATTCCTAACTCCACAAAATACAGAAACGGTTTAATAGTAGACCCATACATTAGAATTGACGTAGGTTTCAGCGCATTATTGTTAAGCGAAAAAAGCACAAGGCGAAGCCACAGTCCTTTCAAATCAGTAGAAAACATTTGGTTGAGTTTGGAAGTATTTAACCTTATAAACAAAGCCAATACCATTTCATATCAATTGATAAAAGATTTTGCCAACAACACCTATGCCCTACCCAACACGCTTACTCCAAGGATGTTGAATCTGAAATTGGTGGGGAGGTTTTAGGGGGAGGTTTAAGACGTTTAAGAGGTTTGAGAGGTTTGTGAGGTTTGTGAGGTTTGTGAGGTTTGTGAGGTTCAAAAGGTTCAATAAGTTCAATGAGTTCAAAAGGTTGGAAGTATGTAGGGGTTGAAAATTTTCAACCCTTGCAGGTCGTTTCCATTGGCGTCGGTTTCCAAACCAGTGTCTACAAGAGCTTCAATATGTTCAAAAGGTTCTTCATTACAAATTAAACCAGCGAAGCAACTTAAACCAACGTAGTGATTTAAACCGTTAAACCAGCGAAGCGTTTTAAACCATTAAACCTACGAAGTAATTTAAACCGTTAAACCAGCATAGCGTTTTAAACCGTTCAGCCGCGAAGCGCCCAATGTTAACAAATATTGTTTTTCAATTTCAAAATCTATTGGTTAAATTTGAAATGGTTAATTAAATTAATTATTCAATCACCTATTTGCTGCCATTATTTTTATTGCAGTAATTAAAACGAATTACTTTGACAGAATCAATCATCAACCTAGAATCTATTAACCCAATTGAATTTTTTGGCGTTAACAATGGAAAGCTTGAAATGCTAAAAAAGAAATTTCCGCTATTAAAAATCTTAAGTAGAGGCACTCAAATAAAATTAAGCGGTGCACAAGAACAAATTGACATTGCGAAAGAAAAAATCAATCTACTGGTTCAGTATATGGAGCGCAATGGGAATATGAGTGAAAATTATTTCGAACAAATTTTGGGCGGTGACGATGAGAAAACTGTCGATAATTTTGTAGATAGAAATCCGAATGATGTTTTGGTATTTGGACCAAATGGAAAAACAGTTCGTGCAAGAACGCAAAACCAAAAGTTGATGGTGAACGCTTGCGACAAAAACGACATTGTGTTTGCCATAGGACCTGCCGGAACTGGTAAAACCTATACTGCGGTTGCACTTGCGGTGAGGGCATTAAAAAACAAACTCGTTAAAAAAATTATACTAACACGTCCTGCTGTTGAAGCAGGCGAAAGCTTGGGCTTTTTACCAGGAGATTTAAAAGAAAAAATTGATCCATATTTAAGGCCTTTATACGATGCGCTAGATGATATGATTCCTGCAGATAAATTGGGTTATTATATGCAAACCCGAATCATTGAAATTGCACCGTTAGCGTATATGCGTGGCCGTACGTTAGATAATGCTTTCATCATTTTGGATGAAGCCCAAAATACAAACGACCTACAAATAAAAATGTTTTTAACCCGTATTGGACCTAATGCAAAAGCAATTATCACTGGTGATCCAACTCAAATAGATTTACCTAAAAATCAACAAAGTGGTTTATTTAAGGCTACCCGTATCTTGCGTGATATTGACGGGATCTCTTACATCGAACTAGATGAAGAAGATGTAGTAAGACATCGCTTGGTTAAATCTATCATCAAAGCTTACAATAAAGATGATGTAAAAATTACCAAAGAAAAAGAATCAAAAGAAAAAGAATTAAAACAGCCCAAATCAGAATAAAAAAATAAAAATGAAAACAACAATTGCTGCACTTTTATTAACTGGACTTCTAATTTTAAATGGTTGTAATTCCGAAACTCAAAAACCTGAAATTGTAGTAGCTTCTTTTTTTGATGCATTGAGTAAACAAGATTTTGAAACGGCTAAGGAGTTCGCAACGAAGAAAAGCGAATCTGTTTTGGATATGATAAGTATTGCAGCAAATTTTCAAATTGAAAAAATGGACAGTTCGATGTTTGATAAATCAAGACTGCAATTTGGGACCCCTAAAATAGAAGGTGATTCTGCAATTGTAGAAGTATCAATCAAAAACAGCAATGAATTTATTCCATTAAAATTAAAGAAAGAAGATGGGGATTGGAAAGTAGCTTTTGAAGCAGAAACCTTAATGAAAATTGGTTTAGACAAAATCAAAAAAGAAGGCAGAAAAAAAGGACAGCAACTGGACAAAGAATTAGAAAGTATTCAAAAAATGCCGCTTGATTCTTTAAAAGATGAAATGCTAAACAGTTTACAAAAGCTAGATTCTGTACAAAAAACCTTAGACAATTAATTAATAAAATCATTTACACATAACAATGATGAAGTCAATCAACATTTTATTTTTCGTGACCTGGATAATATTTTCAGCTTGTAATTCAAAAACTGAGAAACGTCCGGATACCGCAATGGATACAGGAAGGGAATTTATTAAATCGAGTATGATTGGCGATTTCAAAATGGCAGAAACGATGATATATCAAGATGCCGAAAACCTTTCATTATTCAATGCATTCAAAACATTTTACAATAGAATGCCGGATGATAAAAAGCAGCATTACCAAAAAGCTTCTTACGAAATCAATGAATTTAAAGAACTCAATGATTCTACTACACTCATCAATTATTCTAACGACTATATGAAAAAGCCGATGGAAATAAAATTAATTAAGGTGAACCAGGTTTGGTATGTAGATTTCAAACACAACTACACTTCTGAAGAAAACAAATAAAAGGTTCATGATTAAAAATTTATTATTTGCTGGAATTGGCGGGTTTATTGGAACGGTACTGAGATACTTGCCTTATCAGTTTATAAAAATAAATCAGAATTTTTGGATAACACTTTTCATCAACATCATTGGCAGTTTTTTGATTGGCTTAATCATCGGCTATGGTTTAAAAAATCAAATATGGGATGCCAAATGGCGATCATTTTTTGCGGTTGGCGTTTGTGGCGGATTCACCACATTTTCATCATTTAGTATAGAAAACGTACAACTTTTGCAAAATGGAAAAATCGCTGAAAGCATTATGTATATTGGCATTAGCATCATTACAGGTTTATTAGCTGCATATTTGGGATTAAAATTATCATTATAAAAATGTCACAAACTCAAAATAAAATGGACTTTAATACAATTTTAATACTGCTCATTATTGGCGCTGCTGCAGGCATGCTTGGTGGTTTGGTGGGCATTGGTGGAGGAATAATTATCGTACCCGCTTTAATCTATTTTTTAGGAAAATCACAATTGCAAGCTCAAGGCATTTCACTCGCGCTAATTATGTTTCCGGTAGGAATTTTAGGCGTAATGCAATATTATAAACAAGGTCATGTTGATTTTTCAATTGTGCTGATATTGGCCATTGGATTTATATTAGGTAGTTTTTTGGGCAGTAAAATTGCCATGGATTTACCACAGGATATCATCCGAAAAATCTTTGCTTGTTTATTGATTTTAGTAGCCATAAAAATGTTGTTTCTAGACAAGCCGAAAAGCAAGGACAAGAAGATTTCACAAAAAGAAACCTCCAACAATGTGCAAGAAAAGCCAATTTCAAACTCAGCACAAACATAATCATCAAAATTATTTTATGGATTTTTTAGTCGCCCATCATCAAGGTTTAAAATTTTCATTTTGAGTCAAAAAATATTTGATCATTATACCGACCAAGAATTATTAGACCGATACAGAAATGATCAGGATAATAAATGGCTTGAGGTACTTTTACCTAGATATACCCTACTTATATTTGGTTTGTGTATGAAATATTTAAAGAACGAATCGGATGCAAAAGATGCCGTTCAGCAAGTATGCATTAAAGTAATTGCAGAAATCCCCAAATACAAAATTGATTATTTCAAAAGCTGGTTGTATATGGTTGCCAAAAACCATTGCTTAATGGAGCTTAGAAAAAAGAAGCCATACATTAAAGAACTCACGCACAATGATATTGGCGCAGATGAGTTGATAGATCGCATAGATTTTATTCGAAAAAATCACGAACTTGACATGATGCATCTGGCTATAACCAAACTAAATGATGAGCAGCGAATATGTATTGAATGTTTTTACTTAAAGAAAAAAAGCTATCAGGATATAGCAGAAGAAACAAAATATAGTATTGGCGAGGTGAAAAGTTATATTCAAAATGGAAAAAGAAACCTGAAGATCATCATGGAAAAACAACAAAAAAATGAAAGAAAATAAATCATATAACCAAGAAGAAAAAATACTGAAGTTGCTCAGTGGCGATCTTTCGGAGGAAGAAAAATCAAAGCTTGAATTGGAAATGGAATCTGACGATTTTGCAAAAGAAGCACTTGAAGGATTGACGGAAATCAATCAGAATACAATTCCTACTACTTTGCATCAAATCAACACTGATTTAAAAAAACAGCTCCGTAAAAGACATAAAAAATCCATGAAGATTATTACCCCTTCATGGATCTATATTACATTTACTATTTTAATTATCGTGGCCATTGCTGCTTATTTCATCATAAAAATGTTGAAATAAAACAATCGCTTCAAGAATTATGCTTTTTGTTTAGCCGGTGCTTTTTTCTTTACTTTCTTCAACGCTGCTTCTATCGCTTTACTCAGCTCTTCGTAAGTTGGTTTTCCCGTTACTAAAGTTCCGTTTACAAAAAAAGTAGGAACGTCTTTTACGCCTCTGTCGATTCCTTCTTTTAAATCACCTTGAACTTGCCATCCAAAAGTTGCGTTTACCAAATCATCCAAAAACTTTTTGCTGCTTACGCCTGCTTCTCTTGAATGTAATTTCAAACTAGTAGTACCTAAGTTTCTTCTGTTTGCAAATAAGATATTATGCATTTCCCAGAATTTACCTTCTTGAGCAGTTGCTACTGCCGCTTCCCCAGCTTTCAAACTTCTTTGGTGAATTTTTGTAAGTGGAAAATGGCGGAAATTGAAACGTATTCTTCCATCATAATCTTCCAACAATTGCTTTACCACCTCATTTGCTTTTGCACAAACTTCGCTTTCGTATTCGCCAAATTCTTCTAATGTAACTTCAGCTTTCACGTTTCCAACAAAAACATCTCTTGGTTCAATAATTTCTAAAACCTCTTTCTTAAATGCCATTTTCTGCTCCTTTTTTTTTGTTAATTAATGTTGTTTAATATCAAACAACATTTGTTTGTAAATTGTTTTTTTTATATTAAAATATTCGAATCGAATGAAGATAGTAAAATTTAAATAGTTTCAAAACCAATGTGTATAAATCGAGGTTTATGCACATCTAACGGGTTGATTTTAAAGATATTAATGCCAATTATCAAAATGTTAAAATTGTGTTTTTAAGTAAAAATGCAAAATTAAAAAGTTAAAATAGTCGTTTATCACTTTTTACTTTTCACTTTTCACTTTTCACTTTTCACTTTTTACTTTTCACTTTTACTTTTTACTTCTCTAAACTCGCCAAGGAGGTTTCATTTCTAAACGCCACCAACCCGTCAAAAACATCCACTACCACTGGAATTGATTTTTCAATATCTCCAGCCAATATCTTTTTGCTTAGTGGATTTACAATCATTTTTTGAATCAATCTTTTTAATGGACGAGCGCCAAATTGTGGGTCGAATCCATTTTCGGAAAGATAATCAAGGGCATAATCGCTAAATTCTAACCGGATTCCTGTTTCAAAAACGGATTTTTTCAACCCATCCAACTGAATTTTAATGATGTTTCGTATGTCGTTTTTCATTAACGGCTGAAACATGATCACCTCATCTATTCTATTTAAAAACTCTGGTCGAATCGTTTGTTTCAACATCACCATCACTTCCGATTTTGTACTTTCTACAACAGCTTCTTTGTTTAACTCAGTTACTTTTTCAAAATTGTCTTGAATAATTTGACTGCCCAAATTGCTCGTCATGATGATGATGGTATTTTTAAAATTCACCACACGTCCTTTATTGTCGGTTAACCTTCCATCATCAAGCACTTGCAACAACACATTAAATACATCTGGATGGGCTTTTTCAATTTCATCCAAAAGAATCACGGAGTAAGGTTTGCGTCTAACGGCTTCCGTAAGTTGACCACCTTCTTCAAAACCCACATATCCTGGAGGCGCACCAATTAATCTGCTGATGGCATGCTTCTCCTGATATTCACTCATGTCTATTCTTGTCATCATGCTATCATCATCAAACAAATAACTGGCCAATGCTTTTGCCAATTCAGTTTTACCTACACCGGTTGTACCTAAAAATATAAAAGAACCTATTGGTTTTTTGGGATCTTGCAAACCTGCACGGCTTCTACGAATGGCATCCGAAACGGCTTCAATGGCTTCTTCCTGACCAACCACACGTTTGTGCAATTCTATTTCCAAATGCAACAGTTTTTCTCTATCGCTTTGCATCATTTTCGAAACCGGGATTCCGGTAGTTTTGGCAATAATTTCGGCAATATCATCGCGATCTACTTCTTCTTTTAACAATCGTTTTTCGGAAAGCTCATCCAATTCCAACGTATGCTTTTGTATAATTTCTTCTTGAGCTTTTATTTTTCCATAACGGATTTCTGCCACCAAACCATAATCCCCATTTCTTTCGGCCTGTTCGGCTTCTTGCTTTAACGCTTCAATATTTGATTTGCCTGCCTGTATTTTTTCTACAATTTCTTTTTCTTGATTCCATTTTGAACGATAGGTATCTCTTTCAACGGAGAGGTTTGCAATTTCAGTATTCAGTTCTTTTAATTTCTTATCATCACTTTCTCTTTTGATGGCCTCGCGTTCAATTTCAAGTTGTCGTACTTGCCTTTCTAATTTATCCAATTCTTCAGGCATTGAATTCATTTCGAGTTTTAATTTTGCTGCACATTCATCAATAAGGTCGATGGCTTTATCGGGTAAAAAACGATCGGTTACATAACGGTTTGACAATTCTACCGCTGCAATAATGGCTTCGTCTTTGATTCTAACATGGTGATAATTTTCATATCGATCTTTTAGTCCCCGTAAAATGGATATCGCATCTTCTACATTGGGCTCATCAATGATTACCTTTTGAAAACGACGCTCGAGTGCTTTATCTTTTTCAAAATATTTTTGATATTCACTTAATGTAGTAGCACCAATGGCTCTAAGTTCTCCTCTAGCCAAAGCAGGTTTTAAAATGTTTGCTGCATCCATTGCACCATCGCCCCCACCCGCACCAACAAGCGTATGTATCTCATCTATAAATAAAATGATTTCGCCTTCGCTATCTGTAACTTCTTTAACCACAGATTTTAATCGCTCTTCAAACTCACCTTTGTATTTAGCTCCAGCAATCAGCAAACCCATATCCAATGCGTAAATCACTTTCGATTTCAAATTATCTGGCACATCGCCGTTTACCATGCGCATCGCCAAACCTTCTGCTATGGCGGTTTTACCCACACCTGGCTCTCCTACTAAAATGGGATTATTTTTAGATCGTCTGCTTAAAATATGCAATGTTCTTCTGATTTCTTCATCACGTCCAATAACCGGATCTAATTTTCCCGCACGTGCCAATTCAATTAAATTTTTTGCGTACTTATTTAGCGAGTTGAATGTATTTTCCTGTGTTTGAGACTTTATCGAACTGCCTTTTCTAAGTTCATTAATGGAAGCAATCAATCCTTTTTCGGTTAACCCAGCATCTTTTAAAAGTTTAGAAACGATATCTTTTCCTTGTAAAATTGCGAGCAATAAATGTTCGGGCGTGATAAAATCATCTGAAAATGTTTTCAACACCGCGCCTGCCCTTAATATCATGGCATTCACTTCTCTACCTAAATTTTGTGCAGGTTCGCCAGATATTTTAGGCAATTTCTCTAAAAGCTCGTTCAACTTTTGATCCAATATATTAATGGTAACATTGTTTTTCTTGAGCAGATATTCAATAGGCGAATCCTCCATAGAGAGCATCGCTTTTAAAATATGCTCAATTTCTATCGCTGGATTTTTTTGATTAAACGCAAGTTGTTGTGCTTGCTGAATCACTTCGGTGCCTTTAATGGTAAAATTATTCAGGTTCATGTGTTTATTATTTTGTTTACTTCAAATTCAAACAAATCAAAAGACAATCCAATTCAATTATATTGCAATTATGGCACGAAACCTCAATTAAAAGCGACATTTTTTCATGTAGCAATAAGACAAAACAAAGGAAAATATTATAACCCCTCAAGAATGAAAGTCGATTAAAAAAATTTGAAGTGATGTGATAATAGTAATACATGTTGATGAAACTTATCATAGTTTTGAACCATCAATTTAAAAACCAAGCATGCGCAAAACCAAACTCATCATAATAATCATTTTGTTATTTGTAAAAACTTCGGATGCTCAGAAGTTAAAAATAACCGGCATGTATTTTCAATGGGGATACAATACAGAATGGTACACCAAAAGTAATTTGCATTTTAAGTTGAATAATGGAAGTGATTTCACTTTGCACAATGTAAAAGCAAGCGATAAGCCGGATATGGAAGGGATATATGAAAGTCCATTAGACATTTCGATACCTCAATATAATTATAGAATTGGGTTTTATTTAAACGAATCAAAAACGCGTGCTTTAGAAATCAATTTTGATCATGCAAAATATGTGGTAGATGCCAATCAGCGTGTATTGGTAACCGGTACCATTGAAGGGCAGGCTGTGAATGGGGATAGCGTATTAGAAAGAAATCGTTTTTTACATGTTGAGCATACCGACGGAGCGAATTTTTTACACTTTAATTATGTGTGGCAAAAAAGCATTTTAAAAAAACAAAAAAGCAACCGTCCCTTGATGAATTTAATTGGGAAATTGGGTGCAGGAATAAATATACCGCGCACCGATTTCACTTGGAAAGGCGATCGATTGAATAATAAATTTCATATTGCAGGATATAATATAAGTGCGGAAGGTGGCGCCAGGTATTATTTTGGGAAACGTTTTTTTATAGAAGGAACCGCTAAAACTGGATTTGTGAAATACACCAATGCATTGGCAAACACCACGCAGTTTAAAAACAGTTATGTAAAACATTCATTTGGATATTTTGAAATCATTGGACTATTTGGTTACGACATCACGTTTTAAAACTAATGTAGAATTATGTACGAACACAAGAAGCAACAATTAGCACCAATACATGTATATCGAAAACGTTTAAAAATAAATGCATTAATTGCTTTTGTAATTTTAGTGTTGAGTTTGTTTATAGGCATGTTGGGTTATAAATTAACTATCCCAGAATTTGATTGGTATGATAGTTTGTTGAATGCATCGATGATATTAAGCGGAATGGGACCAGTAGTAGATAACAACATTGTATTAACCAAAGCGGCAAAAGTGTTTGCTTCAATCTATGCGATATTCAGCGGTGTAACTTTTCTAACCACATTTGGCATTTTTCTAACCCCGGTGTTGCATCGTTTTTTTCATAAACTCCATTTGGAAGAAACCGAATAAACTCAATTCATAAACATGAACAGTGTAGATGCCAATAAAAATCAACTTTTTCAAAACAGTTTGCTTGTAAAATCGATAGCAACAGGTTTGGGATTTGATTATTGTGGCATTGCAAAAGCCGGAAAGCTTGATGAAGATGCCCAGAGATTGGAGCAATGGCTGAATAAAAACAGGCAGGGCAACATGGAATATATGTCGCGTAATTTTGAAAAGCGCATCGACCCAACGGTTTTGATGCCTGGTGCAAAATCAGTAATCACTTTACTCTTAAATTATTACCCTGTTGAAAAACAAATATCAACAGAAAATAAAATATCCAAATACGCATACGGAAATGATTATCACGAAGTCATTAAAAGCAAGTTGCATGAATTTTTATTTTTATTACGTGAAAAAATTGGAGCCATTGAAGGCCGGGGATTTGTAGATAGTGCGCCCGTATTGGAACGTGCTTGGGCAAAAAAAGCCGGCTTGGGTTGGGTGGGCAAAAACGGAAATTTAATTACTAAAAAATCGGGATCATTTTTTTTCATTGCTACGCTGATTGTGGATCTAACTTTAGAATATGATATTAGCGCCGAGTTTGACCATTGTGGCACATGTACAAAATGCATCGAGGCTTGTCCTACAGAAGCGATCCTGCCCAACAAAGAAGTCGACGGAAGCAAATGCATCTCCTATTTTACGATAGAATTAAAAGATGCATTGATACCGGAAACCATGAAAGGGAAATTCGACAATTGGATGTTTGGTTGTGATACTTGCCAGGATGTTTGTCCATGGAATCGATTTTCAACCCCAACAACCGAAAAGCAATTTCAACCGTTAGCGGAAATTATTTCATTTACCACCAAAGATTGGGAAGCGATAACCGAAGAAAAATTTAAAATCATCTTCAAAGACTCTCCCATTAAAAGAAGCAAATACAGTGGCATCAAAAGAAATTTACAATTTTTAAATCTAGAAAAAAGTGCAGCACCAGATTCAGAAACTGAATAACATTTCGAAAAAAGAAAGCAGAAAAATACTAGGATTGATGAGTGGCACTTCTTTGGATGGGTTGGATATGGCTTTATGCGAAATCAGTGGCCATGGCAAGGAAACCCAATTGACATTGCTAGATTTTGAAACCTATGGTTATGATGAAGTATTTAAAAATGAAGTGCGCTCGGTGTTTTCAACACAAATGGTGAATTTGGAAAAACTATGCATGTTGAACAGTTGGATAGCGCGTGAACATGCAACGATCATCAATGCGCAAATAAAAAAATGGGGCATTGACAAATCTGAAATTGATTTAATTGCCAGTCATGGGCAAACGATATATCATGCACCCAAAAGGCAGCACAAGCAAAACGGTTTTGAAAACAGTACATTACAAATAGGCGATGGCGATCACATTGCACATCACACGGGCATCATTACCATCAGTGATTTTAGGCAAAAGCATGTGGCTGCAGGTGGCGAGGGTGCGCCATTGGCTGCTTATGGAGATTATATATTGTTTGCGGATAAAAAAGTGGATCGAATATTAATCAACATTGGCGGCATTTCTAATCTTACATATATACCTGCAGACGCTGAATTTGAAGCAATTGTGTGTACTGATATTGGACCAGGAAATGGGTTGATAGACGGATGGGTAAAGGATTATTTTTCGCCATTAAAATATGATGTAGATGGAAAAATTGCGGCGAGTGGCGAGGTGCAAAAAGCATTATTGGATGCAATGATGAAAGATCCATTTTTTAAAATGGCTTTTCCAAAAACAACTGGACCGGAGTTGTTTAATAAAGAATGGTTAGAAAAAATAATTTCAGAGCATGGAATTATAATCAACAAAGATGAAGATGTGGTAGCTACATTAACGGCATTTACTGCTACCCTACTTTCTTCAGCAATTCAGGAATTTGCAACTTCGGAAAAACCTTGCGAGGTTTATATCAGTGGCGGTGGCGTGCATAACAAATTAATGATGGAAACGATACAAACCAATTTGCCTGAAATTAAAATATCTACAACGGCAGCCATATCCATAAACCCAGATGCAAAGGAAGCGATATTATTTGCTGTGTTGGCAAATGAATTGGTTTCAGGAGATGGGAGCTGTTTTGGTAAGGGCAGTAAAAACGCACCGAATGTTGGTATGGGGAAGGTTTGTTTTTAGTCTTCTACGGAAACTTAATTCCTAAAACAAAATTTGTATATATTTGCGAAGTTCCTTAATCAATCCCCCAAAGCGGAAAATCAAGGTAGTTTTTTTGCAAGATTAAAAAACAAGATTGATATAAAAAACATTACATAAAAACAATGAAAACATTAACAAAAGAATTACAAGATGCCATTACCCCATCTTTGGCTTTAACACTACTTCAAGAAGGAAATAAGCGGTTCGTTAGTAATTTAAAAGCAAATCGCAACCTTCTACAACAAGCAAACGAAACCTCGGATGGACAGCACCCATTCGCTGTAATTTTAAGTTGTATTGATAGCCGTACTTCTGCTGAGCTTATTTTTGACCAAGGACTTGGTGATATTTTTAGCGTGCGTATTGCCGGAAATATCGTTAATGAGGATATACTAGGTAGTATGGAATTTGCCTGTAAATTGGCAGGTTCAAAAATAATTGTAGTATTAGGCCATAGCAAATGTGGCGCTGTAAAAGGAGCATGTGATCATGCCGAAATGGGGAATTTAACAGCCTTGCTTGCCAAAATAAGACCTGCAGTAGATGACGAAGTGGAAACAAAGGATAATCGCTCCTCTAAAAATGTAGATTTTGTAGAAAATGTTGCTGCCATTAATGTAAAAAGAACCGTAAAAGCCATTATGGAGAGAAGTACTATTCTCGAACACATGATACAAAATGGTGAAATTGGAATTATTGGCGGAATGCATGACTTGTCAACAGGACAAGTTACTTACTATGCGGACACTAAGTTTATTTCATAAAAAAGCATCATCGCCTACTAACTTGAAGAATTCAAATTAATTAAAAATGAGCAATTTTTATCTTCCAACTACACCGATTGGCAAATTAAAATTATTCTTCACCTTCATTGTATCTGAGGTATATTGATTTTGGGTAGTAAGTTATTTGATAAAGCTAGGAGAAATAAAAGAGGGTAAAGGCGAGGGTAAATTTGAGTTTGCAATATTGGTATTTACTGTTGTAATGGTGCCATTAACAGATTTTTTAACCGGTGTACTATCTGCTTTGATTATTTATTTTGTAGTGAAATACGCTTTTAAAAAGGCCAAAGAAAAAAAGAAACTAGCCAATAACATTCTGTGGAATAAAAGAAATACCTCATAAAAAAATGCCCCGATACCTAAACTGTTTTCGGGGCATTTTTAATACTCCTTGTTAAGCGAACACTAGGGATTAACCCGTATTTTTAAGTTGGAAACGTGATGAAAGAAAAAAAGGAAATAAAAAGGATTTCGTTGCAAAAAACATCTCTTTACTTCGAGGTTAAAATTCGATTAACAAACCAAATTAAAGTTGAAATTTTTGAAATAAATAGCCATGAAAAATACCTTCAAAGAAACTCATCATAAATTGAAAACCCAAATTAAAACAATATCACTATCACGGAGTTTATTACTCCTGTTAACAACAGCTTTAATCGCTTTTACAACAACTCAATATTCTAATGAAGACAAAATTTTGGCTTACACTGTTGATCCCAAAACAAACAATTTGCAATTGTATTGGAAAAACGATGAGGGAGAAATTTTGAAAAGTATTCAACATTTAAAAACCTATGTTGAGCGCAAAAACTTGACATTAATCTTCGCAACAAATGGCGGAATGTTTACACCGCAATTTGGACCTGTGGGTTTGTTTATTCAAGATGGAAAAACAATCAAAAAAATCAACAAGTCAAACGGAAAGGGAAATTTCAACTGGAAACCTAATGGTGTTTTTTATATTACAAACGATAATACAGCTGGTGTATGTCAGACTGATAAATTTGTAAATAATGGCAGCATAAAATACGCCACTCAATCTGGACCGATGCTGGTAATCGACAATAAAATTCACCCCGGATTTGAAAAATCTACTTCCACGTATATCAGAAATGGCGTTGGTATTCTTCCTAATAATAAAGTTGTGTTTGCCATGTCGAAGACAGAGATCACTTTTTATGAATTTGCAAAATACTTCCAAAACCTGGGATGTAAAAACGCGTTATATTTTGACGGATATGTTCCAAGAACTTATTTGCCAGAAAAAAATTGGATACAAACCGACGGAAATTTTGGTGTGATGATTGGCATTACTAAAAAGAAAAACAAATGAGTGATGATGATTATAAAATCTTCAGCTATTTTCTAATACAAAACATTCAATTTTCGCGTCAATACTCAAAAAAATCACCTTTTAAACGCCGGATGAAACTGCTGAAGTGTAGATCGTAAAAAATCCCTGTCCAAATGCGTGTATATTTCTGTGGTGGTAATGCTTTCATGACCGAGCATTTCTTGTACTGCGCGCAAATCGGCGCCGCCTTCTACCAAATGTGTGGCAAATGAATGTCTAAACGTATGCGGGGAAACATTTTTTTCTATCCCGGCTTTTTTAACCAGCTCTTTCAAAATTAAAAAAATCATTACCCTACTCAACTGGCTCCCTCTCCTATTTAAAAACAAAAAATCTTCCTTGTCTTTTTTAATCAAGATTTGGTTTCGCACATTATTTTTATAGATGCCAATATGCTTGATAGCTTCCGAACCAATGGGCACCAAGCGTTGTTTATCCCCTTTTCCAATCACTTTTACAAATCCAACATCCAAGTACAAACAACTTATTTTAAGGTTTATCAACTCACTTACACGAAGTCCACAGCTGTACATGGTTTCAAAAATGGCTTTATTTCTAGTACCTTCAGCAGCGCTTAAATCAATTGCGTTTATAATGGCATCAATTTCTTTGATAGAAAGCGTATCAGGTAATTTCCGCCTGATTTTGGGTGCTTCGAGCAAAACTGTGGGGTCTTTTTCGGAAAGCTGTTCGAGTAAACAATATTTATAAAAACTTCGTAATCCTGAAATGATTCTGGCTTGAGAAGTGGCCGTCATACCCAATTCATGAATCCATTTTACAAAATTTTCGAGCAATTTTAAATCTATGTCGTTGGGCGTTTTTTTTAGTTCATGAAGCTCCAGAAAGGAAGTTAGCTTATCAATATCGTGCAAGTATGCTTCAACAGAATTATCTGATAATGATTTTTCGAGCTGTAACCAGGCTTTAAAACCTTTTTTGAAGGAATCCCACATCATTTATTGAATTGTTTTTTGGGGAATGAGGTTACCATTTAATTAAACATTATTTTCGTTTTGTAATTTATTCAAAATTTAAATAAGAAAACTGATGCTTCCCGTAAATTTTAGATCTTTCAAAAGAAGGTTAACGCTTTATAGAAAAGATTTCAGAAAATTTATTTCCAAAACAGAAAAAGCATCTCCAAAAGGGATAGATCAACTTACACCAAAGGTGGCCGAAGAAGTGTGGAAAGAAGTAGATTGTTTGACCTGTGCGAATTGTTGCAAAAAAATGACGCCAACTTTTACCACAAAAGATATCAAGCGTATCTCAGCTCATTTTAATCAAACGCCGTTGGAATTCGAGAAAAAATGGTTGAAAAAAGACCGTAATAAAGACATGATAAACACCACACAACCTTGTCAGTTTTTGAACTTAACCGACAATAAGTGCAGTATTTATGAAGTAAGGCCAGCAGATTGTGCTGGATTTCCGCATTTAACCAAGAAGAAATGGACCGATTATGCGCATGTACATAAGCAAAACATCGATTATTGCCCCGCAACATTTAAAATGATTGAAAAAATCAAGGCGCATTTTGATAAGGCAATACTCTCGTAAAGAAATAAAAAAAGCCGCATAGACATGCAGCTTGATGTTTGAATCTCTCGATTCATAAACCCCCAAAGAAAGCGTTAAACAACTTCAATCAAACAGACATTGGGGAATTTGTCTGTTTGCTACTATCATAAAAAACATATCAGGTAAGGCGCAACCGATGGATTATTGGAGCCATCGATTGCCATGCTTTAGTTTTTAAGCGAACTTAAAAACCATTACATTTTTATTTCCCTACATGCTGATTGTTTGTATAACCGACATGTGCATCAAAGATTTTCTTCAAAATCGAAATTCACATTATAATTAATTCCATTCGTTTCATTTCTTAAACACAAATCATAAATCCTAGGAATGAAAATCATTTACAACAAAATATAATTTATTTATATTTATTAAATATCAAAATAGTTTAAAATTGATTTCTGGTTGAACGGTCGGAGGAGGAAAAATATGGGATCAAAAGAAACAAATAATTTCTTGATTCGTTTCTGAGACAAACATATAAACTTCAAAATTTAAATCAAAGCATTTTATTAAATATTTTTTTTTATCATTTATTAGGGACCTATTTGTAAGAAAAATTCAGTTTTCATATTAATATATTTACTTAAGCAATATTCTACATTTTATTTTACATCAATTAACTAATCATTAATTATTGTTAATCAATTAATTATCTGTAATTTATTTTTAAAACAGTAGAATCCACTGTTTCACTATAAAATTGAATAAAAATACCTCTATTTTTTTATAATTAAATATTAGTTGATAGTTTTTAAAGTATTCTTTTTCAATTATTTATACTTAATTTTTAATGATTTTTATTTTAGTAATTATTTTGAATTAATACAAGCTTATAATTGCTTGCTTTTCAATCAAAATACTAATAATCTTGTCTAAATAATTTATTGCAAAAGCTTAATTTAAAGGCTAAAAAAAAAATTACAGACTTCCATTCCACCCCACTCTTTTTTCGCTTAAATGGGTTGCAGCCGAGCTCATTCTTTGCAACTGGATACTTATCTTTACAAAAAATTAAACATAGTAATTTCCAAGACGGTTGTTTCTTTACTCAATGAGAAACAAAATTTGTCAATACTAAATAATCAACATTTTAAATTTAAAAAAACAAATGAAATATAAATTAAATATTTTTTTAGTCATTATATTCCTAAGCCTATCATTTTTTTCTTGTACTGGATTTAAAGATTTGGAATTCAAAGAATATAAAGATGTGAAATTGGATAAAGTAGGATTTAGTAAAACTACCCTTTCTTTGAGCCTAGTTTATTACAACCCAAACAATTTTGGATTGGAGTTGAACCATACAGAAATGGATTTATTTATCAATGATAACTACCTTGGGCATGTAGACCAAAACGTGCAGGTAAGGATCCCCAAAAGAGATAAGTTTACATTACCGATTAAAGTAGATGTAGATATGAAGAATATCATCAAAAACAGTTTGATAGGACTATTCAACAAAGAAGTGGAGATTCGCGCTAAGGGGAAAATAAAGGCAGGGAAAGCCAATATATTTAAAATTGTGCCCTTCGAATACAAAACCAAACAAAAACTATCGCCGTTTTAAGGGCGATAGTTCAATATAATAGCAATTAAAAATTAAATAACGCTTTTATACGCCTTTCCATTCTGCTGGATTTTCGCGCCAATTGTTTAGTGTAGTAAGTAATGCTGGCGATATGGTTTCATTTTCTATGGCCAGTTCAACCAAGGCCGCATAATTCGTTAACGAAACCAGTTTTATTCCTGCTTCCTCAAATGCTGTTGTAGCTTGATTGAATCCGTAATTAAAAATGGACACCATTCCGGCAATTTCTACCCCTGATTGTTTTAGGATATCACAAACTTGTAAACTGCTTTTTCCGGTAGAAATCAAATCTTCCACCACCAATATTTTTTGTCCTGGTGTTAGATTACCTTCAATTTGATTTCCCAAACCATGTTCTTTTGGCTTTGGACGAACGTATAAAAACGGCAGTTTTAATTGATCGGCTGCCATTGCACCCCATGCAATTCCAGCTGTAGCCACACCAGCAATAGCATCTACGTCAGGAAACTGCTCAAATATCACACTACACAATTCGCTTTTAATAAAATCACGATCGTATGGAAACGATAACACTTTTCTATTGTCGCAATAAATTGGGCTTTTCCATCCGCTTGCCCAAGTATAGGGATTTTCTGGGTTTAATTTTACCGCTGCTACTTGTAGTAATCTGGCAGCTACTGATTTTTCGTTTGTCATAGCGCAAATATAATTACTTATGGAAACCTATCTTTACAATACATAAAAAAAATTGGGATATCTCATTTTCTGAGAATAAATCGAGATGATTTCAATATTCAAATTCCAGTTTTAATCAACACAAAATACTTTAACATGCAAACCTGTTTTTACTTTAATGACAAAACGATTATTATCACAGACAGCGAATTGATGCAAATTGAAATCCCCAATAAAATATACGTTTGTAAAAATTATTTCGAAGCAGCATTTTCTGAAATCTCGCGTATTATTTTCGAAACCGAAACGCAATTTATTTTCATACATCATAGTAATTTGGAAAGTGTACAGTCTGATTTTATCAATCATTTCAATGTAATAGAAGCTGCCGGAGGAATTGTCGAACATCCAGAAAATGGATTATTGTTTATTTTCAGAAGGAGTAAATGGGATTTACCAAAAGGAAAAATGGAACTTAATGAATCACCAGAGCTTTGTGCAGAACGTGAAATTGAAGAGGAAACTGGAGTAACCAAACTGCATCGAATTGATAAACTCACCGATACTTTTCACTTTTATGAAGAAAAGGGAAAACTGATTTTGAAAATTAGCCATTGGTATTATTTCAAAACGAACTTTGATGGAAATGCTATTCCACAAGTTGAAGAAGACATAACGGCTATTCAATGGTTTAATGTTAATGATTTGAACACACCATTATCTAATTCATTTCAAGCCATTAAAGATGTGGTGGACGTATTTTTGAAATCTAAAGAAGCTTAACCTTGCTTTTTATCCATAATAGATTTATACACCACATCTGGAAGAAACGGCGAAACATCTCCATTGTATTTTAAAACATCTCTAATTAACGTAGAAGCTACTGAAGTGTATTGTGGCAAACAAGTAAGAAAAACAGTTTCAATGTGTTGATCCAAGCTCCTATTCATGTCTGCAATAGCTTTTTCGTATTCAAAATCGCTTACATAGCGGATGCCTCTTAGTATGTAATTCGCATCGATTTTTTTACAACAATCAACCGTTAGACCTTCATACACCAACCCTTCAACTTTGGGATTATTGGCAAAAATGCTATTGATCCAATTTAAGCGAATCGTTTCATCAAACATGGGTTGCTTATTGGTATTTCTACCAATACCAATGTACAATTTATCAAACATGGGTAAAGCACGATTAATAATATCGGTATGTCCTAATGTAATGGGATCAAATGTTCCAGGAAAAAGGGCGATTCTACTCAATGGATAAGTTTTGACTTTTAAAAATATTTCAATGTAAGTTATGGTTTGTTACCTTCTAATTTCACCAAATTATTTTGAGAAATCATTTTCTCAATAACATTAACCGATTCATTGATATAAATATCGTTCACCCTAAATTTCATCCATTGTTTGTTGTTATCAATTTTATCTTGTGCACTATTTATAGAAGCTGTATCTGAAGCAAGATTTTTAAATGCTAATGACTGTGGTAATTTAGAAAGTTCATCTATATCTTTAATTAATGATTTAAATTCTTTTTGCTCTATTTTGTATTGATTGATGTTTAAAGAATATGCTTTTTTAGATCTTAAATTTAATTGTTCAAGACTTTTTTTCAGTTTTGAAAAGCGATCATTTTTGGCAAGTTCATTTTTCTCTTCATTAACGATTGTATTAAAATCATTATTTTCTTCATTGTAAACTGCTTTTGGAATTTCGTCCCAGCCCAATGCGCTTGGTACATCTTTTTCACGATATTTTAAAAAGTCGTAGCGATCGGGTAAAATTACATCAGGAACAACCCCACGTAATTGTGTAGCACCACCGTTTATTCTATAGAACTTTTGTAGCGTGATTTTTACATTCCCCAAATCATCCCCATTTTTATCAGCGAGAATGGAAAGTTCACCTTCAGGGTTTAAAGAAATCATGCGCTGAACTGTACCCTTACCATAAGTTGAATTTGCTCCAATGATGATGCCTCTTTTATAATCTTGAATGGCTGCTGCAAATATTTCAGAAGCTGAAGCACTTGTGCCATCAACCATTACAGCCAATGGGCCGGTGTATTGTATTTTATCATCTTTATCTTTTAAAATATTGGGTGATTCATCACGTCCTTTTACTTGACAAATTGGACCGTTTTTGATAAATAAACCAGCCATTTGAACCACATCGTAAAGTGAACCACCGCCATTCCCACGTAAATCGAGTATGATACCAGACACGTTTTCTGCTTTTAATTTTTCTATTTCTTTGGCTATATCAACAGCACATCTTGCCCCATTTGGTCTTTCAAAATCGGCATAGAATTCGGGAAGATAGATATACCCAATTTTATTTTTACCATTTATAATGGCTGATTTTGCAAATGTATTATCGAGTTTTACTTCATCGCGAATGATTTTTATTACATGGATGCTTCCATCAATTCTTTTTACAGTTAAACGAACTTCAGAACCTTTGCTTGAACCTCTGATTAGTTTTACAGCATCTGAAACAGAATACCCTGTTACATCAACGGGAACGGCAGCACCTTGAGCAACTTTGATGATTTCATCATTTTCTTTTAATTCGCCACCTTTCCAAGCTGGACCTCCAGATACTAGTGTTCCTATTTTGATGTGACCATCTTCTTCTTTTAGCTGTGCGCCAATTCCATAAAAACGGCCACTCATTGATTCGTTAAATTCTCTTGAAGCAATTGGAGGATAATAGTTGGTATGAGGGTCAATCGCCATTGTGATTGAATTTACAAAAATACTAAACAATTCATCTTGCGTTTCATTTGTGCTTTTTGTAGTATAATAACGGGTCATTTGCTTTTTCACTTGGTCTCTTGCTTCACGCTCCAAAGTGGAATCTGCTTTTATTTTGAAGTCTTTTATTTCCTTATTGGTTTTATTTCTTTCTTGGTCCTCTTGAGCATCAACCAATTTAGACAAAACCGCATATTTCATGCGCTTTCTCCAAATATCATAACGTTCATTTTCCGTTTTTGGAAAATCATTTTTATCTGCATCCAATTGAATGCTATCTGCTACATTAAAATTAAAAGGAGCATTCAGCAAGGTTGGATAAATCATTTCTACTTCTTTAATTCTTTTTTGGTAAACCTTGAAAATTTCGTAAAAAGAGACTAGGCTGGCGCCATTGATTTCATCATCAATCTTGTTCTCATATTTTTTAAACGCCTCAATATCCGAAGCTAAAAACACATTTTTTTCATCGTCGAGCTCTTCAACAAAACTTTTCAAAATGGTTTTGCTAAATGCATCATCTATGGTCTTTGGTTTAAAATGTGCCTCTTTGATGAGTACATTTAAATTTCTTAAAATTTTTTCATAGCGCTGCTTGGGATCTTCCTCATTTTTTCCCTGAGATTGAAACGTAAAAAAGACAGCAATAAAGGTCATTAAGATGACAAGTGGTATATACTTTTTATTCTGCATAATGATGTTTGCAATTTTTTGCATGTTGTAAAAATAACGGAAAATTCAATCAATGATAAAGTGAAAACGAAACAATTGAAATAATGTTTTGTTAAAGGGGAATAAAAATTGAAGGCAAAAAAAAATCCCCTTTTCAGGAGATTCAATTTAGTTGGGGTGGATGATGGGGCTCGAACCCACGACCCCCAGAATCACAATCTGGTGCTCTAACCAGCTGAGCTACAACCACCATTTTTCAGTTGTGCAAAAGTAAAGGAAATCATTTCTTAAACAAAAGAAAATTTTGTACTTTTTTAATTTTATTGAAATAGGTTTAAAAAATCGCTACGTCTTCTGGTAGCTACTTCTATTTCAGTGCCGTCTTCCATGGTAACCGAACCTCCTCTACCTTTGTTGTAGCGTAAGATTCGATTGATGTTTACCAAATGTGAATTGTGAATTCTAAAAAAATGTGTTTTGGGTAAAATGGCTTCATATTCTTTTATATTTTTTGAGGCCATTATTTTTTCTTTTTTCCCAACGTAGATTATGGTGTAGGAGCCATTTGCTTCGCAACGCACGATATCGTGTAGTAAAATAAATACAAATCCGCCTGTGGTTGGAACAGCAATCTTTTGACTAAGTGAAGTTTGAACATTTTTGATATTAGTCATTAATAAATCCAACTGCTGTTTCATGTATTTTGCAGTGATTTTTTTAATGGCCTTTTCTGATGCTTTTTTAAGTTCGGCAATATTCACAGGCTTTAAAATATAGTCTAAAGCAGAATATTTAATCGCTTTAAAACTATGCGATTCATGTTTGGTGATAAAGATTACTTCGAAATCAAATGGCATTAATTTATCCAACAAATCAAATCCTGTACCACTAGGCATAACAATGTCTAGTAGAATCAAATCTGGTTTTAACTCCTTTATTAAAGAATAACCCGACTCTATATCATACGCTTCGCCAATCAATTCAATTTGTGGACAATGCTGATTTACTATTTTCTTTATTTCTGCGACTTGTTTTAAGTCATCCTCAATTATTACGGTATTAAACATTCAATCGATTTAGGTTCTTTAAAATTCATTTTTCAAAAAATCGAAATTCAAAATCAACGAGACTCTTTTGATAAACATTGCAAAAAACAAATTTTTTATCATATTATTTTTTATAATTGACTAATGCGTTTGTTTTTTGATTATTCGTGTTAATCATTAAGAAATTTGGTTTTAAAAATTATGATAAAACAAGATTAAGTTTTAATTATTTTTTTAAATTAATAAAAAGTCAAATTTTAATATTTCATATTTCGCATTCATTTTATTTATATTTTCTTGTTTTGCCCGCCTCATTTCCAGTAATTTGAAACTTTAGTTTTGAAAAAATTGTTTCAAATTAAAACCTATTTTCAAATCTTAATTAATAAGTCAAATTGTTGGTTTCCCCATTTTTAAATTTTGCCTAAACGTTGGGTTTTTTATGCCCCAATTACTACACATAATTTCGCTATAGCTATTTCATACACAAGTTTTATCTTGATAAGAAATTACAACAGGAATTAACCTCAATAAAAACGAGGATAATTTTCAGTAAAAATTAAAAGGTTGAGTTTGGGTTGTTGGAGTTTCTACATTTCCATTAAAAGCTACGGATGCAGTTTTTAACTTATTTAGTGCAATATAGATTTTTTATCTTTAATTTGCCTACTTAATTTTTTAACTATGAATAGGATATCATTTAAATTTATTTTACCGCATATTATTGCTTTTGCCATTTTTTTATTAACTACTTTAATTTTTTGTAAACCTGCGATAGAATCGGGTGTGGTTTTAAAACAAGGTGACGTTACCAGTTGGCAAGGCATGAGCCATCAATCAATTGAATATGCAGAAAAAAATGGACACTTTCCATTGTGGACCGTAAGTATGTTTAGCGGAATGCCCAGTTATCAAATTGCGATGAAAGGACCATGGTCGCCGGTATCTATTTTTGATAAAATCTCACAATTGGGATTGCCACAACCTTTTAACTTTTTTTTCCTTGCGTGCATATGTTTTTATTTCATGTGCATCTGTTTGGGCATAACGCCATTTGCCGCAATTATTGGCGCTTTGGCATTTGCATTTAGTAGTTATAACCCAATCATTGTAACTGCAGGTCACAATACTAAAATGTTGGCTTTGGCATACGCACCTGCAGTTATTGGTGCAGTTATATTGATTTTCAATAAAAAATATCTTTGGGGCTTTGCACTTGCAGCCTTATTCACCGCACTAGAAATCGGACAAGGGCATCAGCAAATCAGTTATTATTTATTTTTGGTTTTGGGCATTATGGGTATTTCTTACCTCATTCACTTTTTTAAAATACATGAAACAAAACACGCGTTTAAAAGTATTGGTTTAGTATTAATTGCAGGTATTATTGGCGTGGCTGCAAATGCGTTGATTTTGATGACTACATATGATTATGCAAAAGATTCAAAGCGTGGTGGACAGTTGGTGATGGATAAAACATCAAATGCAAATGATAAAATTTCTGACGGAAAAACAACTGGATTAAGTAAGGATTATGCATTTATGTGGAGTTATGGCATTTCGGAAACTTGGAGTTTAATGTTTCCTGGCGTAATGGGTTTTGGCTCACATCAAGCAGAAAGAGATGGTGATGTGTATATTTTTCCAAAAATAAAAGACAATGGACCGCTTGTAAATCACATGACGGAAAACCTTCCTCAACTTCCTGCAGATCAAGTAGCCGCGCAAATGAACGGGGCTATTTATTGGGGTGACCAACCATTTACAAACGGACCAGTTTACTTAGGTGCAATCATTTGTTTTTTGTTTTTATTCGGTATGTTTTATTTGGATGGAAAACACAAATGGTGGATTCTTACCGCTTCAATTTTAGCCATTATGCTTTCTTGGGGAGATAACTTTAAATCATTTAATTATTTCATGTTTGATAATTTCCCGCTATACAATAAATTCAGGGTACCTACCATGATATTGGTGATACCACAATTGTTGTTCCCAATCATGGCTTCGCTTGTAATTAATAAACTGATCAATAATCAAGAGGAAACGGATTGGAAAAAATTCAAGCTTGCTGCCATTGCAACCGCTGTAGTTTTTGGCTTGATTGGTTTCTTTTATTCAACAAGTGATTTCAGCAAAGAGAATACAGAAAGAACGTTTGCTTTCAATAATATCCTTAAATCCAATAGTCCAGACATGCAAGTAAAAATGCAGGAGTTGGATCAAAAATTTAAGCCGAGTATCGACAACCAGATTTACGAAGCCATGGTAAGTAATATCAGCAGAGATGCAAGTGCTGGTGATCCTACAAAAGCAGCTCGTTCGTTTGTATCGGCTTTGCATAAAGAACGTGCTTCTTTCTTATTTGATGACATTATTCGTTCTTTAATTTTAGTTGCATTAGCAATGGCCTTAATTGCCTTGTTTATAAAAAAGAAAATCAATGCAATGATTATGATAGTAGGGATTACCATTTTGTCTACTGTAGATTTAATGCAATTTGGTATGAACTATCTCAACGATAAAAGTTTTGAAGCAAAAGCGGATGCAGAAGCCAATTCATTTCCATTAACAGAAGCCGACCAACAAATACTTGCAGATAAAGATCCAAATTACAGGGTATTTAATACGTCAAGTATGGAAGAAGCAAAAACATCTTATTACCACAAATCAATTGGCGGATATCATCCAGCGAAATTGGGTATTTATGATGATTTGATTGCCAACCAATTCAAAGGCAACATCAATATGTCTGTAGTAAATATGCTTAATGCCAAGTATTTTATTCAACAGCAAGAAAATGGAAAAATTGCGCAACAAAATCCAGGTGCTTTAGGCAATGTATGGTTTGTAAAAGGGGTTCAGTATGTAAAAGGACCAGCGAATGAGATGCGTGCATTGGATAATTTCAATCCTAGAGATACAGCGGTAGTGGATGAAAGTTTTAAAAATACGGTTGGAAATTTCAGTGCGCCAGATAGCTTAGCAAGCATTAAACAAACCAGCTTTGACAATGATGCGATCACATACGAATCTAATTCTACTTCAAATAACATTGCGGTATTTAGTGAGGTATTTTACAAAGATTGGTTTGCATATGTAGATGGAAAGAAAACGCCTTATTTCAAAACCAATTATGTATTGCGTGGATTAAACGTTCCC
>Ga0209598_10000637_pt1 | contig 28515 bp, 23 predicted proteins | sample M_140807_EF_Meta_FD_187317 | JGI IMG/M metagenome (GOLD analysis project Ga0209598, IMG submission 187317) | Freshwater microbial communities from Lake Montjoie, Canada to study carbon cycling - M_140807_EF_MetaG (SPAdes) (version 2) | ecosystem: Environmental > Aquatic > Freshwater > Lake...
CTTCGGAACCATGACGGTGTAGGTGGAGGTCTTCTCCTCCGACACCGGCACCATCACCGTGTAGGTCTGCTCGACCGACTCGGTGTAGGGGACCTGGACGGTGTACTCGGCCGTCTTGGTCTCGGTCACGTTCTTGTTGACCGTGTAGTTCACGGTCTTGGAACGAGTCTCGGGAACCTGCACGGTGACCGTGCGGGTCCGCTCCTCGGTCCGCGGAACGCGCTTGTTGACCGTGTAGGTCCGCTCGCGGGTTTCCGTGGTGTACTCAGTCGAGCTGACCGTCTTCATCTCGGTCACGTACTGCTTCTGATACACCGTCTTGGTGCCGCACGAGGCGGCACAACCACCACAATCACCGGCGCTGGTGCTGGCGACAGAAGCGCCCTCACAGCCACCCTCACAACCGCCACCGCAGGAGCCACAGTCAGCCGCCCACGTGCTGGTGCACATGGCGACGACGGCGAACGCCGGCAGGAGGCAAGAAAGAACTTTGCGAATCACGCAAACCTCCAGGAAGAAAGGAAAGGAAACAGAAAGAATCTCGAGCAGGTTTTTCTCGAACGCGCCCGATCGTTCGGTCGGTCGAAGAGACCTTTCTCTTGCAACGACCGAACGATTCGGCCGCCTGATAAGTTGGATAGATTACGTTGACTAAACCGCCTTGCAAGGAGGGCGAGTCAGATTTTCATAATTCCCCAAAGGTGGGATTTTTTCCGGCCGGCCGATGAGGCCCCATGAAGGGGCTTTTCAGGCCCCGTTGGCCAGCCGGCAAAAGGCCTTTTGCCCTAGAAAAATGGGCTTCACGAGCCGCGGGCCGAAAATACGGCGGCCGAAAGCCGTGACAGCAGCCAGAGTGTCCCGAGGGGCAGGACGATCGTCGAAATCGTGAAGTAGATCGCCAGATTGACGATCGACTCTCCCGCCTCGCCGAGGGTCGCGTAGAGCTTTTGGGCCCGTTCGCCCACGTATTCGACCGGGTTGTACCGCTCGTACCAGGGCTTGTCGGCATCCTGGGCCTCGGCCTGCTGGATCTTCTCCGTCGTCTCCGCCACCCTCGCCGTGGCCTGCTGGTAATTGGCCTCGAGAAACTGCGACGCCACGACGGAATCGATCCATGCCGACATCGGGATCGCGAGCCTCGCAAAGAGTGCGATCGCAAACAGTCGCCGGCCCCAGCCGAGCAGCGACGGCTGCCAGCGGCGGCCGGAGAAGGCCGCGGCGACGAGCGCGGCGAACGACGGAATGAAGAGCCACCAGCCGAGGGCCCGGCTGATCTGCATGCCCAGCCGCTGCACGCCCAGCGCGGTCGTGCTCGTGAGCAGCAGCGAGCCGTATTGCTCGACGAGGTCGTTGACAGGATCGAGTGCCTGGCCGATGCCGAGGCTGCCGCCGGGACCGAAGCTGAAGCTGACCTCCGAACTCTGGGCCAGCGAGATCGCGCTGTCGAGGCCCCGGGTTGCGGCCAGCGCCGCCAGCGTGCGGGCGAAGGTCATGTTGAGGTAGCTCTCACCGCGGGCGTCGGCCTGCGGTGCCACGACGAGCATCACGAGCGCCGCGATGGCCGCGAACAGCAGGAGCCTCGTGGCAGGCTCCCGGGCAGGCTCCGGAACTCGGGTCATCCAGCGGCCCGAGAGAAACCATTCGAGCGGATCGTCCGCCTCGGGCGTGGCCTGCATGCGTGAGCCTCCTCGTGATGAACTGAGCTCATCCAGTTCTACCGCCCAGTTCTATCGCCGAGGAACCAGTTCCTCGAACAGCGGACGGAGGATCTCGGCCCGGCGGGCGTAGCCGATCCGGCTCGGATGCTGCTGATCTTCGACGAAGCAGTCCGGATCGGGAGTTCCGTCGGGGCCGAGGAAGGCGGCGTTGGCGTCGAGATAGCGGAGCCCGGAAACCCGACCTGAATCGATGAACGCCCGGATCGCCTCGTTCGCCTCCTTCTGGCGGTCGAGCTGGTCCCAACGCTTGGGCGTGGGCGAGATCGCCAGAAACGCGATCGTCGTGTCGGGAAGATCCTTGCGGACCGCCTCGACCAGCCGCTCGAACGAGCCGCAGACCTCGGCCGGCGCTGCGCCCCCGCCGATATCGTTGGTGCCGGCCGAGACGACGATCGCGGCCGGTTTCGCGCCGCCGACCAGCCGTGGGGCGAATCCAACCAGCTCCTCGAGGCGGGCCCCGCCGACGCCGCGGTTGAGGACGTTGAGGCCGGGGAAGTCTTCGGCGAGCGTGGTCCAGAGACGGATGTTCGACGAGCCGACGAGGACGATTCCGCCGGCCGCGGGCGGCTGCTCGCGGTCGGCCGCTTCGTAGGCGGCGACATCCTTCTCCCAGCGGGCTGCCTTCTCATCGCCGAGTGCCGGCTCCGGGCCGAGGGCCTTCGGTTCCGCTTTGGCTTCCGGTTTCGCCTCCAGTTTGGTTTCAGCTGCCGCCGGCGTGCGCTTCACGAGCGGCTGGGGGAAGACCCGCTTCCAGTCCCTGGCCATCCGTATCACCTGCCAGCCGTATTGCTCGGCGGCCTCGAGCGATGCGTTCGTCGGCTCGCCGTAGGCCATCTCCCGTTCGGCATCGTCGTGGAGCACGAGCAGCTGCAGATTCGGACGGCGGTGCGACTGCGACCAGCGGAGCATGGCGATGTCGCCACCAGTGCCCACGTTGCCGGCCGCGAAGATCGGCCGACGGCCGATCTGCTCGCCGATGCTGATCGGCTTGCGGTCCTGGTCGTTGAGGACAGCGAGTTCCGGCTGGACGACCAGTCCGAGCCGGCGATTGGGCGAGCCGGATGGGGCCGTATCATCGCTCTCCATCTCCTGCATCACCGTCGTCGAACGCGAGGCGATCACGTGCTCTGGGCCGATGCCATACCAGGCCTCCGCCGCCGGGCGCATGAAGTGGACCCCGCTGCCGGAGCAGATCCAGACGCTGAAGCCGCGGGCCCGCAGCAGCCCGATCAGTTCCCGCATCGGCTGGAAGGTGGTGTCGCCGTAGGGCACGTCGAAGACCGGATGCCTGGCATCCGCGAGAAATTCGCGGACATCGTCCTCGAGTTCCTCCTCGGAGGCTCCCGCAAGCAGGGCGAAGGAGATGTCTGCGAAGAACTTCTTGCCGAGCTTGCGGACGAAATCGAGGTCGCCCGAGAGGAGCGTTGCATAGGGCTCCTCGTGGGCGAGATCGGGGTTCTTGCCGACGACCTCCCTGACCCGTTCGATCAGATACGCCCCGTGGACGATCGGCTTCTCGCAGACGAGGGTGCCGTCGTGGTCGAAGACGGCGACCCGCTCCGGCGGGGGTACGAACGAATCGCTCCCCTCGCGGGTGACCTTTTCGAGGAACTCGAGGATCGCGGACTTGGTGGGGCCGTCGTGCCAGCTCGGCAGCGGATCGACGAGGTGCGGAGGAGCCTTCGCGGCCTGGGGCTCGACGACGCCGGTCGGAGCGATCGGCCCCGGGGTCGGCGGAACGCGGCGGCCACCGAGCGCGACGGCCAGACCAACGATGCCGAACAGTCCGAGGAGCGGCCAGAACGCGCTCAGCGGTCGCCGGCCGAGCGGACGCCGGTCGCCGGCCGAGCCGTGGTCCTGGAAGGGGATCGTGGCTTCTGAATCGTGCATGGTGCGAGTCCTGTCGACGGAAGGGAGCGGAGCCCACATCCTGCCTTCGTGATGCCGCTCAGGCAAACGGTCGGCGGGGGCGATTTCCAGGACATTTCGGCCCGCCGCCCGGGCGGGGCTTTTGTGGGAGCGGTGGCAGCGGGTAGGTTTCTGGTCGGTATTTTGGAGGAGAACCGCCCTTTCTGGAGCCGCACCCATGCGCCGCCTGATTCCGTCCCTCGCCACGCTCGTCCTGTTTGCCGTCGCGACCGCGGCCCAGGCCGAGGTCTCGCTCAACAACATGTTCGGCGACCACATGGTGCTGCAGCAGGGCATCCGGAACCGGGTCTGGGGCAAGGCCGCCCCCGGCGAGGCGGTGACCGTCACCCTCGGCGGGCAGAGCCATTCGACCACGGCCGGCGCCGACGGCTCCTGGCAGGTGCACCTCGATCCCGTGCAGGAATATGGTGGCCCCCACACGCTCACCGTGAAGGGGAGCAACACGCTCTCGTTCAACGACGTCCTGATCGGCGAGGTCTGGGTCTGCTCCGGGCAGTCGAACATGCAGTGGAGCGTCAACCAGTCGAACGACCCCGACATCGAGAAGGCTGCCGCCCGGTTTCCCAACATCCGGCTGATCTCGGTACCCCAGGTGGGCACGCAGGAGCCGCAGTGGAACTTCAAGGGCTCCTGGCAGGTCTGCTCGCCGGAGACGGTCGGGGAGTTTTCCGCCGTCGGCTATTTCTTCGGACGCCAGCTCCAACAGACGCTCGAAGTGCCGATCGGCCTGATCGACAACGCCTGGGGGGGCAGCGCCGCCGAGGCCTGGGTGAAGCGGGAGAAGCTCTCGGCCGACCCCACCCTCAAGGTGATCCACGAGAAGTGGCAGAAGGAGGAGGAGGGCTTCGCCGCCGCCGTGGCTGCGTTCGAGGCGAAGATGGCCGACTGGAAGGCTGCGGCCGAGAAGGCGAAGGCCGAGGGCAAGCCGGAGCCGGGCAACAAGCCGCAGCACCCGGACGCGCGGATGAAGGGGAATGCCCGCCCGGGAAACATCCACTCCGGCGTGCTCACGCCGTCGATCGGCTACGGCATCAGGGGCGCGATCTGGTATCAGGGCGAGTCGAACTCGGGGCGGGCCTATCAATACCGCGAACTCTTCCCCTTCATGATCAAGTCCTGGCGGGAGGAATGGGCCCTCGGCGACTTCCCCTTCTACTGGGTGCAACTCGCCGACTACCTCGCTGAAAAGCCGGAGCCCGCCGAGAGTGCCTGGGCCGAGCTCCGGGAAGCCCAGACGATGACGATGAAGGCCCTGCCCAACACCGGCGAGGCCGTGATCATCGACCTCGGCGAGGGCAAGGACATCCATCCGAAGAACAAGCAGGACGTCGCCAAGCGGCTGGCCCGCTGGGCGCTCGCCGAAACCTACAAGACCCCCGGCATCACCTGCCGCAGCCCGATCTACAGGTCGATGGAGAAGCAGGGCAAGTCGATCGTGCTCTCGTTCGAAAACGTCGGCAGCAACGCCAAAGACTGGCGGCCGTTCGACGTCAACGAGCCGGTCGGCTTCACGATCGCGGGCGCCGACAAAAAGTTCGTCGCCGCGAAGGCCTCGATCCGCAAGGACGGCAGCATCGAGGTTTCGAGCGAGGCGGTCGCCGATCCTGTCGCGGTTCGCTATGGCTGGGCAGACAACCCTGTCTGCAACATGTATTCTGCGGCCGGCCTGCCGCTGACGCCGTTTCGGACCGACGACTTTCCGGGTCTGACCGTCGAGGCGAAATAGAGCCTGTCCCAGATCGGCATCAGCAAGGAGGAAGCGTGTCGTGAAGAACATCCTGAACACCGTCCACAGGCATCCGGTCGCCAGCTTCGTGAGCGGGTCGCTGGCCGTGCTCGCGACATCCCTCGGCGGCTGTGGTTCGCCCCGGATCGAGGAGGGGCGGGTCGATCTGCCCGCCCGGGCCACCGCCTCGGCCGATCCCCGGCAGCGGACGATCCGTCCGATTCCCGACGTGACCACGAAGCCGCGGCCGTTTCGCCTGCCCGATGTCGTCGGCGCTGTGCCCTCGCTCGAGCCTGCCACGATGGATCGAAAGATCGCCCCGCCGGTCATTGCACAGGTCGCCGCCACCAGAGTTGAGAAGTGCGGGAACGAGCCGCCGCGAACGCTGCCCGCGGAGCCGCCGGCAGTCGCCGAGGTGACGGCGATGATTCGGGACTATCTGCAGGCCTTCAATCGACACGACTCCGCGGCGCTGGCCGCCCACTGGAGCGAGCATGGCGAGAACGTCGACCTCGATTCCGGCGAGACCACCCGCGGTCGGGCCGCGGTCGAGCAGGTCTTCTCGACGCTCTTCGAAGAGGATGCCGCCGCGACCGTGGACATCGAGATCGAATCTGTCCGCGGACTGCGGGACGATGTGGCGGTCGTCGACGGCCTGACGCGGATCTCCTTTTCAGAGCCGGCTGGCCGACGAGGCAGCCGGTTCTCCGCGGTGGTCGTGAAGGAGGACGGTCGCTGGATGCTGGAAAGCGTCCGTGAGGCGGCAGTTCCCCAGCCTGCAGACGCCGGCCGTCCGCTCGACGACCTGCAGTGGCTCATCGGCTCCTGGGAGGACGTCGGCGAGGGGCTGACCGCCGGCACGACCTGCTCCTGGTCTGCGGGCCGCTCGTTTCTCATCCGCAACCATGTCGTGACCGCCGATGCCGTCGGTCTGGCCCGGGTGCCGGCCGGCGACACCTCGATTCCCGATCTGCTGCCCCCAGGAAGTGGCGGCAGCCGCGAGATCAGCGAGATCATCGGCTGGGATCCGGAACGTCGACAGATCCGCTCCTGGCTGTTCACGTCGGAAGGCCGCTTCGCCGAGGGCTGGTGGACGCGGGAGGGGGATCGCTACCGAGTCCGGCTCGAAGGCCGTGGTGCCGACGAGTCGGCCGCCTGCACCTACCTGCTCGACAGAATCGGCTCCGACGAACTCTCGATCCGCTGCGAGCCGGGCGGTTCGGCCGACCCGCTCGCCGACCTGATGCCGCCCGCCTGCGGGTTCGTGCGGATCTCCCGGCTCGAGCCCGGGATGCCCTGACGCCCCGGGACCGTGCCCGGGACCGACCCGATCACCTGCGGCGCTTCGAGGTCGTGGACTTCGTCGTGCCGGTGCCGGTGCCCGTGGTGGAGGCGACCTGCGGACGCTTCACGAAGTAGACCTTCGGGTCGTCCACCACCCACGGCGTGCTCCAGGTCTTGCCGTCGTCGGCCGAGCAGACGTTGTAGAAGAACGTCTTGAAAAACTCGGTGCGATAGCCGTAGGGCATCTGCGAGGTGATGTGGTCGTCCATGGTCAGGTCGTCGACGCCGGGGCTGGCGAAGTAGTGCACCATGCCATCGGGCGAGAACGAGAGGCCGAGGGTCCACCAGCCGAGTTCCTCGATCTTCGGTCCGCGGATCTCGCCGCCGTTGCGGCCGCCGCGAACCCGGATGAAGGCCGAGTCTTCCATGATCTTTTTCTTGGGATTGGCCGGCTCGAAGCAGATGAACATGCCCGGCCAGTATTCCTCGAGTCCGAAGCGGCCCTCGTCGGGATGGTCGTCTCCGGTGATGATGGCGTGCGTGAAGCAGCCGGCCCGGAAGCCGAAGCTCGGACCGCTGCGTTTCTCCCACTGCGTGTACGGCGGCAGGTAGACGCGGGTCACGACGCTCGGACTGTCGGCCACGGAGATGCCCCTGCCGAGCACCCGTGCGCCGTTGAAGATCAGGTCGTCCTGCTGGAGCTGATAGGTCACCTTGCCCGGGATTCCGGTGCGGAGCGAGGCGATCAGCATCCCGTGGGTGCTCCCCTCGAGGCCGGGGCTCGGCAGCTCGATCCGCTTGACGACGTCGGGCGTGCCCCGCTTCGGACCCTCGAACCAGAGCCGATTGACGCTCCGGCCCATCGGCCCGCGGACCCGCTTGTCCTGCTCCTCGGAGCTCTTGGGATGGTTGTAGTTCCAGGTCCACTTCTCGTCCTCGAAGTCGTCGCCGCCCCCCTTGGCGACCACGCCCGTGCCGGGAACGAGCACCGGCTTCTTCGGTGCAGGAAGCTTCGTTGCGGAGACCTTTGCGTCGGATACGGTGACGCTCTTGGATGCCACCGGTTTCGAGACTGCGGGTTTCGAAGCGGCTGGCTTTGTCGCCGCCGGCGTTGTCGGGTTTGAGTCGGATACGGGCTCGGCGGCTCGGCCGCTGCCGAGCAGGCAGCCGCAGGCGAGCAGCGCCAAAAGCGTGTGTGAGTGTCGGTTGATCACCATGCCATTCCCCCCCGATGAGAGCCGGATTCCGTGGCAGGGCGGCGGACCACCCCTTCGCTTCGGCTATCGACCCGTTGAACCGGCAGAATCAAAACGTTGCCGCGGGATCGCTTCCGATGGGGCGTAGTGCCCATCCACGCCAGCCTGCCCAGCGACTGTCGGTTCGCCGGTTCGGTGCAGACTGCCCAGGTTCACGGCCGCCGGCCCCGGTCTGGATCGCCCCGCCGAATCCATCTGGAATCAGGTCTCGAATCCCGTCACAAACCGCACGCGGTCGGGCACGACGCCAGGCCGGTCTCCGCTCACCCCGGTGTCGGCACCATGCGTCTGCAGATCATCGTCGTCGGAATGCTCGTGGCCCGGTCGGCGGTCACCCTCGCGGTCGACCCGGCCGGTCCGCAGATCGCCCGTTCGCACATCCAGCCGGTCTCCGAGGTGGTCGCCGCGGAACGCGGCAATGTCTGGTCGGGGCTGGTTACGTCGCGGGCGCCGGCGCTCCTGCGGGAGCACCTGCAGCTGGAGCGGGGAGCAGGGCTCGTCGTCGATGCCGTCGCTCCGGGATCACAGGCCGAGACCGCCGGGCTGAGGCCCAGGGACGTGCTCGTGGCGATCGACGGTCAGTTGCTCGTCCTGCCCGACCAGCTCTCCGCACTGCTCGCCGAATCGGGTCCCGACGCGGCGCTCGAATGCCGCGTGGTCCGTGGGGGTCGCGAGCAGAGGCTTTCGCTGCGGCGGCCCGCAGCCCGAACGGCCCTCCCGCACAAGGATCATGCCAGCTCGGCTGCCGTCGCCCCGCGGCCGCTGCCGATGCTGCGGCCTACACCGTCGACGCTCGCCCTGCTGCCGGCCAAGCCGTCGCCGAAAGCCACCCCGGTGATGGTTCAGGGAGACGGCACGCTGGTGCAGAAGGGGGCCGATTACTCGCTGAATCTTTCGCCCGACGCCGAGCCGACACTCACCGTTCGCGACTCACAGGGGCTGGTCGTGTTCAACGGATCGATCGCCACGCCCCAGCAACGCGGCCGGCTCCCCGAAGCCGTCCGCGATCGCGTTGCCGACCTTGAACGGCTGCGGCTGGCACGTCAGGAAGGCGTCGTATCGGCCTCCACCGAACAGGCCGGCCAAGCCGGAAGCCAGAGGATCGGTGCCCTCGACATCGAGCCCGTGACCGTGCGGTGATCCGGGCTACCAGCCGGCCTAGCGGCCATCTACCAGCCGACCTGGGCCGAGTCGTTCGACCAGCTGCCGCCGGCCGACCGCTGCGAGGATCCGGTCGAGCGACCCATGCCGCCGGTCGTCCGCCAGGGATCGGGCCCGGTGAACACGCCCCCTGGCAGCGAGATCACCCACGGCCCGGCGCTGCGTGACATGCGGGTGAACGACTCCTCCATCTGCCGCCGCTGGATCTCCTGCAGCCGCCGATTCCGGCGCCGCTCCGCCTCTGCCGCCGCGACGGCATAGGCCTCGCGGGCCAGTCGGGCCGCCTCGGTCGAGGTTTTGATCGAGTCCTCGTAGCGTTGGCGGGTGAGAAGCTGCTTCGACTCCTCGAGGGCGGCGATCGGGCCGCGGACATCCGCCGACACACCCTCTGCATACCAGGCTGCCGCCCGACGGACGACGCTGTCCGTCTCCTCGATGGCCTCGAAGGCCTGCCTGGCGAGGCGTTCATCCTCGGTGGCCAGTTCCTCGGCCCGGACGGCGGCGGTGTCGGCGGCGTCGAGCACGCGGCCCGACTGGAGCAGGTCGGGACGCTGCACCCGCAGCCCCCGCTCCGCGACCTCCACCAGACGACCCGCCTCGCGAACGTGCTCGTTGGCCCTGACCCGATCGGTCCGCTGCCGTTCCAGTCGACGTTCGAGTTCGCCGATCTTGCCTGCCACCGTGGAGCAGCGCTGCGGCAGCGTGGCCCGCAGCCCGTCGAGTTCGGCCCGGCGGTCGAGCACCGCCGACTGGCAGCCCTCCACCCAATCTTCCTGCCGCACCGCCTCCTCCAGCAGGGCGAGCGCCCGGAAGTAGTGCTGCCGCGACGGGTCGGCAGAGGCCTGGGCCTCGGCGATCATCGCCTTGATCCGCTGGATGCCCTCATCCGACTTGGCGATGTTGTCGGCGAGATCCGACCAGGAAGACTCGGCATACGATTCGGCCAGGGCGTCGAACCCCCGGACGACCTGCTCGCGGCGGGACCCGAGGGCGTCGAGACGGCTGACGCAGCCGGGTAGCAGTTCATCGATCCGCGCCTTGGCCGCCACGATGCTTTCCAGGATCGCGATCGCCTCGGCGACGTTCCGCTCGGCGAGCTCGACATGCTTGAGCCCGCCCTCGATCTCACCGGCGTCGAGCAGCTGCATGGCGAGCTGAACCTGCTCGCGGGCAGCGACGATCCTGGCCTGAGGATCGGCGCCGGGCTCGGAGAGCAGCCAGCCCTCGGCCCGCTTCGCCTGAACCTTCTTCTCTGCCTCGTCGGCGGAGTGGGCCGCCTTGATCCGACGGTCGTCGGCCGCCTCGAAGGCATCGACACGCGAGAGGGTTTCATCGAGCGCCTTGCGGGCCAGTTCCAGTCGGCCGCGGGATTCCACCGGATCGGATTCGAGGTCGTGCCGGGCGAGGGCCAGGCTGCGGGTGACGTCGGCGATGGCGGGCTGGAAGGAGGCGTTGGACCGGCCCCGGCCGGCGATCTTTTCGAGTCGGGAGCCGGTCGTGGCGAGGGTGGAGTCGAGTTCATCGGCGATCTCCCGGGCCTTTTCATGGGCCTGTTCGAGCACGTCGAGCGGGCTGCGGCACTCGCCGGAGACGTCGTCGAGCGGCGGCCGGGCATCGGCCGAGTCGAGCAGCGCGATCGCCTCGTCGGCGCCTGCGGTGCCGAGGAACCATTCGGAATTGATCCGCTCCTGGGCCTTCTCCCAGACGTCCATCAGCGACAGCCAGCGCTCGCGATACCGCCGGATCGACGTCTGCACGTTGTCGTAGGTCGACCGGGTGGCGCCGACCATCGGTGTCTTGAAGTCGGGGTCGGTGTGGGGCAGCATCCGGTGCCGCTCCTGCTGGCCGTCGAGGAGATCGGAGAGGGCGACGACCTCGCGCTTGAAGGCTTCGAGTTTTCCGCGGGCCTCCTGCATCCGCCGGTCGTGCTGCGACCGGGCCCAGAGCAGTGTCGCGAGGCCGCCGAGGGCGCCGGCGCCGAGCAGGCCGAGCGGGAGCGTTCGCTTGCGAAACACCCGGGCCGCATCCTCCCGGGCCTTCTTCAGATCCTGGCGGGTCTTCACCCAGCCTTCGGTGGCATCGACGAGATCGGCCAGACCCTCGTCGAATTGTTTGTCTGCGGCCCGGGGGACGAACACCTTCCGGATCAGTTCCTCCTCGATCGTGGCGGGGTCGAGCCCGCTCGAGACCTCGAGACCCCAGGGAGCCTTCATGGCGATCGTGCGGCCCTGCACGTCGAGCACGATCGTGACGTCGCGGGCCGGATCGAATCCGCCGCGGGTTCCATTCGTCGATTCCTGCTGCCACTTGTCGACGACGGCCTCGAGAATCTTCTGCGCGGTCGTCCTCTTGCCGCTGGCATCGCCCACCACCACCACCCGGTAGTCGCGGCCCGATTCCCGCTTCGCCTTTGCGACCGCCTCGCGAACCCGCTCGAAGGTGTCGGGCGTGCCCGAGACGAACACCCGCTGAGGATCGGTCGCCGACACCAGCGGCAGCGGTTCGTCGCCGCGGAGCGACGGGGCCGCGGCGAAGCAGGCGAGTGTCGCGGCCGTGATGGCGAGCGGCACGAATCTGGCGGATCGACGGAGAGAGATCGGGCGCATGAATCCTCCGGTGGCGAAACTCGGCCGCAATCGGCCATCGAGCCCGGATTCTACGCGGCCGCGAACCTCAATCTCAATCGGCTGCGAGCAGTCAGCGGCCCATCTCTTCGGCCGAGATCGGCGGCTGTGGTCGGGCCGGCCGGTTGGAACCCGTTGGTGCCGGAAACTGCGATCGGGAAGGCGCGGAGGCCGGGCCGCCTGGCAGCTGGCGGAGGAGCGGCATCCGCGGGGGGATCGGACGGCCGGCGTTGAGCGGTTCGCTACCCCCCGGGCCGCCATACCCGGGCCTCACGGCTGGCGCCCCCGCTCGCACGCCGCCGGTCGCGGCGCCCGGCCTCTGCGGGGAAGAGGGCGGCTGGCCAGCATTCGCGTTCTTCGGCTGAGGCCGCGGGGTCCGACTTCGGTTCCCATCCTCCGTGGAGGATCCCGTTTTTGGCCGCTCCGCTGCCGGCTGCTGCGGGCTGCCGGGCAGTTCCGAGGTCACCGGCTTCTGCATGCCGCCCGGCCGCTGCGCCTGGCCCGTGGCGGACTCGTTTCGTGGCCGGCCGGTGAGCGGATCGAGGCTCGAACTCCGGGCCGCATCGGATCGCTCGCGACGCATCTTCGACCGGGCCACCTCGGCCTCCGAGGGATCGATGTGGCCGTCGTGATTGACATCGAACCGACGCATCAGTTCTTCGCGGCCGGCGGGAGCTGCTGAAGGAGTCTCCTCCGCCCACGACACCCCGGACTGGCAGGCCGTCAGGATCATCGAGCCGGCGATCAGGCCCGTGATCGGGCGCCAGAATCGCGTTCGCTGCACCGGCATGGAAGACACCTTTGGTTCGAGGGCGCTGATCAGGGAGGGGCCGCCGAAGAGAGTTTACGCGACCCGGCCACCGGCGGTGCGTCGGATCATGCCGTGGTCTGCCGTCAGACGGGTGCGCCGGCCGTCGCCGCCTGCATCGCGGCCGCGATCTGCCTGGCCGCGGCGGTCGGGTCGCCGCCGGCCTTCTCGATCTCCCGGGCCGCGACATGGCAGTGGACACGATGGCCACCGACCACGACCGCGGGCGGATCGACCTCCCGACAGACGGTCTCGGCCAGCGGGCAGCGGGGGTTGAACCGGCAGCCCGCCGGCGGCCGCGACGGGCTCGGCACGTCGCCACCGAGCACGATCCGGCGGCGACGCCGGGCGGGATCGACGTTCGGCACCGCCGAGAAGAGCGCCACCGTGTAGGGATGCAGGGCCGCGCGGGCGATCTCCGCCGCCGCCGCCCGCTCCACGATCCTGCCCAAGTACATCACGGCGACCTCGTCCGACACATGCTCCACCACCGCGAGGTCGTGGGAGATGAACAGGTATGTGAGACCGAGCTTTTCCCGCAGCTCGACGAGCAGGTTCACGACCTGGGCCTGGATCGAGACGTCGAGCGCCGAGATCGGCTCGTCGAGAACCAGAAACTCGGGCTCGAGGACAAGCGCCCGGGCGATCGCGATCCGCTGTCGCTGCCCGCCGGAAAACTCGTGGGGATAGCGAGCGAGCGAGGCTGCCGGCATGCCGGTTCGCTCGAGCGCCCGCCGCATCCGTTCGAGCCGGTCGGCGGCCTCGCCCATGCGATGGATGACGAGGCCTTCCTCGAGGATCGCGCGGACGGTCATCCGCGGATTGAGCGAGCCGTAGGGATCCTGAAACACGATCTGCATCCGCCGCCGCAGGGCCCGCAGCGCCGCCCCGGACGTTTCCCGGACGTCCTGGCCGTCGAAGCGGATCGAGCCGCCGGTCGGCTCCACGAGGCGGAGGATGCTGCGGCCGACGGTCGTCTTGCCGCAGCCGCTCTCGCCGACGAGCCCGAGCGTCTGCCGCCTCCCGATCGCGAAGCTCACGCCATCGACGGCCCGCACCTGCCCCACGGTCCTCCGCAGGATGCCCCGCCGCACCGGAAAGTGGGTCTCCAGATTCGTCACCTCAAGCAGTGGATCACTCATCCGCGGACTCCCTCGACGGCCGCCGGCGAGGCCGGGCCGAGGTCGCCGGCGTAGTGACAGCGGACGAAGTGGCCCGGACGCACCTCCGCCAGCGGCGGCACCTCGGCGGCGCAGTGCGGCTGCCGGGCGAAGGGGCAGCGCGGATGAAAGCGGCAGCCCGAGGGAAAGTGCTGCGGTGGGGGCACCATTCCGGGGATGGTGCGAAGCGGGCCTGTCTGGCCGGCCGCCGGGCGGGCACCGAGCAGGCCGATCGTGTAGGGATGCATCGGCTCGGCGAAGAGCGTTGCCGCGGACGCCCGCTCGACGATCCGGCCGGCATACATCACCGCCACGTCGTCGCAGGTTTCGGCGACCACGCCGAGATCGTGGGTGATCAGCAGGATCGCGGTGCCGAGCCGGCGGCGCAGGTCGGAGAGCAGGTCGAGGATCTGCGCCTGGATCGTGACGTCGAGCGCGGTGGTCGGCTCGTCGGCGATGACGAGATCGGGCTCGCAGGCGAGCGCCATCGCGATCATCACCCGCTGCCGCATGCCCCCCGAGAGCTGGTGGGGATATTCGTCGAGCCGCTGTTCGGGATCGGCCATTCTCACGAGCCTGAGCATCTCGAGCGCCCTGGCCCGGGCCGCCGCCCGGGGCACGTCGCGGTGCAGCCGCACCGCCTCGGCGATCTGGTCGCCGATCGTGAAGACTGGGTTCAGGCTCGTCATCGGCTCCTGGAAGATCATCCCGATCCGGCCGCCGCGAACCTGACGCAGGTCCCTCTCGGGCAGGCGGACGAGGTCGATCGGCCCGCGATCGCCGTCGAGGAGGATCTCCCCCGATTCGATCACGCCGGGCGAGGCCACGAGCCTGAGAACTGACATCGCCGTCACGCTCTTGCCGCAGCCGCTCTCCCCGACGAGGCCGAGCGTCCTGCCGCGGTCGACCGACAGCGAAACGCCGTCGACGGCGGGCAGGCGTCCGGCCGGCGTCTGGAAGGCGGTCACGAGATTGCGGATTTCAAGCAGTGGCATGGGTGCGGGTGGGCCGGGGTCGGGTCATTTTCGGGCCTCGCGGAGACGGGGGTCGGTGGCCTCCTGGAGCCCCTCACCGATCAGGTTGTAGGCGAGCACGGTGAGGAAGATCGCCACGCCCGGAAAGACCACGAGCCACCACATCGAGAGGTTGCCGCGGGCGTCGTTGAGGATCGACCCCCAGCTGGCCGTGGGCGGGGGCGGACCGAAGCCGAGGAAGGAGAGCGAGCTCTCGGTGAGGATCGCCGAGGCGATGCCGAAGGTGATCGGCACGAGCACAGGCGCCAATGCGTTGGGGAGGATGTGCCGCAGCATGATCCGCACCGGCCCGGCGCCGGCGGCCCTGGCCGCCATCACGAACTCGCTGCTCTTGAGCCTGAGAAACTCGCCGCGGGTGAGCCGGGCGATGCCCGTCCAGCCCGTCATGCCGATGATCGCCATCGTGTGCCAGATGGTCGGCTTCTCGAGGAGCGAGATCATGGCGAGGATCAGCACGAGCGTGGGGATGCACATCACGATCTCGGTGATCCGGCTGGTGAGCATGTCGACCCAGCCGCCGAAGTAGCCGCCGAGGGCGCCCACGATCAGCCCGATCGTGCCGGCGATCCCCATCGAGACGAAGCCGACCAAGAGCGCGATCGTGGTGCCGTGGACCATCTTGGCGAAGACGTCGACGCCCGCCTGATCGGTGCCGAAGAGGTTCAGCCGGCTGGGACGGCCCTCGTCCCGGGCCGGGTTTTCCGGGCGGCCGGGCCACTCGTCGGCCCGCACGGCCCGGTAGGGGTCCTGGAAGACGAGCGGCCAGATCGCCCAGCTGTCGGGATCCTTTTCGCGGAGGTTCTTCGGATAGGTGCCGCGGAAACGATCCTTGGCGAAGATCGGCGGCTCGAGTCCGCGGTTGAAGTAGGCCAGACAGGGGGCGTAGATCCGTCCCTTGTAGCGGCAGAGCACCGGCCGCGTGCCGGCGATCAGAGGAGCCAGGATCGCCACCAGCATCAGTCCCGCGAGGAAAAGAAGCGCCGCCATCGCCAGCGGCTTGCGGCGGAACCGCGCCCAGGCATCGGCCCAGAAGCCGGCCGGGGCCGTTCGCACGTCGTCTCGCTGAGTCACGTTCACTCCACGCTCACCCGCGGATCGACGAGGCAATAGAGCAGGTCCGCCAGCAGCTGCCCGGCCAGCGTGAGGCTGCTGAACATCAGCGTCAGCCCCATGATCGTCGGGTAGTCACGCTCGCGGATGCTCTCGAAGAACAGCCGCCCCATCCCCGGCCAGGTGAAGATCTGCTCGATGATCACGGAGCCGCCGATCAGGCCGGGCAGCGAGAGCCCCAGAAGCGTCACCAGCGGGATCAGCGTGTTGCGGAAGGCATGGCGAAACAGCACCCGCCAAGGCCCCGCCCCCTTGGCCCGGGCCGTGCGGATGTAGTCCTGCCGCACCGCCTCCTCCATGTTGGCCTTGATGAACCGGCTGTCGTAGGCCAGGCCGACGTAGGTCTGGCAGGTGACCGGCAGGATCATGTGCCGGGCGATGTCGGCGATCCGGGCGGTCAGCGGGGCGTCGGGGGGCAGGTCGCTCATGCCGAACAGCGGCAGCTCCCAGCCGCTGCCGCGGAGCCAGACGGCGAACACGATCTGGAGGAACAGCGCCGCCACGAAGGTGGGAAACGAATAGAGCACGTAGAGCAGCAGGCTCGAGACCCGCTCGTCGAGCCGGTTGCTCCGGGCCGAGGCATAGAGCCCCAGCGGGATCGCTGTCAGCCAGGCGAGCAGGAGGGCCGTGCCCGAGATCAGGAAGGTCGGTCCGATCCGCTCGGCGATCAGCGTCGTCACCGGCTGCTTCCGCGAGATCGAGCGGCCCAGATCCCCGCGAACGAGGTTGCCGATCCACTGGGCGTAGCCGACCGGCCAGGGCTTGTCGAGGCCGTAGATCCGCTTCATCCGCTCGAGGTCTTCGGGGTTGAACTTGCGGCTCGGATCGGTCTCGCCGAGCTGCACGGTCAGCGGCGTGCCGGGCATGTTGCGGGCCAGCCCGTAGACGACGCAGGTGATCACGACGAGCGTCAGCAGCCCGAGCACGAGCCGGCGGACGAGATAGGACGCCATCGGCTACTCCAGTTTCGGCATCCAGAGGCTGCTGAAGCCGGGGGAGTAGTGGTAGGGTCCGCGCGGGCTGAAGACGTAGCCGCGGAGGTCCTTCGAGAAGCCGTAGAAACTGTTCCGCCAATAGAGCCAGGTGTAGGGCTGGTCGTCGTAGAGGATCTCCTGGATCCGGCCGTAGGTCTCGGCCCGCTTCGCCCGGTCGAGCACCCGGCGGCCCTCGGCGAAGAGCCGGTCGACCTCGGGATTGGAGTAGCCGGTGAAGTTGCGGCCGGCACCGGACGACCAGATGTTTTCCGAGGTGTCGGGGTCGGTGCCGGCCCCCCAGCCGCCGAGATAGGCCTGGAACTTCTTCTCCTGCGTCAGCTGCTGGAGCACGGTCGCCTCCGTCGGCCGGACGTTCATCCGCACCCCGATGTCGTCGAGATTTTCCTTGAGCAGGCCGCAGATCTGCACCCGCAGCGGCTGCTGGTTGACGAGCATCGAAAACTCGAAGGGCACGAGCCTGCCGTCGATCTCCTTGTCGCGGATGCCGTCGTTGTCGTGATCGATCCAGCCCGCCTCGTCGAGCAGGGCCTCCGCCTTGTCGAGATCCTGCCTGTAGGGCTCGAGCTTCTTCTTCGGCGCCATCCAGGAGGAATGGTGGAAGGTGCCCACCGCCGGCTCGTAGAGGCCGTAGCAGAGCTTTTCCAGCATCCGGTCGTGGTCGAAGGCGTAGCTCATCGCCCGGCGGACGCGGCGGTCGGCGAAGAACGGGGTCTTGATGTTCCAGCCGAAGTGGAAGCTCACCCACTCGGGAGCCGTGACCTTGGTGTTGCGGAGGTAGAAGTCCTCCCCCTTGGTCTGCGTGGTCCACTGCTCGGGCAGCAGGATCATCTCGTCGATCTCGCCCGCCTTGAGGGCCAAAAGCGAGGTGTTTGGATCCTCGATGATCCGGAAGCGGATCTCGCGGAAGAAGGGGGGCTCGCGGACCTGCTTGCCGTCGACGGTCGACCAGCCCGGCCGCCGCCGCAGCACGATCTGCTGGCCGCGGGTCCGCTCCACGATCTCGTAGGGCCCGCCCGACACCGGTGACTGCTCCAGCTGGACGTGCTCGGGGCTGTCCTTGAGCGTCGGATCGGCCTCCCAGGTCTTCTCGTAGAGGTGTCTGGGAAGGATCGGGAAGTTGATGTTCCAGACGTTCGTCGCCAGCGGCTCCTTGTGGAAGTAGACGAGCGTTCGGTCGTCGTAGGCGTGCACCCAGCGGAGTTGGTCGGTGCCGCTGCGGACCGCAGGCACCGGTACCCGCGGATCCATGATCACCCGATAGGTGAAGGCGATGTCGTGGGCGGTGATCGGCCGGCCGTCGCTCCAGAGCAGGTCGTCCCGGAGCACGACCTTGTCGAGCAGGCCGTCGGCGCTCGTCTGCCAGGAGGCCACTGTTTCCGAGGTCGCGAAGGGTTCGAGCGAGCGGTCGAAGGAGAACAGCCCGAAGCCCGTCAGCCCGAGGATGTCGAACTCGGCCGAGGTGCTGATCATGATCGGATTGGTGCTGCCAAGGTCGCCGGTGACGTGCCTGTCGACACGGGCTTCGGGGTCGGCCTGGCCCTGCTCCGGCAGCCGGCCGAGGGCCGAGAGGATCCTGGCGTTTTCGGAGGGGCCCGAGTTTTCCAGGGCCAGCGCCTCGTCGACCGTCGCCAGCGGCCGTTCGCCGGCCTGCTGCTCGCGGAGGAGCGTCAGGCCGTCGCGGACCGGACGGTCGATCCAGGTGGTGCTCTTCTCGAGTTCGGCGAGCGGGGGAGGCGAGAAGGCTTCCACGAGCCGCTCGGAAGGCTGGCTTTCGCCGGTCGTCGTCGGCTGCTGGGGCGGTGTTTCGAGGACAGGCTCGGGCGTGTCGTCGCCCCTGCCGCCGCAGCCGGCCGAGAGCAGCATGAACATCGCGATCGCGAGCCCGCCGGCGATCGAGCCTCCGACACCGCGGTCAGTCCATCGACGCATCGTGCTCTCCGCAGGAAAGGCGGGCCCAGGCCGCTCGATGCTACGGCCATCCGCGCGGGCCGGTCAATCCGGGAACCGATGGCCGAGCTTCTCGCGCTTGGTCGAGAGGTAGCGCTCGTTGAACTCGTGCACGGGAGGCAGGATCGGCACCTGGTCGGCGACCTCGAGGTCGAACCCCCCATAGATGAAGGCGTCGGTCTTCTTGGGGTTGTTGGTCAGCAGCCGCACCCGCCGCAGCCCCAGATCCTTGAGCAGCTGAATGCCGACGCCGTAGTCGCGGGAATCGGCCTTGTAGCCGAGGGCGAGGTTGGCCTCGACCGTGTCGAGCCCCTGATCCTGGAGCTGATAGGCCCGGATCTTCTCCACGAGCCCGATGCCGCGGCCCTCCTGCGGGAGGTAGACGAGCACTCCCACCCCCTCGCGGCCGATCATCTCGAGGGCCATGTGGAGCTGGTCGCCGCAGTCGCAGCGGAGGCTGTCGAGCAGGTCGCCGGTGAAGCAGGAGGAATGGAGCCGCACGAGCGGCGCCTCGGCGGCCGCGACGTCGCCCATCACGAGCACGAGCGGCTGCTGGGTCTCGAATTTCACGCCGTAGGCGATGATCCGGAAGCGGCCCCAGCTGGTCGGCAGGTCGGCCTCGGCGATCCGGTGCACCAGCTTCTCGCGGGTGCGGCGGTGGCGGATCAGCTCCTCGATCGTGATGATCTCGAGCCGGTGGTCCCTGGCGAGGGCGAACAGCGCCTCGCGGTCGGCCCGGTTGCCGGTCTCGTCGAGGATCTCGCAGAGCACGCCGGCCGGCTGCAGGTCGGCCAGACGGGCCAGATCGACGGCCGCCTCGGTGTGGCCTGCCCGCCGCAGCACGCCTCCCTCCTTCGCCACCAGCGGGAAGAGGTGGCCCGGCCTGACGAAATCGGCCGGCCGGCTCGTCGGATCGAGGATCGCGGCGATCGTCGTCGAGCGTTCCGCGGCGGTGATGCCGGTGCGGCTGCTGACATGATCGACGGGAACCGTGAAGGCGGTCCCCAGCGGGGTCGAGTTGGTCTCGACCATCATCGGCAGCTCGAGCCGGCTGGCCAGATCGGGCAGGATCGGCATGCAGACCTGACCGCGGCCGTGCCGGATCATGAAGTTGACGATCTCGGGCGAGACCTTGTCGGCGGCGCAGACGAAGTCGCCTTCGTTCTCGCGGTCCTCGTCGTCGACGACGATCACCATCTCGCCCCGGCGGATCGCCTCGACGGCTGCCTCGATCGTGGAAAAGCGGTCTGGCATCGGTGACTTTCGGCGGCCCGGCGGCAGGAGAGGTGATTCGACCTGCTCCGATTATAGGATGAAGACGTCCATCGCCGACCTCCCGCCCTTTGAGATCTCGATGCTCGACCGCGAGGAATACATCGAACAGGCCTATCTGTTTCGCAACTTTGCGGAGCGGATCGGCGGCGGCGTCGCCGCCCAGGAGGCCCTGCTCTCGATCGGGCAGGAGGTGCTCGCGACCTCGAAACTGCCGATGGCGATCGACTATCTGGTCGGCGAACTCAAGCTCTTCGGCACGCTCTCGACGGCGATGGCCCGGCTGCCGCACTACTTCAGCGGCTTCCAGACCTTCATCATGGCTCAGGCCGAACGCGAGGGGGGGCGGTTCGACATCGCCACGGCCCTGGCGGTGCTGGAGCGGGAGGCGGCCTACCGCGGCGAGCAGGCCACGCCCCAGGGACTGTTTTTCTATCGCTTCGAGTGCCTCTCGCGGAACCGGCTCGATTACTCCCACGGGCTGGCCGCCGTGGCCGACGATCCGATCTTCGACGCCGACTGGAAGGCCTGGATCGAGATCGTCGGCCGGCAGGTCGGCCTGATCGACCTCGCCGATCTGGTCTATGTTCGCAGTCCGGAGTATTGGCGGATCGAGAAGCGGGAATCGTTGCTGGCCGGACGGGCCGATCTGGGGCCCGACCGGGTCATCCTGTTTGGCGAAAAGGAGGGACGGATCGCCCGGGCCAACCGCGGCAAGGATCCGCTCTTCTTCTTCGCGGCCCTGCAGCGGCAGCTCGGCTACCCGGCGATCCCCCGGGTGCTGCCCGCCGCGCCGTCGGCAGAATCCCCCGCCCTCCTCGCCCGTCGGCTCGAGCGGCTGGAGATGCGGGTGAAATTGCTCGAGGAGGAGGCCCGCGGCGGCATCGACCTGACGCGGTTCGACCCCAAAAACTTTCCCGGTCAGGCAGAGCCGTGAGCGGCCCGCTGCGGGAGGATGCAGCCCGGATCTGGTCGGCCGGGCTGGCTGCGGTCGCTCCGGAGCGGCTCGTCGCCGATCAGGCCAGGATCATCGATGCTGCTCTCACGCCTGACGCCGCGTCACGGATCCTGATCGTCGGTGGCGGCAAGGCGGCCGCGGGCATCGCCGCCGGAATCGAAACGCTGCTCGGGCCCGACGCCCTTGCCCGGCACCGGGTTTCGGGGCTCGTGAGCGTGCCCGAAGGCTGCGGCCGAAGGCTCTCCCGGATCGAGATTCGCGAGACCCGGCCCGCGGGGCTGAATCTACCGACGCCCGAGGTGGTGAAGGCCACGGCAGAGATGCTCACCGCCGTGGGCGGCCTCGGCCCGGACGACCTCGTGATCGTGCCGCTCACGGGCGGTGGCTCGGCATTGCTCGCAGCGCCCAAGGAAGGCATCACGCTCGATGAAAAGATCGCGGTCACGCGATCGCTCTCCGAATCGGGCGCCGACATCGTCAGGCTCAATGCCGCCAGGCAGGCGCTGAGCCGGGTCAAGGGAGGCGGCCTGGCCCGGGCCTGCACGGCCGGGCGGATGCTCGTGCTCGTGCTCTCGGACGTCATCGGTGACGATCTCCAGGTGATCGCCTCCGGGCCCTGCATGCCCGGGCTCGATCCTGGCTCGGGTACGAGGAGTCGAGGATCAGGGGCCTGGACGACGCCCCGCGGATGCACTGTCGAGCACATCCTGCTCGGCGGCAACGGAACTGCGGTCGAAGCCGCCGCGGATGCCGCCAGAAGGGCCGGCTACGACCTCGTCTCGGCGGCGACGCGGGTCGGTTTTGAGACTGCGGAAGAGGTCGGCAGGCGGCTGGCAGCAGAGGCGGCCAGGGCTCTGGCGGCGACCGCCGTCGACGGCAGACCCCGGGCGATCATCGAGGGGGGCGAGGCCGTGGTGCGCGTGCCGGCCGACCATGGCCGCGGCGGCCGCAATCAGCAGACAGTTGTGGCCGCGGTCGAGGCCGTCTGTCGCGGCGGCAACGCCTGGCCGGAAGGACTTCTGATCGCCAGCATCGGCAGCGACGGCGAGGATGGCCCGACCGACGCCGCCGGTGGCATCGCCGACGCGACTGTCGCGGCTGAGATCGACCGTGCTTCGCTCGACCTGCCCCGTGCCCTGGCCCGCTGCGACGCCTATCCGCTCCTCGACTCAGCCGGCGGCCTCGTCCGCACCGGCCCCACCGGCACGAACGTGGCCGACCTCCGCATCCTGCTCACGCAACCCGCCAGGGCAGCAACGGCTCGTTGAAGGTGACAGGCTGAAGCCTGTCCCACATCGGCCAGGGCAGCCTCAACAACAAACTCTCTATCAGACGCCAGGCCCGGGTAAACCCCAGCGACCGGAGGTCGCCAAGGAAAATTCGGCAGGATGCCGAGATTTTCCGTGAACTCAGACGTCGCAGCGTTCAACGGCCTGCTTGAGGCCGGCGAACGGGTCGCGGGTCGGGATGAACTCGTGGCCGATGTAGCCCTTGTAGCCCATTGCCACGATCTTCTTCATCGCCGCCGGGAAGTTGATTTCCTGGTCGTCGTCGAGCTCGCCGCGGCCGGGGTTGCCGGCGGTGTGGATGTGGCCGATCAGGTCCTTGTATTGATCGAGTCGGCGGATCAGATCGCCGTTCATGATCTGGACGTGATAGAGGTCGAAGAGCAACTTGACCCGGTCGCTGCCGACGCGGCGGATGATGCCGGCGCAGTAGTCGACGTCGTCGCCCTGATAGCCCGGATGCCCCTTCATGGGGTGAGTGTCGTCGCGGGTGTTGAGGTGCTCGAGGCAGATCGTGACCTTCTTCTTCTCGGCATGGCCGGCGATCTGTTTGAGCCCCTTGACGCAGTTGTCGGCGCCATCCCCGAGGGAGATCTCGCCGCTCTTCGGATCCTCGGCGTCGTGCCACTTGTAGCCCGTGAAGGCGATCACCGAGGGCACGCCCGCCTCGGCACAGGCGTCGATCGTCTCGGTCGTGCGGGCGATCACCTCGTCCTGGTAGCGGGGATTGTTGAAGCCTTTCATGAAGGGGGCGCCCGGCATGCCGTTCATGGCGATCGCGCAACTGAGGCCGTGCTTCTTGATCGTCGGCCAGGTCTCGGGGCCCGAGAGCTCGATCGACTTCACGCCCAGCTGCTTGGCGACCTCGCAGGTCTTGTCCATGTCCCAGTTGTCGCCGGCGGCGTTGAAGCACCAGAAGACGATCGAATGGTTGATGTTGCCCTTGAGCGGCATTGGGGTGGCTCCTGCGGAAGGTCGGATGGCGCCGGCGGCGACCGCGGCGAATGCAGTCGTCTGGATCGCCCGTCGGCGGCTGATTTTGTTCCTCATCAGGGTAGACTACCATGCCCGCGATATCGGGGATAGTTGCCCCGGGCGATGCATAGAGCCATCTGGAACGACCATGTCCTCGATCAAGCGCATCCTCGTCACCGGCGGCGCCGGCTTCCTCGGCAGCCACCTCTGCGAGCGGCTCGTCGCCGACGGCCACGACGTGATCTGCGTCGACAACTTTTTCACCAGCCAGAAGACGAACGTCGCCCACCTGCTCGGCTGCGGCAACTTCGAACTCCTGCGGCACGATGTCATCCATCCGCTCTGGCTCGAGGTCGACGAGATCTACAACTTCGCCTGCCCGGCGGCACCTGGCCACTATCAATACAACCCCATCAAGACGATGAAGACCAGCGTCATGGGGTCGATCAACGTGCTCGGCATGGCGAAACGCTGCCGGGCCAAGGTGCTGCAGGCCTCGACGAGTGAGGTCTACGGCGACCCGGAGGTGCATCCGCAGCCGGAGAGCTACCGCGGGGCGGTCAATCCGATCGGCCCGCGGGCCTGCTACGACGAGGGGAAGCGGGCGGCCGAGACCCTCTTCATGGACTACCACCGGGCCAACGGCGTCAATGTTCGCATCGTGCGGATCTTCAACACCTACGGTCCGCGGATGCATCCCTACGACGGCCGGGTAGTGTCGAACTTCATCCGCCAGGCCCTCGCCGGCGAGCCGATCACGATCTTCGGCTCAGGGTCGCAGACCCGCAGCTTCTGCTACCGCGACGACCTCGTCGAGGGGATCATCCGGATGATGAACGGCCCCGACGACTTCGTGGGCCCGGTGAACATCGGCAACCCGGGCGAATTTACGATCCGCCAGCTCGCCGAAATGACGCTCGAATTGACCGGCTCGTCGTCGAAGCTGGTGGAGAGGCCGCTGCCCGTCGACGATCCAGAGCGACGGCGGCCCGACATCACCCTGGCGAAGGAGCGGCTCGGCTGGGAGCCGAAGGTTCCGCTGCGGCAGGGACTCGCGAGCACGATCGACTGGTTCCGCTCGGTGAAGATCAGCGACTACCGGGCACCGACGCCGAATTACTGAGATCACGGAAAATCTCGGCATCCTGCCGAATTTTCCTTGGCCGGCTCTGCCGGCTGGTGATTACCCTGCCCTCCGGGCCTGGCGCCAGAGAGAGTTCTTTGAAAAAAAGAGTTTGTCGTTGAGTCTGCCCTGCCCGATGTGGGACAGGCTTCAGCCTGTCATGGGTTCCGACAGGTCAGAAGCGGGACTGCGGCGATCCCGAGCGCGATGCCGATGCAGTCGCAGACCCAGTCGAGCGGTTCGGCGGCCCGGGAGCAGAGCGGCTGGGTGGCCTCGTCGATGACCGCGGCCAGGGCCAGGGCCAATCCAAGTCGCAACGCCGAGCGGGTGCTCCAGCGACCGAATGCCCGAAGCGTGGCGGCCGCCAACAGGCCGAGCAGCCCGTAGGCGAGGAAGTGGAGCAGCTTGTCCGGAGGCGGGTTTCTGCCGAGCAGCTCCTCCGGCCGCGGGTAGTGGGTCGCGACCACGAGCACGACCGCATACAGGCCCGTCGCGATCGCCAGGCCGCGGGCGGCCCAGGATGCGGTCTGCCAGGTTGCGGGCTGCGCCCCCGAAATCGACCGATCGACGGCCTGTTTTAGAGCCTGTTTTGGGCTTCGCCCTGAGGATCCCATTCGCTACCTTCCCGCCCCCGCAAGAGGCGTCAGGCCGGCGCGGGCCGGCATCCATCAACCTTCGGAGTCTTCAGCCGCCATGGATCGCAAGGAATTGTCTGCCGTCGTGCTCGAACTGCTCGAAAAGGAGACCGGGGAGACCTATCCCGCGCTCGATGAATCGACGACCCTCCGCGAGGGCCTGAACCTCGACTCGCTCGACATGGCCGGTCTCGTCCTGCACATCGAGAGCCGCTTCGGCATCCAGATTGAAACCGAGCTGCTCGAAGGGATCAACTCCGTGGGCGACATGCTCACGATGCTCCAGACAAAGCTCGCGGCCAGGTCGTCGAAGCATGCGGCCTGAGCGGGGCCCCGCCTCGTCATGAACACCCCCGAATCCACAGCCGCATCCCTCGCGGTGGCGAGCCATGCCACGGTCGAGGCGTCGCTCTCGCGGCTGGCCGCGCTTCGCGACCAGCCGGTGCCGGAGTCTGCACCGGCCCTGCCCGGTCGCTTTCTGCGGCACTGCGACGAGCAGACGGTGGTCGGCGTCCGGGCGGTGCTCGAGGCGATCGGCCGCTACCCCGGTCCGCGGCCATCCTTCGAGCGGTTCGGCGTGGTCGGATCGACCTGCGGCGCCGGTCGGATCAGCGCGGCCCAGACACTGGCAAAGCTGCCCACGGGCGGTGGGGTCGTCGTCTCGCCCCATGTGGTGCCCCAGTGCTCGCTCCACGCGCTGGCCAGCGCCGTGAGCGTGGGCCTCGGGATGAAGGGACCAAACATCGGCACGAGCGGCGGCCCGCATGCCGTCTCCGAGGGACTGATCGCGGCGATCAGCCTGATGGGCCGGCAGGACTGCGAGGGCGTCTGGCTGGTCGCGACCGAATGGGCCGGCGAGTTGCTGCTCGACGCAACCGGTCTACCGACCAACGACCCCAGCTGCCGCGGACTGGCGATCGCGATCACCCGCGAGGCCGACGCCGGCCTCGGGCTGACGCTCCATTGTGGGAGCCACGAGTCTGGGTGCCACGAGACGGCGGGCGATTCGAGCGGCGATCCGGTCGGATCGCTCGCGGCCTTTGCCGCCGCGCTCGAGATGTGCCGGTCTGGCGAGGTGCTCGAATCATGGTCGCACCGCTGCCCGTGGGGCATGGAGGTGCGGATCGCCTCGCGGCGTCGCGGCGTGGTTCTCGATCGAGATCGCTCTTCGCCTCTGCGGGAGGCCGCATGAGTGTCGCCATTCACATGCCGGCTGTCCGTTCGCCAGCCGACGCGGTGCTGATCACCGGCGTCGGCGTCGTTTCGCCGCTCGGCAACTCGTTCAACGATGTCGCCGACGCCCTGCTCGCCGGACGCTCGGGCGTCTGCAGTGTGCCGGCGGCAGATTTCGCCCGCGAGCAGACCCAGTTTGCAGCCCCGGTCGATCTGATTCCGGAGCCGCCTGCGGGCATCTGCCCAGATGCCGCCGAGATCGCCAGGCTCGGCCGACTCGAACGACTCTGCCTGGCCCCGATCGCCGCAGCGCTCGCCGACGCCGGCCTTCGCCCGGGGCAGGGCGAGCGGCGGATCGGTCTGGTCCTCGGGCTCGGGGCCGAGCAGCTCAAGTCGTGGGAACTCGACTTCCTCGCCGGCGGCAGTGATGTCTTCGAGCCGCGGCGTGAGCCGACGATCGTCCACCGGCTGGCACGGCTCGTGGGGATCGGAGGTCCGGCCGTGACGGTAGCGGCGGCCTGCGCGTCGAGCGGCTATGCGATGGCGCTGGGACGAAACTGGATCGATGCCGGCTGGGTCGATGCCTGCGTCGTCGGAGGCTGCGACATCCTCAGTCCGACGGCGATCGCCGCCTTCTACAACCTCCGGGCCCTCTCCCGCCGCAGCGATGATCCGACCAGGGCCTCGCGGCCATTCGACCGCGATCGAGACGGCTTCGTGATGGGCGAGGGAGGCGGCTTCTTCGTGCTCGAACGTCGCCAGCCTGCGGCAGATCGCGGGGCGAGGATCTACGGCGAACTTGCCGGCGTGGGGATGTCGAGCGATGCCTTCCACATGGTGAGCCCCTGCTCCGATCCGACCCAGGCGGCCCGGGCGATCTCTGAAGCCCTGGCCGACGCCGGGATCGCCGCCGACGAGGTCGATTACGTCAACGCCCACGCGGCCGGCACGCCGGTTGGCGACGCTGCCGAGGCCGGCGCCATCCGCCTCGCCCTCGGGGCCGCGGCCGATCGGGTTCCGGTGAGTTCCACCAAGAGCATGACCGGCCACCTGATCAGCGGTGCCGCCGCCTTCGAGGCGGTCGCCTGCCTGGCGGCGATCCACCGCAACGCCGTACCCCCCACGCTGAACCTCGACTCGGTCGACGATGCCTGCCGGCTCGACCACGTGCCCCACATGGCCCGCGACCACCGGGTCGATGTCGCCGCCAGCAACTCCTTCGGCTTCGGCGGAGCAAACCTCTGCCTCGTGCTCCGCAGGGCCGCCTGAAAATCTGATTCCCTCAACCCCAACGCTTCCCACCGGAGAACCCGCGATGACCATGTCCGCCTCGCCGACCGTCACCCAGGCATCTGCCCTGCACACGCCGCCGATGACCGCCGCCTCGATCGACGGCCTGCTCGAACGGCTGGTCGTCCGTTGGCACGAGGTCGAGCCGGCCCACGCCGAGCGCGGGATGGCGGGCAAGGTCTGCGACCTGCACCGGTTCAACTTCCTCCTCTGGCATGAAGAAGACATCGCCCGTTCGCCCGAGGTGACCGACGCCCGGATCGCCGAGGTGAAGCGGGCGATCGACCGTTACAACCAGGCACGCAACGACTCGATCGAGAAGCTCGACGACTGGCTGATCGAGGAACTCGCCCGTCGTGGCATCGCCGCCGCGGCCGACGCCCCCGCCGCGACCGAAACTCCCGGTGCCGCGATCGATCGGCTCTCGATTCTGGAGTTGCGCCGGTTTCACATGCGGGAGCAGATCGAGCGGGCCGATGCCACGCAGGAGCATCGCGAGAAGGCCGCCTCCCGGATGGTGGTGCTCGACATGCAGCGGACGCACCTCATCGAGGCGATCGACCGGTTGCTCGTGGAGATCTTCGCCGGCCAGCGGCCGCTGCGGGTGTTTCGGCAGATGAAGATGTACAACGACCCGACGATGAATCCGTATCTCTACAAGGCAGACATGGCGGGAACGAAGTCGGCGGCCTGAGGGAGGAAAACCCCTTCGCGGGATCGGTCGCGGCGCAGATCTGGCACCACAAGCCGCCAGAGATTGCGCACGAAAATCCGTGAATTCAGGACGGCATTCCCGCTGACTGCCCAGCGGGGGTTTTCTAGAGCAGCCCGTCGCCGCGGAGTTTGGCCTCGACGACGTCCGCCATGTCGCGGGCCTGTTCCTCGAGTTCCTCGACGAGTTCCTCGTCGTCAACGTCGACGGCGCGGCGGGCGAGATAGAGCAGATATTGGGCTTCGTTGCGCCAGGCCTTGAGCCAATCGGGCCGCGTGGAAACCGGGCGGTAGATCAGCCGCTCGAGCCTGTCGAATTCGTCGCCTACGAGACTCATGA
>Ga0209598_10000638_pt1 | contig 28509 bp, 59 predicted proteins | sample M_140807_EF_Meta_FD_187317 | JGI IMG/M metagenome (GOLD analysis project Ga0209598, IMG submission 187317) | Freshwater microbial communities from Lake Montjoie, Canada to study carbon cycling - M_140807_EF_MetaG (SPAdes) (version 2) | ecosystem: Environmental > Aquatic > Freshwater > Lake...
TCCTGCTAAACCAGTAGAACCCACTAAACCTACTCCTGCTCCTGCTAAACCAGTAGAACCCACTAAACCTACTCCTGCTCCTGCTAAACCAGTAGAACCAGTTAAAGCGCCAGAACCAGTTAAACTTACTCCTGCTCCTGCTAAACCAGTAGAACCAGTTAAAGCGCCAGAAGTGGTTAAACCTCCACCGGAAGTTGTCAAACCGCCCGTTAAACCAGTAGAGACTGCTAAACGAGTTTCTAAACCTGAACCTGCGCCTCCTTCGGCTGCACCCGCACCACCACCTGTTACTAAGCCACCAACTGCACAACCATCAGCTACAAAAATAATTACTGGTGCCGCCACTGCAACAGCCGTTCTTACTGGAAGAGAAGCCTTAGCAACCAATATTTCAAAATATGAAAGTGGAGGAAAAGGATATAATGCATATAATAGAGGAGATTTTTGGCTTGCTAAAAAAGATGAAGGTAAGTACCTTCAAAAAAATGATATAGATTTCAGTAAAATGACAATTACTGATTATTTGAAAAGAACGAATAAAAAATTAAAGGCTGGAGGCTTGTTGGATGCATCCGATCCAAATGTATTATTTGCTGTTGGTAAATATCAACTTATTCCCGGCACAATGAAAGTTATGGCTGAAAAACTGGGCCTTGATCCAGATAAAACATATTTAAATAAAGACACGCAAGACATGTTGTTTGCTAAAGGTTTAACCACCAAAGGTAGTGGAGGTCGAGGTGCGGTTGATGATTATATTGGCGGAAAACAAGGAGCAACAAGAGATGCCGCTATACTAGCACTTGCAATGGAATTTGCATCTGTTGGTGTTCCTTATGACATAAAAGCAAAAAGTTTATTTAAAAATACATTACCTAATGTTGATTTAAAAAAAGGAGAAACTTTTTATAAAGCGCCAGGTGGATTTAACAAAGCACACAACTCTCCTGAAGAAGTTGGTGCGGCTCTAGACGCTGACCGAACATCAAAAACAAAATTACAAACAAATAATACTACTGTTGGATCTTCATTAAATGATTCTTCTATGAACAATGCCGACATGAAAAAATCATTAGGTCAAGGATCTGGCGCACAACCAGTTGTCGTGAATAATACAACAAATGTTTTAAACAAAGAAACAACAGTTGCGTCAAGTTCAGACAGAGGTTCAGATAATCCACAATACAAGAGACAATAATGGACTATTCAACAGCAAGTTCAATTAGAGGACAAAAACTATCATCATTGATCACTGGACGAATTATGTCCGGGCAAGGTGTTGGATCATCTATTAAAGGTGCAATATCAGATAGAATGAAAGCGAAAGCGATGGGTGCCAAAGAAAGATATGATCCATTGAACATTGCAAAGAAACTAACTGGTGGTAGTTCATTGGCGCCTGCATTGCTTGGTAGAATGATGGGTCGCAGTAAAGAAGATATTAGTTACTTTTCAGGTAAAGGTACTGCTACCGCATTAGGTAAAGAGACAGGCAACATTGGTGGTGGTTCTGTTGATGTTCTGAATAAAATTCTAGCATTTCTACAAAAGAGCCATGAAATTGATGTTAGAACTATGGAAGTTAAAAAGAACTTCCAAGAAGAGGCAATGAATGAGGATGAAAGAAGACATCAACAATTTCTAAAAGCATTAAAATCATTTACTTCTTCCACTGGTACTGCAACTTTAGTTGGAGGTAAGACTGGTGGATCTAGTTTTCTTGATATGTTGATGAGTATGTTAGATGGTATTCCTTGGTTATCAACTATAAAGAAAATGATACCATTCTTTGGTCGATTAGTGACATTCTTTACTGGACCAGTAGGTATGGCAATTCTGGGAATAACTTCAGTATTAGCTTTCGCAAGCTGGTTATCGGATCAGATAAAATTAGTACCTGATATGAGTAAACTAACACCTAAAGATGCCGCTGCCGTGATTGCAAGTGGTGACGAGCGAATGATTATGAAATATGGTGGTATAGAATCATTAAAAAAATTAGCAGAAAGTGATGGTAGTGTTGCACCTGAACAAGGTGCATCTTCACTCGTAGGTGGTAATAATAATGCTAGACCAGGACATCCAAATCGTCCAGTGACTACGACTGGAAATAAATTAAAATTAGAACAAGAAAAATGGGATAAAGAGAAGAGTCCTTTTTATAATGAAGATGGAACTTTAAAATCTTCATCTCCAACTGCACAAGTAATACCCAATAAATCATCATCACCTGGTGGTTCTGGATCTAGTATGTCACCTTCGGGATCATCATCTGGTGGTTCATCTGGTGCACCACCAATGACTCCTATGCCAACATCATCTGGTGTATCTGAAACAACTAATCAAAATATTGATTTAAATATGGAACAATCATCAACATCAGGTGGTGGTTCATCTGGTCCTATTGTTACCAATACAACCAACAATATGGGTAATGAAAAGAGTGCTGCATCAACGACTGCATCACAAAGAGATAATACACCAGTATTGGTGCATATCTATGATTCATTGAATCGCGCCGGATTTCTATAAAAAAGGGAGCCGAAGCTCCCTTTCAATTCAGTCAATAATTAAATCATGCTTCTTCAGCGAGTTTGCTGAAGTAGTCCATGTCATCATCCTCATCAACAGTAGATGATTCAACACGTTTAGGTGCTGCCTTTGCCTGTTCAACCGTAGTCCGTGCAACAGGTGCACCACCATCCAAACCTAATACTTTATTAAGTTTAGTTTTCAATTCATCATATGATTTAAAGTTAGATGGATCGAGATGCTCTTTCAAAGAGTGTTCCGATTTCCAAATCTGTTCAAGTTTGCCATCATCAGAAAGCAAAGGACCAGGTGCAGCAAACTCAGACTTATCATAATTCTGATAACCTTCGACTTTGCGAATCTTGAGTTTGAAATTGGCACCAGTCCAGAAGTCAAACGGATTCATTGCCTTCTCATCCTCAAATGCAGGATTCATTGCTTCATTGATCTTATCAAAGATCTTTGCACCAAACTTAAAGAGAAAGACTTTACCTTCATTATCTGGATTCTTAGAATCTTCAACAATGTAGACGTTAGAGATATACGAAAGGCGACGTTTTTGTTTACGAGCAATCTCTTTATTTGCTTCTACGCCAGAATTCCAAAGTTGAGTATTGTACTCAGAGACTGGATCTTTCTGATTAAGAGTAGTAAGAGAGTTCTCAATATACCAACCACCAGGACCTTGAAAGCCGTGATTGAATACTTTAACCCATGGAAGACCTTCTTCTCCATCTACTTCAGGTGCGGGAAGAAACCGGATAACTGCGTATCCGTTACCTGCTTTGTCAACTTCTGGTTTCCAGAACTTGTCATCTTTAGATGCAGGTGTTGCATTGAGTTGTTCAATGGCTTTGGTAAGTTTGTCAAAGTTACCAGATGATTTTTTAAGATTTGCGAAGTTCATATTAAATTCCTTATTAACGATATATTGCGATGTATTAAACTACTGCACACATTTGTGACTTGAGTGCGTGTTTGTATTTAGTCACATCATAGTTCAAAAACGGTGCATATTTTGTGCATTTTTGAATAAAATCTGGAAAGATCAAATCATCATCAACCCTTTTGGTCCACATAGGAAAGAAGTTTAGGAATTGATTCATGATCATCACCGTCTCAAGTTTGATTCTCGACTGCACATAGTTATTATACAACAAAGGATACTCTCCGTCAACCACTTTCAGCAACTGTTGTGGAGAGTCTACACTTTCCATGAGAGTGGATAGATCTTGTTGGAAGATGTAGAAGAGAGACTGTTGTGTTTTTTGCCATACCTTAAAGGTAGACTCAGCGTCCTCAGAGAGGAGATCACCAGACCATAGTTTTGGTTTCTCTAAAAGATTAGAAACAAAGAAACCAAACATATCATCTTTATTGTATTTACGAGATAACTTATAGAAAGTAAACTTGTCCTTTCTAATCATAAAAGAGTCTTGTGTTACATTTGTTTTACCAGAGTATTTTACAAAATCATACTTCGAAGTAAAATGTAACTTCAATGCATGGAATAGTGCATAACATTCAAATCCACTGGATTCAACATTCATATAGGTAGTCGATTAGTCTTTTTGATTAGATTAAGTGATTCCGCTTCTTCGGTAATCTTTGCTTTGAGTGATGCAGTCAGTAGAGTTGCAGCCATTTCGACTTCAAATCCAGTATTCTTGCAATGTTCTACGATTGCATCAATGTAAGTAATATCTCTATTGTTCTGAACTAATTCTTCAATGATTGCAGAGAACACTCTACATTCTTCTTTAGTAGGCATTATGATTTCCTTAGTGAGAGTGCTTTACGACCATCATACCGATGTGTCTTGCCATATTTGCCTTTTGCATCAACATAGTGTGTGAAGATTTGGCGATGTTTTTGACCCTCGTATGCATTACGCCAATGAGGCAGAATAATACCAGAGTAAACAATCATATCACCATGATTCAATTCGACTTCAATTGTTTCACCATCGAGATTCTCAAAGTAAATTGGCCATGGTGTTTCATCTTTTTGCAAACAGATTGTTGCAGAGATTTCACAACTTGGTCGATCTGTGTGTCTTGCCAATACTGCACCATTATAATAAGTACGAACATAAGTGTATGACTCATTCAGTTCTTTACCTGTGATCTCTTCCATTAATGGCTTCAAATACACCATCAAAGACTCAGAGTAATTAGGTGAATAGTTGGCAAAACTATTCTTCACTTGTTCATCACCAAAAGGAAAGAAGTTCTTTAGTCCTTTCTTATACTCTGCCATATATGCAGACTCAAGAATCTCTGCCGAGATCTGAATAAAACTAATCAAATCTTCGCTAATTGCATTCCGTACAACTTCATATTTGTCTTTCTGAAAAGACATGATTCACCTCCATTATGCATAAAATATGTGTTTACCTATTTTGGTAATCTTCCGTTTCTTCCAGTGCGGATCAACGTATGTAGCATGATAATACAACGCATCGTTGAGTTTTGTCAAGCGGTATCCGTCGAACAGAACCTTTTCTGCTGCCGCTTTAGAATCAAGATATTCTTTTGAGTTTGTTGGTATTTGACGTTTATACTTAATACACACCCATGAGAATTGGCAAGTTTTGTTTGTCTTTTGATATACAGTTCTACAGATATTATTTTTGAATAGACCAGAATTAACTCTATTCAACGTGACCTGTGCAACTGCTAATTTACCTTTAAAAGGTTCAGACTCTGCCTCATAAAAAATATTGTTTGTTAGACAATTTAACTCTTTCTGTATGTTAGGAACTAAAGAGTATGTTTCTCGCACATTTGCTATTGTTGTAGCGTTCATTAAACCAAAAATGAGAAATGTTCCTAACAAGACTTTGATAGTCTTGTGTAACATTCGTTTCCTTATCGAGTTTTGAAAGTGGTAGGTTATTCTGTTACGAGGAAACCTACCGAAACCCTAAGCAGTGTTTAGGCTGCTAATGCGTATTCGCTATCATTTGCGTTTACTTGATTTATTTTTAACGACTGATATGTCGAGTAGCCAATAATTGTACTTATTACTCCGTCGAATCTAGTCAGGCCCATCAGAAGCATACTGTTTGGAACTTTTATTATGAGCATTGTTATCTCATTCACCAGTAGACAATACACTTCTGGTGGACCTGGTGGGATTCGCACCCACGTCCGAAATACCTTTCTAAAAATCAGTTTACTACCATTGAGAAGTATTTAGTATATCAGGACTTGGCGAAGTTGTCAAGCACCAGTTACTATTCTCAAATTAAATTCTTTAGAAATTTCCGACAAAGTTGTCTTGTTTCTGATATAAATTGTACCGCTTGCATTTCTAGTAATATCATCTTGCGTTACCGTGAAAGTAATATATAGACCAATTCCTACAGTATAGTAGGCTGATTGTCCTGAACCTCCTTTATTAACGCCGTTAATATTGAAAGTCGTTTGACTACCTATAGCACCACCAGAAACAGAAACTTCATAATTCGTTCCTATTCCAGGCGTCAAAGTGTTAACATATTGAGTTGAACCAGATAACTTAACTGTACCAGCTGCTGATGGATCGCCACTAAAATCTCCTGATCCATCAATTGATCCATCGCCTCCTATGTACCATTTTATAGATGTTGGTGATATATTACCCTGATCATTCAAATAACTAAATGCCGCATCACTATCAAATCCTAATGCTGGGCCCGCCGACGTTGTAGTTATTGAAGAACTGGCAGAACTAGGTGAACTATCACCAACGGCATTTGTTGCTTTAACAGTAAATGTGTATGTTGTTCCCGCAGTTAATCCAGTTACATTAAATGTACCACCACTTGCTTGTGATAGTGTTGCAGTGATACTACCAGGACTGGAAAGTATCGTGTATGATGTAATAGGTGAGTTACCATTAGATGCTGGTGCAGAAAATGATACATCCGCAGTCGTTTGTCCTGTTGCTGTTGCACCTGTAATCGTTGGTGCACCAGGTACTGTAGGTATAGCATTCGTTGTCATTGAACCACTATCTGCACTATAAGAACCATTTCCAACAGAGTTAGTTGCTCTAACCTTAAAAGTATAAGATGTGGATGCCGTTAGTCCGGATACTGTAATTGGAGAACTAGATCCTGTACCAGTTATGTTGCCTGGTGTCGAGATTGCAGTATAACTAGTAATTGCAGCACCGCCATCGGAAGATGGTGCAGTAAATGATACTGATGCAGTTGTTGTTCCAGTAGGAATAGCAGCGCCAATAGTTGGTGCACCAGGTACAGTTGCAGCAGATGTTGTCGTTATTGAAGAACTATCTGCACTATATGAACTGTCACCAACAGAGTTAGTTGCTTTTACCTTAAATGTGTATGAAGTACCAGCAGTTAGACCGGTGATATTAATTGTACCTGATCCCGATTGACTAATTGTTCCTGTAATATTACCTGGTGTAGATATGGCAGTATATGATGTAATTGCAGCACCACCATTAGATGCGGGTGCACTAAATGCTACAGTTGCAGTTGTCTGTCCTGTTGCAATAACAGAACCAATCGTTGGTGCACCAGGTACTGTTGCTGCTGATCCAGTAGTTATAGAAGATGTTGAAGAACTATATGCGCTATCGCCAACTGAGTTAGTTGCTTTTACTTTAAACGTGTATGTTGTTGAAGGTGATAATCCTGTGACTGTAATTATACCATTTCCTGCCTGACTTAATGTTCCAGTTATATTTCCAGGTGTAGATATTGCAGTATATGATGTAATCCCAGCACCACCGTTATTTGCAGGTGCAGTATATGATACAGTCGCAGATGTTGAACCAGTTGATGTTGCAACACCAATAGTTGGTGCACCAGGTACTGTTGCAACAGCCGATGTTGTTATTTGATTACTTGACGCACTAGAAGAACTATTACCAACAGAGTTTGTTGCATATACTGTGAATGTATATGGCGTATTCGAAGTCAATCCATTAACAGTAATAGTACCAGATCCTGATTGACTTAGTGTACCTGTAATTCCTTCTGGCGAAGAAACTGCCGTATATGATGTAATCATTGCACCACCATTTGATGCAGGCGCCGTAAACGATACTGTTGCTGAAGTTGAACCAGTTGATGTTGCAACACCAATGGTTGGTGCACCAGGTACCGTTGCTGCCACTGATTGTGATGTATCTTCAATGGTGACTGTAACACTAGTGGCAACTATAGATCCAGATGTAGATCCAGTTCTAATATTAATAGTAAATGTTTGTGAACCTTCAGTTGAACTGTCCGCGACTGGTAATACTAAAAAAGAACCTATATTATTGTTAATCGTAAACGATCCACTAACAGAAGAAAAGTCTGCATCAGAAGTGGTTATATGATTTATTGTCCAATATAGTGTAGTTCCAGTTCCGACAAGTGTGGTTGCAATATAATATGCTCCAGAACCACCTTCGTTTATTGTACTACTATACGTCTGGAAAGAATAAGTTGGAGTTGGAGCAGGCGCATTTGATTTACCATAGAAATCTGTGGGCATTATCTCAGTAGAACCTGGCGTTGTTTTACCAGATAGTGTACGGACAGCAGTATCATTCAGACTAATTGTTCCTGACTGAGTGAGTTCTGTTCTAATATCACTTAATGATATAGCACCAGACGATGGTAAAGCCATTATATATCCTTTAGAATTTTATTTTAATATTTATTTGATTTATAAAATTCAATGTGTTCATATAACGTATCAACATAGTCTTTTGTTTCTTTCACAAAGATAAGTGGTTGTTCATTCTCAACTGCCATCAAAACTACAATCTGGTCGATAGGTGCACCAACACGTTCTTCATACATCATTGCATATGCAACACATTGTGCAAAGTAATCTTGAATCTTATCTTCTGTCTTGATACGTTTAGAAGTTTTAAAGTCGATAACCGATAGTTTACCTTCCCACTCTGCAATCAAGTCAACACGACCTGCAAGACCAATCTTCTCAGACCATAGTGCCTGTTCCATGTAATGGATATTATTGATCTTATCGAAGTGTGGTACAATCGATTGAAACATCTCGATTGCATCAGGCATCTCTTTCTTCCACTCAATCGATTCATTCATCAAATGCTTTTCAGCAAGTGTATGTACTCGATTACCACGACCGGTTGCAAGTTTAGAAACTCGATTCGCTTCTGCTTCACCAACTCTACGGCGCCATGCCATGATTTCTTTCTTCTTCATGGCACCAAGAACAGTAGTAACAGATGGTAATCGTTGACCAGATGGTGTTACATAGTATCGTTTGTCATCAACAGTTTCGGTGTTTAGATTCTCAATCACCATCGGTGGGCAATGTGTAAACATTATATTCCTAAGTTTTGTTTTTCAGTTAAATATCTACGCACGAACCCCGATCTGACAATATCATCAATACCGAATTGAATGTGTGAAATATCCTCAATTTTATCTAAGATTCTGACTGCATCAATGAAGCCAGACTTCTCTTTTTTGTTGTTTAGATCATTCTGTGCAAAGTCACCACAAAGAATGAATCTACAGTTTTCTCCGATTCTTGTCAAGACAGAATCGATTTCATGAAATGTTGCAGATTGAAACTCATCAAAGATAATAATACAATCTCTAAATGTCAATCCGCGTAGAAATGATGTAGTTTGAAATTCTAGAATTTCTTTGTTGTATAGAAAGTGCCATGCATCGCCACGACCAACCAACTCGTTGACGATATTCATGTATGGTTCTTGATAGATCTTTGCTTTCTCTTCCAATGTACCAGGTACGAAACCTAAGTCTCTTGATGGTACTGCTGAACGAATGATAACAATTCGTTCGTAGTAAGAGCCTGTAGCAAGAACATCTTTAAGAGATAGGTACAACGCAAGAAATGATTTACCGGTACCAGCAGATCCTGCAAGAACTAGATGATTACCTTTATCATATTCTTCAAATGTTTTTGTTTGATTCTTTGTTAAAGGCTGAACTTGTTTCAGGGAAAAATGTTGCGATTGAGCCTGTGCGGCTGCTGTTTTTCTTCTAACTGTCTTAGCCATTTAGTTCCCTTAGTGATTGTTATGGGATTACCACTCCCTAGGCATCTTTGTTTTATGGGATAATCCAATGCTATTGCCAGGGACTGATTCTTTCATGCGCCCGATAACATATTTTTCGAATGTTGAATCGGGTTTTGCAACAGAATTTGACATACGCATTCCATCGCCAAATGGAACTGCTTCACCAATGTATGTTTCAAGGTGTGGATGTTCACGTTTGAATGCATCGAGTTCAGATATTCTCATAACTTTCTCGACAACATCACCTGTCTTTCTATTCAAAAACGCATAAGTTGGCATAGTTCTAATCCTCATTATTATTCAGCGGGCAAATAGATATCAAGTTTCTTTTTCTTAGCATCTAATGCATCTTCTAAATCTTCGTTGTCAATATTTATATCAGTCTCAGTTAGTAAAACTTCAATAACTGCAAGAACATCACCAAGTTCACGCACAAATGCTTGTTTATTAGTTACACCTTCCCATTCTGTATCGAGACCAAATCGGTAAATCTTAGAGATGGCCTGAATAACTTCTGCACATTCTTCCTGTAGAATGAACATTACTTTTTCACGATTACGCATATGATGCTCCATACCAAATTGGTTCTTCACGATGCTTCCATGCAGCAAGGTGTGTTTTATTCTTGTTGTAATAGTTGCGATATGATGCAATAGAGTCACCAGGAACTTTAACATCATCTGGCATTGCAGGTGTTGGTTCAGACCAACCTTCTGTGCCAATATTCTTGGGTACATTCTTATACAGAACATAACAGAGTCCGTCACGTTGTACTTTATGTGTTTTCTCATACCGATAGGTATATTCTTCACATAGTTCAATCAGAAGATTACATAACCAAATGTAATTCTCTTTTGATTTGCGACACCAAATGGCAGATGGATGATTCTTATGAGTTGCCTTATACATGATTGATTCATGTAACGGATCAGCAAGAACATTATCAACACCATCTAGTGTGCGATGTGCAGTAGATAGTAGTTGTGCATATTCAAGAATCATTTTAACGCAATGTTTATCATTGTGCATTTTAGCACATTCAATAACATCATTATCAAGATAAAAAATATTCACAGAATCATCCTAATGAGTCCAGTAAGGTCAATGGTGACCAACAAAATGTAGTTAGTGAGCATGCCAAATGAGCGCCTAGAATAAGCACACCAGGCATAGATAGAACAACCAGTAATCCAAGCGGGATAAAGAGCCATAAGTGGAGGGTCTGGTACTGTTCCAGCCATGACAATAGCACACCCAACAGAAATAGCCCAAGCAAATAACTCCATAACAAACCTAAAACGATTTGATTTGTAATCATTTTTGATCCATTGAAATGTTGAAAACAACAGGTCGTTTTTCATGACACATTACTCGTTGAATTCAACTCCAACTGATCCTGCACTTTGTGGTTTAATATTAACTGTTGATTTAGTTGCTTTGGGGAATTTCTTTGCAATGTCTTCGGCAGTAACAGTTTGCATAACGAATTGTTTGAATGCGGTATAGTCATCCGAAACAGTAATGGTGCGAGTGGTGCCTGCTTCTTGTGCATTAAAGAAGATGATACAACCACCAGCCATAAGTGGTGCAATCTCGATAATAGAATCAAGATTGATGATTAGTTTGCAGTTCTTGGGACGAACGGAGTTGACTTCGACGAAAAGTGACATAATTTACCTCATTAAAAGATAGGTTAATAATAGTATACCACAAAAAAACGCCGATGTCAAGAGGTAGAATTTCTTGACTCGGCGTCTTGCAATTTCTTCGTATATCTTTATTTGTTCAAAATATAATTCATCATTATTCATAAAACTTCCAAAGGAAAAGAGATGCGGTATCTCCTATTTATCAGTAATGTTTGTAGTATCCTCTGTCGAAGTTACGGATCAACGCTTCAACTTCTGCAGCGTTCGATGGTGATCTTGATGCAATATACGATTCAAGTAAGTCTGCATAAGATAGAGGACGGAAAAGATTTATTAATTTTTTAATCATGATTTTAACCAAGTTGTTGGTTTATAGAAAAAATTGTTTAAACTAGTCTGAATTTCTGTTAGTGATTTGACTAAAGATTTGCCAAATTGAGCTTCAGCGTCAACCAATTCCGTCAAGGATTTGTTGAGTTCCTTGTCTTTCACAAAAGAGTTAAGAAAAGTTGTTTTCACATGATGCACATTGTCAATAGTTTTTAAGTACATGGAATTCTCCTGTTAGTGTTTGTACCACTTATTTAGACAATTCCATGTTGCAATGCGTCATTTCTTAATAGACTGTAACAATTTCTTTGCTTGAGAAAATGGCACTTCACATAGTGCTTCTTGAATCATCAGATTGTATTCGATCAATAGTTCTACCGCATACTCTAAATCATCATCATCGGCCTGTGCTTGCCATTCTCTATATCCTTCAACAGAAACAGTCAATAGAAACTCTAGATTATGGAAATCATTGTCATCTAATGAATCCGACAATTCCCTGAGTTTCTTAGACTTCACGAGTCGTACTCGATTACATTGATAAATTTATCACGTTTGGATTGCAGAGTCCAATCTTTAAGATAATCATTGTCTTTATCAAAGAGTGGTTCAAACTCTTCATTTTTGATTTCACGAATAGAAGTGATACACTCATCAACATGATGTTGTGAAAACTCTTTGAAGTCGGAATCAGTCATATTGTATACAACTTCATCAGCAGCGTGTTCTTCTTTTTTCGCATCTACGACATACCGATGGCGAAAGATAGATACAGTTTCAACTAGATATAGTGGCATTATACACTCCCTTCTTTAACAAGTTTATTCAATCGATGGATATCCCAACCACCAATCCATGAATCAGGTACTTGTGCTTCTTCGCGCCATTTGAAATAATTCTCATATGTCATATAAAAACTCATCATAGTTACGATGGCACGTTTAAGTTCTTCTGCATCTTCTAGTTCATCACCGATTGTTTCATAGTCACTCTTAAGGCGAGCAAGAACAACACCATCGATCCATTCATCATTAATATCCAATTTCATTTCCATATTATACTCCAAAAATTATTTACTAAACTGATCTTTAATATACTGATCCACACGATTTGCATCTTCTGCAAACATTTCAAGTGGTGTTTTCATATCAAATGCTTTGTTCTTAGAAACCCACCACCGTTCGACCAACGATTCTTTGCCTAACAAAGGCATTAACAATCTGTTGTATTTCTCCTTCATTTCAGATTTCATCTGTTATACTCCAAAATAAACTTTGCTAAAGGAATATCTCTAATCTCTGCCGAATTAGCCCACCGATCAAAATCAGCAACTGGTTCTGATACATCAACAACCCAAAGACCACCTGGTCCATTATTGCGAAGGCGATAGTACCGACCATTTCTGATAAAACAACCAGAACCATACTTCAATACTGTACGCCAACTTTCCTTATACATCAATCTAAATCCGTTCATCTTGAACCAAGTTTTCATGTCACTTTTGGACATTTTACTTACTATCATTTGCTGAACCTCTAATTCGTTGTTCAGTATATATTCATTGTCAGATTTCATTCTTCAATTTCAAATCTATACTTGATCATTTCAATACACTTAGAAACAGTCCATGAAATATCACCATGATCATCATTCTCAAAATTTGAAATACCAACCATTGCAATTTGTGAGAGACAATCTTGTATAATCAACTCAGCGAATTCCCTATCCCTAATCTCTTGCAAAATTATTTGATCGGCTACATCCAGTGTGTCTGCATATGAAGTAGCATCATCAGCAAGTTTTTTAATTCGTTCATTCATTTAATTTGTTCCCATGTCAATCGAAATGCTTTATAACAGAGCCACCGTTGGAATCGATTAGGTGGATTCTCAAGATATACATTGTAATGAATATTGTTTTTGATGCTATCGCCGAAATAGAATTTCCAATTCGGTTCTGGTGGAAGTTCAAATCTATGAGATTTGATACCCATAGATTGTATTTTAGCCAAATCAACAACTACATCATTTTCTTTATCCATGATTCAATCCCACAATGCACCGTAGTATTTACCGAACAACCGCATACCGTTGTCAATTTTTCGTTGGTGTGCTTCCATACCTTCACGATCAATCTTAAATGTATCATTTGGTCCACGTTGCATTTCTTTGCAATCAGGATGATCTTTAGACTGTACCCAAATGAGGTCATGCACACCAGACTCGTATTGTTTTTCCCATTCATTATCTGGATGCAATTGTTGAAAAGACCAAATGATTTGATTTAGAACCCATTCCCACCGTGATTCTGCCATGGCGTCCATGTCATATTCATTCTCTTTCGGTGGTGCATTAGTAGACCGAATCGATTCAGGAACATCCTCATCATCAACGAGTGCATACCCATGCTTACATTCTTTTAACTTAATAAGCATAGGCAATGCAATCATTGCAAGCGTATCATTCATGTTCCATACATCAAAGTTATCGATATGAATCGAAACTTTACGCTTACGCTTTGAATGGATCCACTCACATAGATCATTCAATTTAGTATGAGAAAGATATTCACCGATTGATTCGCACCGTTTTTCAGATACGCCAACCTTTTGTAGAAGATCGGCAATCTGATACGGACCCCACCACTTAATGAATGGACCAATATAGACTTTCATTATATTCTCCTATTTAAGATGAAACCTTTAGTATAGGCTAGAAGTGCTTTCGCACACCTAACCATTTGTGTAAGATAATACTTACGATATGTTGTCATAATACTTACGATATGTTGTCATTAAAAGGGAATATCATTATCTTCAGTTTGAACCACTGAAGGTGTTGTATTTGCAGTCATTTCGACTTTAGCATCAACTTTGGAGTATAGATCAAGAAATGCATTCTTAGTTTCTTCATCAAATCGATTCACACACATTTTAATTGCTTTAGTACGATCACCAAAGATTGCATATGCATGAGCAATATGGACTAGACGGCGAGTCGAGATGATCTCATCAACACCACCCTCAGCAAATGTCTTGCGAATAACATCTGCCCACTTAATAAGATTCTCTGCAAACTCATCATCATTCATCAAAGGCTTTAGAATCTTAGTCTCAACGGATGCAGACGGATACTCTTGTTCTACTGTAATAGGAAAACGCTCAAGGAATGCATCATCAAGAATCTTTGCAAGAAAGCGACCCTCTTCAGATCCACGACCTTTAGTGTTTGCAGTTGCAACGATTTGAAAACCAGGTGCAGGTTTAATGTATTCACCAGATTTCTTGTTGAAATAAGACTTACCCTCTAGAATACCTTGCAGACACAATAGTTTCTCAGAACCACGATCCACTTCATCGATAAGTAATACAGCACCACGTTTCATTGCAGTAATGACTGGACCATCACGATACACCACATTACCATCAACAAGTGTATTAGAACCAATCAAATCTGATTCATCAGTTTCAATCGAGATATTGACACGGATACATTCACGTTGAAGTGCAGCACATACCTGTTCGACCATCATTGTTTTGCCATTACCAGAAAGACCAGTAATAAAAACAGGATAGAATTGTTTAGACTTAACGATTTGCATCAAGTCTTTATAGAAACCAAATGGAACATAGTTCTCATATTTCTCAGGAATTGCAGTATCAGCATCATCCTGTAGTTTCTTTTGTTTAAGAACCGTAACAGTAGCAACCATTTCAGGTGCCATTACGAAATTGCCTGGCACAGACACTACTTTAGGTGCATTGAATATGGGTTTGTCTTTATGCATAGCACCAAAAATAGTAGGGACACGGTATTGCCCACGACCGGCGCGATACTCTTGTCGTTGTACAATCCAGAAAGGATATGGAACATTCTTTTCATCAACAACACGTTGAATCTCATCCCGAGTGAGAATAGCATTCTCACCAAAGATTTCATTAGCAGCAATAATAAACGCTTTAGTATTCTGTTTCATATATAACCTATTTATTAAGTATTAAGCATTTCCAGTGAGAATCAAAACAATTACAGCAACCCAACCAATGATGATGGTTGCAAGCACATAACTATCTGGTAACCTACGCATACAATTTCCTTCTGTTTTCTCAGTCGATAGAACCATTATACACACGGTCTTGTCAAGTGTCAATCGTGTTGTTTTCACACAACAGTCGAAAAAAAAAGATAACCCTCTTTTATAAATAAAAGATAACCCATCATCCGAGGACGCATATGTTATCATTTAAGTCTTTTCTAACAGAAGGTCTACATGACCCAGCCAAGTTAAAAGCGATCTTCTTGGCAGGTGGTCCTGGATCGGGTAAGTCCCATGTCGTTAATAAAGTAAGAGGTGACTTAGGATTTAAGATGGTCAATTCAGATGACCTATTTGAAAAGGGTATTAAAAAACATGGGTTAGATCCTAAAATGCCTGAATCTGAAACTGAAAAACGAGATGTTGTTCGTAAAAGGGCAAAAGAGTTAACCGCTAAAAAATCTCACCTATATCAACATGGTCGATTAGGAATGGTTATTGACGGTACCGGTAAAGACTTTGAAGAAATACATAAAAAGTCTGAACATCTAAAAACATTGGGTTATGATACTCATATGTTATTCGTCAATACATCATTAGCCGTTGCACATAAACGCAATTTAAAACGTGATCGATCTGTACCTGCACACATTGTCGATAATGCATGGCATAAAGTGCAAGACAATATGGGTAAGTTTCAATCTCATTTTGGTCGCGACAATTTTACCGTTGTTGACAATTCTAATGACGGTGATGAATCTGGTGCATTAGATAACTTGCATAAACACATTCGCCGTATTGCAACAATGGATGTAAAGAATCCCGTAGGTAGGGATTGGATTCGCCGTAAAGAAAAGACCATTAAACGAGGCGAACACATACCAACCAATATGCCACAAAAACGCAAGGTTGTCTAGCCTGTTGTAACCATACAACGAGTGTTGTTTTTACACAACACGCTTGACTTTTCTTCGGACCAGAGTAGAATGGTACCTGTTGTGACGAAAACCGACAGGAAAATATGAATCTCACCGAAGCCAAAAGAATTCTGGATGTTGCTATTGTCAACCTCAATGTTGATCCTAATATCTCTATGTGGGATGCAATGGATAAATTGGTTGCTGTCGGTAAAAACAATTTGCGAGCGGATGTATATACCGCATATTGTATTGTAATGGATGAAATGTCATCCCAACGTGGTTTTAATGGTGGATATTGAAATGGGTTTCGAAAAAAACATATTGAATAAGATTGCACCAATCCTAGAATCTGGTGATCATGCCGACTTTTTTAATGGTACTCTTTTTGTATCATGTAATGATGTTAAGGCTAAATTGATTGCTCGCCAACTACAAGAGCAATGTTATGCTCGGATTGGTATTTCTAAAATAGAACCTGGCCAATACGCTTTTGATTTTCAAGCGTCAAATAAGAATGCCAAATTCAATTATGTATAAACTACCCATGGGTATATGCCCTGCTTGCAATGGCGATAAAACAGATTGCCACAATTGTGGTGGACAATATATGTACGGTACGCCAAAAGGCGAAGTACCATTGCGTCTCGATGGCACACCTTGTTTGCATGACTATGCTCATTCATTGTTGAATAGGCGCACCCTCCACAAATATACCTGTGAGTATTGTTTTGATTCTTTCACTATTGATTCGGGTGATTGACCGTTGCGTGAAAACAACACGCTTGACACCCGACGGAATCCGTGTAGAATGGATTACATGATGAAGACACACACCAAACCACTGATCGGCCACGTGCCGAGACCGCATTGTCGGACACCGATCAAACCTGGTGTGCGGCATTCTATTAAAACAAAATACAATCGTAAACCTAAACATAAGGAAGTTTATTGTGGGTAAAATGTCTGCATTGGCATTGGATATTGAAGAGTCACTATGTGCTGGTGATGATATTGGCGATATTGCAATTCGTTATGGCGTCACCGTTAATGATGTTCTTAATATTAAAGAGCATATGATGGATTCTATTGATGATTATAATGATTCAATGGATGGTGATTTTGATACTGCCATGGCCTCTGCTGGTTATGGTACCGATGAAGATTATGGTTGTTATGGCGATGATTATTAAATGAAGTATTGTTGGCCTAAGAAACTATATTATGTCCGATGCCGTTGGATTGATTATCCCAACGGTGGTGGTCGAAACTTTATTGCCACTCCGCACCTGGGTCGTGCTCGTTACTATGCCAAACGATTGCCTTTAAAAATACGGCAAATTGATGTCCGTATTCGTGGTAAAAAACCGTATGTACTAAAAAATAGTTGGTTATAAAATGAAAAAGTCTTTTATTAAATAAGAGAGTATAATATATGAAGATAGTTATTGTCGGCGGCGGTACCGCTGGTTGGATTGCAGCACTAATGATCAGTAAAAGGCATCCATATCACGAAGTTGCTGTAATAGAATCTAGTAAAATAGGCATTATCGGTGTGGGTGAAAGTACCACAGGCCGAATGACGGATATTCTAGTAAATTTTGTTCAAGATTTCGGTTGCAATCATGATGAATTTATTGTTGAAACCGGTTCAACATTGAAATATGGCATTCGCCATAAGGGCTGGACAAACAATATCAATCGATCATATTTTGGACCTATTGATGGATCTGATACGAGAAATTCTGTTCCTGACCCATTATTTTCATGGGGATTAAACAGATTAAACAACAATGATCTTAACACTATTTCCAAATGCGGTTATTGGGTAAACAACGGTCTTTCTAATTTTAACAAAAATTCAGGCAAATTTAATTCATACTGGCATGCTTTGCACGTTGATGCTTTCCTCGTGGGCAAATATCTCAAAAAGATTACCCTAAAAAGTAAAAGCGTTTCTCATATCGATGATGAGGTTGTCAATGTATCATTAAACAGTTCCAATGGTTGCATAAAATCAGTAACATTAAAAAGTGGTCAAGTAGTTGATGGTGATTTTTTTATAGATTGTTCAGGTTTTCATAAAGTTTTAATGAAACATTTATCCAATAATTGGATTAGTTATCAAAAAAACTTGCCGTTGAATACGGGTATGCCATTTCAAATAAAATATAAACGAAATGAAATGCCAGAACCATACACTACTGCGTGGGCTCAAAAGAATGGATGGATGTGGCAGACTCCTCTAATGGATCGAAAAGGATGTGGATATGTATTTTCTGATGCGTACACTACAGCTGATAAAGCACAGGAAGAAATAGAAACTATCTTAGGCCATAAGATCGATCCTATTAAAGTTATTAAATTTGATGCAGGACGGCAAGAGAGTGCTTGGATTAAAAATTGTCTAGTTATTGGATTAAGTAGTGCTCTACTAGAGCCACTAGAAGCCACTAGTATTCACTCCACTATTGTTCAATCGCAAAACTTTGTCTTTGAATATTTAAAGAGTAATATAGAAGATACAATGAATGAAGGGTCAAGACTTATTTACAATAAACGTACCGCAACATTGTATGATGATCTTAAAGATTTCTTAGTAATGCATTACATGGGAGGTAGACAAGATAGTGAATTTTGGCAAATGATTAACACTGGTATAACTAAAACTCCATACGTTGAAGAATTGTTGTTAATGTCAAAATCTAAAGTACCTAGTGTAAATGATTTTCCTAGTTATCCAGGAAGTGCAGGATGGCCATTGTATAGTTTTGTTATGGCAGGTTTAAATTTGATTAATCCTAAATGTGGTGAAAAAGACTTAGATATGGTATTACCTGGTAATCGAATAATGAGAGATTTAGCTCATAATCATTATTACGACTTACAAAGTCAATGGGCTAATGAAGGACGCCAGTCTATGACATATAATGAGTTTATCTCCTACTTTAGGAATTTGCGACACAAGAACGGATTCTCAGATTTCAAGTATTGAAATAGGTAATATTAAATGAAAAAAGCATTCATTAAACAAGTTCGTGATCTAGCGGATCAGAAGTTTAGCATTACAACGATTGCCAATAAACTTGGCAAACCTGTATTGGAAGTTTGTGAAGCAATTATGTTGCTCGACACGTTGCCTGCACCAAAGGTAAAACCACCGAAACCCGTAAAGGTTAAAGTCGTAAAACAAAAGTCTTATGTGCCAGTACCGCGCAAAGTTAAGAAAACAATTAGAGATGTTTTTACACCTAATATTTCTGAACAATCAAAGGCCACTCGGTTCATTGCAAAACCATACAATGAGAATTTTCTTAAATCTGTTACCTTTGCCTCAATCGAAGAGGCAGTTAAATATTTGAATGAATTCACCGAGACTAAAATGCCTGCAAAAGACTGGTCATTGGTCAATAAATTGTTTTTTGTAAAATCTAATGGTACCGTTGGTACGGTTGTATTATGACAATACCTGAAAGATGGATTATGGTTAAGATAACCATGGTTGAGGATGATGAAGTCTTATATAAGATCTTTGCATCTTGGAATGGTGGTTTCTTGGGTAGTAGTTCTTGGAGGATGAATTCAGGTGTAACCAAAGTTACTGAGGACGATAAGTTCTTTTATTTTGAGGGTCATTCCGGTTCACTTTATCAATGTGATAAACAATCATATGGATCCAATCCGTTTTGTCTTGATGTATTGAAAGATTACATTGATCGCAGTAAACACCTTGCAGATATGCAGATTCTTCCTGATAATACTAATTTTATGGAGATAAACTATGGTAGCATTTAAATTGCCAGACCAAGAATGGTTAGGATATGATCCAGAACGAGGTAATCTTCACGGTTATACTTTTGACCAGATGCATGAATTTGCAAAAGAAATAATCGAACAATGCATCCGAATATGTGAATCGGGTAATGGAACTCAAATGACAAGCAATGGCGTGGCCGATGCAATTCGACAAAGATTTAAATCTGTTGCGTAAAAACAACAAGTGTTGTTCGCCAGCAACACGCTTGACGGTCGGCAGGACCAGTGTAGAATAGTATCTGTGGTCGAGCGGTGGTACCCGCTCCGTCGTTTTATTATATTATTGTTTTATTGAGAGAATATAAAATGCCCCGTGGAATTCCCGCTGCTGGTTTTCGTAATACCAAAAACAAACTTAATGCTATCAATACGCAATTGATGCAAATGGCTGAATCGTCCTTTTCAATCAATGAGCGATTCGGTTTCGTTTCTGATATGGTGACAATGCTCTCAAATGGTCATCAAGCGTCGGTTATTGTATCTGGTCCTGGTGGACTTGGTAAATCGTTTACTGTAATGGATGCACTCCGCAAGTCTGGATTGCAGGACGTTACTCTATTGGACGAGGCTGATGTTGGTTCCTCAATCAATACGGCAAAGACCTTCCGTGTTATCAAGGGTTACTCTACTCCTAAAGGTCTGTATCGTATCCTTTACGAGAACCGTAATTCGGTTATTGTTTTTGATGATTGCGATTCGGTTCTTAAAGATCCAGTCTCATTGAACCTTCTTAAAGGTGCTCTCGATTCTTATTCGCGTCGTGTTATCTCTTGGCGCGCTGACTTTAAAGACGAGGATCTTCCTAATGTCTTTGAATTCAAAGGTCGTGTAGTGTTTATTTCCAATCTGCCATCCCATGCAATGGATCAGGCAGTTATTACTCGCTCAATGGCCGTTGATCTTACAATGACCAATGCACAAAAGGTCGAGCGTATGCATCACCTGCTTGAGTTTGCCGATGACTTTTTGCCAGAGTTTGAAATGGAACATAAAGTCGATGCCGTGCTTCTTATTGAGAAATTGGTAGATCGTGTCAAAGAATTGTCGCTTCGGACTCTAATTCAAGTGACCAATATTCGCAAAGCGAATCCAAATGGCAATTGGAAGAAATTGGCAGAGTATTGTATCGCAAACTAATCGGTACCGACGGTTGTTGCTGGCATACGACACTTCCGTTGCTTGCCAGCAACACGTTGACAACCGACGGAACCAGAGTATAATAGATTCTGTGGTCGAGAAAAACGAAGGAAAAAACGTGTCGAAAGTAGATTATACTGTGTTCTGTTCCGATGTTGCGGATGCCTTTGATAGTGGTTGGTCGCCCGAGGATGTTGCATCATTGTTTAAACTTCCATTGAAGGATGTCTTGTCCTTTTATGAGGATTACATTGATGCATATATGGTGGCTGTTGCCAATGATCCAGAAGTTGTGTTTGGTTTTGATAATTACCGGGAGTAATTGAGAATGTTTGCGAAAACTGAAATTGATCTTTTGATTGAAGTCGTGGTTAAACGTGAAAAGGCTAAAGGTTATTCCGATACCGAAGCTCGTATTTTTGCGTTGGGTTACTTGTCTTCTTTTTGTCAAAAGCACTTTATTGATGCTGCACCGAAAGCAAGACAAAAACACATCCGAATGGATGTCCTTGAGCGTATTGCTTGTGTCGCAGGAGACCTATAATGATTGATGATACTAAACAAAAATTGATTGACCGTGTTATTGGTCAAATCGAATTGGATTTAGAAAATCGTGATGTAACGGCAATTATTGAATTGTTGGATAAATTGTCTGTTTCTGTATTAGAATCCTATCTTCCTGAGGTTGAATAATAATGGCTACTCGCTCTGCAATTGCAATTGAAACTGGTCTGCCTGAAATGGGCCCATGCGTTATCCATGCCGTATATTGTCATTGGGATGGGTATGTTGAAAACAATGGTGCATTGCTTCTAAAGTATTTCGATTCTTTGCCTTCGGCGGTTGAATTGATCAAGGGTGGTTCCATTTCATCCCTTGGTGAAGGTACTGATAATACTAAATTCTATTGCCGCGATATGGATCGTGAAATGGAACCCGCATCCGAATATGGGACTAGGGAAGAGTTTATTGAGGACTCTAATGGTCTTGAATATCTTTATATTCTAAATCAGAATGACGTTTGGGAAGTATTCAATATGAATAAACCATGGCGTGGATGGCAACCAGTCAAAGATGCATTGGAGTATGCATTGAAGTTTGCAAAGGCAGCGTAAATGCTGACGCAATCCGAGATTAATGCATTGATTGAATTCGGTAATGCACCTCGCATGGTCCAAATGCAGGTGCTTTTAAATGCTGTATTGAATCCTGCCGTATCCCATGAGTTGGTGGCATATTACCGAGAGGCGATGGAAATGTCAAGTGTTGCGTCGGAACAACAATCTGTTGCACAGGAACAACAGGGTTGACCTCCGGACGGACCAGTGTATAATTGATTCTGAAGTCGAGAAAACACAAGGAAACGAAAATGACACAAGCCAATCAAACCACCGCTGCGACCGAATACAAGTACACCCCATGGGATGAATTGTCCCGCCGTGACCAATTGGCCTGTATCTATTCGGATGCATATAAGGATGCATATAATTTCCGTCCTCGTGGTGTGGATACGTCCAATTGGACTGAGGCAATGTTTGAGTCTGAATTGGCTTATTTGCAAACCGTTATTGAGCGGAATGAGAATGTTCGCCTTGAGGATGAGGCATTGGCCGCAATTCGGTTGGAAGAAACCATCGATAAAATGATGGAATCCGGTTGTCGTAATCGTGAAATGGCAATTCGTTGGTTGCATGATATCTATGAAACCCATGGTGATACCGAATACCTTGAGTATAATCTCGGTGTCAATTATGGTTATTTTTCTGGTAAAAAGTAATGAGTTTTTATATTAATTGTGCCGAATGCCAGAACCGGCATTTGGTTGATGAAGTCGAATTCGTTGATGTCGAAGAGGATTACATTGGTCGGGACATTATGCATTTTGTATGTCCTGAAACTAAAATGTATTCCAAATCATTGGTGTATAAAGAATGAACGAACGAATTAAAGAACTTGCCGAACAAGTATATGGTTCAGCACACTATGATGATTTCAAGTTTGCCGAGTTGATTGTAAATGAATGTTGCCGAATGATGGTAGATTTGGAAATTCAATACCCTGCCAATCTTACGGTACTGGAGATTAAAAAGCATTTTGGAGTATAATATATGAAAGTATGGGTTGATCCACCTAGTGGATGGCGATATGGATTCCCTAAAGTATGGGATCAAGCATTGAATTCGGATTTTAATGCATGGCTTATTGCAGAAGGTTATCCGTGGAATGTAAAAGAATCTTATGGACAATATTTTTATTGCAGGCAATGGCCAGTAGAAGATGATAATCAATTATTGAATGGATGACAATACTGTTGTTTTTATACAACGTATTGACTTTCCACCGGACCAGCGTATAATGGATTCTGTGGTCGAGAAAAACAGAGGATTTTATGATTGAATACGTTTTGATTGATAAAGAGATGGTCAATTACCATTTTTCTAAAAAAGAATTGCTTGATATTGCAAAATACCATGACGATTGGGCTTTTGGTCCACGCCATGCCTATGCATATTATATCGGTCGCAATCCCGAGGATACTGCCGATTTGAATACCTCCGATGTCGAGGATTTCATCATCCAATTCTATACCCAATTCAATGCCGAGTTTGGATTGACCTATTGATTGTTGCGTGAAAACAACGGAGGTGTCTCATCCATGCAACATCTTGACACCTCCCAGGATCCGAGTAGAATAGATTCTGTGGTCGAGAAAACAACAGGAAATTTGGAATGAAACTGCTAACTGCTCCAGTCGGTAACCCTAAGGTTGCAAAAGGTCTTGCATCAAACTATGCAACATATATCTTGCACCTTGCACCCGCAAATTTGTCGGGTTATGAGGTTTGTGCTAAACGAACCATCGGTTGCACCGATGCTTGTTTAAACCTTGCTGGTCGTGGTGGTATGTTTAAACGTGGTGAAACCACCAATGTAATCCAACAGGCACGTATCCGCAAGACCAAATTGTTTTTCGAGGATCGTGTTGAGTTTATGCGGTTGTTGGTTGCTGATATTGAATTGGCAATTAAACAGGCGGCCAAGAAAGGTTTTACACCTGTGTTCCGTCTTAATGGTACCTCTGATATTGCATGGGAAAAGTATTCGGTGGTTCGCAATGGCGTTGCCTTTATGAATATCTTCCATGCATTCTCGGATTGCATTTTTTATGATTACACCAAGATTCTTGGTCGTAAGATTCATGCCGCTTCCAATTACAGTCTGACCTTTTCTGCCGCTGATGGCAATGATGCCGACGTGACCAAAGCAATTGCTCAGGGTTATAATGTTGCGGTTGTTTTCGGTATCAAAAAAGGTACCGCATTCCCTGGTTCATATCTTGGTCGGTCTGTATTCAATGGTGATGATTCCGACTTGCGGTTTCTTGATCCTAAGAATGTTATTGTCGGTCTTTATGCCAAGGGTAAGGCAAAGGCTGATACCACCGGTTTTGTAAAGTACCCAACAATCAATCTTAAACTTGCGGCTTAATAGGAATATATCATGCCAAATTGGAATTCAAACCTTTTAACCGTCACTTCGGATGATCCTGAATTGATGGCAAAGATTAAAGATGCAGCCGAGAAATCGGCCGAATCAGATTCGTTTTTTAATTTATTAGTACCTCGTCCTGAATCGGAAGAGGGTGATTGGTATTCGTGGAACGTCAACAATTGGGGTACCAAATGGGATACCAATGTTAATATCATCGACCAATCCGACAATGAAATTGTATTGTCTTTTGATACTGCGTGGTCACCACCAATTGGTTTCTATGCTGCATTAGAGGAAATGGGTTTCGAGGTTGATGCATTTTATTATGAACCCGGTATGTGTTTTGCTGGTCGGTACATGGATGGTACCGATGATTATTACGAGTATTCAGGAATGAATTCAGAGGAAGTAAAAGAATTGCTTCCAATGGAATTAGATGAATGCTTTTGCATTTCAGAATCAATGGCTGATTGGGAAGATGAGAATCAGGAAATAGAATTGGAAGACTATAATACAGAAGAGGAAGGGTGAAGCAAGAGGTGTTGTGTCAAAACAACACCTTTGTTGCTTTCCAGCAACGTATTGACACCTCCCAGGACCAGTGTATAATAGATTCTGTGGTCAAGAAAACAGGAAATTTGATGAAATACGTTGTTGTTGCGGTTGGTTCTTCGGTGTTCGGTGCATACTTCCATGAGACCGTCCTTGCGGTTTCGGCTGAGTCGGTTTCGATGCTCCATTCGATTACCGTATCGCTTGCGCGGTCGATTGTTTCGGTCCTGTCTTAATTCTAGGGTTAATATCATGCTTTGTAGTAATAAAGTGGTTTTTGCTAAGGTTGTTATGCTTCGTGAGGCATATGGTTCAATTGAGCGAATTGATCCTTCCAATGAAGGATACAAAGCGTTGGTCCAGTTCCTTAATCGCCAATCGATGGATACGTTGGTAGAATTAGAACGTGCCAAGATTAAATGGGTTTCTGGTCTTGCCCGGAATCGCATTAACCGCATGAATTTTGCTCTGAAAAACCTCTCCGAAATGCCTGCTTAATTGGTGATTATAATGGATGATTTTGATTATTTTCCGTTTGTTTCTGGTGGTGATTTGGAAGCGAGTGATGCATGGTTTGAAAATGGTTGTCCTATTGACGATATAGACAATGACGATTGGTACGATGACCAATATGAGATTGGAGAGTAATGCAATGGATTTTTTGATTCGTGCTCAACGGTATACTGAAGCGCGTGGTGATGATAATTTCTTTTGTCATTATTATGTTATGTACCGTGAACATTTTTCTGTAAGGGAAAGCGTACGGAAAACAATTGCGTGGTTGTATGATGATGATGTTGCCGACTTGTTGGAGTTTCAATAATGGATAAAGTGATTCGTGATGGTAAAGTGGCGGTATTGTATTCGCCTGGATATGGTGCTGGTTGGTATACTTGGCATGATGAAGAAAAGTTATTGTATGATCCGGTGATTGTCGGTATGGTTGAATCGCGCAAGTATTATACGGAAATTGTTCAGTATTGTCAGGAGCGATATGGTGACCATCGTTATTTTTCAGGTGCTGAGGACTTGACGATTGAATGGGTTGATGTTGGTCGCGAGTTTCGAATTACGGAGTATGATGGATCAGAGTCAATTGAATATAAGGATGAATTAGAATGGCACGTCGCTTGATTAAACGGTCACTCACCGAAAAAACGCGAGTGGACGAATTGATTGAAAGAGTGCATATGGAACTATCGCGAGGTGGTACAATGTATTCGGTGCATGAATTCAATTATACTCTTGCAGAGTTAATTGTTGCAGAGTGTGCGAATCTAACACGGACGCAAATGTTATCGTTTATGACAGAACCGAATGCATATACAGGTAAAGTCTTTTTAGAGGAAACAATTTACGATCATTTTAGTATGGAGAAAAAACAATGAAATATATTATGGCACCAGTATTGGTTATGACAGTATTGGCATCGGGTTGTGCATCTAGCCCATCACAACCACCTAAACATTATCCACGAGAGTTTACAGAACCAACTTCAATGCATAGGACAGAAGTAATTCAGGCAGTAAGGCAATGCGTAAATGCAAAGCTAAAACCTCAGATTGAATATTTGCCAGTAAAAACAGACCAGGGTCGAGTAATTACACCAATTCAAGTGCATTGCGATAACCCATATTGAGATATTAAAATGACGGTAGTAAATACACTCCAATCCCAAGGTATTACATTATCAATGGTTCAACTAGCAATTCTAGGTGTAATCGTGATATATATTATTGGGATGTTTTGGAAGATATTAGTTACAGGTGCAGCAGTAATAGGTATTGCAATGGTAATGCTTCATTCTGAGAATACTACACCATTACCGACTGCTAATGCGAATGCTAGTCCACCAGCAATAGTAGAACCAACAACCAATCACAATAAACCACCAACTGATTTTATGGAAGATTGTACCAAAGGTGCAGAGTATTCCAAAGACCAATGCGAAAAGATTTGGATTGGTGAACCAGAGGAGACTTAATAATGTTTAAGGTAACATGGAAATTCAAGAATGATCATATATGGGAGAAGTCTTTTGATACACCAGAATTGAGAGATTCTTTTATCAATTCAGTAGGATTAGTTTCACATCCAGATATTGTGGAAGTTACATTAGTATATCCGGATTCTAGTATAAAGGATATAGTAATCAAGGATGTGAGGATTAATATTAGTCCAGATTATTCTAATATGGATAGTATGGGTCATGTACCAATAGGAGTTCCAACATCACCTTTTTGGACCATAAGTCATATTTAGTCGAGCATAAATAGAGGTTATTTATTGTCGCAAACCTTGTCGCAATAGTGTAATTAAGTGTCGAAAAGTGTTTAATTGTGTGTGAATAAATAGGCGCATTCCGAGAATACCACCGGGACTAAACACCTGTTTCCGATAAAGAAATTTTATATTATATCACGAATTTCCGAGACTGTCACCGTATCATTTCCGCAACACTTCCGTTGTTTCCATACAACGCTTGACAATTCTCTCCACCAGAGTAGAATAGATTCTGTTGTGAAGAAAAACCTCAAGGGAAATTAAATGGAAATGATTGAATCGGTCCTCTTCTTGGTAATCGATATTGTTTACCGTGTTGTATTGCTCCTGGTTGAGACCGGCGCAGTTTAATCCATATACTCTAATAGGAATATAATATAATGCAATCAGCTAATGGTGCCAGTATCGCACGTGCCACTCAGGGTTTGGAATTGATCATTGCCCACCTTAAAGCAGGCAATGTAATCACCAAATTGCCTCCGCGTGGTCGTAAAGCGCGTCAATTCAAACCTCTAGTGGCAGCTAAACCTGTTACACCACGCGGAGTCTAATATGGCATATACCGTATTTCACCGCACACCATTGCAAGATTCGTATTCAGCAGTAAAGGGTCTAGAGGGTCCATTCCACTATGCCAATGGTATGACTCTATACTATGATCCAATTGAGGGTAAGTATTGGAATCCTAAGTCTGATATGTTCCTCGAATATGATGAATATATCTC
>Ga0209598_10000639_pt1 | contig 28502 bp, 21 predicted proteins | sample M_140807_EF_Meta_FD_187317 | JGI IMG/M metagenome (GOLD analysis project Ga0209598, IMG submission 187317) | Freshwater microbial communities from Lake Montjoie, Canada to study carbon cycling - M_140807_EF_MetaG (SPAdes) (version 2) | ecosystem: Environmental > Aquatic > Freshwater > Lake...
TATAAACTGGCGAAGTCTGATTGGAAACGCTTCCATCGCCGAACGTCCACTCATAAGCAGAACCATCAGCAGAGAGGTTTAAGAAAGCAACGCTTAGCTCCCCGCAAGATTGCGTGGAGGATGCAACAAAGGCTGCATCAGGTGTGTCAAGCACACGCACATGAATGGAGTCTATACTGGTACACCCATGTTCCGTAGCCGTGAGGTAATAAGTTACCGTTGTATCAGGATTCGCCAAAGTATTGGCCGCATTCGGATTGGCCAAACCAATAGAAGGGGACCAGGTAAACACTGCAGAACCAGAACCTGCCGTTGACATCAGTTGAGCATATTGTCCTTGACAAATGGTGTTGGTATCAACATCCACCATCAAATTCAGTCCAGGTTTTACCACAATCAACATAGTGTCTGTATCGGTACATACATTCGGTGCTGTGCCAGTGAAAACAGTCAGGGTATACAATGTTGTGGTATCTGGTTTCAGATTTGGATTTAACAAAGTCGCATCCTGCAATCCGGAAGACGGTTGCCACAGATAAGTGTAAGGTGGTAAGCCAGAAGTAGCTGTTGCACCGGTAATAGTGATAGAATCTCCTTCATTACACAATTGCAAATCAGGTCCTGCATTGGCAATTGGAAGTGGATTTACAATCACTTGCACTGAATCTGGTATCGAAGGACACAAGCCATTGTACACTGTAAAGTAATACCATGTTGTACTTGCAGGTGAAGCCATTGGGGTCTGAGCAGTAGAATCACTCAGTCCTGCCGAAGGTGACCAAAGGAAAGCAGTCGGAGGCCATGCGCCATTATACTGGCCATCCAACTGTGTGGAGTCACCTGCACAAATTGTTCTCACCTGACCAGCATCTCCGCTTAAAGTTGGACGAACCGTTACGAGAACAGAATCTGAATAAGATGGACAACCATTGGAAGTCACAACCAAGGTATACCAGGTTGTAAAAGGAGGGGAGAAGGTCGGACACACAAGCGTCGAGTCATCTACTCCAAAGTTTGGACTCCAGGCAAAATCATACAACGGACCAGCCGAAGTGGCAATACCGCAAGTTGACATGGAGTCATATTGACACACTTCAAAATCTGGTCCTGCATCAGCAACCGGTCTTGGACGAACAGAATATACTAAACAGCTATTTGAATTTAAATTAGTCGGATCGGAGGTACATCCAGTTAAAAGTGAAGTTACCGTAGCACAATATACTGTTGTTGTATCTGGTGTTGCGTAGGTAGTAAGACAAGTATCGCAATACAATCCAATAGAAGGACTCCATTGTACGCTATAACCACCCACAGGATTTACTACAGTTGCAGTAATGAAATTACCCGGACCATTTTCACAGCGCCAAACATCAGAACCTACATCAACAATAGGAAGGTCAATAGTGGTAACCACCATAGAGTCTATATTGCTTTGGCAACCATTGGCACCGATAACATAGAAGTAATACGTTGTATTTGAATCCGGATTTGCGATAGGGTCTTCTACATTTGGATTGGTAAGAGAACCATTATTTGGAGCCCAAACATAAATGTAAGGAGATACGCCACCAGAGGCTGAACCATCCAGTTGTACCCCGCCTGAACCATCACAGAAGAACATATCCGGACCCGCATCAGCAGTAGGGAACTGATCCATAACAATGGTAACTGAACCAGAAATCGTACATCCATTTGCATCGGTAGCTATCACTGAGTAGGTGCCGGCTGGAAGGTTTTGAGCTGTTTGGGAAGTTTGAGGTGGATTGGAATTCCAGAAATAAGCATAAGGAGTTGTGCCACCGGTAAGCACTACTGTAGCCGTTCCGTTACCTGTGGTACTAGCGCAATTTGAATTGGTAGCTGCAATATTGGCAATCAGTAGGGAATCTGGTTCGAGCACAGTACCGCTTGCACTAACTGTACATCCATGATTATCAGTGACTGTAACGGAATAAGTGCCTTCAAGCAATCCAGTTGCAGTTTGAGAGGTTTGTACAGGCGTTGTTGCCCAGGAATAATTATAGGGAGAAACCCCTCCGTTAGGAGCTACAGTAGCTGTCCCATCAGAAAGCGAATTACAGGAAACCATCACCGTACTAACAGTTGCTGTAAGTTGTGAGGGCTGACTAATTATCACTGAAGCTGTATCTACACATCCATTGCCATCCATCACGGCTACGACATAATTTCCTGCCGGCAGATTTGTAGCATTCTGGCTAACCTGGACCGGAGTACTATTCCAGGTGTACACATAATTTCCAGCCCCACCAGAAGCCGTGGCAGAAGCAGCACCATCTGTTCCAGCAAAGCAATTTACATCCGCAACTAAAGAAGCGCTTGCCACCAAAAGTGTTGGTTCTAAAACAATAATTGTATCAATCGCCAGACAACCCAGATTATCTGTAATAATTATCATATAAGACCCTGCTGTCAGGTTGGTTGCTGTTGCAGTAGTTTGGGCAGGTGTTGTATTCCAGTTATAGGTGAAAGGTGAGGTTCCGCCAGTTATAGAAATGATACCGGTACCGTTATTTCCTCCATTACAACTTACAGGAGTTGCAGAAGCAGAAACAAGAAATACTGGCGCAGAAGGAACAATTACAACTTCTGTTTGAGTACATCCAACACTGTCAGTAACTGTTACATTATAAGAACCAGCAGTAAGTCCGGTAGCAGTTTGAGTTGTTTGAGTAGGGGTTGAATTCCACAAATAGGTATACGGCCCTGTTCCACCTGTAATGCTTGTTACTGTACCTGTACCATTGTTTCCGCCAAAGCAGGTTGGAGCTGTAGCAGAGGTGGTTACAACCATTGAAGGAGATGGTGAAATTACCATAGTATCATAAAAGGTAGCACCAGAACAGGTATAGGTTAATTCCGCGATATAAGTTGAAACGCCAGAGGGAAAAACGGTTACAGTGTCTGAAGTTGAAATTTGTGTGGCATTGTTGTACCATGCAACAGAATATGCTGCTGGTGTGGCATTGGGAGTAAATCGCATACCTTCGTTACTGGTTGTCCACGTTGTAGGGTAATTTCTATTTGGAACAACAATAGCTTGTGTTTGTGTAGCATCGTGAAGGCCATGAATAGCAGCACCTCCATTCCAAGTAGCACAAAGGGGTTTGTCTGTAATGTGAGTTTCAATTACGTTGGTAGTTTCATACAAGATAATTTGAGAAGTATAAAATGAACCTGTGCAGGAAAACATAGGTACGTCATCATAAAAAGCAATAAATCTTCTATAAGGTGCTGTTCCATCTGTCCAGTAATAAATATTTCCACCTACACCAGGATTGATATCCTGCCAGGGTCCCATAATGGCATTTGCAGGATTGCTGGTGCTTGGAATCGCATTATTGATCGGCCATTGGGAATAAGCACTTGCACTTGTAAGGTTAAAAGTGATGTAATTATTTGATGCAATCAGCAATTGGTTATAGGAAGAGCCATAAAAGCAAAAATCAAAGGGAATTGAAATGGTGCCTGAATGAATATCATCTGAAAGGGATAGGGATGAATAAGTAGTTGGCAAAGCTACCGGACTGAAAGTAATACTATCTATTTGATAATCGGTTGTACTCATTACCGGAGCTGTCACCTGAGCCTGAAGGAAAAACGAACCACCTCCACAAAAAGTAGTGTCATTCCCGGCAAAAATCTGTGCCTGTATTTGTAAACCAGACAAAAAAAGCAGAGAGGCAATTAACCCAACCCTGAAACGGTGTAAAAATAAATGCATGTTTTGTTCTGTTTGAGAAACCAAAAGCTATTCCTAAACAGCAAATTTAAAATTTACTAAACAAAAACCGCAGACTTTAGGTAGTCTGCGGTAATTAATTAGGTTTGAACGGGAGGTTTAGTCCTGAGTTATGGTTATGCGGATGTTGGTTTTAGGTTTATCGCCAGGCATTGTTTCTACCAGTGCGATTTTGTCTACAATATCCAATCCTTCAACAACTTCCCCAAAAACGGTGTATTGCAAATCCAAATGCGGGGTACCGCCCATGGTTTTGTATTTTTCTTTGTCAGTTGCAGAGTATTTAAATGCGGGTTCTTTTGCAAAAGCAGCATCCAGTTCAGCTGTGATTTTTTTATCTAGAGCCTTCAGTGAATCAGGATTTTCTTTTTGAAGTTTCTGAGCGTCAATAGTTTTTATCCATTGATTTTCAGGCCTATCCAAAAATGTTCTCATAAAAGCCTGCTTTTGAGAATTGGTCAATTGTTGGGTCATTTGATCCAATTGAGCTTCAGGAACAGGAGCACCCTGAACAATATAAAATTGCGATCCGGAAGATTCTTTTTTCGGATTTACCTGATCTCCCTGGCGGGCAGCAGCAAGAGCACCTTTAAAATGCAGGTGTTTTGAACCGATTTCGGCTGGCAATGTGTAACCTGGACCACCCATTCCAGCTTGACCGGTGAAGGCAGTGTCTTTAGTGTTGGGATCTCCACCCTGAATCATAAACTGTTTGATTACCCGGTGAAAAGTGGTGCCATTGTAGTACCCTTCTTTTACCAATTTTTCAAAATTGGCAGCATGGAGGGGCGTATCTTCAAAAAGGCGAACCTTGATGTTGCCGTAATCAGTATGAATGGTGTAGGTTTTGCCTTTCTGGGCAAAAGTAGAAGCTGTCATTGTAAGGCCTAAAAAGAAAAGAAAGCAGATTCTGTACAACATGTTATTACTTTTTGAGTACGATAACTTTCATTTTAACCATATTCTTTGGTTTTTCAGGATACTGTGGATCCAATTCGGCAGCAGAAATTTTGTCAACCACTTCCATACCTTGCAAAACCTCTCCAAATACAGTGTATCCAAGATCCAGCTGAGGCGCTCCACCTTGTTCCATATATATTTTTTTAATGTCTTCTGGGTAGGTAAATGGCTTCACAGCTTTACGTTCTTCGTCCATTTCTTTCCGGATTTTTTCATCAATACGACGTAGGGAATCAGGATTTTCTTTTTGCAAGCGTGGCACATCAACTGTTTTCAGCCATTGATTTTCAGGGCGTTTCAGGTAATTACCCATGAAATTGCTCATTTCATTACTTTGAACTCTTTTTTCAACTTCTGCAAGTTCTTCAGCGGTATATTTTTTACCAGTAACGATATAAAACTGAGATCCGGAAGAGCGTTTAGCTAGTTCATTCATACCACCTTTGCGGGCAGCACATAATGCACCTCTTTTATGCAGATGCTCTGCTTTGATTTCGGCATCTAATGTTGAATCAGGACCACCGGAACCTAGTGAGTCAATTTTTGAAGGGTCCTTGCTATAAGGATCACCACCCTGAATCATAAATTCATTTACGATACGATGGAAGGTAGTTCCGTCATAATAGCCTTGTTCGGCAAGTTTGAGGAAATTCGCCTTATGAATCGGGGTATCATCATACAATTTAATGAAGATATCACCTTCATCGGTTTCAATTTTAACATCGGCACCTTCAGGACCAGATGAAGAGCAAGCGCCAAAAAACAGGATAGTTCCGGCACAAATTAGGGAAAGCAGTATCTTTTTCATTTTAACAGGTGCAAAACTAAACAATATGCAGGTTTCAGCATAAAAAAAGCCCGGAAAGCCGGGCTTGAAAGTGAAGAAAGAACGAAAAGGTTTAGGAGTTACCTCCTGAAGCTTTTTTAGCAGCAGCTTTTCTTGCGGCAGCTTTTTTACCCGCAGCCTTCTTAGGAGCGCCTTTTTTAGCAGCAGCTTTCTTAGGAGCACCAGCTTTTTTGGCAGCAGCTTTTTTAGGAGCTCCTTTTTTAGCAGCAGCCTTTTTAGGAGCGCCAGCCTTTTTAGCAGCGGCCTTCTTAGGAGCGCCAGCCTTTTTAGCAGCGGCCTTCTTAGGAGCGCCAGCCTTTTTAGCAGCAGCCTTCTTAGGTGCGCCTTTTTTAGCAGCAGCTTTTTTAGGAGCAGCAGCCTTTTTGGTAGCAGCCTTTTTAGGAGCAGCAGCTTTTTTGGCAGCAGCCTTTTTAGGAGCAGCTTTTTTAGCAGCAGCTTTCTTAGGAGCAGCAGCCTTTTTAGCAGCGGCAGCTTTTTTAGCAGCGGCTTTCTTAGGAGCAGCAGCTTTTTTAGGAGCAGCAGCTTTTTTCGAAGCAGCTTTTTTAGCAGCGGCCTTTTTAGGAGCAGCTTTTTTACCAGATGCAGCTTTTTTAGGAGCAGCAGTTTTTTTAGGAGCGCCTACTTTTTTAGGAGCTTCCATGGTCTCCTCGGTATTTGAGGATCCGTTTTCGTCGTTTGTCTTTGCCATGTGCGTAATGTTTGAATTAACTAACAATAACTGGAAACAAAGTAAATGTGCGATTTTCTTTAAAACTTAATGGTTGTCCACAATTGTTGTAAAAAAAAGAAATAAATTAAAAATTGATTTTTATTAATTCATTTTGTTTGTTTTGTAGAAAAAATAATTTTTATACAAATGAAATTTGTTTTCACTGATTTTCAGCATGTTTACTTTTCCACCGTTTTGCATGTATGTGAAAATAAACACGTTGCGAAATGCATTCATTTTTTTCAATTATTCCACATTTTTTCATGTAAATCAAAAAATTACACTGCTTGGTTTTGGATATTTTTTAAAAAAATCTTCTTTCAAATTTCTCTTCACTATTTTCACAATCACAAGTTTTCATAACGGTTGAATTAACATAAAAATATGCTGCCAAATTTTTTTTCATATTGGGAAGAACAATCTTACCTAAGCAATTATAATCTGTTGATTATTGGTGGTGGAATCGTTGGATTATCCTCAGCACTCCACTATTCAATTCTTTTTCCAAAGCATAAAGTTGCCATTATTGAAAGAGGAATTTTTCCTTTTGGTGCCAGTACCAGAAATGCAGGATTTGCCTGCTTTGGTAGTGTTTCTGAATTGCAAAGTGATATTATAAAATCTGGTGAGGCTTTAACACTTGAAACTGTAAGTATGCGGTATGAAGGATTGCAACTCTTGATTAAAACTTTAGGAAAGAAAGCCATTTCTTTTTCCCTTAATGGTGGCCACGAAGTTTTCTGGCAGGGAATGGAAGATGAATATGAAAAATGCAGTGCAGGTATTTCTAGGCTCAATAGTTTTTTGGAACCGATTTTTGGAAGAACGCCTGTTTATTCTATGAACCCTGAAGGAAAGAAGAAATTTGGATTGCATTCTGCAATTGGAATTATTTCAACACCCTTTGAAGGTCTGATTGATACAGGAAAAATGATGAGAGCTCTGGAAAAAGAAGTCATGAAAAGAGGTATTAGAATTTTTAATGGCATAAATGTTGAACAGGTAACTGATTTAAATAATCACATACATATATATATGGATAAGGAAAAGTTTTTTTCAGCGCAAAATGTATTGGTTACAACCAATGGATTTGCCTCAATGTTGAAGGGGATGCCTGAAGTAATTCCTGCAAGGGCACAGGTGCTTCTTACCGAGAAAATCCCTGGCTTGAGAATCAAGGGTGCATTTCATTTTGAAGAGGGGTATTATTATTTCAGGAACTTAGATGGACGGATTCTCTTTGGTGGTGGAAGAAATCTTGATTTTAAAGGAGAAACCTCTATTAATGAAGGTCTGACTGAAGTTATCCAATCCAAGCTGGAAAATCTACTTGAAGAGAAAATATTAAAAGGAAAAAAAGTAAGCATAGAAAAAAAATGGAGTGGAATTATGGGTATTGGTGATGTTAAAAAGCCAATAATTAAAAAAATATCGCCCGGAATTTATTGTGCTGTCCGTATGGGTGGAATGGGAGTTGCAATAGGCAGCATAGTTGGAAAAAAAGCAGCAGAAATGATTGCATTTGAAGTTTAAGAAAATCGAATATGCCTGTATTGGTTCAGAAAGCATCAGCCGGTTCCGGCAAAACATTTAATCTGGTTTTTCAGTTTTTACTGGAAACTTTAAGGGATCGCTCCCCTTCAAGATTTACTGAAGTTCTGGCTTTAACTTTTACAAATAAGGCAGCCCAGGAAATGAAAGGCAGAATTTTGTCTGCACTTGCCCAACTCTCCGAACAGGAAACCTCCGGCGAGAAAAAGGATGCAATGAAGCTGGCATTGCTACAAGAATTAAAATTACCTGAACAGGAATTGCATTTTCGTGCCAGTTCGCTATTAAAAGAAATTTTATTCCGATACGATGAATTCCGTATCAGTACTATTGATGCATTTATGTATTCAATTGTCCGGAGTTTTGCCTTTGAACTCAGGCAGGCTACCGGATTTGAAGTTATTATGGATCAGAAAATTCTGATTCATGAAGCAGTGCATGCTTTAATCCGCAAGGCAGGAACTGACGATGAAATTACAGCAATTCTGAAAGGATATTTGATTGAAAAAACCAACGATGAAGGAAACTGGTCCCTGATTCCCGATATGCAGAAGTTTGCAGGAAAATTATTTGAGGAAAAAAGTATCAGCAGGTTGGGATTGTTGGAAGGTGTTGGGCCAGCACGATTATTAGATTTTAAACGCGAGCTGTCACTGAAGCAAAGGAAATTCAAAGAGAAAGTGGAACAGTTTGCCCAATTGGCGAAAAACAAGCTCAAATCTTTGGATATTGAAGCGGAGGATTTAAGAGGTGGAGCAAATGGAATCGGAAAATTGATTTATAATTTATCCGAGGATGGAATCTCGAAATTTCAGGCTCCATTAAATAAAACAGTTCTTACAGCAAAAGATCCTGGAAAAGAATTTAGTGAAAACGGTAAAAAGAAACACTCAGGAAATCAGACCCTGGTCCGGAAGATTCTGGATGAATTCTTTGAAAAATACGATTCCTGTGTTCAGGAGTTTTCCGAAATAATTATTGGAAAAGAGCTTCAAAAGGGTCTTTTTTCTACCGCAGTTCTGAGTCTACTCAAGCACGAATTAGAATTGTACAAAAAGGAGAGCAAAAGTCTCCATATTTCGGATTTTAACAGATTGATTTTCGGGGAGATTCGAAATGAACCCGTACCTTATATTTATCACAGGATAGGTGCAAGGTTGCGCCATTTCCTTCTGGATGAGTTTCAGGATACCTCAGCGCTGCAATGGTTGAATCTAATTCCTCTGCTGGCCAACGGGCTTGCCTCTGAGGGAAAGGTTTTTATTGTAGGCGACGCCAAACAGGCTATTTACCGCTGGCGCAATGGCTCTTCTGCTTATCTCCTTGAGTTACCTGCCTTGCCTGAGTCTGAAGATTCCCTGATTGCTGATGAGAACCGGGCACTTTTTGATTTGTCCTTTGATGCACAATTCAACCCTCCAAATAGAAATTATAGATCAATCGCAGGTATTGTTAGGTTTAACAACGCTTTTTTTTCAAAAGTCCGAACCAGCAAACCTGATATTCCTATGGTTGAGAAAATCTATGCCGGCCAGGAGCAGGAGATTTCAAAGGAAGATGGAGGATTTGTTTATTTCAATACAGATAATCTTGATAAGAAGAGTTTTCAGGAAACCTATTTACCTGAGTTCCTTGCAACTTTAAATGACTTGATAGAATCTCAGAAGTATCAGTTGAGGGATATTGCAGTACTTGTTCGGAATAAAGATGATGGAGAAACTCTGGCAAGACTGTTGTCAGGGAATAAAATTCCTGTAATTAGTAATGAATCTTTGTTAATCATTTCTAATTCTGAGGTATCCTTTATTACTGATTGTTTAAAATTCGTACTCAATCCAAATAATTCAGTCGCTGAAACAGGGCTTGAATGTTGGGTTGATACAGTAAAATTACCTGAAGGTTTTGTTCCTTTTGCTCAGGAAGATATTCAACAGCTTAAAAGATATTTATTGTACAGCGGAGCGGATGTTTATAAAACGGTGTCTTATATTGTTTCAGAATTTAAGTTGCTGGATATATCATCAGCTTATGTTTCTACATTTATTGATCAGGTTGTATTGGCTGTACAATTAGGAAAAGGTGGACCAGGCGATTTTCTGAATTACTGGGAAGAGAATGGTGCAAATGTTAGTCTGAATATTCCTGAGGAAACAAATGCCGTCAAAATAATTACCATACACAAAGCGAAAGGGTTGGAGTTTCCGGTGGTTATGATGCCACTTATTAACGGGGATTTTGGATTTAATTCATCTGAGCTACTATGGGTTCATGTTCCTGAAACAATGCATTCGCCTTCTCCAGAATTTTTAATCAGACCAGTAAAGGCTTTAGATAATACAGAACTAAAAGATCAGATAAAAGCTGAAGAGAGTGAAATTTTTATCGATAATCTGAACTTGTTGTATGTGGCTTTTACAAGAGCCAAGGAACGACTTTATGTTTGGGCTTCATCTAAAAAGGATAATAGTATTGGTAAGTATCTTGAAAATATATTATCACAAATAGATTTAAAAGAACATGTAGAAATTAAAAATGATGGGGAAAGATTTCAATTCTGGTATGGACAAAAAGAATATCCAAGAGAATCTTTGAAAATTTCAGAACCCTTTGAAGGTCAATTTTTGACACCTGTTTGGAAAACTTTCGATATCAGGTTGGCTGTTATTAATAGAAGTAATAAGGAAGGTGACATTAACAGTCCAAGGGCTTTTGGAATCTGGATTCACAGTATGCTTGCAAACTATATCCCGGGAATATCTGTTAAAAAACTAATGGAAAGTCATCCATCCTATTATCTGAATTATCCGGAAGAAATAGTACAGAAAGGTAGTACAATGCTTCAAAAAACAATTGACCTCATTCAGGATACTCCATTTGCAGACCCTGAAACAATCCAATTTGCCGAGCAGAATATCTTGTTGCCAAAGGGTTCATTATTGCGCCCGGATAGAATGGTGTACTCAGACGGTAAAATTCATATTCTTGATTTTAAAACCGGAGAATTTGCACCAGAACATGCAACAAGAATTAAAACGTATGCGGAAACAATGCGACAGGCAGGTTATCAAACTGGCAATCTGTACCTTTTATATATAGAACAAGGTAAATTAAATCTAATTTATGAATAACAAATTTTATTTAGACAGTCTTGCAGAATTGATTGTTAATGAGTATTTGAAAAAAAATGTTAATTGCAAAATTATTTTGCCTTCGCATAGGAGTATTTCCTATCTAACCAAAGCAATTGGAGATAAAATTGATGTACCTGTATTGTTACCAGAGATTGGTACCATTCAGGATTTTATCATCGGCTTGTCAGGAGATACGCTGATAGGATCACAGGAAGCTATCCTTAATTTGTATAATATTTATTTACAGAGTGGGGGAGAAGATGCGCTATCTGTTTTTATGGACTGGGCCCCAGAATTGTTGTCGGATTTTGATGATCTGGATAGGAATCTTGTTGATCCTGAATTCTTTTTTGCCTATTTAAATGAAATTAAAGCTAAAGAATTATGGGATCCGGGAAATTCTGAGCTAACACCTGCACAATTACGGTATCTGGGGTTCTGGAAATCCTGGAGAGAATGGTATTTTAAACTGAAAGAGAAATTGATACAGGAACATAAAGGATATGGTGGAATGGCCTACCGGAATGCCTATGCAAAGATTTCAGAAGGCAGTTCTGGAATCTCCTTTATTCTATTCGCGGGACTGAATGCATTAAGCTTGTCTGAAGAGAAAATAATTTCTCTTCTAATAAAGCAAAATAAAGCTAAAATTGTGTTGGATGAAGATGCATTCTATCTAAAAAACACAAAAATGCAGGCCGGAAGATATCAAAGGAAAATGCACGAATTGTGGAATGAGCATTGTATCCGCATCAATAATACGGAATCAGGGTACAAAAACCCAAATCAGAAATTTTACTTTCACGAAGTGTCAGGTATAAGTGGCCAAGCCTTTATATCTGGTGAATTAGTGAAACACATACTTGAAAATCCTGAGAATGAATTACTGATTGTACTAAATGATTCAAGAGTTTTAAATCCCTTGTTAAATGTGTTGGCAGCTACTGATTTATTGTGTAGAACAAATGTTTCAATGGGATTCCCGTTGCAGGAAACAGGAATATTTGATTTGTATAAGGATATTTCTAATGCATTGAAAAGGAAAGAAAAAGTCAGCGGAAATGAATCATTATATTATTATGAAGATATTTACAGTTGCATTTCAAATCCATTGATTCGGGTGTTGTTCCCTGAGTTTAGGACGTCGGAATGGAACAAAGTGTTTCAATCACTATCTCAATCTTCCATTCTATCGGTTTCAGACATTAAAGAGATATTTACAGCAACCAACATCCACAAAGGCACATTGAGGCAAATGCTAACTGAGGAAATTCATCCTGAAGAATTACCTGGATTGTTTCAAATGCTAACTGAAGAATTGCTTGAAAGGGATGAGTCTGAGTTTTCGGGCAATGAAAGATCTGCTGTGAGCGTGTTTTCTGAAGGCATTGTTACCTGTGTGAATCTAATTAGAAGTTTTATTTCTGAATCTGCTGTAGTTTGGGATATCAGAAGTGTGTGCGGATTTATGGATTCATTTTTTTCTGGAGTTACAATTCCTTTTGAGCCCGTTAAGAACCCCTCGATTCAGATTATGGGAATTCTTGAAACCAGAACACTTGGATTTGAAAAAGTAATTATATTGTCTTGTAATGAAGGAATGTTGCCTGCCAAGGCAAAAAAATCATCTTTTATTCCTTTGGATATTCGTAGAGAGTTTGGAATGTTTACTCCAGGTGAACGGGAAGCTGTAACAGCCTATCACTTTTACAGATTGCTGCAATATACCTGTGAGACACATTTAGTCTATGTTTCTGATTCAGATGCATTTGGGGAAGGAGAAAAAAGCAGGTTCCTTTCACAATTACAAATTGCTTTGCCTGAGTATAACCCTTATGCCGGTATCTATTCAATGAGTCATTCCATTCCAGTAACGCCAATTCAGGAACGGGTTATTGCCATTCAAAAGACACCTGAAGTCCTTGCTCAATTAAAAAAGCAACTCGAATACAGATTGTCTTTTTCAAAGTTATCTGCTTATATCTCATGTCCATTAAAATTTTATTACACAGCTGTAAAAGGAATCCGTGAACCGGAAGTAGTAAATGAATTTGCAGAGGCCAATCAATTGGGAACAATAATTCATTCTGTGCTGAATACAATATATGCTCCATTTATAAATACTGATATAGATTATTCTAAAATAGAACAGAATTATGAAAAAATTCTAAGCCTTGTTGAAGCTGCTTTTCTGAAAGAAAAATTCTCCAGACAGTCCTTAAACAAAGGACTGAATTTTCTTTTGAAACATGTGTGTGCCACTTTGATTCAGAATCAGGTGATTGCTGAAATCCGAGCTAAAAAGTCTGTAGCTATAGTATCTCTTGAAAGTGCACTGAGTCTGACTTTGGAAATTGGAAATGACATCAAAGTAAATTTGACTGGAGTAGCAGATAGAATTGATAGTTTAAATCAAGGAATAAGAATATTAGATTATAAAACTGGAAAGGTTGATGATTCAAAGTTTAGCGACATTAAATTGGATAAGATATTTTCAGATTCTTCTTATGATAAACCCCATCAAGTGATGTTTTATTCCTTTTTGTATTATTCTATTTACAAAAGAGAAAATATTCAGGCTGCAATTATCAGTTTGAAAGACCCGAATGCACCACCCCTGACTTTTAATGAACAATCGGATTTTATTGTAAAATTGAAAGAGTATCAGAATAAGCTTGAACAGTTGTTGCTTGAAATAATAAATCCAGATATTGATTTTTATCAGACCAAGGAGCTAAAAGAGTGTGAAAACTGTGCCTATAAAACTATTTGTTTAAGATGAATTCTATAATCATAGTATGTGCAGTTATCACAAATGAGCAAAATAAAATTCTACTTTGCCGTAGGTCGGTAAAAAAAGCCAACCCTGGAAAATGGGAATTTCCGGGCGGTAAATTAGAGGGCAATGAATCCTCGGAGCAAGCCATAATCCGGGAAATAAAGGAAGAGTTGGATGCTGAATTTATCATCCAAAAACCTTTAAAGTCTTTTCATGTTGAGGTTGACGTTCAATCGTTCAATCTCATTCCATTCCTTGGGAAACTTTCTGGTATAGTTTCCCAATCTACAGATCATGACCTCCTCGAATGGTTGGAGCCAAAGGAAATTCTCAGGAAAGATTTGACTTTGCCTGATATTCCTCTTGCTCGCTACCTTTCAGAAAATGACTTATTTATTTGACTTTTTCAAAAGTGAAAGTCAGGGATTTGCCACCTTTGAATTCCACTAAAACCAATTCAGTTTCTGTTAAAGTTTTAATAACAGAAGTATCAATTTGTCCATCCTGTTTAAATTCAACAATCAGAGTATCTTTACCTGTTGTACGGTAAGAACCTTCCTCAGAAGTTTTGTTTCCGGCAAAATTACTGTTGATAAGCAACTTGTTATCTTCGGTAAAGGTATAAACAGTTGAAGCGGCTAATTCTTCTCCCATACTTTCAATTAATGCCCGGTCTTCTTCACTGAAGGTTTTGTCCACTGAAATTTTCTTACCACGCCATTCGCCAGCCATCTGTTTTTCTACCGAAGCAGAACAGCCTGGAAAAAGTAATGAACCTGTGATTAACAGAATAAGTGAAGGAGTGTAAAAGTTTGAAAAACGCATGATTAAAATTTGCAATTTAGTAAGGATTTGTTTTTGAAGGCGGTAAAGGTAACGACAAATAAAGTCATACACCCACCGAAAATTACTGAAGGTACCAGCCCCAAAAGTCTTGCTGCTAGTCCGGATTCAAAGGCTCCGATTTCATTGGATGAGCCTATGAACATAGTATTTATCGCAGAAACACGTCCCCGCATTTCATCTGGTGTTAAAATTTGTAAAACAGTGGAACGAATAATTACACTTACATTGTCAAATGCTCCGCTTAATGCAAGAAAAAACAACGATAAATAGAAGTTTTCTGATAGTGCAAAGCCGATTATGCAAAGCCCAAATGCAAATATAGCAAGGTGAAGGTTTCTACCTGCTTTAGGTAATGGGGAAAATTTCGCAAGAATTAAGGCCATGAGTACTGCACCAAAAGAGGGTGCCGCGCGAAGTAAGCCCAAACCTTCAGGTCCTGTATTAAGAATCTCTCTTGCAAAAACGGGTAGTAATGCAACGGCGCCTCCAAAAAGCACAGCAAACATATCCAATGCTAAAGCACCCAATATAACTGGTTGATTAAGAACAAAATGAATCCCAGTAAATAAACTATCACGAATTGGCTCTGCACTTGCAGTAATTTGCCTTCTGTATCTCACAGAGGTTAATAAAACTATGGCACTAAGCAATAAAACCGACACCGTTGCAAATGAAATAATGGGTCCGGCAAATCCATAAAGAAATCCAGCAACTGCTGGTCCTCCCACAGCTGCAATTTGCCAAACTGTACTGTTCCAAGTTGCGGCATTTCCATAGTGTTTTTTGGGAACAAGTTGTGAGATAAACGCAAAGCCAGCAGGTCCAAAAAAACCGCGCGCAATGCCAGTCATGGCAATCAACCCATACAATACCATTGTTGCAGTTTCAGGATGTGAGGTGCCAAGTCCATTGACAAGTAAAAATGTTATTGTACAAGAACAAAAAAAAAGCAAAATAAGGCACGAAAGGATGATATATTTTCTATTTATTCTATCTGCTAGATGACCACCCAAAAGCGCAACAGACATTGCCGGAATAGCTTCCGCAAGACCGCTTAAGCCTAGGGAAAGTGGATCGCGAGTCCATTCATAAATTAATAAACCTGTAATTACTGTTTGCATCTGCATTGCAGAAACAAAGCAGAATCTTGTAAATAAATAATTTCTGAATCCGGGAAAGCCCAAAGAAGCTGTGGACTCTTTTGAAAAAAGAGCGGGCATTAAGTAGTTTTTCCTTTATGAAATAGTGACCAGATTTTAAGCCAGATTACTCCGAATACAGCTTCCCTGAATATACCACGGCTCATTTTGGATTCTCCACGCGTACGGTCGGTAAAAATGATTGGCACTTCCTGAACATTAAACCCATAATGAACAGACTTGAATTTCATTTCAATCTGAAAAGCATACCCTACAAATCGAACCGGTTCAGAAAGAATTTTTTCAAGAACATTCCTTCTAAAACACTTAAACCCTGCCGTTGCATCATGGATTTTAATACCTGTTATCATCCGTACATAAATACTGGCGAAATAACTCATAAGTACTCGACTCATTGGCCAATTCACCACATTCACTCCTCTCACATATCGGGAACCAATTGCCAGCTCTGCCCCTTGATTTTTACAAGCATCCAACAAGCGGGATAAATCTTCCGGATTATGGCTGAAGTCGGCATCTATCTCAAAAATAAACTGATAGGATTTTGCCAGAGCCCACTTAAATCCATGAACATAAGCAGTGCCAAGCCCTAGTTTCCCTTTCCTTTGTTCCATAAACAAACGGTTAGGGAAGGATTTCATTTTTTCAAAAACAATATCCGCAGTGCCGTCTGGAGAATTGTCTTCCACTACGAGGATATCAAATTCATCGGGCAAAGACATGACCTTATCTATCATAAGGCCAATATTCTCTCTTTCTTTATACGTTGGAATAACAACCAGGCTTTCAGCCATCTGCCTCAAAAATAGGGAATTCCATTTTACCTGTTGCACTTTTACTGTTTAAACAAGAATATTTGACGTATAAATGGTTGGTATTAATCTTGTTTGTAACTTTATTTCAATGAAATCTATTGTTAGCTCGCTCGCTTTTATTTTCCTTTTTGTACAATCTTTCGCTCAAACCGGTCCTTATGCCAGAATTTCTGTTGTGGCATCTGAATCTCAGCTATCAACCATGTTGAAGCAAGGAGTTGATCTGGAACATTATCACCCAAAACCGGACAAACCATTTATCGGAGAATTTTCCAAAGAAGAACAACAACTGATTGGTTCTACAGGAGCTCAAATAAAAATTTTGGTTCCGGATCTTGAAAAATATTATCCTGAACAGAATCAATTGCAAAAATCGGCCTCAGTTTCTACATTACCTGCCGGATTTAACTACGGCTCGATGGGAGGTTATCTGACTTTCGACGAAATGGTAAGTGAACTGGACAGTATGTTTTTGTCCTATCCTAATTTAATCACCCAGAAAGTTTCAATCGGTACTTCCATCGAAGGAAGAGATATTTGGATGGTAAAAATTTCTGACAATCCTTCAATTCAGGAAAATGAACCTGAAGTTTTATACACCAGTATCCATCATGCAAGAGAGCCCATTTCGATGGTGCAAAATATTTATTTCATGCAATATCTGCTTGAACAATATGCTATCAATCCTGAGATTTCCTGCCTAATTGATAATCGTCAATTGTATTTTGTTCCAGTAATTAATCCAGATGGCTATGTCTACAATGAAACCAATTTTCCATCGGGTGGAGGTATGTGGAGAAAAAACAGAAGAGATAATCTTGATGGCACTTTTGGAGTTGATTTAAATAGAAATTATGGATACAACTGGGGGATTGATAACATAGGATCCTCGGATCAGGGAAACTCTGAAACATTCAGAGGAGATTCTGCTTTTTCCGAACCAGAAACTCAGGCAATCAGAGATTTTTGTAATGCACATGATTTTGTATTTGCCTTGAATTATCATGCTTTCGGCAACTACATCCTTTACCCTTGGGGATATAATGCTACGGCTGTAAATCCGGAACAATCTTATTTCTCTGGATGCGCAGATGAAATGACGTCTGTCAATAATTATGCCTCAGGAAATTGCTTTTCAACATTGGGTTATTTAGCTAATGGTGGTTCGGATGATTGGTTGTATGGGGAACAAACCACAAAGCCAAAAATATATGCCTATACTCCAGAAGTTGGTGAACAATTTTGGCCACCTCAAAGTGATATTCTCGGAATGTGTGAGGAAAACATACTTCAAAACATAAGGACAGCCGACTTTTCAGGTGAGTTTATCAATGGCGGCAACGCACTTTCAGCATATGTTTCTTCTCAGAATTTCAACTGGCCCTTCACTTTTACAAGTCTTGGTGTAGTTGCTTCAGGGGTATCGACTGCCGAACTTATTCCGGTTAATGCTCAAATTTCAGCTGTAAATAATACAATTTCCATTCCTGCATTAAGCCCACTTTCGGTCTATTTGGATTCCTTTGATGTGACACTTTCGCCATCGGTTAATCCGGGAGATGATGTCTATGCTCTGTTGAAAATTACATTATCAACGGGTTGTGTTGTTACAGATACTATTTCCTTTACTTTTGGTGAGCCAGTAGTAATTTTTTCAGATAGCCTGAATACACATCAATTCTGGAATGGTTGGTTTATAACAGGTAGTAACTATTATTCGGCTTCCAATTCTATGACTGATAGCCCAAGTGGAAGTTATTATCCGAATGATGTAAATGAAACAAAATCTAGTATAAATGTAAATACCACTGGGTATGTGAAACCTTTCGTACAGTTTCGGGCAACATGGGATATTGAATCCGGCTATGATTATGTCACTTTTGGTGTTTTAAATGCATCCAGTTCAATAATTCCTTTAGTTGGTAATTATACCCAACCAGGATCTATTTACCAGAATTATTTACCGGTTTATGATGGAAATCAAAGTAGCTGGGTATTGGCTCACGTGGATATTAGTGCCTATTCTTCTGCTAACCTTAATTTTGGCTTTGGCTTGTATTCAGATAATGCAGTAGAATTGGATGGCTATTATTTTGACGATTTTACCGTTCTTGGATATGCACCGTCAACAGGATTTGATGAAACGCAGTCTTCCAGTTTACCAATAACAGTTTATCCAAATCCGGCTTTTAGAATAATAAACTTTTCTAATGAAGTTGCTTCTTGTATACTTTCTGACCTTTCAGGAAAAATACTGTTTCAATGTTCAGGAAAAATGAAACAAATTGAACTTCCGGAAACGATAAATAATGGACTGTATTTGCTAAACTTAAAGACAGAAAATAATCACCAAACAAACGTAAAACTTAGTATTAACAGATAATGGCAAGAATTAAACTGGCAATGCCGGAAGAATTTCGTTTTGTCACTGAATTAGAAGTCAGAATCGGAGATATAAATTACGGAAACCACCTGGGACATGACGCCTTAATTTCCCTTTTGCATGAAGCTAGAGTACGGTTTCTTGCCTCATTTGGCTGGACAGAATTGAATTGTGGGGGCAAAGGACTTATTCTAAATGATCTTGCAGTGGTTTATAAATCCGAGTCATTTTATGGAGAAAGGTTGAAAATAAAAGTTGAACCGGTTGACATTCAACCAGCAGGATTTGACCTATGTTACAGAGTGGAGCAAGCTTTAAATGGTACACTTATCGCTGAAGCTAAAACAGGCATGATTGCTTTTGATTATAGTTTAAGAAAAGTGAGTGTATTGCCAGAATCAGTTTCCAAAGCGTATTTAAAAGTATTGAATGAAACTCAATTATAAACAGCTCGGAGAAGGATTCCCTTTACTTATTCTACATGGACTCTTCGGGTCACTGGATAATTGGATTACCTTGTCAAGGCAATTTTCTTCAACATATTCTGTCTATATGATAGATGCGAGAAATCATGGCCGTTCCCCTCACGATCCGGTTTCTGATTATCCCTCCATGGTTGAAGACCTTCGTTCCTTTATGGACGATCATGGGATTGATCAAGCACACATCATTGGCCATTCAATGGGTGGAAAAACAGCAATGTCTTTTACTTTAAACCATCCTGAAAAGGTAAGTAAACTGGTTGTGGCTGATATGGCTATGAAAACTTATAGTGGCCATCATGATGAAGTAATTAGGGCAATGCAGGATATCCCAATTTCTGAAATTAAAAACCGTTCTGAAGCAGAGGATATCCTAGCTGTACGCATACCAGAATTGGGTGTCCGCCAGTTTTTATTGAAAAATATTGATCGAAGGGAAGATGGTTCCTATGCCTGGAAAATTAATCTTCCGGTTTTAGTGAATGAATATCCTAAAATATTGATGGAAGTAAAAGGGACTAATCCTGTTCAAAACGAAGTTCTGTTTATCCGCGGAGGCAATTCGGATTACCTGAAAGACAAAGATTTTGAATCTGCTAAATTGTACTTTCCAAATGCTTCTCTTCAAACCATTGAAGGTGCAGGACATTGGATTCATGCTGAACAGCCAGGACCTTTTTTTACTTCAGTATCCCAATTTCTTCAATCCTGATTTATGAGAAATACATTTTTGCTTTTTGCATTTTCCCTGTTTTTAATTCCAATAGTCACACAGGCTCAGGAAAAAGAGATTAACCCAGTTATCGCTTTGCTTGATCAACAACAAACCGACTGGAATGATGGTAATATAGAAGGGTTTATGAAAGGATATTGGCAATCAGATTCTCTCGTTTTTATTGGCAGTTCAGGTGTTTCCTATGGCTGGCAAAAAGTTCTGGATAATTACAAAAAGAAATATTCCGGCCCTAATAATATGGGTCAGCTTAGTTTTAAAATAGTAAAACTGTATGACTTAAATGAGCAATATAAATTTGTAATAGGAAAATGGAAACTTGAATTTGTCAAAGATTTTAAAGAAGGTCATTTTACTTTGCTGCTTCAGAAAATAGGGGATAAATGGGTAATTATTGCAGATCACAGTTCTTAAAAGGACTATTTTTTATTTGTCTCTTAGTAATTTCTGCCTGTAATGCAGGGCAGGATGATCAACTTTCTGAAAAAGAAGCTGATGATTATTTGAGAAGAATGGTTGAAGAAAGTTTGACTGATCAAAAGGTGCTGGAAAAAATTGCCACCAATAAATCTGATTCAACTGCAGCTTTACTTTTAGCTAAAAAAGAAACCCTTGCTCTCCCAGAGAAGAAAGTAATTACATCAGCCACCTTGCCGGTTAAAAAAGACACTTTGGTTGTAAAAAAGAAAAGTATAAAAGCAGATACTTCAAGGGTTAAAGTTGCAAGTGTACAGGATAGTTTACCTAAACCCAGGAAACAGGTGTCACTAAAAGCCTTACCTCCAAAACCTCAACCAATTGTAAAAGATTCTTTAAAAAAGGATACTGCAATTTTGGCTAAAAAACCGTCTAAAAAGAAGAAAAACACAGATATAACTCCCAAAGATACAGTTAAACCTGCTCCTAAAGTGATTGAACCTATGGGTCAGAAGCCCGCTCAGAAACCTATTCCGGTTCCACAAATGCCCATTATAAAACCAGATACTTCAGGGAACTAAAATTTAAACCGATACAGTTTCTTTTGCATACTGGAGTTGGTACAGTTTAGCATACTGACCATTCATGCCAATTAGTTCTGTATGACTTCCTTTTTCAATCAGTTCCCCTTTGTGAATGACGACGATTTGCTTTGCTTCGTGTATAGTACTCAAACGATGGGCAATAATAATACTGGTTCTGCCCTTCATTAATTTTTTTACGGCTTCCTGAATCAATTGCTCAGTTTCGGTATCAATATTCGAAGTAGCTTCATCTAAAACCAAAATTTTAGGGTCATAAACCAAGGCACGAACAAAAGAAATTAGTTGCCGTTGACCGGAAGAAAGTGTTGCTCCTCTTTCCATTACCTTGTAATCGTATCCTCCAGGAAGACTTTCAATAAAATGATCTGCACCAACATATTTTGCCGCTTCTTTTACTTTTTCTGGCTTGATATCCGGATTGTTCAGGGTAATGTTTTCCATAACAGAACCAGAAAAAAGGAACACTTCCTGAAGCACTATACCAACGGTCTTTCTTAAATGAGGAAGACTATAATCCTTGATGTTTTGACCTCCAACAGTTATTGTTCCTGAATCGGTGTCATAAAACCGACTTAATAAACTCATCAGGGTAGTTTTACCGGATCCTGTTGCGCCAACAATTGCAGTGACTGTTCCAGGTTCAACTGTAAATGAAATACCCTTTAACACAGGCTCATCTGGCTTGTAGCCAAATCGAACATCTTCAAATTTAATTTCGATTTTCTCAGGTAATTGCTCTTGAAATGTGCCCTTATCTGGAATAATATCCTCAGAATCTAATACTTTGAAAATGCGTTCTGCACTTACCATACCCATTTGAAGTTGATTGAATTGATCTGCCAGCATCCTGATAGGCCGGAAGAACATTTGGATGTACATCAGAAAAGCAACAAGCACACCAAAGGTGATTTCTCCCTCAAGAACCGAACCGGCGCCATACCATACCAGCAAAGCTGTGGCAAGTGCAAGAATTAAGTCTACTACCGGAAAAAATACCGAATAATACATCACCGATTTCAGATTGGCCACCATGTGGTTTTTATTGAGTTCTGAGAATCTTTTCTGTTCTTCTTTTTCTCTTCCAAATAATTGCACAATGGCCATGCCACTGATGTGTTCCTGTAAAAAAGCATTTAAGGAAGCTACATATTTTCTTACTTCCTGAAAAGAAGCCTTTACTTTAACTTTAAACACCCAGGTGCTGAGGAGCATTAATGGCAGAGTTAACAATGTAATGATTGTAAGTTTTACATCTGTATAAGCCATGATACCAACCAGCGCAATTACCTGAAGAATTTCTCCAACTATAGTAACCAATCCATCTGAGAAAATATCATTAAGTGTTTCAATATCAGAAATGGTACGTGTTTGTAAAGTGCCAATAGGGGTGCGGTCAAAAAAACTTAGTTTTTGCCTTAGAATATGTTTGTAAACAATATTCCTTAAATCACGCATTACTGTTTGTCCCAGCCAAGCTGTTATATAGGTGTTCCAGTATTGGATTACAGCCTGAATCAGGGTTAAACCAATTAATATCAAAATCAGATTCCTGACCATAGCACTATCTCCTGCAGGAACCGGTTTATCTAGAATATACTGAATTAGATAAGGCCTTATCGGAGTTAAAAACGTTAAGGAAAGGGTAGTAATCAGAGACAGTGTAAACTGTTTCCTGTAGGGCCTGACATAACCGAAAATCCTAAAAATTAGCTTCAGATCAAGGATATTGCCGCTTTTGTTTGATGTTTTCGCTTCAGCCACTTCGTTTATACCGTAAAGTAAATAAATTAGTTTCCAGTTCTGTTGATTATTTTTTACGTATATTGAACAACTAAAAGCATAAAATGAAACCGAATTTTTTCAAACTATTGTTCATAGCATTGTTTTGCATAGCATTGAGCGTTAACCTGTTTGCTCAGAACAAAGTTGAAACACCTCAGCAAAGAACTCCTACATTCAAATCGAATAATCGTACAGCTTCTTCTGGGCTTGAGATTGTTCCAATAAATAATATCCTCCTTTCCATCGAAAATGTTTTATTCGGTGGCTGTGTGGACATTACCAATTTAACCTATACTGGTGACCCAAATGCCATTTGCTTCTATAGAGACACCACCGGAACTCTAGGAATAGATTCAGGATTGATTTTGTCAACTGGTACAGTTTACAATATCCCTGGTCCCAATCAATCCTCTTCAACTACAGGAGGGTTCAATCAACCTGGTGATCTTGATTTGGATACCTTAAGTGGATATCCAACCTATGATGCGGTAGTCATCGAATTTGATTTTACCCCTCAGGCAGATACTTTGATTGCCTGTAATTTTATCTTCGGTTCAGAAGAATATCCTGAATTTGTATGGACTGCATTTAATGATGTTTTTGGATTTTACATTTCCGGACCAACAATAAATGGTAAAGTTAATTTAGCAACCTTGCCTAACAGTACCACTCCAATTTCTATTGATTCTGTAAATGATCAGGTTAATACCTCATATTATGTAGACAATACGAATGGAACTTTACTGGAACTGGACGGTTATACGGTTCCATTAACACTTTCTTCACCAGTAACACCATCACTTACTTATCATTTTAAAATTGCAATAGCAGATGCTGGTGATGCATCTTATGATTCTGGAGTCTTTTTAAAAGCCGGCTCTTTCTTAGGTAATCAACCGCTTCCTTCCGCAAAATTTGCTTATAATAACACTTCTAACAATACTGTAGACTTTACTAATCTTTCTGTTGGTGCCAAATTCTACGATTGGGACTTTGATGATGGAAATTTCTCCCAAGCAATTAATCCAACACATACTTACACAAATCCCGGTAATTACAATGTAAAACTCACCTCATCCAATTACTGCTATGTGAAGGATACCACCATAACTGTTACATTGACACCAACTGGTATCATTCAATTGGCTTCAACCAATGAATTGCAAGTCGCTTCTTTGGAATCTGGTAAATTCAATATTACACTTCCTGCAGTTAATCATAGCTGGAACCTAATCGTTACGGATATTAATGGAAGGGAAATCAATACCTATTTCGGTGATATTACGGACAAAAGCCTTATGGTGGATTTAAGTTCCTTTGCTTCTGGTTTGTATATTTTCAATCTGCAAGCAGGGGATTATAACGAAATTATAAAAGTGATCAGATAATTCTGACATCAACAAAACATAAAAAAACCTCCATTTGGAGGTTTTTTTGTTTATTCAGCACATTTTACTTCTGGCAAATGATTCACTTTAAAATTGACTGAATTCGCAATAAAACAACGGTTTCTTGCAGCCTCATGTAATTCCATCGCTGGAGATATCATACTTTCTTCTGCTACCTGGACAAATGGATTCAAAGTGACCTCTGTAAAATGTCCTGAACCTGTTTCAGGAATGAACATTTTACCAACAGGACTATCCTTGTATGAAAGTACTATAACCCCTGCATCGGCACACAAATGAAGATACCAAAGCATATGACAGGTTGAGAGTGCGGATACCAACAGTTCTTCCGGATTATATCTGCTTTCATCCCCTCTGAAAAGCTCTTCGGCAGATCCCATAATTTCCGGTTTATCCTTTCCTTGGATTATATGATTCCTGCCATAGGCATCGTACCTGCTGGTGCCCGTACCATTGTTGCCTGTCCATTCAACATCAACAGAATAAATTCTTTCCATAATTTGGCGTAATTAGACCTGATCTGTTATATTTTCTCAATTACTGCCTTAATACTTTGCAGAAAAGAATCCATGCCTTCAGCACTGTGCTTTTGCCTTTCTTCATCCGCAAAACCAGTTTGTATCCAGGTTAATTCAGTACTGTTTTCTCCTAATTTCTTTAGCTCATAGGTCACTTTTGAATGATTTTCAGGAATATCCTCCAATCCAGAAAAACTGCTCCAATAGCTATACGCGATTTTTGAATTAGAGACACATTCTTCAATTATTCCGTGGTCTCTGTACGTTTGACCTTCATATTCCCCTTGAAAAACAATGGAACTTCCAGGCTGCCAATCGGTTAGAGTTTCAGTGCCATATAAGTATTCCTTGATAATTGCAGGGTTAGTTAAGCCTTCCCAAACGGTGTCAATTGAAGCGTCAATTAGTACAGAACGTTTTACTTCCAGATCGTGTCTCATTGTGTTGTTCTTAATTCTTTAAAAATAGGGGTTTGATTTGGATTCTGCGAATAGGCAGGCGATAGGCTGCGAAAAGGCGGATTCAATAGGATTCACATAAAGAAAAGGATCTCTAGATTTATTATTAAAGGGCTTTTGTACCTTTGCACCTGAAAAAAAACAAATATGAAAAAAGCACTTTTTAGTTTACTTTTCATTGCCCTTGCAGCAGTAGGTTTCGCTCAACAAACAGAAGCAGAATTGGTTCGCAGTGCATTTCGCCTCGAAAAAAAGGCAGCAGTAGCAGAGTTTATTGGTCTCAGCAATGATGAAGCCGCAAAATTCTGGCCGATTTATGAAAAATATGAAACCGAAAGAGTGAATAGTGTTGGAACACCAAGATTCGCCCTTATCTCAGAATACGTTAAAAAAATGGATAAAATGGATGAGACTTCTGCTGATAATCTTGTAAAGCAGAGTATTGCTATTCAGAAAAAAGAAGTGGCTATTCGCGAAAAATACTACGCAATGGTTAAGAAAGCAGTTTCAACTGAAGTTGCGGTAAAATTTTATCAGGTTGAAGATGTAATTGCTGTTGGAACCAGAATGGAATTGTATGAACAAATTCCAATGTTTCAATCAAAATAATCGAAACGTGCAATAATTTTATAAAAAATCCGGCTTAAAGCCGGATTTTTTGTTTTTAGCTTTCGCTGTTTAGTTTTTCAAATTAAACCTTTTGCTTTTCTGGAAGTGAATTGGGAATACGGGCATAACTGCTGCTTCGTCCTTCTATGTCTTATTCTATCCTGAAAAATCAATTAAGAATGCTTAAGCGACGAACAGCCCGCTTTTCACCTTGCTCCACAAAAATTAAAACTACTGCTGAATTCAGTTGTTTCAGACTTAATGTTGTCTCATTACCTAAACGATTTTCATTATATAAAATATTGCCCTTCAGATCAATGCAACGAAGTTGTACCGGCTGACTTTTCGAAAATCCACTCCATTGAATATGCACCGAACCTTGAGAGGGGTTGGGATGTGCTGTCAACTGCGTGCTTACAGATTGGATATCGCCCGGAAACCCTACACTTGGTTGGAACCGGATCAATTCGTACAATCCCTGCGCATACCAGCGGGCCAGATAATCGTTTGGATGTAAGGCATTTGCTGTACAATGGCTTGCGCCTTTTCTCTGATAAATGCTGTCACTTAAGGTGGTCATGTTAAAGCACACCACTCCAGTAGTTTCCATTCCCAGCAATTCGTTTGCAAATCCTTTCATCAGCACATCGCCATTGGAAGGCGCACCCATTCCATTTACATCAGGCAACATATTTGCAATTAAAATAAATTCAACATTAGGATTACCTTGACGAATTTTATTCATTATAGACTGGATATAAGCATTGAATTGCGCATTGCTTGTATTGCCCCAGATGTCGTTCATTCCAAAATCAATGAGTACCAGGTCGGGTTGGTTTAGATTAACCAGTGGGATACAATATTCATCACCCCATTCGGCTGTTTTACCACCGCATGAACTGTTATATAAGGTTACGCCTATTCCATATGTATTTCTGATTTGTTCGGCAAACATTTCAATATAACTTTTCATGAAAGGAGTAGTTGGTGTAAAATTATTGGGGTCCCCAGCAAAACCGCTCACGTTTAATCCTGCTGTGATGCTCATGCCAATAGACTGAATAATGATATCCTGCTGGGCATTTAACTTTGCCATAGTGTTCGGCAAATCTGTTCCTCTGTAAATAGTTAAGCTATCGCCACCCCAATTACTTTGGTCGGGTATATAGGTTACGTTTGTCCAGGAAGTATGTTGCACATTTTCCAAGCCGGAACCAAAGGTTGTGGAATAATCTGCCGACATACCCGCAGAAATTTGGGTCAGGGTGCGTCCATTCAAAGTATAATCACCCGGCGAAGAATAGGAGTTTTGGTAATTGTAATTTTTTACCGACAATATTTGCTGTGGCTGGAACATTAACGAAGCTGAACTACCAGGTCCAGTGAGCAAAATCAATTCGTTAAATATGGTATCGGTATTCCAGAATGGCTTCATGTATTGTCTGAAATCAATCTCAGGTGCGGTACTGGTATAATTCGGAAATTCATAATATCCACCCGAAACAGGATTTACCAAAACCCATTTTGCTTGTGCCGGTGAACACGACCATGCCGCTTCGTTTGCTGGAACCGTAATCAAAAACGTACAAAGAGAATCGTAAAAGGTACAACTGCCACCACCGTAATAAATAATGTTGGGATTGCAAGAAACGGACCCCACAGGTGGGGTGCATTGTGCATTAAGCTTTAATACCCCTGCAAAGGTGATTAAAAGAAGCAATAAAGTTTTCACAGGTATTTTAATTTTTGTCAAAATTAGGAATAAATCAAAATCAACCCTTTTTCATTGTTAAAAGCAGTTCAACCTATATTTTAATACTTTAAGCTCCCCCAAAAACAGTACATTCTGCCATAATGACAGAAAAAGAGGGTAGTGGTAGGACAAAAAGGCTCATTCCCCCACCCCTAGGGGTACCCCCCTCCACCTCAAACACGAGTCGTCCGAGCTTAGACCTCCGCTCACGGAGCTTTTACCTTCGTCGTCCGAGCTCTGAGCTTCGCCGTCCGAGCAAAAAGGTTCGATTGGGGTAGGAAAAAGCTTCGCCATCCGAGCAAAAACATTCGATGACCATAGGAAAAAGCTTCGCCATCCGAGCTCAGAGGTTCGTCGTCCGAGCTTACAGTTCCGGCAACGGAGCAAAAACATTCGTCACCGAACCTTTGGGGTAGGGTATGGGCTGTTTTTAAACGACTACTGCCTCCCGTTTGGGAGGCAGTAGCTTGAATTTCAATAATTTAGAAGCTTATCGCATCAGTGTCACATTGCCTGAGTAATTTCTATCCCCAATTCTGAGCGTGTAGAAATAAACCCCATCAGTTGCTTTGGAACCATTGAGGTTATTACCTTGCCAGGCTTCGTTTTTGTTCGTGGTTTGGAAGTACTTGGTACCCCAACGATCGAAGATTTGCAACAGGAATGCCTCGTCTCCGCCATAGTTAATAAGGAATCCATCGTTCATACCATCGTTGTTTGGCGTGAATACATTTGGTACAAACAAATCCGGAGTAAATACGGTGTAAGGCCCTTTTCGCAACGTGTTTTCACAAC
>Ga0209598_10000641_pt1 | contig 28408 bp, 23 predicted proteins | sample M_140807_EF_Meta_FD_187317 | JGI IMG/M metagenome (GOLD analysis project Ga0209598, IMG submission 187317) | Freshwater microbial communities from Lake Montjoie, Canada to study carbon cycling - M_140807_EF_MetaG (SPAdes) (version 2) | ecosystem: Environmental > Aquatic > Freshwater > Lake...
GATGTTCAGCGGTGCGCGCTCGGAGCTCTTCCTGAATCCGGACGAGCTCCGCTGCTCGCTCATCGAGGGAGGCTGCAAAAAGAGTTCGTACCTCCTCGTATTGCTCTCGGGTCACGTGGCGCGCACGCAACTGCTCTGGTGTTATCGCCTCGGCCAGTTGAGCCCGAAGCTGCGCGAGCTCAGCAGCACGCCTTCCAGGCCGAAAAAGGGCAAATGCTCCAAGGGCGGCGCACACCACTCCAAAGAAACTACCAAACCCGAAATTAATCAGTGAAAAAGAATAAGGAGCAACGACTTCTTGCATAAAAGTGACAACTACAACAGAAAAAAAATTTAGCTCTAACTGTGTCTACTCGCGCATCACCGTGCCCGAGAGCTCCTGCCAAACCGAGGTGCCATCATCGCACGCAAATAGCGAAAGCACCCGAAGTCGCGAGGACTTCCGATCTTTTTTTTGGAGAATCACCGTCTCATGTTCCTGACACCCCATCATCCCCTCTTGCTGCACCCCTTTTTTAGTTCTTGTCCCGATGAGAAGTGGCCCCTTGAGAGAGACTCGTTCAAAATTTCCATCTCCTGCTTTGACAGAAACGATACCGCGGTCTTCACGCACAGACATCGCAATCCGCATTTTTCGTGGAATAGCGGGTGGAATACGCCTTGTGCTGAGCTGTTCAACGCGCTGAATCTCTCCTAAATAAAATCCTCCAAATCCATCAACACCGGTGGCGGGCTCTTCAATCCGCTCCAACACAACCTCACCCGAAATATCATCACCCCGAAGCCGATACTGAAGCTCGTAACGCCCCATCATAATTGTGCTCATCTCACCCGAAATATCCTCCGGTTTTGAATCGCGACTCACACGGTCGAGAAGCTCTATCCGCTTCATCCCACCCTTCTCCTCCAGGAAGTTAAGCTGAACTCCGTGCGCCCCGTTTACGTGAAGATGGTACGACACACGATATCGACCCGGTTTGACCGTTATCGGTGGCAATCGCCGCTTGGATGGATCGATCTCCAATACGATCGGCTCGCCTTCATCTCCCTCGGCACCATGATCAGCGCCATCTCCCCCATGAGCGGATGAATGCTGCCCACCCTCAGCAACTGCTTGATCGACACCCCCGATCAGCACGATGCTGATAACTGCCGAAGTTATTAGTGTCGCGCTGATAACTGAAAGCCAGATTGCCATCGCAGCAACGATCGCCCCATTCAAAAAGGAAGCACCGGTATAGCAAGCTCGGCGATCGGAAAGACCGTTACGAACGAGTCGTGACTCCTTATCTCGTCTTTCATCTCTGTTCATCACCTTTGCCTCCCCCCGTTAAGCCCCCTAATAGCTGCCACTCCTCCTCGACGGTCAATGGATAGAGCAGCTCGAGCGCCACGATCCGTCGAAGATAGAGATGAAGATCATACTCCCAGGTGAATCCAATTCCGCCATGAATCTGAACCATCGCCTCAGCCAGCGGCCTTCCCATGCGCACCGCGGCGTGCCACACCGATAACGCTGCCTCCTCGAACTGGTCGTGATCGTGAACGCCACACCACTCCGCAAAGCTAGTGAGCGCCGATGCCGCGGCAAGATTCGCGAAGTGCGCCGCCGCCTGCTGCTGCACCGCCTGAAATCCCGCTATCGGCACCCCGAACTGCTTCCGCGTCCTTCCGTGATCCTGAAAAAGCTCAACACACCGCTCAGCAGCCCCGATTACCTGAGCCGCATGAATCAGCCGCCACGCCGCCCGTAAAAACCGCAAAGCTGCTCGGTCGACACTCACCCGCGCAACCGGCTCCGGCAGAGCCCGCTGCAGCTCCCCAAGCACCATCGTGCCATCGAGAGGAGCGATCGGAGCAAAGCTACCCTCCTCTAAATTATATATTGCAACCTCTCCCGGCTTCGAGCAGATTTCAACGAGGTAGCCTGCACCCGGGGCGCCCTCAACGAAGGTTCCCACCGATAGCCCCTCGAGAGCCGCACACACCCGCACCGCACCCGCACAAGCCTCGTCCACCCCCCACGGCACTCCCACGACGACCGAGGGCAACCACACCCCCCACAGCGCATCCGTGACCACCGGCGCCGCAATCAACGCCCGCCCCGCCTCCCGCGCAAGAAGCGCCACCGCCCGAATTCCCCCCTCTCGCACCCACTCAAGCATCCCAAAATCACGACACGAAGCCGCGATTCCCTCTCGCTCCGCGGGCCCGCTCCGATACACTCGGCGAATCGTGCCGAAATCGTGCTCCTGCGCGAGAAATCGCCGCACCGCCTCCTGAAACTCAACCTCGTCGCTGCTCGGCAGAAAAGTCATCCTCGCCTCCCCCCTTCTTGCGGCCTACCCCAAATTTTACGCCAACCCCAGCGTCATCTTAACCTCCTCAGAGGGCTCCCACGGCGGCGTAAAAACTACCGTCACAGCCACCACAGTCACTCCCGGCACAGCCCCCACGTGCTGCTTTATCATCTCCGTCAGGTAAGGCCCCGATGGACAAAGGGGTGTCGTAAAGGTCATCTCAATACCCACCACACCGTCATCACCAATATCGATGCTATAGATCAATCCAAGAAACCAGATATCGAGAAAGAGATCAGGGTCCTCAACCTTCTTTAATGCCGCAATAATCTCATCCTCTCGCGGAAGCTCCCCGCTCAGTGCCTCGTCCATCTTCGTACCTCCTCTCGTTAATTTAGGGGCAAGTCCAAAAAGCCCCTGCATTCGAACCTCTTATCACACCCCCCTTCCCACCGATACCCCTCTTGACCAATACTAGTCCAAGAGGCTATCCAACCCGAGCAACTATCACCAAACGCCCACTACGGAGCCATCATGACAAATCCCTTCTACCCCGAACACGCCCTGTTTATCGAATCGGTGCGGCGGATGATGGCGAGCGATCTCGCGCCTCACCTCCGAGAGTGGGAAGACGCCGGATACTTTCCTGATTCAGTATTTACCCAGCTCGGCGCGCGGGGGTACCTCGGCATGGTTATCGACGAGGCGTACGGCGGCATCGGCGGCGACCTTCGGCTCGCGGCAGCGTGGTGCGAAACGCTCGGCGAACTGTGCGATCTTGGGCTCGTAACAGCGGTAAATATGCACGCCCTCGTTATTTCAGCCGCAATAAACCGATATGGCACCGTAAGCCAAAAAGAACAGTGGCTCCCAAGAGCCGTTACTGGAGAAGCAATAGGAGCCTACGCCTTCACCGAACCAGGCGCAGGAAGCGATCTTGCGAGCCTCCGCACAAAAGCGATTAAGGTCGATGGTGGATGGCAGCTCGACGGTTCGAAGACCTTTATTACCAACGGAGCTCGCGCCGATTTCATACTCGTTCTAGCCCGCACCGACCCCACCGCCGGCTACCATGGCTTCACCACATTTATTGTCGATACAACTCTTCCCGGTTTTTCTGTCACACGCACCCTCGACAAACTCGGATGGCGTTCCTCTGATACCGCCGAGTTGAGCTTCAGCGGCCTCATCGTTCCGGACGACGCCGTGCTAGGCACCGTCGGCCAGGGGTGGATTCAGGCCTCGAACAATCTCAACTGGGAACGACTAATGCTCACCCTCACCACCCTCGGCGGCATGCGCGCCTGTCTCCGCGACACCACCCGCTACGCCCACCAGCGGTCAACCTTCGGCCGCCCCATAGCAACCCACCGAGGCGTTGAGGAGCTACTAATCGAGATGAACCGCCGCCTCATCCTAGCCGAAGCCCTAACCCACCACGCGCTAACCCTTTTCCTAACCTCCACCCCCTGCCGCGCCGAGGTAAGTCAAGCCAAACGAAAAGTGTGCGACGACGCCGTATGGCTAGCAGATCGAGCCCTCCAAATTCACGGCGGCTACGGCTACACCACAGAGTTCTCCCCCGAAAAATGGTGGCGAGAGTTAAGGCTAATGCCAATAGGCGGTGGAACTTCAGAGGTGATGGGGTTGATAGTTAGGAAGGAGCTGGGGTTGGGGTGAGGGATTTTGGGGGGAGGGAGCACTCCAATCGGCGGGATCGGAGTGCAGTGTGGAATGAGATGTCGTGAGTGTCGATTAGGGGAGCTAAACTCCCAGCAATAACTCTCGCTTAAGCGGACCCTGGTACAAGTACGAAAACTTCCCGAGTGTCTCCGTAAATGAGAGTTCCGGCCGATCCTCCATTCCAGTGGGCCTGCCCCCCTTTCAATGCGATCGCCGCATCGTAGCCTGAAGATTGACTCGGATTGCCCATCCAACTATTTCGGGTCTGAAATACAATCGCTCCGCTCGGAATCAATCCCTCCTTCACGGCTCTCTCATAATCCGCGCCGGATATGACATTAACAGTGGCATTTCCATAGGGACTGTTCAGAGTCTTCGATTTTCCACCCAAATCCAAAGCTTTCCACCCGAAATCTCTTGCAAGTTGAACGGCCAAGCCTCTCGGGTTACAAGGATCGTTCCCTGTAGCTGCTGGATTGGGAACACCGTTCGCAGCCATAGTTTCAAGTACGCCGGTTACGCAGAGCCCTTTTCCAGCTTGAGCCCGACGCCCCGCCGCGAGACGACGAAGGACTGGATGGTGATAGAGAAATCCGTACTGCCCTCCATCCGCGGGAAGGTCGGCCCATGTCTCGGAAGCGTCTAACTCTCCCTGAATAACCCGATTATCCTCCGCACCGATTTCTGTGTCCCATTCGGTAAGAATATCCCTGCCGAAAATTTTCTTCAGAGTTGAATCCAAGGTGGTATCGATGTAATCAGTGAACTTGAAGATGTAATTGAGTTGTCGCTTGTAATCCGAGCTGAGTAAAGTCTTGAGTCTTTCCAGCCCTCCAGAGGGATCCAAAAGCCCAACAATTTGCGGATTTTCTTTTTCATCCAAAAATTTCAATACCCCCGCAACACCACCACCTCGCACTCCCGGACTCACCTCTTTGTGCCCTACAAAACCTGCTATCAACAAGCCTTGGATGTGTTCTTCCGATAGACCTTTGCTCTTTAGGGCCTGTAATTTATCGAGCATCTTATTCATCTGGGCCGCGCTCACGCCACCTCCCAGCCCAATCGCACTTTGCCCTTCCTGTTTATCAAAATTCAATTTGGAAATGAGCAGAGTTTCCAGATCTTTTGCGATTAGGCCCGTTTTTGTTAAATCCGAAATGCGCGCCTTGGTTGCTTCAATGAGTTGACTGTCGGGCCGACCTACCCCCGGACTATTGGGGCTTTGGTTCGCGGTTAACGTGGAACTTGGGGCGGGCTGAACTGTCGCCATCGATTTTCCTCACTAAAGAAAAGAAATCAGACTACTAACTCAAGTTATGCCCCACTCCCAAAAAAAAGCAACACAAATCCGAAATAAACTCACGCGTTATCCCCCCTTCTCTTCAATTTCCCCCATCCCTAAATCTCCCCTACCCACAGAACCACATACCAGTCCGAACAACCATACTCCTCAAGCAAAACACCAACACAAACACAAACGCGTTATCCCCAAAAACTCTTGCAATCCCCCCAAATAATGGGTAGCTTCACCAAGCGGGGGAACGGGGTGTAGCTCAGTCTGGCAGAGCGCACGGTTCGGGACCGTGAGGCCGGAGGTTCAAATCCTCTCACCCCGATTTTGCTCCTGTTACCTGCACCTTGAAAAGGTGCATGATGGTTAGGACGGCGATTAGAGGCTCTCCAATTCGTCTGTAAAGGGCGTGCAGAATAAGATAAAGCCCTATTCAGAAATCGTCTTTTTTACGAAGCTTCCTCTATCGAAGCTCTCCAGCTGATTTGATATTTTTTTAGGGAGAAACTATGAGCATACTCGTCACAGGCGGGGCTGGGTACATAGGGTCCCATACATGCCTAGAGCTTCTAAAAAGCGGCTTTGATATTATTGTCCTCGATGACCTTAGCAACTCCTCGCAGGAATCGCTTCGACGGGTTGAGGAATTGGCGGGGGGTAAAAAGATACCTTTCATTGAGGGAGGTATCGGCGACCGAGAGTTACTAAAGCACCTTTTCAAAACTCACCCCATCTCCGCTGTTATCCATTTTGCAGGTTCAAAGGCAGTCGGTGAGTCGGTAGAGTCCCCTCTCCTCTACTATCGAAATAACATCGCAGGCACAACAACTCTTCTAGAGGAGATGGCTGAAGCGGGGGTTAGGCGATTTATTTTCAGCTCGTCAGCTACCGTCTATGGGGACTCCCCTAATGTTCCCTTCGCTGAAGACCAACCGCTCGGCAAACCGAACAATCCGTACGGGAAAACAAAGCTCTTCATTGAGGAGATGTGCCGAGACCTTGCGGTATCCGACGCGTCGTGGCACATCGTACTGCTTCGCTACTTTAATCCAGTTGGTGCTCACGAATCGGGAATCATCGGCGAGGACCCGCGCGGGATTCCTAACAATCTGATGCCCTTTATAACTCAGGTCGCCGTTGGTCGTCGTCAGGCTCTATCGATATATGGCTCAGACTACGACACCGCAGATGGAACGTGTGTGCGAGATTTTATTCATGTCGTAGATCTAGCCGAGGGTCATGTCGCTGCGCTCAGAAAAATTGACGATCTGTCGGGATGCACCGCGATTAATCTTGGCACTGGGGTGGGGTATTCAGTGCTCGATGTTCTCCACGGAATGGAGGATGCCGTTGGGAGACCGATCCCGCATCAATTTTCGCCGCGTCGACAAGGGGATAGCCCAAAGACATACAGCGATCCAACGAAAGCAAAACTACTACTAGGTTGGCAGACGAACCGCTCTCTAGCCACCATGTGCGCTGATTCTTGGCGCTGGCAGGAGAAAAACCCGTTTGGTTACGGAGAGAGCGATTCGAAGGAGTAGCGGTTGGCGAGGAGAGAAGATGGTAGCGGCTAATACCATCTCATAAATCGGCATAATTTTCTGGAAACATGTCTCGCTCAACCATCTCAATTAAGAGATGAATTATCTTAATATGCAGCTCTTGGGTGCGTTCGGTTGGCTGTGGAACGGATGAATTACGATCTGCCACGGCGCAGATGTCGATATCGGCTAGCGCGGAAAGCTGCGAATCGATCCGGCCAGTCAGAGCGATAGAAATCATCCCAGCATCACGGGCTGCTTTAACTGCTGCCACAATATTCGAGCTGCTTCCGCTGGTGCTTATCGCGAGCAACACATCACCTGTCCGCCCGTGAGCCTCAACTCCCCGAGAAAAAACAGCTTCGAAACCATAGTCATTAGCCACACAGGTAAGATGCGATGGATCGCTGAGCGCAATCGCCGAGAGAGCGCGACGGTCTCGTCGAAACCGGCCCGATAATTCCTCGGCAAAGTGCATCGCATCACACATTGAGCCGCCATTTCCACAGCTCAACACCCGCCCTCCCCGTTTTAAGCAATCGGTGATAACCGCAGCTGCCTTTGCTATCACCTCACAGGTTTCTGGTTGCCGCAAAAATCCTGTAAGAATGTTAAGAGCCTGGATGAGCCCCCGCTCAACATGAATCAATCGCTCACCGTGCTCCATACCATACCCTCCCGAGCATTTCGCTCGTCATTGCTTAAACACCCACCGAACTCTGAGCGGTCATCAATCTAAAAATCTCACGAATCAACGATACATTATCTGAATGTCCCGTCATACGAGCAGTGATTTTCCCCTGAAGTCGTCGACCGAGCAGGTAAAGATCACCGATCGCATCGAGAATTTTATGTCGCACTAGTTCGTTCGGAAATCGCAATTCACTATTGATCGGGCCGTTCTCACCCATAAGAACAAAGTTATCGAATCTCCCCCCGAGCGCTAGTCCCTGCTTCTGTAGCTTGCTGATGTCGCGCACGAAACCAAACGTTCGCGCCGAAGATATCTGTTCAACATACTCCTGCGGATCATCTCCGAGGGTAAATGAAAATTGGTGCTCCCCTACCGGTTCTGGATACGATAGAGAATAATCGATAGTCAGAGATTCGGCGGGCTCTAACCGGATGAACTCTCGATCGTCTCCCACCTGAATCGGCTCAGATACCGCGACATCAAACCAATCCCCCTCCTGAGAAATGACCCCTACATTACTCAGCAAACTACAAAATTCCTGAGCAGAACCATCCATAACTGGCACTTCGCCGTTGCATTTGACGAGAACATTGGAGACTCCAAATGCACACAACGCTGACATCAGGTGCTCAATAGTGGCAGCCTGCGTATCTTCAAGGCGCAGCGTTGTCGCAAACCCCGTGGAATGAACGTAAGAAACATGAGCTGGCACTGCTCGGTACCCTGAGACGCCAACAAAATGAATGCCAGAATTTGCGGGCAAAGGTTCAAGAATAAGCCCACTTTTTTGGCCGGAGTGCAGCCCCTGCCCATACAGAATCGCACTCGATGCAATCGTTCGTTGCGTTCGGGATCGCCCCCTTAGAAGCTGCGAACCAAAAACAATGGGATTGATCGTTGTCTTACCCTCATCGCCTTCACGTATAGCCGCTCTACGATCGGCTCTTGAATCCAACGAATCGAGATCAGAAGAAAGGGCGCACGACTCGGTTGATGTCTGGCGCAAAACGGCTCTTACAGCAGCAAGTAGCCGATCAAGATCGATCGGCTTCTCAATAAAATCAGCGGCACCTATGCGAGTTGCCTCTATAGCTGTTGCAATCGAGGCGTGACCACTCATCATAACGACCGGAATATTTGGCCAACGCTCCCTTAAAATCCGCAAAGTTTCGATCCCATCTAACCCCGACATCCAGATATCAAGGAGCACCAAATCGGGTCGCCGCTCAGCAACTACCTTAAGTGCCTCCTCGCCACTCTCGACCTGAATCGTCAGCAGTCCATCATCCTGAAGAACTCCCTGAACAGCGCGACGAATCGCCGCCTCATCATCAACGATAAGAACCGTACGAACAGACGAAGGGCTCTTAGCAGCGTTATTATGCTCCGACAAACTCATATAACTCCTGTGGTGTATCTGGTGTCCAGACCGTTGCATCGCGGCTCTGCCCTACTCCAACCATGACCACGGGCCGCTCCGTGATGGTAGCAACGTATTCAAGATACCGCCGCGCATTAACGGGGAGATCTGCAAAAGACCGGACTGAGGAGATGTCATCATCCCATCCAGGTAACTCATTGTAAATAGGGACTATATCTTGACTGGCCCGTCCAAAAATCGGCATCTCATCACAAACAGTTCCATCAGCCAGCTTATACCCTTCACATATCCGAATCGTTGAGCATCCCGAGAGAACATCGAGTTTTGTCAACGCAATCCAATCGATTCCCGATACCCGTATCGCGTACCGAAGCGCAACCGCATCGAGCCAGCCACACCGCCGCGGTCTGCCGGTAACCGTACCAAATTCAGCCCCCCGTTCCCGCAATCGATCTCCGATATCATCAAGCAGCTCGGTAGGAAATGGCCCGGAGCCAACGCGAGTTGTATACGCCTTAACGAGCCCCAAAACCCGTTCAACACTGCGTGGTCCCACCCCAACTCCACCAGCAATACCCCCTGCCGTTGTATGTGAGGAGGTCACAAATGGAACCGTCCCGAATGCAACATCGAGTAAACATCCCTGTGCACCCTCAAAAACTATCCGCTCCTCTGCTCTAATAGCTCGGCTTATGGTGAGACTCACATCACCCATAAACGGAATGACCCGCTCCCGAATAAGCGCTAGCTCCTCAAGGTGTTGTTCTAGACTCAACTCCTGCGTTACTCCAAAACAGGCAGAAAGATAACGCGAAACCTCTTTAAGGCGTTCTTTTAACACCGGGACGTAAACCGCCTCGTCGACCAGGTCTGCTAAGCGCAATCCACCCCGAGCCGCCCGCTCCTCATAAGCTGGACCGATCCCTCGTAAAGTTGTGCCGATTTTATTCGTACCACGAGCCTCTTCACGAGCCCTATCGATCTCGCGGTGATACGGCAACACCAGCTGCACGCGCCCATCAACAAGAAGTCGCTCTGGCGACACCACGATCCCGCCACCCTTTACACTCTCTATCTCCGCCAATAGAGCCCGTGCATCAAGAACAACGCCCGCTCCAATCGCAACTCGACATCCCTCGCGAAGAACCCCAGAGGGCAGCAGATTCAACTTCACCGTTTTGCCATCAACAACAACGGTGTGTCCGGCGTTATTACCTCCCTGATACCGCACAACCCACCGAGCCTGTCGGGTGATGACATCAACGATCTTTCCTTTCCCTTCGTCACCCCATTGTGACCCGACCACCGCAACTGTTTTCATTTTACCACCCTCTCAGGTCCAACATTTCCCGAATCAGCTAAACCATTTCCCGTCACATCAAATTAAGGCGCGCACACGCAAAATTGCCACCCCGCGTCCTCTTTTACGAAAAAAGTGTGCGGAGCGCCACCCGCTGAGTAGATGATGGCGTTTTTTGCCTCCGCTGGAGCTTCCTCTTCGAGTCGCGCAACAACTCGAGCAATTGCTCGCTCCCTTCCATGAACCAGATCACCGCAAATTTCCTCACCCTCTGAGCAACGAAATGCCCCCGGGAAAAGACGATCCCAAGGCACTAGTGCCTCTGCAGTACAAAGCTCTAACGATATTGTTTGCTCAATTGAAAATGGGATCGACCCCTCACGACGCAACGAGACAAGGTGGGCTCCACACCCGAGAGCTCGACCAATATCGCGCGCGACCGACCTAATGTAGGTACCTTTTGAGCAGATTATCCGAAAAAAAGCGCGATACGATCCATCAGGTTGTGGCTCGAACCAGAGATCTAGTGAATCAATCACGACCGTCACCGGAGCAAGAGCCACTCGTTCTCCTTGACGAGCGAGCGAATAGGCCCTCTGGCCCTCTATTTTTTTTGCACTAAACTGTGGAGGTTCTTGCTCGATAGAGCCGACGAATCGCCTAGCAGCCTCTTGCGCCTCAACTAAGAGCGGCTTGACTCCCTCACCCTTAATCACATTGCCGGTGCTATCATCAGTATCAGTTTCATAACCAAATGCTATCTCAGCAAGATAGCACTTCCTGCCCGCTACAGCATGACTTGCAAGACGAGTTGTCCGTCCTACAAGAATAACCAACAAACCCGAGGCGAATGGGTCGAGTGTTCCGGCATGACCTATTTTATCGACCCGCAGCCGTCGCTTAAGAATGCCAACGACCGCCGCCGAACTCATTCCAACGGATTTGTCGATAAGTAGCAGCCCATTCATGACAACAGAGCGCTAGTGCTGACTGCTTCTTTGAGACGCGGAAGGAGCACGGCTCTTAATTCATGCAACGGTTTCCGCCACCGAAATGCCGCGGCGGCTCTATGCCCTCCTCCGCCAAATGCAGCAGCAATTTCCGAAAGATTTATACCCTTATCCTTGGTCCGCAGACTAACTCTCCACAACCCCTCATCTTCTCGAATGAGCACACTGATAATAACGCCCGCGATATCTCGCGCCCGCTCACAGAGAACGGCCGTATCCTCCTCGATAGCCCCATATTTTTCATAATGTGAGCGCGAAACGATAAGCTCAGCGATAGCACCCCGCTCGTGCATCTGCATCTCTAGAAGAGCAGCAGATTGAAGCATCGTCCCCGCGAGAGAAACCTGAGAAAAAAGTTGTGACGCTACCTCATGAGGAACGGCGCCTCGTTTAACCAGCTCAAGCGCAACCTCGAATGTCCTCTGGGTTGTCGAGCCATACCGAAAAGATCCGGTATCACCATAAATCCCAGCTAGTAAACAGGTCGCTACAGATGGAGTAATCGACGCCGCGTGATGTGAAAGAATTTCATAAACAACTTCGCTCGTTGAACTCGCTCCTACCTTAACTAAATTGATCGCCCCAAATCCTTCATTTGATACGTGATGATCAATGTTAATAATTAGAGGTGAAGCAAGAACGGCTCCCTTGAGCGAATCCCCGACACGATCGAGCGCACCGCAGTCGCACACGATAACGCACTCAGGTGTTTCTTTCGGGAAAACAGTTTGGACCTCGGACACACCGGGCATCCAGCCGTATCGATCGACGATACCCGATTCATTTATAAGGACAGCCCGCTTACCGAGCTCACGGAGCGCAAGAGCAACCGCGGCCGAAGAGCCATATGCATCCGCATCTGGATTGTAATGGCTAACGACAACGAAGGAAGAATGCTCTCGGATCACCTCAGCGACCCGAGCAACGCGATCATCAGAATCAATATTAGGAGAGCTCACTGTCTTGCAATCCTCGCCATCAAAGATGCTACCTCACCCTGCACATCAAGGGTGTCGTCGTAGATAAATGCCAGAATCGGAGCAACCCTCAGCTTCAGCTCCTTACCAACCCGCGTTCGCAGACAACCAGAGGCAGAATCAAACGCATCCTTGACCTCTGCTCGCCGCTCGGCGCCGCCACTGACGACCCAGAACACTTTAGCGTGTCGTAGGTCATTACTCACGATAACTGAGGTCACCGTAACAAGATGGAATCTTGGATCGGAGAGTCTCAGGAGCTCGCGCGCTACAACCTCCTGAATCCGTTCTCCGACCTTAAAAGTTCGTCGCCGTCCGCTCATGATACCGCTTGGAGCTTTTACAAAAAATGTGGACCCCGCGGTCCGAAGTACTGCTTAAACTCCGCCTTACTCAAGCGAAGCAGCAACCTCTTCGATCTCATACACATCTATCGAATCACCGACCTTGAGATCGTTGAAGGAATCTACACTCATACCGCATTCATAGCCACTTTGCACCTGCCGTACATCTTCTTTAAAGCGGCGCAAGCTTCCTACTTTACCCTCGTACATCACCGCGCTATCACGCAGTACTCGGACAAACGCTCCTCGCCGAACGGTACCATCGGATACAAAGCAGCCCGCCACGGTACCGATCTTCGGAACCGTAAAGGTGTCTCTGACCTCAAGACGACCAAGATGTCGCTCTTTCTTAATCGGCGCAAGAAGACCGACCATCGCCTTCTTCACATCATCGAGGAGTTCATAAATTACTCGGTAGAAACGAACCTCGATTCGATGAGATTCAGCATCAGCTAGAGCTCTAGGCTCTCCACGAACACCAAACCCAACGATAACGGCTTTCGACGCAATAGCGAGCTGAACGTCATTCTCAGTTACGCCGCCAACACCTGAGTGAAGTACCCGGACCTTGACCTTCGGTGTCGAGAGCTGTTCCACCGAGGCACGCACCGCCTCAAGCGATCCGATAACATCAGCCTTAATGACCAGGTTGAGTTCAGCAGGTGCCAGATTATTAGCTCGCCGCGCAAACTCTTCAAGACTTATCGGACCCGATGCAAGTGCTCGTTCAGCGAGCGCTATCTTCTCAGCCCGATTACTTGCGACTTCACGTGCAATCGCTTCCGATTCAACAACAATAAAGTCATCGCCAGCGACCGGCATTCCATCGAGTCCCGTAATCTCCACTGGAGTTGATGGAGGAGCTATCTCAATCTTATCCCCTCGATGGTCTAACATCGTTCGGACTCGCCCCGAACACTGCCCAACTACATATATATCCCCGACCCGCAGCGTTCCTGTCTGAACCAATACAGTTGCGACGATACCACGACCTCTATCCTGGCGCGCCTCGACGACCGTACCCTTTGCACGTCGCTCAGGATTCGCCTTTAACTCCTTCATCTCAGCGAGAAGAAGAATCCCCTCAAGAAGCTCAGGAACCCCATTGCGCGAGATAGCTGAAACCGGGAAGAACATCGTGTCTCCACCCCAATCCTCCGGTTGTAGGCCCTGCTCCACAAGTTGCTGCTTGACCTTATCAGGATTAGCATCGTGCTTATCCATCTTATTGACCGCAACAATGATCGGAACATTCGCGGCCTTCGCATGATTTATCGCTTCAATTGTCTGCGGCATCACCCCATCATCTGCAGCAACAACGAGAACAACTATGTCGGTGCAATCCGCTCCTCGCGCTCTCATCGCCGTAAATGCGGCGTGACCAGGTGTGTCGATGAAAGTGATTGTTCGCTCATCATCAACGGAAACGCTATACGCTCCGATATGCTGGGTTATACCGCCAGCTTCGCGAGCGGCGACGGATGTTTTACGAATAGCATCGAGTAGCGATGTTTTTCCGTGGTCAACGTGGCCCATCACCGTAACAATCGGCGGCCGACTTGCAAGGCTACCCTGATCATCGGCACCCTCTTCCACAAGAAACTGATCTTCATCAAATGAAGTAGACTCCACTTCATAGCCAAAATCATCGATGATTATCAACGCCGTATCTTTATCGATAACCTGATTGATCGTCGCAAGAATACCAAGCTGCATGAGCCGGGAGATGACCTCCCCAGCCTTCAAACTCATCTGCCGGGCAAGTTCACCAACAGATATACTCTCTCCCAATTTAACAGCACGCTTCCCAACCTTCTGGGCCTTTTGATCTTCCTGGTATTGCTGCTTATGAGAATCTTTTCGATCCTTACCCCCACCTTTTGATGAGCCTTTTCGAGCTTCGCGACCGTCGTAATCTACAAGATCGCCCCGAGAAAATTCGCGCTTGCGGGTCGGGCCTTTTCGCTTTGCACCCTTCTTAGCATCACTCTCCTCTTCCTCCTCGACGACCGCTACTCCAGCGACCACTCCAAGTCTCCGAGGTGCCACCTCTTTACCATCCTGTTCGGTACGAACCACCCTTTTTTGTGGCAGCTCAATCCGACCAAGAACACGCGGTCCAGCTCGGCGCTCTTCAGTAATTATCACCTCTGTCGGTCCAGTTCGGCTCGGTGTTATAGACTGGGGTACAACCTTATTCGTCTCCACTGCAGGTTGAACCGCAGCAGCCTGAATTGGAGCAGTCGGAGCCACTAGCTTCTGCTCAGGTATTTCCGGTTCGATCTCAGGAGTTGGCCGTTGGGCTTCCTGTACTACTTCCTCTTGAACCTCTTGTTGAACTTCCAGCGGGACCTCCTCCACGACCAGCTCCTCAACTACTGGTTCTTCGACAACAACCTGATCCTCAATTTCGGTTTCTACTTCCTCAGACTCCTCCGCGAGTGTAGCTGTAACAATCCCACCCTGATAAGCAGGGACCTCGACAGGAGCTGCATGAGGAATTCGTCCTGCTTCAATCACTCGATCAACATCTTGGATCGGAAGAGCCACAGCGCTCGGCGAACTGGCGGTCGATAGCGCTTCATTCGCTCGACCCTGCTCGACGACCGCCATCGGCGATGAAACATTTTGAGTGAAAGACGCGACCGCTCCAGCGTCTGCACGACTGGCCACTCCACCCTCAAGATCATCTCGTGCCCCACCCTGCTTCCGTCGCAAGATGACGTTTCCTTGGCGTCGCTCGAAGACTTTCTCCTGAGCCCCTGTTGACCTGTCGGTTCGCACCATTACCGTCTCTCTTGTTACAGATTTAGCTTCGACGGCTTGAGATGAGGATCCACCCATCGCCTCTCGTATCAAAGCTCGCCGAATCGCATCCGCCTCTTCCGCCTCGAGCGAATTGGAATGAGATGTCTTTGGGGGAGCGCCCATTTCTATCGCTTTAGCGATGACGACACGGTTATCTACCCCAAGCTCCCGCGCCAATTCATAAATTCGTATCTTCGACATGCTCTTCCTTCCTCACACTCCTCATGCGGAGCTCCTCAAGAACACTCTCAAGGCTTGTCTTGCGCACAGCGGCCCGATTCACCCTGAACGCATACTCCCACCGTTTAATCTCTTTCTCCGCCCGAGCAATGCATTCTCGCCGAGCATGAAGGTAAGCCCCCCTACCGCCCGCCCTATGACGGGGATCTTCCTGAACGGCCCCCTCTCGTAATACGAGTCGAATCAGCTCACCTTTCGGACTGCTCACTCGACACCCAACACACCGACGGAGCGATGCCTTGGTCTGCTCTTCTATTCCCTGTTCCGTTTTTTGTTTACTCAAACTACTGCGACCTTACCGTTCGAGAATTACGCTACTCTACCGCTCTATGGTTATAACCTAAATAGCCATCCAAAGAGCGACTCTAGCGAGCGATCTGCTTTAAGCCCGATCTCCGGATTGGTTACGAAGGAAGCGATCAGCCGCCTCGCGAACAGCACTCGCTGCCTCTTCGTCTACTCCTTCTATATCGAGAAGTTCCTCGATATCGCTCATTACGATACTTTGAATCGTCGTCAAACCAGCACGCTGCAGCTGACCACGAATAACGGGATCGAGTCCAAGCTTGTAAAGGTCACCAACGAGCGGACCATCGGGGGAATCGTCGAATTCATGCTCCGACGCATACTTACGCGCTGCCGAGAGAATTTCTTCGGCTCGCTCCCGAGATACACCTTCTATCTCCATAAGGTCTTCAGCGATCGCCTCAGCAACCTCGATAACACTGCGGTAACCCTGCTGATACAATCGCTCAGCATCGGTGAAATCGACCCCAGGAATTGATTCGAGCGACTGACGTGCTCTCTTAGCCTGCTCTTCAGCGACGGACACACTCCTTACGTCGAGCTTCCATCCTGTCAATCTGCTCGCCAATTTTACATTCTGACCTCGACGACCGATCGCCAGCGAAAGTTGATCATCGTTGACGATGACCTCCATCGAGTGATTATCCTCATCAACCAGAACGCGGCTCACTTCAGCGGGGGCCAATGCCCGCGCAACAAACGATGGCTCATCGGGAGTCCACGGAATAATGTCGACTCGCTCTCCCTTTAATTCATCCACAACATTGCGAACCCTGGACCCTTTAACCCCAACACACGCCCCTACTGGGTCAAGATTATGGTCGGAGGAAATTACCGCTATCTTCGCTCTTTCACCCGGCTCACGAGCAGCCGCCTTGATCTCAATCGTCTTATCGGCAATCTCAGGAACTTCAGTCTCAAAAAGCTTCTTTAGAAAATCGGGGTGGCTTCTGGTCAGAATAATCTGAGGACCACGCGCCGATCTGTCGATGTCGAGGATCATGCTTCGGATACGATCGCCCTGGCGATATTTCTCGCGCTGAATCTGCTCTCGCTTCGGAAGAATCGCCTCAGTTCGACCTAGGTGAACGATCAAATTTCCCCGATCGTATCTCTGAACAATCCCATTAATAAGGTCGCCTTTTGAGTTTTTGTACTCCTCAAATATCACACCCCGTTCTGCATCACGCAGCTTCTGCATGATAACCTGCTTTGCAGATTGTGCTGAGATGCGACCCAACCCCTCTGTTGACAATTTCTTCCCAAATTCATCGCCAACCATGGCATCGGGATCGTATGACCGCCGTGCTTCATCAAGAGAAATTTCGGTTCCGGGATCAATGACGGTATCAACGACCGTCTTAAATTGAACAACCTCTATCTCACCGGAGTCCTCATTGAAGGAGGTCTCAAGGTTTAAATTGTGGCCAAAGTGTTTCCGCGCTGCTGAAAGCATCGCAGATTCTATCGCCTCGATTAAGATCGCCTTATCGATCCCCTTGTCTCTCCCAAGCTGTCCCAGGATGGCATTCAAATCAACGCTTGACATACCTAAATCTCACCGAACAATACGCTCTTTCTTGTGGGTTACTCCACTCTCAAACATCTCACTTTCGACACCCATCTTGGGTGCCGTTACGCTTTTCTTAACGGGTAAGTAAAAAAGAGCTACCTTTTTGCTCCCCCGCTACCGCGTCTTACCTCCACCCATGTCGAACGGAAAGTCCACACGGGCCTCTTTAACATCACCAATAGCAACGAAAATTACTCTTTTTCGCACTTCATCGACCATCTTCAGACCATCAGAAGTTAGCTCCTGAAGGACGCCACGAATTACTCCGGCGCCGAACGTCTGCGCCCCCTCGTTGGAAGACGTAGATACTTTATTTCGAGCTACTATCTGGTCTCCGGTTTCATCATCGCGATATTTCTGCGCAGAAATCCGAATCCGTTCACCAACAGCTCCCCTAAGCTGGACCACCGAGCGAATAGCTCGGTTTATTCCCGGGCTTGAAACCTCAAGCGTAGCGGACCCAGGAAGCAGCTCTTCAACCCGTTCACTATCGAGAACCAGTCGGGCGAGTCGATTACAATCGTCGTGTCCAATCTCTGAAGAAGATGAAACACGGGGAGCAATAAGCACCTGCACTACTCCAGAACGACCAGGAGGAAATACAACATCGTAAAGAGAAACCGCTGCTTCCTCCGCAAGTTCCCTAAGGAGCACGACACGGGGGTCGGATTCGTCGAGCACCTCTAGAAGCAATCCTCGCTTCGAGCCCAGAGCTCTCTCTTTCCGAGAAGATTCGATCTTCGATTCTTCCACACGCTGTTGAATTTCGTCCGTCATTACCTCTACCGCCGACAACACCGCTTCTTATCAACGATTGTTTTTCCCGCAAGACTTAAATTTTTGGCACGAAAGTGCCCCTCCACACGCAGAGCTCAACGAAAGCTCTGCATGAGAGCCGTATCGGTTTAAATCCGTTGTCGGGGAAAAGTGAAGCGACGTTCGGAGGTCAAGCGACAGGAGCGCACGCAAATGCGCTGACTCCATCGTAGCCAACCTTGCCTCCCTTTGCAAGCTCGCTCACCTCTTTTTACAGCTTCAGAGAGAGAGCCAAAAATCCCTGCAAAGTTGGCAACCTATTATAATTTAGTCTTATCGAGATCTTTTGTCTCTGCGATCACCCGAATTTCCCGCAGATCTGGACGAATCAGTGGTGTAAAACTCTGCAATCGCGTCCGTACGGTTCCGATAAAGACCTCACTCTCTATCAATAAAATATCGCGTGCTCGATCGTCTGAAAGATATATCCGAGCCTCTCGCAGCTTTTTTGCCTGATCTGGATTTACCAGGTTCTGAACCCGGGGGACGATCATAATGGCGTCTCGATGAGCTCCCTCTGCCTCGACCTTAGTCTTTTTAACGGCGGTTAGGTGAATTAAGTATCGACTTTTTCCATTAAAGATATCAAAAGTTCGGAGCTCGCCAATTTTCCACGGCTGACTACGAGCGAGAAAAGCGGCAGAAACTGGGTCTAGGGTGTCGTTATTCGAGAATAAACGAACTCGCTTAATTTCTCTCTTATCCCGTTGAACGCGAACCGCACTAATCTCACCGCCCTCCCCGAATGCTACTCTTAACTCCTTTTCACGAGAGTTTTCCCGCTGTTGAACGCTATATACATCAGGCGCAAAGGTAGCTCGATTCATCAACGTCTCAGCCCGAAATCGTAGTTTGTAAAAGATATCGATCGGGCTAAACGTTTTGGCAGTATTTACAACAAGAATACGGGAGGCGATTCCTGCACCCGCCGCCGGACCCTGCTCAGAAACCGAAACCGATGCTTCGGCAGCGGGTATACCTTGCCAACTTATTACGTAGGTGTACGTTCCTTCCCGAAGATCGAAGGTATCAAAAGAGGGAAGATAGCGAGCCGTAGAGACAGGAGCAGTAACGAGCTCCTCCCACGATTGTGCTAAAGCGTATCCCGCAGAAAAAAGCGGCGACACCAAAAGCATCATCAGGAGCGAAAAAAAATGCCTCGGCACTGTATGTCCTTGATTATAGAAAAAAGTCGGGTCTATCTCGAAAGCTCAGCGATTTAAATGTTCTTAGGTGAACTGATTTCATCGTTTTTTGCCTCTCTACCACAAAAACAGTATAACCAGTTGTCGGTTCTACACCAGAGTGCTCGCAATACATCGTATTGTAAGTCCTATCGTATGGCGCAGATCCTTAAAATTACTGCTGATTTTTAATCACTCTCGACTACTGGAGAGCTGCGTCCTTAACTAGGCGCACAAAATACATCTGCCCCTTTAACAACTCTTATCAGGTTTTGGGGCAGCTTCACTGAATGAATTCTAACGGAGGTACCTCGTCATGGTGTGGCTCCATACCATCTCTTTTAATCTTGTATTTTTTACAATACTGGTTGGGTTCCATCCCTTTCTTGCATTTGCAGGAGCGCTATCCCGCGATCGTTTTTGGCGGGTTTTTATCTGGCTTAATCGAGCACTGGTCTGGAATCTGCGGTGGTTTGGAGGAACCCGAATCGAAATAGAGGGAATTGAGAATATACCCCAGGATGATAGGCCTCTACTCATAGTGGCGAATCACCAGAGTATGTTCGATATTCCGCTCCTTATTTCGACCTTCTGGCCCCGTCGAACCCGATTTATCGCCAAACAGGAGCTTGCAAAGGGATCGCCAAGCGTATCAATTGGCCTAAGACTCTCTCAGGCAGCTTTGATTAATCGCTCCGATCGTCGACAGGCTATTCGCGAAATAAGGACGTTTTCTCAATCAATTCGTGAAACAAATGGGACGGCCTGCATTTTCCCTGAGGGCACTCGGGGTAAAACTGGTGTAATGAAGCCCTTTAAGCCGGTCGGAGTGGCGACATTTTTGAAAGAGGTTCCCTCTGCCATGGTTTCGCCAGTGGCAATTCATGGATCGTGGTTCATAGTGAAAAATAAGCTGTGGCCGTTCGAGTCCAGACAAACAATAAAAATAACGGTACTGCCCCCGATTAACGCCGAAGGGGCAAATCCAAACGATATCGTTGCGGCGTGTGAACGAGCGATTGCTCCTCTGGCAGCCGATGATCGGGCAACAAGAATCGTTGATGAAGCCGAGGCATTTGCGTGAGGGTTTCCTCTTATCGCTTTTTTCGTGCTCAACCGCTTGTCAACGAAGGGCTTGTTCAGTAGCATGTCGGCGCGGTAGTTAAGTAGCATGTCTTGCAACTTTACAAAGCCGAAAAAAATGCCCAGGTGGCGGAACTGGTAGACGCGCTGGACTCAAAATCCAGTTCTGGCAACAGAGTGAGAGTTCGATTCTCTCCTTGGGCAATTCCTCATAGACCTTTCTGCGGTCCCAAATCATATTAGGCTTGTTAGCCTTTAACGGCGGACCCTAACGATTATTCGTTTTTTCAAACCTTTAAGAAGCACTAGCAAGCTCGATATCAGCTTCAGACGAGACACTTCTTCTCTGAGGTGCTCTATATGAAGGGAAATAATCGGCAACCAGATCCGGAATCGCCGCTACGGTGTCTTCATAAATCTGTTCATCAATAACCATGCGGTACACCCGATACGGGGATGAAACTGGATGAAAACCCTTCTTAAAATGAGCTAGTGAATCGTCAGCTCCTCCGAGCCCTCCCCCAAGATGAAACTGCCGATACCCCTCACGAGCTCCCCACTCCGCAGCACGATGAACAAGTATCTTCGGCAATCCCTGATCTCGCCATATGTGATGATGAGCCGCCAGATGATACTGCAACAGAGAGCCACATCCAAAAAGTATTACCCCCCCGATGAGTTGATCACCACTCATCGCTGATAGAAGAAACACAGAATCAGGTAGAGCGGAACTAAGCTCAAAAAAGTAATTATCTTCAAAAAAATAGCTCGATGCTGCGCTGAGTCGCTCCATATTTTCTCGATAGAGCGATGAAAAAGATTTGAGTTGATCCCAATCATTTATGGTGAACTGGATCGTGGTATCAGTTAATAGACCACGCACGGCGCGTCTAACCGAGCTTCGATAGCTCATAAGTAACGATTCGCCTACATTGTGGTCTTTACTAATGTCGGGCAACTCAATCGTATAGGTCGTACCTATTACAGAGGAACTATCTTCAGTGACAGGATGAAATGAAGATTCAAGAAGAGGATGAGCTCGGAGAAAAAGAGCGAGAACTCCTTCCTGCTCTGCGGCATCGCGAAGCGCGGCGAGAATCTCACCTTCCGATCGACCGGGTCGGTTGGTAATAGGTCCGGCATAACCGTATGGTGATGCAGCATCACACCAATAGTTTCCAATTTTGCCCGAGCTACCCTCTTTTACCCATGGCGGAAGAGCGTTGAATAATAGCGGAATTAATGCGTATTGATCGCCGTCCCGCCAGTAAAAGGCTCCCGTCTTTTGAGGATTTTCGGGTGATGCCGCGACTATTCGCAGATATTCTGGCTTGTGATACAGGTCGTGGGGAATGTGCCGCAACGCATCTTCCCACCGTGGATCGTCGACTGAGATGAATTGAGAATCTCGAGCCACTCGACACCTCCTTTTTCGCAGTGCGTGGAGCCGGAGGAAGGGCATAAAGAACGCCCTTCACTAAGGTCACCCTAGCACGCGCCCTTTGAATGACACAAAGGGAAAAAAGGGAGGAGGCCAGTGTTATTGATCGTGACTACTCAGTTCGCTGCTGATGAGCTGCTTTCTCCGACCGCTCGATTAATCGCCACCCGCAGGGGCAGCTCATCGATCTCTGTTTGCTCCTCTCGGAGAAACTCTGCACCCTCACTCAAAGAGAACGATATATCCGTGGCTAAAACTTCCCCCGCAATGTAATCAAGGTGCTCTTTAAGATGAAGCTCAAGCTTAGAATCGGCTAGCACTACGACCTCGATCCGATCAGAGACGGCAAGATCTGCATCTTTTCGCATCTTCTGAATTCTACTGACTAACTCACGGGCTCGTCCCTCGGCGATAAGGTCGGGGCTAAGGGTTGTATCGAAAAATACGGTAACCCCAAGCGCAGTTTCGACCTCTAGCTTTGCTTTCGGTGTGCGGGTAATCGCCACCTCTGAGAGATGAACCGTCTGACCCAGTACCTCGATTGCGCCTGCCTCCTCAAACGCCGCAATTTCTGAGGCGGACAATCGTTGGAGCGTTGCGGTAAGCTCGCGCATCTGTGCGCCGAAACGTGGCCCAAGCACCGGAAAGAGTGGCTTTACCTTGAGATCAACGACTGAGCCTTCGTCATCAGAGAATAGTATCTCCTTCACGTTTAGCTCTTCCCGAATCTGCTCGCCATAATCACGCAACCACTGAGCGGCCCTGGCATCTCTGGTCACTACCGTGAGGGATGCTAACGGTTGGCGAATGCGGAGTGTGAGCCGCGTTCTCAATGAGCGACCTAACTCGACGGCACGCTGAATAAGTGCCATACCCCCCTCTAATTCAGAGGATATCAGCGCAGGCGCGGCGCACGGATAATCACACAAATGAACACTTTCTGGAGCATTCGGAACGAGAGAGGCAAGATTTCGGTACACCTCCTCCGTGATGAATGGAGTAAACGGAGCAAGCACCTTCGTGAAATTGAGCAAGACCCAGAAAAGGGTGTCGTACCCAGCCTGTTTGTCGATGGCATTATCGGACCAGAAGCGACGACGAGAACGGCGAACGTACCAATTGGTTAGATCTTCTAGAAATACGAGCAACGCCGGAGTTACGTTGTAGAGCCGATATTCACCCATCTCTCGCTCAATATCAGCAAGGAGAGACTGGAATCGTGAAACTATCCACGCATCAAGAATATTGTGGCTTACAACCTCTCCGAGGGCCGCTGAGGAGTCTTGTTCATCAAAAAGGCCAGGTGACGGTTGATATTTATCAACTTCACCATAGGTGGTCAGGAAGGAATAGGCGTTCCAATACGGCAACAGGACAGAACGAACAATATCTTTTACCCCCGCCTCAGAGAAGCGAAGCGGTTCACCCCGAACAACTGGTGAGGTGACCATATAAAGCCGCAACGCATCAGCACCGTACTCCTCCATCACCCCCATCGGGTCTGGATAGTTTGCAAGGCTCTTCGACATTTTACGACCATCTTCCGCGAGGATCATTCCGGAAACAATCACGTTCCGAAATGGAGCTCGCTTAAAGAGCGCAGTTGAAAGAACCAGTAGTGTGTAAAACCATCCGCGAGTTTGATCGAGCGCCTCAGCGATAAAATCGGCGGGAAATACCCGTTCGAACTTTTCTCGATTCTCAAATGGATAGTGAAGATAACCGTAGGGCATCGACCCGGACTCAAACCAACAATCGAGCACCTCAGGAACCCGATTCATCACACCCGATTCACAAGCGCTGCACCGCCACGAGAGGGTATCGACGATATGTTTGTGGAGATCGGTGACCTTTGTACCACTGCGCTCCTCGAGAGTTTCCTGAGAGGCAACACACTCTGTCGCACCACAACAATCGCAACGCCATACCGGAATAGGTGTTCCCCAAAAACGGTTTCGCGAAATATTCCAATCTCGCGCCTCTCGAATCCAGTTACCAAATCGTCCCTTTCCGATCGCCTCTGGGACCCAATGGATCGTCTCGTTAAGAGCAACCATCTCATCGCGAAGATCTTCGACCCGAACATACCAAGCCGTTATCGCCTTATAAATCAGTGGCGTTCCCGAGCGCTCACAGAAAGGATAGCTGTGCTCGATCGTCGCCTGAGCAAAAAGGCGTCCCCGATCTTTGAGAGCACGGATTATCAGACGATCAGCCTCCTTGATGTTTATTCCAACAAAATCTGGTGCTAATTCATTAAAATTACCGGAAACATCTACTGGATCCACGAGAGGAATTTGGTGGCGCGCGCACACTCGATAGTCATCCTCACCGTGAGCGGGAGATTGATGCACGATACCGGTACCATCATCTGTCGTTACATACGGATCACTGAGAACTCGGAACGCACCAGCTTCCCGAAGATTTTCGAAATATGGGAAGAGTGGCTCGTAGCTTAATCCCTCAAGAGAGGGTCCGAGCATCGTTGCCTCAACGGTACGCGCACCGGCGTCGGGAAAGATCACATCGAGCCGAGATGCCGCAACGATATATCGCTTCCCCTGATAAAGGACCTGCACATAATCAATCTCTGGCCCAACACAGAGTGCAAGATTTGAGGGTAGAGTCCAGGGAGTCGTAGTCCACGCAAGGAGCTCAACCCCCGGTCTTTCTAGAATCGGAAACGACACCGTTATCGCTGGATCCTGCACCGTACGATAATCTTTGCTCGCCTCAAAGTTTGAAAGGGGTGTCGACAGCCGCCAACTAAAGGGCATTACCCGATGCCCCTCGTAGACGCGCCCCTGTTTCCACAATTCACCAAAAACCCACCATACCGATTCCATAAAGGTGGTATCGAGAGTTTTGTAATCGTTCCGAAAATCGATCCAACGACCAAGCCGTTCAGTTACTCGCTCCCAGTCCTCAACATACCGAAAAACACCCTGACGACACGCCTCATTAAACTTGTCGACGCCATAAGCCAAAATATCCTCACGGCCCTTAAGTGATAGGGTCTTTTCGGTGATCATCTCGATCGGCAATCCGTGGCAATCCCAACCAAATCGACGCTCAACATGACACCCCTTCATCGTTTGATAACGGGGAATTATATCTTTCGTTGTTCCTTGCAAAAGGTGACCGTAGTGAGGCAAACCGGTCGCAAAGGGAGGGCCATCATAGAAAAAGAATTCTTTCTGTCCCTCTCGATGTTCAAGACTGCGCCGAAACATATCGGTCTCACGCCACCACGCAAGTATCTGGTGTTCAACGAGGGGAAGATGAATCTGAGGAGAAACTCTTTTCATGGGGAAAGTACTTCGGAGTTGCGTTTAAGTGCTCATCAGAGCGGTTGTTACAACGAGTGTACGACACACAGATGTTAGAGGAACGTACCGAAAAAGTGGGTCCTAAAAAAATTGGTCAGCGAAGTTTATTTTTTACTATTCAGCCACACCCTCAGAATAAATGCCACCTCGATCGATTAACAAAGACACCTTTCGCATCACCTCATCGATCGCCGCATCAGGGGTACTCGCTCCGGCGGTCAAGGCTATTCGGACTGGGCGTGTATTCGGCAACCAATTTTGAGTTTGAAGAGCATCGCCCTCTGGAGTTAAGTGAAAAATTCCTCCGTCATCATCGATATCCTCAGCACCCCGAATATGATAGGTGATAAATCGAGAGCGAAGTAGTCTGGCCAAGTTGGCGGTATTAGATGAATTAAATCCCCCGACAACAATCGCAAAATCAGCCTCCTCAGCTAGCAGCGCTCGAGCTGCCGATTGATTCTCTGAAGTTGCATAACAGAGGGTGTCTCGTGTATCCGCAAAATGCTCTGAGATGGCGTCATCACCGAATCGATCAACCAAGGCGTTCCTAACCAATCGCCCCACTTCCTGAGTCTCTTCAGCAAGCATCGTGGTCTGATTAATCACTCCCAACCGTTGTAGATGGACCGATGAATCAAACCCTGGCGTCACCTTCGAACCGAAATCGCGGAAAAATTCATCTCGACTACCCTCCCCACGAATAAATCGGCAGAGATTTTCCACCTCGCCTATCGTCTTTACGACCACACCCCCAGGCGCACATCGTTGAACCCGCGAAAATGTGGCACGGGTTTCTTCATGATACCCTTTCCCGTGTACAACAAGAGAAAAACCCTCTTTCCCAAGCTGCGCCGCACGCCGCCATACCTTCTCAACAAATGGACAGGTGGCATCGTACGCCTCTATCGAGACTCCAACAGATGCGAGCTCCTCCATCACGGAGAGAGGCGCACCGAATGCGGGCACGATGACGATGTCATCAGAGGATAGGGTTTGCGTTGAAATAATCTCCTTCCCATCACTCGTTCGCAAAAACTGAACACCTCGTCGCTCCAAATCCGCATTAACTGCTGGATTATGAATCATTTCACTAACGAGAAACACACGGCTACCCCCACTTTCAGCGAGCGCTCGGTAAGCTACCTCAACCGCATTATCAACCCCAAAACAGAACCCAAAATGGCGCGCAACCAAAAAAACAACCCCATTCCACTCAACGTGAGTAGGCGCGAGATCGCGTTTTCGTGGATCCTCGTCAAGCCGCTTCCGCCGAATACCTGTTACAAAATCAGAAAAATATTGAGTTTCCTGTGAACGTGGATTTTTCATCGTAAAAGATCAACATCATCAAAATATTTTCATCGCCTGACAGAACGTTTCTATCAAGCCACAAGGACAAAGTCACCGCTTATCGATCTTAACACGAGCAGGTAAACCCTTATTTGGTTCAGTTCGCTTTTTTATCGAAAGAGGCTCTAGGGAGATACCCGATCTATCAACGGTCCAGTTCACCATACGAAGCGAAGATGGCAACTGTGGTATGATCGTTGGCTGATTCGACAGCTCACCCAATATATGCTGAAGATGATCAGAGAGATTACTTCCCGCCACAATACCGGTTGGCCCGATATCACCTCTAAAAGAGGATCGCGATCCATTTTTTCCAAGAGCAAGAGGAGCGCTTGATACAGGAAAGGGAAGCCCAGTTACTTCATGACCACCAAGGGTAAGTACCGTTTCGGGGGTTTTAATTGAATGAGCAACGGTGTGAAATCCAAGGAATCGATCACCTCGAAAACTCACTGCAAAGAGATACCACTTATGGAGTTCAATCTCTACATCAGGGAAGGGATACCACCCACCAACTCTCGAACCTCCTTTCCAGTAAACCTCGGGCCTAACTCCAGCCCTTCCTCGCACGAGTGCCAACCCAAATCCCTGTCGGTCACTCGACTTTTCGTCATACTTTAACGCGACTATCGCCCGTGCTCCCTTGGTTGGATACTTAGAAAATCGGACCCAAAGAAAAACAAGAAAATCCTCTCCTGCTTTAGGATTAAAACTCTCGCTTTTTCCGATTGTCGCTAGAAAAGAGCTCTGTTGTGTGCCAAGAAGAACAGGCACCTCTGAAACAGATCTATCCTTAATATTTGCAAACCTCTTGACTTTAACCATAAAAAAAAGGGCAAGGACTGCTCCTATAAAGATCGCAGTCCAAACCCAATTTCTTTTCTTCGGATACATACGGTTTGCCCGAGTATCGCTCCTTAGCTCTCGTCAGATGTGGAAGCCGACTGAGCTCGAGCAGCCTCGAGTGCCTCTTCCTCTCTTTTCTTAGCAAGAGCTCGCGCCGCTGCATCAGCTACGACCGAAATTGTGATCGGCACCGACACTTCAGCGTGTAATTTAACCTGGATACGATAATCGCCAGCCATCCGAATCGGCTCAGGTAGTTTTATTTGTCGACGATCAATGGTGAAACCACGAGCAGAGAGAGCCTCCTCGATATCTCGAGTGGTGATTGAGCCAAAGCTCTTGCCCGAATCACCGAACTTGAGAGCGAACTCAAGAACGATTCCAGCAACATTTCCACCAAAAGCCTCAGCTTGAGCCCGCTTCTTTGCCTTAATGGCATTTATCTGAGCCATTCGGTGGGCGATAACACGTCCACTCGATGAGCTCATTTCAACAGCAAGGCCACGAGGTATAAGGAAATTTCTCGCAAAACCCCGCTTTACAGTTACTGTGTCGCCGACATAACCAAGGGAGGGATAGTCCTCCGAAAGTATTACTTGCATGGTGTCTTCCTCCGCTTTACAAAATTCTGGCTTGGCTATTTTTCTTACAGATCTTCTTCTACAAAATCGTCGTCGCTATCGTCCGACAACCCCGCCCCATGCCTCTTTGGATTCCCATGGAACTTACGAGCTTTATCGCTGAGTTTGTGGATCTGGAACTTGGCTACTCGCTCCATCAGTCGAAGCGACAAAACCAGTTCGTTGATCTCTTTGGCTACCGGTAGATCGAAAGAGAAAACCGAGTATGTACCGAGCTTGCTTCCATGCACAGCATAGGCGACCTCTTTTTTACCCCAGCTC
>Ga0209598_10000642_pt1 | contig 28407 bp, 33 predicted proteins | sample M_140807_EF_Meta_FD_187317 | JGI IMG/M metagenome (GOLD analysis project Ga0209598, IMG submission 187317) | Freshwater microbial communities from Lake Montjoie, Canada to study carbon cycling - M_140807_EF_MetaG (SPAdes) (version 2) | ecosystem: Environmental > Aquatic > Freshwater > Lake...
ATAATGATCATAGCTTTGAGCATAATCAGCTTTAGGATATTTTTTTCTGACCACAGGTAGCAGCTGCTTTTCAATATAGTCTTTGTCATAGTTTTCCTGAAACGCCCTGCGTTTGTCTTCTCTTTCTTTGTTTCTCTGATTGACCTGCGATTCTAAATCACCATAGCGGCGCTGTAGACCGCCATACTCTATTTTTGAATCATCCAGCTGCGATCCCAACAGGCTTCGGGCATCCTCGCCTTCCCGAATACGCCGTTCATATTCGACGGCGCTTTCCCTGAAAGATTTTTCCGTTTCTCCCAGGCGTCGTTTCAGTTGCTGGGATTGTCCCTGCAAGGCGCGTGTTTGCCATCCGCCAGGACTTGCTTGCAAGTTTTTATACAGTTCACGAGATTTGTTCAACATGTCCTCGTCATCTTTTGCACGATATGTCCGAGGAAAAGAACGCCTGAATCCCTGTTGAGTATACATTATCTGGCTCTCCTTTCAATAATGGGCATAGAGGCAGGTGACAGAATCATCTCGCGCCTGCGATGAGGCCATTTGGCTTCATCCTGACGCTTGTAATCATTATAAGCCGCATTGAATCCTTTTTGTTCTTTCAAAAAGTCCTTCGTTCCTCTACGGCGATAAGCGCGCAGGGCATCCAGATTCTGCCTGAATTTCTGCTCTTTAGCTTCACCTGTGAGAGCTAAATTCTGCATACGGCGAGCTTGCTGCCCCTGAATGTCCGATAAGGCTCTTTGATACCCTTCACCTACAAGAGAATGTTGTCCTTGTGCCACACTTTTGAGCATATCCTGAATCATATTTTTTTCGGCGTTTGTGTGCTGGATAGACCCGTGTTGCCCCAATCTGGCGTATTTCACCGATATTTTTTCTAACTCACGGGGTAATCTTTTTTCCATCTGTTTTTCAAGATCAGCCGATTGGTTCTGAATATACGGATGAATAAAGTCGGCTAATTTGTTTCCATTGTTTTCTACTGCTAAAATTTCGTTTTTGATCGGTTTCAAGGAAATGCCTGATCCTGTCAATTTGCCTGCAAAGCTCTGGGCTTTTGTCAAATCTTCAGGAAGTGGTGCGACACGCTGTCCTTTATAAGCGGCGTAAGGTTGGTTGACGGCATTTTTAGCCGTATCAGCAATTATCCCTGCATATGTTTGCATTTCGGGAGGGCTTTGGTCGGTAATGCCCATGATGGGCTTCATTTCTTCTTCAAACAAAGCAATTTGTTTCCACGGATGTCTTGCCTGTTCTTCATATTCATTCTTTTGAGCTTCAAATCCTTTTTTCTCATGATATTTTTTCACATGCGCCAGTTTTTGCAACTCATCAACGCGGCTTTGACGGCGGCCCAGTTTTTGTTCCTGTAACGCTTTCATCAATTGTGCAAATTGACCTCGGCGATCAAAATCCTGATTGGCAGCATCTTGTGCCAAAGGTGCCAGCTTTTCTGACGAGACTCCCCGTAATCGACTTAATTCATCGTTGATCCGATCAGCATTGATGCCATACTTGTTGATATAGTTTTGTCCAAAACTTTGCTGCCGTTCGAACATATCGTTGAGCAGTTGATCCTGAAAAGATCGTTGACCTGCTATTTCTTCATCAGAAGAGCCTGAACCTAATTGCTGAATCAAGTTTTGATAAGGATATCCGCGCTTGATGTATTTGTCTTGCCATTTTCTTGCCTGTACGGATTCAGGGGGGGGCGTGATTTTTATCTGCCCCGGATAAACAGGTAAAGGCAAATTCAGAAGGGAGCGTTTTTTATCGGATAAAAGCTGAAGGGCGTGTTTGAGTTTATCAGGCAGAACTACCGCTTGGGGCTTATTCACATCCCGGTAAATTTCTGCCTGTTTCCTGAGATCTGCCAATTGTTGAGAGGTAAGACCCATTGCGTTATTCCTTTAGTGAAAATACTTTTCCAAAGGTTTCGTTTTTGGCGGAAACCCTTTCATACCCTTATGCTGTAAAAGCTTCTTGCGGAAGGCGTCCAGTCTTTGAGCGCCGGCGGGATTGTTGCCGTCCCCCAGAGCCGAAACAGTGTTGGCATCCATGACATACTCGCCGTCAGACAGCCATGCGGGAATGCGATCATCCTGTCCACCGCTTTCCCCTCTGAGGTACCCCACAAAGCCGCCGTGGGCATAAGGAACCTCGACCCGTTGCCCCTGTTTGTCCTTTTTGTATTTACGAAACCACTTGCCGCTGCGCTCGTATTCTTCGGGAGAGACCTGTTCCGTTTCAAAATCATCGGCCGATTCGGCTAACGGCTCCCATTTTTCTCGCTCCACCTCGCGATCGAGTCGCGCTTTCTGACGCACACGCTCCGGTTCATTCAACTGATCCTCAAGATATTTTTGAGCATTTGCTTGAGCCATATATTGGGCTTTGTACTGCTTTTCCACAGAGGGCGGCGGATTGAGGAGAGAATTCCCCACCATAAAGGCCGACAAGGCGTTTTGAGGCTGCAAGAACTGCCCAAAAAAACTTCCTGTCTGTTGCCCTGGTGTTGCCCCTTTAGCACCCGCTCCTTCCAGGAGAGACGCTAAAAAGCCGGGACTGGATCCAGTGCTTTGAGGAGCAAGTGTTGACGAAAGCTGGGCGACCGGATTCATGGAAAATGGTGTTGAGGCAGAGGCAGCATTTCCACCTCCTATGAGAGAGGATAGAGAAAAGGGAGAGGCGGTGCCACCGCCAGAGACCATGTTTGGCATCAAAAAAGATGTCAGGGGATTAGCGGTCTGCCCTGCCAAAGAAGACAATCCGCCGCCCATACCTGTTGCTCCCGCACCTGACATCAGTCCACCGAGACCATTGATGGCCATCGGTGCAAAAGCACCCACACCAGCTCCAGCCAATGGTCCCATACGTTGATTGGGATGTCCAAACATCCCCCCAATCCCGCCGCCGATCAAAGCTCCTGCTCCAGGTAAAATCATATTGCCGAGGATCGCCCCACCCACGGGACCAAGAGCTTTTTTAAAAAACTTGCCAATCTTCCCCAAAAAATATTGTGGCAATCCTGTTCGGGGATTGATCGTGCCACTGCCACCCATTGATTTGAGCATCATGGCTTCCAAAGGATTGATGTGGGCGAGGATCGTGTCCCCGTGTTGTCCCTGTTCTTGCAACATTTGGGCTAAAGGCGATAAGGGGGCATTGCCTCCAACTCGTCCGCCCTCTGCGTAGGCTTCCGCATTCGCTCCATAGGGGCTGCCGTCCATTTGATCCATCATATAGGGGACATTTGGTGTTTCTTCGTCATCAGGCATACTCATGCGATCTGGCATATTTTGAGGGGCATAGGGATCGCCATTCCCTTGAGAAGCGTAAGGATCGAAACTGAGAGGGGGATAGGGATAGCTCATGAGGATTGTCCTGTTTTTTCTGTGATTTGTGTTTCAAATATTAGCATATAAACGACTTCTGCCCAAATTTCCCATGAGGAAAAAAGAGATTTTTTTTCGCCCTGTTCAATGGTGAAGGGAGCAGGAACGCCGGCTCGTTCAAAAATACCTGTTCCTGCCACAGTGGTTGCCCATTCTTCCCAAGTGTTTTCATTGTCCAGCAAAGGAAGCTGCTCTTCCTGAAAGTCGGCAATCAGTCGTGATGTCCAGTCGCGCAACGAAATATAACGAGGATAGACCACATTCATTGTTCGGGACCTATATCAAATTGCAACAAAATGTTTCCCATCTCAAAATGGTCATTGGAAGAAAAAACGGGACTCATTTGTCGTCCCGCAATATTGGCACTAAGAATATTCGTTGTAGACGTTATGACTCCTAATGGTTGAGAGACTGCATTATCTTGGGCATATTGTTTTATTTGAATGGATGCAGTGACAGATGGAAGAGCGGATTCTTCAGGAAATCCTTTTTCCATCTTAAAATCAGGTTCAAGGCGTGTGAGAATGAGTTGGCGATCCAGTCCAATATCTTCTTTCTGAGGTCCCACAGAAGCCCAGGAAATCACAGGGGTTTGCAACGATGCGGGAATGGGAAACACATTTCGTTCATAATCTTGCTCCACCGTACCTTGCTCATGCTGCCACACTTGCCATTTGCCATTTTCAGCCAGTTTTTGACCCGCAGCAAACATCACTCCACTCGCATCGTCATACCAGGCGGCGTCCCGATTAATTTTGGTGTCGTACCAGGTATTCTCCCGCTTGTTGTAAATGACGGCGCGGGTGTTATAGGGCTTGTTGTCTCGCTTGTCGGGATAAAACCACCAGATCTCGCCGTATTTTTGATTACGAACGCCCACCACCTGCTGACGGCGCGTCATATCCACATGATCAAAAAACCAGTTCAGGTTCAAGGTATTGGGGACTTCCTGCACAGTGCCATTGTAAACAAAGAAACGATCCGTCCCCGGCCAGAAGAAAAGACCATCGTACTCGACCACACTCAAACGGGACAGGATGGAAACATTTTTTGAGATGACATCTACTTTGAAATCGTAAGAATCAGGACTGACATTCAAAAGGCGCACTAAAGAATTCATTGTCCAAAACAAGATGGCAGGCGATTGCGCTCCGCCCCGAATAGGATGCCCTTGAATGACTTTGTCATTGGAAATTCTGATGAGGCCCGGTGTGCTGGTGTCATTCTCATTTTGTATATTAAAATTTTTAATATCTCTGACATCTGACCACGCCACCGCCCCCTCCATTCCCCATACAAACAAAAAAGGCGGCACCAGACGCATGCCACCATTCAGATTGAGACGCTGATCGTTTGCGTCTTTGATGTCTAGTTTGATCTGTTCGTCCCCTGTCATGACATAGCTTTTTATCAGGGGAACAAGATAAAGCTGACAAGCGGCGCCTGAGAGGATATCACTCCAGTCCCTCACATAATTCATCAGAAAATGGGGCGCTCCCTTATAGGAAACAGGAGCTTCCATGAGCCAATAACCTCCTTTGGCATTGCCAAAGGTGAAAGAATTGAGGAACATCTCGCTTCCCTGATAAATAAACACAGTCCCGCTTTCATTCTCTCCTTTCTGGTTGACCGCCCAAAAAGCATCGCCCTGAGAGGAAAAAGTCATGAGATTAATGACGGCAGGATCGTAGGCTTTGCCCTGAATCGCCGCGTATCCCCCTATCTTTCGAGGTTTTCCCCTTTGAAACCGCATCCATTGCCCGTCAATACAATAATCCGACTGAAAAGACGTGCCGTCCCGCTGAATGCCGGGCTTCATGAGTAAAGGATACAAACGGGATTGCTTGCTCATGTCAGCTTTGCTCCCGATCGGCGGTTCTGTCTACGGATCGCTGTTTTGTTTGCAAATTAACGCTTTGCAAGGCGCGATTGTAAAGGTTTTCAAAAGCGGGAATATCTTCTGTTTTTCCCATATAGGTCAAGGCTTCCAGATAAGCGGCGTAAAAAATGAGGGAGGGCGCGCGTTGACAAACCCATGATGCGTCTACGCCATTATCTACACCGCCATTACTATCAACAGTAATATAGGGAGGGAGCGAAACGTAAACCAGTTTTGCAACGTAATTCTGATCAGGCGCAGGTGCGATAAAAAATTTGCCATAAGGCTCATCAGGATGATCGGCGTAAAATTGCGGGGGTGCCTGGATGATAGCATCGTCCACCAACCACGCCTGACAAAATTCGTAAGATCGCTCAAAAAGCATGGTTTTTTTGACTTCTGCGTTTTCAGTCGTTCCATAGTAAAAGGCAATCGTTTTGCTCCAGTTAGCAGGTTTGAATGCACTGTTGTTTCCTGTAGAAAAAGAAATATTCGCGATCTTGTGTGTTCCAATGTCTTGCGCTTCCCGATAAATACGCTCCATGCCCATATTCACAAAATAGGGGATCATGGTTGTAAAGGTCGTATCCGTACTGCTTTTACGCGAGTAGTTGGTGATTTGTATTGCAAGCTCTTGATATGTAATCGCCATGGCGGCTTTTCCTGTCTGATGTTACGTTTTTATTTTACATGATTTTTCAAAAAAAATCATGAGATCAAACGCTTTGCAGGGGACATGATCGAGGATATAATGAACGTGGATTCATTTGTGTTACAAAAGAGGAAAAAAATGAAAATTCTTTGTCTTGTTCTTTGCTTCTTGTTACCCGCCTGCAATATTCCCGTTCTGTTCTGGGAAGAAGAAGGCCGTAAAGTGGTGGATGATGTGGTGAATGAAGAAGAAAAAATTACACCTCCTGCTCCTCAAACAACCTAATCATGAAAATGGATAATATTTTATCCGTATGCCTGATAATGGTTACAGTATTTCTGATTTTATCACTCTTTGGATAAACGCTATGATGATGAACAAATTGATTGCTTACTTTGTGATTGCTTCTTTGATCGCGTCCCCCGTATTAGCAGGCGGGATTTTCTCGCGGCATCAATCCCGTCCTCAGATTGTGGAAGACAATGAGGCGGTCGAACATGTCCAGGTCAATCAAGTCCCCCCGCGCAATGAGTTACTGGAGATGCCTTTGGAAGAATATTTCAATAGCAAGTTTCATACGTATACTTTCCAAAAGTACAAAGTGAGACCACCAGAGTCAGTATGGCGTAAATATGCTCGCATTGGAGGAACTGTTTTGTTGGGAGCTGGAGTTGCCAATGGCATGATTCCTGTGTTTTTGGAGTATGTCGCTGAAAACGCTCCTGACTATTCTTACAATATGACACTTGCGATGATTGCCACAGGAACGATCTATGGTGCAGAAACCATTTTGCTCAACATGGATCAAGAAGAAGATGAAACAGGATTCCAGTGGAAAACTATTTCTGCCGTAAGCTCCGTATTGCCTGCCTACTATCTGTTTTCTGTGGAAAATCAGCATCATATGGACTCAGGCAACAAAGGATGGGACGATTATTATACTTTCTCTGCAACTCTTGCTCCGTTTTTGATTTTGAACCAGTATTTCAATCTTGTCAGAATGGGCAACGATATTTATCAGGAGTTTTCTGAAAACTCTCGTCATGGACATATTGGTCATGTGGTAGATGCTCTGACTGACAAAGAAGTCAATATGGTTTATCGCCATATTGTGGACAAAAACGAGAAAATCATTTCTCTTCCACGATGTGGCAACAATCCAGATTATCATGATTTTTGGCTAACCTTCAAAGCCATCCCTTCGATACTTTTTACATTGCCCACCTGCCTTCCTTACTTTCGGATGTGGCAAGAATATCTTTGCCCGCTTGGTGTGCCTGCTCCTGTCACCTATCCGCTGACGGCGATTTCTTTTGGCACAGGTGCGGCGGTCAATCTGTATCTCTCTCGCGTTCTTTCGTGTTCTGACTTGACGACTCTACCGTTGGGCATTTTTAAATCTATTCCGCTCATGGTGCTGACAAATGCGGCAGTGCAAGATTTAGGTGCAACATCCCGTTATCTGCTCGTGGGTAGCGCTTCTTTGTTCACGATTTTTGAGGAGTCCGCCCGAAGTAAAAAAGCCATCACGAATATTCTCAAAAGAATGCCCTCTTATCAGGATACGCAATGGTATCGTGAGCTTTATCTCAAGGAGAATTTGATATGATGAAAGATTGGGGAAATGATGAAGCGTTGAAACAAGGCGAAGAAACCATCCTTGAAGAAACCGAAACAGGCACAGAGCAGGGATGTAATCCTTCGCCATGGGCTCCCTGTGTTTTCCCGCCATGCTACACTTACGAACGGAAATATACCATCAAAAGGCTTTGGAAAAAAATCAACACGGTGTCTCACAAGGATGGCAATTCATGAAATGGCAGCCCCGTTACGCCCGAATTGATCCCCGTCATCCACAGGCTTTAGGGATTTGTGACGAGTCCGATTTTGTCTTCAACCGCAAAGACCTGGTCAAGCAAATGGAATGGCGGGGGAATCGGCTTGTATGGACAGGTTTTTACAAGGGAAAGCCTTTTGTTGACCAACCGCAAGAACAATTGCGACCTCCTGCGGTCAAGGCTGATCCCACTCCTGTGAAAGAACCCCGATTGCCTCAACCTGATTCTGATTTTTACACTTTTCAGGAAAATCCTGTGCCCCTCCCCCAAAGACTCACAGAAGAACTCAACAGCTTTAATTGGACATCGTCCTCGCCTGCCCCTGTGGACACCGGTGACCCTGATGGCCGCCCTGTGGAAGGAGTTCAGGCATTAATCAGCAAACTCAACCACATCCTGTGGGGGATGGGTTGAGTCTCATCTGTTCATAGTTACTGAGTACAGATGACAAATCAATAAAATATTCTCATCATCAAATCAAGATTTTTACGAAGTAGTGATTTCTTGGAGTTGTCGATACGTAATAAAAGCGTTAAAAGAATTGGATGCTGAATCAGAATAGGCATACAGCGCATCCCCCGCTTCCATCCAATACGGCGCGTCCATCTGGGCATATCCCACACTATTTGCCTGAAGAGTCAGTGGAGGTTGGAAAATGGTTTCCACCGATGATCTAATGACGGAAAGCGTCACCATAATAGGATTGCTGGTTTGATTGACAAGACGAATGGCATCCAGCCAGCAAGAGTACGTTGAATCTTTGAAAACTTGAACCGCAGGAAGTGAAATATTGCTGATAATGGCACTGCGAGGGATGACAAAAGGATAGCTCATTGGGGATTGTAATACTCGCACACGGTCATGGTGTACATAGCTTGTTCATTTGTTGTAGATTCATGAGAAGGCAAGACTTGAATTCCTTGAATGCCCTGAACTGAAGACCCTAAAGACAAAAATTGCGTATTGTTTGGAAAGTAAATAGGTGCCTCTAAAGCAGGATAAACTTTAAAGAGAAACCAGCTTACATTGTCAAAAGAAAACCAAATGCTATATTCCTCCCCACTCTGCCATAAATCTCTATAGGTGCATATAAGTCCCAAACTTAAAAGAGCATTTGGATTTTTAACAATATGGTAATAGGGAAGAGTATCGTAATTGTTTTCTGTAATCCCAGAATATGTATATGTCTTAATCATTTTACCCCGGGTTGTAATACTCACAGACAGTCATGGTGTAAACACCATTATTTTCGCTAGAAACATCCCACTGAGGCATCAACTGGATTGCAGAAATACCGCCTGCAAGACCCAAACTGTAACCGACTGGAGGTAAGGAGCTGTCATTGAAAGTAATGGGTGGAAATAGTAAATACCAGTTTGCGTCTTGTGGATTGAATAGTCCCAAAACGCCATTAATATATAGATAGGGATAGTTTGTTGAAGCAGAATTTGACGTCGTACACTGAATGCCTATATTGATCGTCGCATTTGGATTAGTCACCACGTGAAAAAAACCAGCCTTACTATAGGTGAGATAATTTATTAAAGGATACGTATATGTCTTGATCATTGTTGCAAGCGTGCGTCAATTTGATCGGTCACGTCCTGTATTTGTGTCAACAAATCGTCAAAAAACGCTTTCACCTCAAGACCCACTTTTTCGTAGTCTTCGGTACAATCGCCGCTGTAATTGAAAAACGCCATAGCCTTGTCAATCATATGAGGCGTATAGACATCTTTTCCTGTTTCTATTTTTTGCAGGGCAAATTGCAGGGACGTATGGAGAGACGATACTTTTTTTAGAGCCTCCAAAGAGGGAGAGAGAACAGACATGGGACAATCCTTTTACTGTGTTTCAGCGTTGGTGTCCACTTCGGCAGAAGTGGGGACTTGTGCCTGAAGAGTGGCAATATCCGTTGGCAAGAGAGCCAAAATCTGGTTCATGATTGCCAAGCCGTTTACATAGTAGGGGTCTGTGGACTGTCCTGTGTAAGAAAAAATCGCCTGACCTGCCTGGTAAATTGCAGTCATATCGATCTGCAACGCTCCCACTGCTTTTTGACCTGCGTAATTCGGAACAACCTGAGCCATTTTTTTTACTCTCCTTTTTAATGAATAGAATCTTGTTTCACTATAGCATGTCTGCTGAAAAAAACACGTTTTTTACGTCCTTTGTGCTTCCAGTCTGCTAACCTTTTGAGACAGAAGGTTGACCTCGTCAATCAAGATTCTCATTCTGGCCGCAACCATATCATGAAACCTTGTCTTGGAGACAAGAGGAACTTTTTCGTAAGTGCCATAGACAAAAATCTCACCATCGGAAAGTCCCTCCCTTTCCACAGACAGGACATAGGTATGAGGATTGTCTTCCGTCACAACCACGCCTTCCCATTCTTTTTGATCATCAGGACGTAAAAATTTGATTTTGGCATCGAGAGGAATGTCAACATCTTCCTCAAAGGAAATTTCACAGGTGGCGGAATCGATCACTTTCAAAGTCGCCATTTTCATAATGCTCGGTGCGTATTCCAGATGATCGAGATTCACCAAAGAGGGGAACTGTTCGGCAACATTTTCGGCGATATATCCGAAGTAATCGCCTGCTCCTTCTTTGTGTTTATCCTTCCATTCATATTTGACAAAATCAAGAGAATCGAATTTGTTCACCAATTCATCTTGAAAGCTGTCCCTATTTTCTAAAATATTTTTCTTTTTGATGGATGAGGTGGCTTCAAATTCAACAGCAGCAATGGCATTTGTACACTGGATGGACAAAGGAAGTCCAGACGATGACCAATAGCCAGTGACGGCACTCGTCCCCGATAATTTGTAGTAGGCAAAACCTATCACAGAAGTTCCAATGACGGAGGTCACATAAATTCCACCTGTTGGTGGAAACAGTGTATTACCAACAACAACGCCTGCGCTAGCAGTGAGCGTGCTGCTCAAGGTGGTGGTTCCTGTCACAGCAAGAGTACCGCCGAGGGAGGTCGCGTAATTGCCGCTGACTGTGAGCGTGTTGTTCAAGGTAACCCCGCCTGTAAAAATACAGCCTGTGTTAGCAATGAGTCCACCGTTCAAGTAGGTTATGCCTACCACGCTCAGTGTCCCGCCGAGGTAAGTGGAGTAGTTGCCGCTGACTGTGAGGTTGTTACTCAAGGTAGTTGCCCCTGTCACAGCCAGTGTTCCTCCCAGAGAAGTGGCATAACTGCCACTCACTGCGAAAGCTCCATTTGCATATACAGTCGATCCATTGAGAGTCAAAGTGTTTGACGAATTCCCAAAATTCGTAATGGTGGCATTGTTGAAATTGATTGTTGATCCACTGGCAGGGGGATTGAAGTCGCTGAGAGATGGCGTTGCCCACGTGCCATTTCCTCGTAAAAGTTGTGTTGATGTGCCAGGATAGCCAGAAAGATTCGCAATGGGAACAGTGCCAAGACTGATAGTTGGATTTCCCGCCACGCCATCAGGATTGGCAATATTAATGCCTGTGCCTGCCGTGAGAGTTCTGGGTGTGTAACTTGCTGATCCTGTACGGACGATGATGCCCGTGACAGACAAGCCTGACAATGCCTGTAATTCACTGCCCAAAGTAAGAGAGATTGTGCCGCTTGACGTGATCGGCGACCCTGAAACTGAAAGTCCTGTACTCCCGCTGATGCCTACGGACGAGACGGTTCCTCCTGACGTATTCAAAGTTTTCCAGCCTGAGCCGATATAGGCTTCCCAGACAGAAGAATCTGAATTAGCCCGTATCATCCCAAATAAAGGAGAACTGGGACGTTGTGCTACAGTGCCAACGGGAAGCGTTATTGATGCCGTACCAGGGATAATCGGGTTGTTTGCTATTGAAACGACAGGCGTAGAAGATGCTGTCACATTGATTTGATTGGTTGTGCCTGTTACGTATTGAACAATTGTCCCCGTTATAACACTCGTGACCTGTCCTGTGTTGTTGATGCTGATTGCCACTGGCCAGCTATAAGACCCACTAGGGTAGCCGCCACTCAAATAAATTTGTGGATTATTAGCCACACCGTCAGGATATGCAATTCCTATACCATTTCCTGCACTCAAAGTTCTTGTCGTATATGTGCCATTATTGATTCTCGTCACTATTCCATTAGCGGATAATGAAGAAAGTCCTTGTAATTCTGATCCAAGCGTCAATGATATGATACCCGAACTGGTCACAGGAGAGCCTGATACGCTGAGTCCTGCGCTTGTGGTCGTAACACCTACGGAGGTCACGGGAGCCGTCCCTGCCGTAATGCTACTCACCTGCCCCTGAGCATTCGTGGTGAGGCTTGAAGGATAGGCGTAAGTGCCTGCCGTTCCTACATTGCTCAGGGTAATCACAGGATTCCCCGCTACGCCACTTCCATTTGAAACAGTGATGCCTGTGCCTGCTTGCAGGGCGATTGTTGAGCAGGAAGACGATCCTGTAAAGACAACGAGTCCCAGGGACGATAAACTCGCCAGATTTTGAAGAGAAGAATCAAGGGTTAATGTCACTGTGCCGCCAGGCTCAAAGGGAGAGCCTGAGATGCTGAGTCCTCTTCCCGGAGCACTTCCTGAGTTGATATTTGTTGACGGGACTTCAGTCAAATAATCCACTTCAGGAGTGGCCGCATACAAGACGGAGTTATACACTTTGACCATGGCACCCAAAGGAGCCGTCACAGTCTGAGCCAGAGTACTCAAAGCCTGAGCATTGGGGAAAATAGCCGCCGGGGTCTGAACAATGAGCGGGCCATCCATGACCTGCTCCATTTCCTCATTCAAGGTGTCGACTTCCTGATTCAATGTATTGACTTCATCAATGAGAAAATCAACATCTACTCTTAAATCGATGAGTTTGAGAGAGGGAGCCGCTCTGCCCTGACCATTGCCGACCCAGAGGCTTCCCCTGTCAAGATCAGGAAGCTGTAGGTAAGACGCTAATTGTCCGCTGACAGGCGACAAAAACGGATCGGTATAACCAACAGGCGTATATTTCATGGCAAGTTTGCATTAAAATGGGCAATAAAATTAGCAATTTGAACAGCATCCGCATCGTATTGAGCATTCGCATAGCCTGCTAAAGCAGTTAAATTGGTGCTGTCAGGATTGTCCAGGGAGGCGTCCTGACCCGTTTGAAACTGATACTGAAACTGATAGGTGAAAATATCATTACCGTAGAAGTCCTGGGCATCAAACGCCATCTGGTTTTGGGCGGCCTGTTGAGGCCCCGGAATAAACACACTATTGGAAAGATACTGTGTATACTGAGCATTGTAAGAAGGCATGTAAGAAGCCGTACTGAAAGATATGGGAAAATTGCTCGTTCCCGTTCCAACAGACAAAATACAAAATCGGGTAGCGGTGGGATACAGTTGACGCGCCACAGAAAAAGCTGTTTCCACAGGATTATTTTGAAACACACCCCCATCGATGTATTGGTGTCCGCTCATGGTGACAATGGGAAAATACAAAGGGGCGGCACTGGTACAGAGTCCCACATTCACGGCGTTTTGATTGCCTCCCGTTAATAAAGAAGGAAAATTTGTAATATTTGAAAAAAGGACAGGGATGCTTTCATCAATATCCCATGACGTAATGATGACCTTCCCCGGTAAATCAGACAAAAGCGTTCCGCTGCCCAGAGCATCCGTCAAAACGGTCTTCAATCCTGTATTGCTATACAGAGAATACATTGAAATTGCGCCAGGAGGTGTAGAAGGGGTGAAAGAAAAATTGTAGCCGTAAAAAGGCGGTGTCGTCCACAGCCCTGATAAGACATAGAGAAGATAGGCATTGCGGGAAATGCCCAAGGCTGACATTGTTGTGGAGTAAGAGGGTCCAATGGCAGGGGTTAGGTAAGGGGCAAAAATCGTTTGTGCATTCGCGTTCATATATCCCAACAGATCGGATGGACTTTTCCCATTGGCATATCCCAATGCCTGAATTCCCCCAATGGACGTTCCTGTAATCAAATCAAAAGCATTGTAAAGCTGATTAGTGTTGATTCCCGCCTGTGTGCAAAATCTGGCTAGAAAAGTCGCGGACATATAGCCGCGAATGCCGCCCCCCTGAAGATTGAGAATCTTGACAGTTTGTTTAGCCATTCACGTCTCCGTAAATAGAAATAGGCGTTCTTTCCGTATCATCTCTCATCGCAATAGAAAGCGTTTCTTCTTCGTATTGCTTGGCATAGTTGTTTTTGTCAGGCGCATATTTGCACGCCATTCTGTGCGCCAGTCCCCAGATCAGGGCTTCGTAAAAACGGGACGGAAGCTCAAGGGTATTCGTCACCGTTCCCACATCCTGAAGCATCTTTTCGTAAGAAATCATCAGGCAGTTGTAAAGAGAGGATGGCACCGGCCACAGATAAAGCTGGGGGATGATTTGGCGATCCAGATAATAGCAGGTGGGACGACCTGTCTGATCTTTCATGGGATAGGCTAAATACTCGGAACGACTGACTTCCGAAAGAGGCGTATCCTGAACCATATTGTTGAAATAGATTTCCTGCACATTGAGCAAATTAGGGGGGCTAAGATTCGTTATAGAGTAGGCTTTGTAAGCCCCCGGATTGGGAATCTCAAACCATTGCGTTAATCCGTATGTCTGACTCTCGTAATTGATGACGGGATATGTTTGGAGAGGAATTTGCATGAGTTGAAGAAAATCCACGCCGTTCACACTGGCACCCACCGTGATGATACAATTGACGCTCACATTGCTTTGAATTCCCATGAACGTGATCGTCTGAAGATTACCTGCGCCATAATCATATTTGATTATCCCCGTGGCTGTTTGCGTGCAAGCGGTCTTCCAATCGCCGTCAAAAGCATGGGCTGCGTCCCCCCCCCCTGTGGATAACGCTGTTCCTCCCAACTGTCGCCAGGATGTGCGGAGACTCACCTGCGTCAAATTTTTGACTTGAGGAGGAAGCGTATATTGCTTTTGACCAGGGACAAGCGGGATGAAAGCGGTTTCCAATGTCCACAAATTCACGCCTCGCGCCATCCAGTGAGAAAACATGAAATTAAGAGAACGCATGGCGGAATCCAGCTTCTGGTATTCCACCATTTCACCGGGAATGCCAATGCGTTCAAACGCTTCCCGAATGAGAAGCTCTACCTTGACAGACAGAAAATTGTACGTCCCTGACGTGGTCATCTGCGTGTCTCCTTGACAGAAAAGATCAGTTTTTCTTGTCGTTTATTTTTTTTAGGGTCAAAGCAAGGTGAGCCCTCTTTCGTAAAAGAGGGCTTTTCCCATGAGCTGCTTTGTCCAATTTGGCTACAGGGATGACCTTTGCTTCGGGAACATGAAGAGCCCCGTGAAGAGCCCCCCGTTTCTTGATAGCACCCTGTATCCAGTTGCGTTTTGATCGTGACATGATCAGCACCTTTCTTTAAACAGGAGTTACGCCTGTTCCTGCCACACCAAAAATACCCCGTGGGTTGGAACATCCGAAGGAGTATCGTTCTGTCGCTTTTGCCATCACGTTGTCGGTGGCAAAGTCAACATACGTATCTGACTTGACAGGCGACCTTTGGAAATGCTTCATGCCATGAGGAGCATCGGTGATGATGAACCAGGCATCCGAGGATGTGAGGAACTGATTGACGCGATAGCCTTCAGGAATGTAATTTCCGTTATACACCGCGTTAATGTCATTCGGTGCAACACCACCCACAATATCAGGAGCAGCATTTGATACAGTCAGGAAGCCTGTCCTGAATTCTGATTTCAGAATACGCGCTGCCGTAAACTGCAATTCCCGTGGAATGATCAGCCTTTTTGCCATGACCTGCGCCAAAATACCGCTTTGCATGGGCATTTTCTGAATGGCGATGATGACCTGTTCCAAACCTGCCTCTGACAAGTCCACATGAGTTGCCAAAGTGTTCACATAAACGCCTCCGTCAATAGGATGACTGACTGAACAAACAGGACGACCATCTCCGATCGGATAAGCAGCATTGAAAGCATTGTTCAAAACGTTTGCACCCAGAATATTCTTGGTGACGCGCAAAGAATCCCGCAACGCCACCGCCTGCTGAGGAAATTGCTGTTGATAGAGATTGTCCTCAATGGCTTCCAACGTAATTGTAAAAGACAATCCCACCCTTTTGTGAACGTACGTGGTGAGAATCCGCTGCCCCATGGTGTCCGATGAAATAGGCTGACCTTCATTTTTAATGTCGGCAGGACCTAAAAATTTCATCTCAACGTCAAATTCCTGATATTTGTCCGATTCGTACGTGGTGTAAATATCCGTCCATTGTTCAGGATAAGAGGGCATGCGTCCAAAGAGAGCTTTCAAACCAGGGCGTAAAAGCTGGGCTATTTGACCGGTATTAATCATTTTCTAAATTCCTTTTTCATTAAGCCGCAACAACGCCCAAAGAACCTGCCCTGTAGGTGTGATTGTTCAGTTGAACCATCACATTCAAAAAAGGCTGGGTTGTGGCGTCCGCTGTATAGCTGATCGGGTTATTGAGGTTATTGGGATCCTGGGTGTAACCGATTACCTTCAAAGGTAGGGTTGCCACAATGTGAGTATCGTTTGCTGAAAAAACTTTGGCGAGATAAACCCCTGACTGACCCGTTAAGGTATTGCCATTGGTAGGGTTTGGGGGAACAAGGTTTGCGCCGCCACCGCCAAGTCCAAAGCCGAAGTTTTGACCTATGTGGGCGTAGGTGAATCGGGCGTCATTCAAGACGTTTGTCCAGGTGGAGACCTGAATATCATAAACGACATCGGGATCATCAAGTACCCATGCCTTGATTTTTGTGTCGGCATACACGGCCGTTGCCGCAGGCCAATAGGGGGATTTGATGAGAACACCTGTGGGAAGTATATATTCACACCCCATAAAAACACCCAGAACAGACATGGCGTTGCCGGCATTGCTACCATTACCGTTAAATCCATACCTTGCAATGGTTCCGCCGCCCTGGTTGGCGGCTACGGGATTCCAGATCACGGGATCGCCTGTAAAAAGACTGGTTCCATAGGTTGCCGCGCCATCGGCGCTCGCGGAGATATAATATTGATTGGTCTTTTCCGTCCAGCTCCCCCCGTGAATCGATTGGAGAGGGCGCAGACCAAAAGGCGCATTGGTGCCATAAGCCATGAGAAAACCTCTTTATAAAAAAGTTATGTAAAATTTTTTGAATCGTGGGGTGGGACGAATCAACCCGGACTTGTTTTAGTGTCTTCGTGCCTGACACAGCGATCTTCACGCTGATAACGCTATGAAGTGGATAGCGAGATGACTTCCTTGTCAAAGAGGATGTTTTTGACAAGCGGCTCGTTTTAGCGTCTTTGCGCCTGACGCGACCTGGCGGTCAATTTGATTGCGGGACGGACAATCGGGGATTCCCCTTGCTAAAGGATCAACATCTTTCCTTTAATAACCCGGACTCGTGTTAACGTCTTCGTGCCTGACGTACGATTATTGTAACAAAGTGTGATAAAGTTATCAACAGATTTATCCACAGGTTATCCACAGAAAAATATCAGGATGTAGATGAAAAAATGAACACAGAAATACCCTGCGTCACTGTGACGGGCGTTGTGTCCACATCCATCACCTGGAGAGTGCAAGATGTGGTGAGACGCGTCATCATCATGGCATTCATGAGCTTGTCGGTTGTGAGAACGCCTGATTGTACGCCAAAAGCAAAACCGTAATGGGTATCAACCATAGGCGTCGTAAAAGCAATTTGATATTTTCCCGTACTGATTTTGGTCACACTGGAGACGCCTTGGCCATCCTGAAACACAACAGTGCCTAAAGTTTCTTTAAAGCAGCACCAGGCTTTAGGGATGAAAGGAGATCTTCCTGCTTGCGTAATGGTGAGTCCGTTCAGGTTAATCACGCCATTGGTCCCCCCTGAACTTAACACCAGATTACCGCTGTTTGGGGTACTCTGGGCGGTAATTCCATCGGTGTCCAGGGTCATCCCTGTCACGGCAACAGAGGTCACCGCCACAGTGGGAGTTAGAGAAATGGTGGGGTTTCCCCCTGATCCATCAGGATTGGTCACACTAATATTACTGCCGTCTCCTGCTAAAACAACAGAGCTAAAGGTCAAAACACCGCTGTTAATGAGAGCGGCTACCAATCCCTGAACGCTCACTCCCTTTAAACTGGTGAGAGAGGCAGGCAGTTGAAAATTGATTGTTCCGCCAGGGGGAGTTATTTCCCCATTGGTAATGGTGAGTGAGGTATCGGAGCTTTGGGCCGTCAAGGCCGTAATGGCATTGGTTCCCCCTCCCCACGGTACTACGCGCCATTGACCTTGCGCGGTGGCGGTGTCGACCAGATACAAATATTTGACATCTCCTGACGCAAAGGTCGCCACAGTGTCGGTTGCCACATCCATCACTGTAAAAGAATGCGTTGAAATATTGTTGATGACAAATCCCGCCCCCGGACTTACGGATGATGCGAACGGAAGCATGACGTAGAGTCCGCCCACGGTGGGATTCAAATCATTGATATCACACACCACCGATCCGCCTGTGTAGGGGATTGCCCAGGATAGATCAAGATTCGTACTAAAAGACAGATTTTGATAGGTGGACATCAAAATGTCCCCAGCTGGGCTAACCCCTCATTAAACCCTCTCAAATCATCCTGAACGCCTCTGAGGGAATTGATGCGCTGTCTGTTGGTTTTCTGCAAAATCTGATTCTCCCGCTCTGAAAAAGCAGCAGGTCTTTCCATGAGCAGAACGTCTTTGTAGCACACAAAGTTTTTTGACAATGGATTGCGATTCAAAGGATCAAGAGACAACTGAACACAGCGTTCGGCAGGAACCGGCGTCCATCCCCTTTGCGCCATTTCTTCCACGCGGAAATCATCTTCGCCCCCTGCGCTTTTTCGAACCCAGGCGTAAGAAAATCCATCTTTTTTAACGGATTCAGGCACCTCAAGCGGCGACAAGTAATCCATATTCAAATCAGGTCTGACATCCTCTCGGACAACAGGTTTTGGTAATGTCATTTTTTTACTCCTATTTCATTTCTTCGGATTTATATTTTGCCCATTCTTCTTCACTCAGGGTCATATTGCGCGCCATGCGTTTTTCATCGGCGGTCAAGGTCACGAGCACTTTCGGCCTGGAATTGCCGTTCATACCGCTTTGTCCATAGGCATTTTTAACCGCTGCCACAGAAGGGGGCGGTGTTGATGGCTGTGTCTTTTTTTTAGGCTGTTCCATATCATGGATGAAATTTTCAATCGCCTCAAAATAATCAGGAGACATGAACGTATGCTGCAAATTGTTTTGAGCAATGTAACCATCTATATAATCGAGGAAGTCGATCACTTTGAGTGCTTTGTCTTTGACATAGGAAGCAGAATACGGATTCAGATCAGGATGTTCCTGAAACCAATCCTGAATCATGGCTGCCTGCGGAGCGGACAACGAATAGGTGGGTTGACCTGTCGTTGAGGGCGTTTCAGAGGGTCGTGGTTCTTTGCGCTTTTCCGCGTCCATCCACGATTCAAGGTCGTCTACACCCCGTTGCGCCTTGATGAGTGCCACATCCGCTTTTATCATGGCATCCGTATCGCTTTCTTCAAAAGCTCTCTTCTTGGCATCAATGGCTTTATCCAATTCAGCGTAGGCACTTTTGCCATAATGGTACGTGCCGTTATAAACGGATTCTTCCAGCTGTTCTTTTAACCGCTGATTTTCTTGCGCCAACCTTTCCTTTTCTTCCAGCAGGCGGTATTTTTCATGCTTGTACATATCCCAGGCGGAAAGTTTTTTTGTTTTCTTATCATCCGCAGGTGGTTCTTCGGCAGAAGGTGTCACGTCTTCCGATGCAGGTTCTTCAACAGGATCGGGATCGGGTTCAGGTTCTTCCTCAGCCTGTTCGCCTTTTTCTTCGTCAAGCGTCTCACCCTGCTTGAGCTTTTCGATCTTCTGAAAAGCGTCCTGCATCAGACTCATGGTATTTTCATTCTCAAGCTCATGGGCGGATTCGGCGGTCATGCCGATGGCTGTGGATTCCATAGGATCGGGCGTATTGATATTATTCATCGTTGCTACCTCATAATCCGTCTTGGATCGTCAATTTTGGCAAGAACAGAGGCATCATTCAAAAACTGGCATTCCTTGCCATCAATTTTGAGCTGAATACCTTCATGCCGTGGAAAGGCGATCCAGTCACCAATGTTGCACCATACTTTGTGGTCTGCTAGGGAATCAAACCGCTTGCCGTAGCTGTCTCGTCCTTTTTGCACCACCAATCCTGTACAAGCTCTGAACCGATAGTCATCATGGGTCGCATCGGGAATATAAATCCCCTTGTGTTTTTTAGGTGGGATGTATAAAAGCACTAACAACTGAAATCCCTGCGTCTCAACACCTTCAAAGCGGGCAATTTCTGCCTCTTTGCTCAAGATTTCCAAATCCATCCCTTCGTTGGGATCAAAATATGTCACTGTCATCATCATCCTTTCCAAAAAATTCCACGCATATCTCAATGGACTGCGTCAGTCCTGTCATTTTTCCTGTCAAAAAGCGGTAATGCTCAAAATTCACCACATGCTGGGGATCGAGCAAAAGCCGTAGATTTTTGTCCCTTTCTTCCCGCAGTTTTTTCAGGATTCTTTCCCCTAACATCAGGCGCAGACTTTCTTGCGGGACATCTGGGGCTTGCCGCTTTTGCTTGCCATGCCTAACCGCACTTTGGCAACGCCCCCTGCGGCGAAGCAATCTTTCTGAGGGGCTTCCACATGTCCGCCTTTTTTGTAAGGACGCATGGCTTGAAGCTGGTGGGCTGTTTGGGACAAGATCACATCGGGAGCATGCCCGGGATGATCCATCAATTTATCTGCCATTTCCCGCATGGCATCAGGCTTGCCCTGGTAACCTGCCCGTCTCTCTTTGCTGCGCGTGTTCATTTTTCATCTCCTCTTTCTCTAATTCGGTTTCCGCCTTCAATTCGGCGATCTCTTCCTGAGACTCGATTTTTGCTTTTTCCTTCTCAAAATCCAGTTGCGCTCTGAAAACATCGGTCTCCGCTTTCAGATTGGCGATGCGTTCCCGTGCCTGGGATTCCATCGCTTTCTGCTGAATGTCCGCCATCATCACGGCATTGGGATCAACAGGCTTTGGCGTTGCTCCTGTGTCAGGAGGAGAGGCCATCGTGGCTTGCGCCGCCATCAACGCAATATGGTTCTGAAGGGCGGGATTATTCTGCAAGTGTTCAAGGGATGGAAATTCAAAGCCCATGACCTGCTGCATCTGTTTGAGATATTTGTTGGCGCGGTGGTCCTGAATATGGGCTTTCATCGCAGGATTTTCTTCCACAAAAGGGGCATGAACCACCATGTGCGCATCGTCATCCTGCCAAGGGTAAACTTTGAGGGGATTGCCTTTCATCGCCTGCATATTTTCCGTCACAGGATCGGCAGGGGGGACAGTCTCTGTTTCAGATTTCAGAATTTTGTCCACATTCTGAACACCGATGGCTTCACAAAAACGGCGGTGAACAGCCTCCATGTTGTAAAGATCAGGACTGCTTTCCGCCACTTTCAGCAACGTTTCCGCCCGGGCGATGCGATGGGTTTTTGAATCAAGAGACGGATCAGCAATGGGCGTGAGGGTAAAATCTTCCTGCAAATCTTCTCCCTGGATATGCCGCTCTTCTCCCTGATGGGAAAAGTTCCGCCCTTCCATCGTTTGCTGAAACAAGGCGTAAAGAGACTGGAATTCCTGACCTAAAGAAAAGTAAAAAGATCGAAAAACCGCTGACTGCACACGCTGGTTCACCTCCAGCAAGGCTAACGTTGTGCCCACAGGGGCGTTCGGATTCTCACTGGCCACATTCATTTCACTGGTCGCCGCTAATTCGCGGGTCTGGGTCATGATCTCCTGACGCAACTCTCTCAAAGCCTGAGAGGGCTCTGAATACGGCAACGGCATGAAGGCTTGTTCCAAAGGAACACCCCCGGTGTCCACTTCCACAAATTGTCCAGGGGCGACAATCAAGTCCGTCTTCTGCTGTTTAACACCTTTTGTGCGCAATCCCCCCGGCAAATTTTTAAAGGAGCCTGCATCCACCAGTTGACGGAGCAGTTTGGTCAGGGTCAAGGCATTCGTTCCCAGTAAATGAGCAAGACCCAGCCCGTAAATGCCAAAGCCCGGTAAATAGCTATACTGAATGAAATTGTTGATCCTTTGGGAAGACGGATCATTTTCTGCCCAGTTGCGGGTCAGGCGCAGGATTTTCTTGGAATTCTTGCACAACGTTACGATGTAAGGACGAGGCGTGTGGCTGTCATCCCCGTCAGGTGTAACAAAATCCTCAAGAGCAAGATAGGTATGGATTTCATACACGTCAAACAAAGACCGATAGGTATAGGATGACACATCCACGTCTTCTTTCTTGTCTTTGGTTTCACTGTCATCCTCTGCCGTGACTTGCCCTGACTTCAAGTAAGGAAGCTCCACGTCTTTGTAATAGCCGTTTGCCTGATTGAACAGAATATCGCGGCGGGACAAATGGAGTACATGGGTCAGTCGTTCCGATTCCATGATGTTGAGACAATCATTGTCCACAATGAAGTCGCGGGGAACAATAAAGCGGCTCACAGGAAGCCTTTTTTGTTCATCATAATAAATTTTCTTGACCATGCTACCGTAAAAGCCCAGATACAGCAAAGATCGGTCAACATCCGCGTAATACCCTTTGTCTTCCACCGTCAGGTAATGGTTCATCCATTGTTTGACGCGATCCGCTTGTGCCTGCCATTGAGTTGGAGCATCGTCACGACTTTCAATATGAACGGGTCCTTCTTGAGGAAAAAACTCTGCCCGCATCGTGGCATAGAAACGAATCAAAGCGGTGGACAAGGTGGTATCAAAGACACCGGAGGCGCGAGGAAACGGAACGTTTTTAACATCTTCAATTGAAAAGCCAAGATATTCCTGAACTTTCTCAATTCCTTCCATCCATTCTTTGCGGGAATCAATATCTTCCTGAATGCACTCCAAAAGAAAAGCCGACAGTCTGTCCAGCACATCATCGGGCAGTGTTTGGGCAAGATTGTCGTAAAATACTTCTTCCTGCTGTTCCTCAGGAAGGTCAGGTTCGCCGATTTCGTAAATGGACGAGCCGTCCGCATGAGTGGCAATTTCTCGCACATCATCAGGGTGCAGTAATCCATCATCCTCGTTTGCAGGGAAAGGTTCGCTTTGTGTTCCAGAGTTTTTTTGTGTAAAATTTCTTTGTGCGTGTGAAACCATTGAAAGTATCTAAATTATCCACAGGTTATAAACAATCTTATGAACAAGATATTAACATATTTATACACAGGATTATAAGATATATTTACCAAAGTAGGAACTCCATGACTTTTGACCAATTTCAAAAAAATGTGGAAAAAATATACACAGTGATTCCTGTTTCCAGTACGGAATTCATCATGATTCACATCCTGTCTTTTCAGGAAAGCCGACAGGTCATGGGACATATTTTCCAGCCTTACCAAAGTATTGAGGAAAGGCATGTGCCATCTTTTTTGTTTGTGTGTGCGAATGCAAACGCATCTGACTGTGCAAAGAGGCTCAAGAAAAAAGGATTGTCTGTGTTGGATTATTCAAAAGTCAAGCTGCTTTCCAAAAAAGACACGGCATCTTTCATAGAAGCGATTCTGAAAACAACGGATTTTTACTTTCCTGTGCATTGATGCCTTCAAAATAACCTTTCGAGACACCTGAAAATCGAGACAGTGGGCGAGACAAAATCGAAGCACCTACCGAAGCACTTGCGAAGCAGTCAGGTTTCTTTTAGAAATACCCAAGTTTTTTAGGCTTGGGTATTTTTATACTGTGACTTTCTTTCTGAACAGATGATTCTTCTCTCTGCACAATAGCTTCCTTAGAACAAACAACAACCTCTCCTGGTAGACACTCCCCATACACCTCAAGATAAGCTTGTACCATCTGATTTTTATAAATTTCATCCTCAGCATAAGGTTTATCTGCTGTCATTTCTTTCATTATCAATATCCTCTTGCTGGTCGATAGGTTTCTTGGGGGGTGCGGTCAATGTCATGAGGATGGGATAATGTAAATCCATCCTTCAAGCGAATCAATGCCTGCGTCATGGTATCGATCACATCTCGTGAATCTGCTTTCGGAAAAATGGCGGCGTAGCGTTCGAAGTCCTGCGCAAAGGGGAGCAATGTTTGAAAATGAGGAGCTTGGGCAGGAAGCCAGACCACGCCTCCTTCTACCAAAGGCGACACCAGATGAGCGCGCCGTGTCTTGTCGCCGTAAGGTTTGGGAACAAACGGAAGGGCGGTGATACGCGCCTGTTTTAAATCCTTGATCAGCTGATCCCCAAACCCTGTGGCTTCCACCAGACACATCCCCACCTCACGCCCCTTCAGGGACGCATTGCGTTCCTTGCCCGTATCCCGGTAATCAAAATGAAGACGTTGCGCTCTCTTCCGTAATTCCTCATAGCCCACTTGTCCCCGCCATAGACCGAGGAGGATTACGTTCACAATCTCGTTCTGGTCTTCCCAGATGCCCCAGGTGGTACACGCGCTGTAGTCAGATGTGGGTTTTTCTGAATAGGCGGTATCCCAAGACTGCACCAGCATTTGAAGATCAGGAGGCGTGGCGTTCTTCCACCATTTGAACCAGGCTTTTTTGAAAATGCCCCCTTCTTCTGGCGCGGGTCGTTGTTGATACTGCCCTGCATAGCCATACGATCCCAATTCTGTCTTGTAGCGGTCAATTTCTTGTTTGCCAAAACGCGCCACACTCAAAAGCTCCCCTTCTTCCATACGGGGGTCTTCCCAAACTTTACCCTCCGTAGAAGGGAGAACAATGGTTTTTGCTCTATGAGAAGACTCAAACTCCATGGGCAGAATCAACTTGACCCATTCCCCCCGGTCATCATGGCTTAAAATGATGCCCGATACGTCCTGTTCATGAATGCGCTGCTGGATGACAATCTCGCAATCCTTTTTAGGATCGTTTAAACGCGTTGACCACACCTGCGCTTTCCATTGGTTGGTGCTGTCTCTTTTGACCTCAGATTCTCCATCCTTGGCATTGTTAGGATCGTCACACACCAAAATACTGGCACCTCGTCCTGTGGCAGAAGCACCAACTGAGGTTGCAATGCGATACCCGCCGGCGGTGTTCTCAAAAAAGCCCTTGGCGTTTTGATCCGATGCTAACTGGTAAAGATCGCCCCAACGCGCCTGATACCAAGGCGACTCAATGAGTCGGCGGCACTTGAGGGAATGCTCCAACGCTAAAGCAGAAGCGTAAGAGGCGTACATAAACTTCTCTTGAGGATTCTGAAGCCACACCCATGCGGGGAAAGCAGCAGAAATGAGAGAAGACTTGCCTGACCTCGGTGGAATGTTAATGAGCAGACGTTTGATGTCACGTCTGTAAACCGCCTCCAGATGCTCGGCAATGGCGGCAATATGCCACCCGTCAATAAAAGGCGTGTTGCCTTCCATAGAAGGCCACGCTTGACGAAAAAAGTCGTGAAGAGACTCTGCAGCATCCATAATTGCAAGACGCTTTTTTGCTGCGATCTTCTTATCAACGGAATGCTGTTTAAGAGTTGATGATGTCATTAAGTTGTTTTCTTGTAGGCTCTGTTCCGCTTTCACCTTTAGACTCGCTAGCCATCCCCGCAGGCTGCTTGACAAGAGAATGTTCCAAAATGATTGAAAGAATACGCGTATCTTTATCTTGCAATGCTTTCTCATTAATCGTCTTGAGAACATCCTCCCAATGGATTGCTGCATTATCAAGAAAAAAATGGGTCAGTTGTGTGCGTTTGAAAGCAAGAGATTTTCTTTTTGCTCCCTCAGGATTAGCATTATTATTGGGACCAAAAAGCCAGGGTTTTTCGGGATTAGTGGAAATGCCCCGATTCTGCTCCCGAGATTTCTTGGAATCGTTTTTGATAGAGGGCTTTTTAGGGTGTGTCATTTAATCGGTTAATCGTTGTTTTTAACGATTGGAATCGTTGAATTCAGAACTATCTTAATCCACCAAAGAAGGGTGTGTCAATATTGCAACGGCTCTTGACTTAATGTGTTAATAATGACACGATCATGATGTAGAAAAATATGTGTGGTGCCCCTCTCTGTGTAAAACATAGAGACAGGAGTTTCTTCTTACACCCCACACAAAAATAGACATCGAAGTGAAAATAATGAAAAAGGGGATTAATATACTTGACGATCTAAAAATATCTTCGTATAGTGAGATATATAATAAATTTAGGTCGTCTCATGAGCAATCTTATTTCATATTCTCAAAAATTCAAAACAGTAAAATCCTGTCTTAAAAAGATAGAGTCCATTCGTTGGAAGGATGGGGCGTTCTGTCCTCATTGCGGATCGACACGAAAGATATATCATTACTCTGATTCTATCAGGCATCGGTGTGGAGACTGTACACGTGTTTTCAGAATTACTGTAGGCACGATATTTACAGATTCTCCCATTAAAATGCTTCCTCAATGGTTCATTGCTATTTATCTTGTGACCTCTCACAAAAAAGGCATCAGCAGTTATCAGTTAGGAAGAGATATAGGAGTTACTCAAAAGACGGCATGGTTTATGCTTCATCGAATCAGGAATGCTGCTAAAAACATTGGTATGGAAGAATTATTGGGAAATGATGTTGAGATAGACGAAACATATATCGGAGGCAAGGAAAAGAATAAGCACAAGGATAAAAGAGTTAAAAACACTCAAGGGCGATCAACCAAAACAAAGTCAGTCGCTTTTGGCATTAAAGAAAGACAAGGAAACGTAAAAGCCTTTCATGTCCATGCTGCTGGTTCTTCAACTGTTCTCCCTCTTATGATTCGTAATGTTGCTCTTGGTTCTTCTGTTAATGCTGACGATCATAGAGGTTATAGTACGCTTGATGACATTTATAAGCTCTCTCGCGTTAATCATTCAAAGGGAGAATATAAAAGAGGAAATTGCCACACGAACAGCATCGAATCTGTATGGGCTTTGCTTAAAAGAGGATATGTTGGCATTTATCATCACTGGAGTAAAAAGCACACTCAGCGTTACCTTGACGAGTTTGTATTTAGACTCAACACTAAAAAAGTATCTGAGGGAGAAAGAGCTTCTATCCTTCTAAACGGCGGGATGTTTTCTCGTCTTTCATACAAGGATTTAATTGCATGAAAGAAGCTGAAAAAATTCTTGATGCTTTTATCTCTTATACTGAATCATCTTATTTTTCACACAAAAGAGCGTTGCCCTTTATAAAATGGGCTGGTGGAAAACGATCGATTATTTCAGAGCTATTAAAATTTGTTCCTACTTCTTTTAATGACTATTACGAGCCATTTTTAGGAGGTGGGGCTGTCTTCTTTAATCTTTCTGACAAGATAAAAAAAGCGTGGTTATCAGATGTCAATGCAGAGCTTGTTTTGGCTTATAAAATGATTCAAGATAATCCTGATGCTCTTATACAGTCATTAGAAGCTCACAAAAGGAAGCACGAAGAACAAGACTATTACTACAAAATAAGAGGGAAATATATTTCCAAAGACTCTATAGAAACAGCGTCTCGATTTATCTACCTTAACAAGACGTGCTTTAACGGGCTTTATAGAGTCAATAAATCAGGGAAATTTAATGTGCCAAGAGGCAGTTACAAAAATCCACTTATTTGTGATATTGATAATATCATGTTAGCTCATAAAACATTAGAAAAGGCTGTTTTGAAAAAATACAGCTTTGAAAAAATAGACCCAAAAGAAGGGGATTTTATTTATTGCGATCCTCCTTATGATGATACTTTTTCAAATTATTCAGCTTCAGGTTTTGGAAAAGAGGAACAAGAAAAACTAAGAAATTATGTTGATAAATGGAGCAAGATGGGTTGCCATGTCATGATATCAAATTCAGATACAGACTTTATTCGTAAGCTCTACAGCAAATATTATATCTATGAAATTCAAGCTCCCAGAAACATAAATTGTAAGGTAGAAGGAAGGAAACCATTAACTGAGTTAATCATAGTGAGTTATCAATGTCAAAATTAAGTGCGAATAAAACTGGGGATGATTTAGCTTATTGCGTTGAAAGCATTCTTAGAAATGCAGACTATGAAGAAGTTGAAAACCATCATTTGTTTGCTATGAGAGGATTAAGACAAAGCATATATGCTAAAGAAGTTGAGATAGGAAGAGATATTTACAATAAAACGAGAAGATGCGACTTTATGTTGCTTAACCCAAGTAAATTTCCAAATGGCTTGGTAATAGAATGCAAATGGCAAGCGTCCAGAGGAAGCGTTGAAGAAAAATATCCCTTCCTTGTTTTATCTATTCAAATTAACGAATATCCGACCATCATTGTTTTAGATGGAGGAGGATACACAAAAGGAGCTAAACAATGGCTCATAGGACAATCAGGTAAAAACAACTTAAAACATGTTTTTGATCAGGGGGAATTCGAAAGATATGTTAGTAAGGGGAATATTTAGGATCGTGTTGTATATTAATCCCTAAGGAATTCATGGGCTTGATTGCAGAAATAGACGAAACCTATGTGGGCGGTAAGCCTCGCAAGAAGAACAAGAAAAAAGATGATGACGATACTCCTAA
>Ga0209598_10000643_pt1 | contig 28377 bp, 16 predicted proteins | sample M_140807_EF_Meta_FD_187317 | JGI IMG/M metagenome (GOLD analysis project Ga0209598, IMG submission 187317) | Freshwater microbial communities from Lake Montjoie, Canada to study carbon cycling - M_140807_EF_MetaG (SPAdes) (version 2) | ecosystem: Environmental > Aquatic > Freshwater > Lake...
CCGACGCCGCCAACGAAGCAGCTGTCCCCGAAGGCTTCGTCCGCATCCCGCCCGGCAGCTTTCTCATGGGCAGCCCCCCAGACGAATGGAAGCGCAACATCGATGAGCGCCAGCACAGGGTGACGATCACGCGCGCCTTCGCCATGAAGGTGACCGAGGTCACCCAGAACGAGTGGGTGCGTGTGATGGGGACTCGCCCGGCGCGCTTCACGAGCTGTGGCTCAGATTGCCCCGTCGAGCAAGTCACTTGGAACGACGCCGTGGACTACTGCAACGCACGCTCCCGAGCGGAGGGCCTCGACCCCTGCTACACGCCCGGCCGCGCGCTCACCGGGCTCGACTGCCGCGGCTATCGCCTGCCGACGGAGGCCGAGTGGGAGTACGCGGCGCGCGCGGGCACGACAGGCGCGTTCTACAACGGCGAGATGACGCAGTTCGGGTGCCTGCTCGACCCCCACCTCGACGCCATCGGCTGGTATTGCGGCAACGCGGACGCCCCCTACCGCGAGGCGGACCGGGGGCTCGGCAGCCACCCCACGGCGCGCAAGCCCCCGAACGCGTGGGGGCTGCACGACATGCACGGCAACGTCTACGAGTTCGTCCACGACTTCTACGACCCGGGCTATGGCCGAGACGCGGTCGACGCTACCGACCCGCTCGGCCCGGCCGGCGGCGAGGCGCACATCATCCGCGGCGGCTCTTGGAACACCAAGGCCGAGGGCTCCCGCGCAGCCGCGCGCTACTGGGAGCCCAACTGGTATCCGAGTGTGGGGTTCAGGGTCGTGCGGACGCTCTGACCGCTCCGCATACCTTTGCTCAGTTTGAGACTCGACTTGCGGATAGGTCGAATAGGCCCGCGCCCACTTCGTAGAAGTCGACAACCACGAAGATGGTCTGACCGGCACTCAACCGCACCTCAACGCCCGACCCGCGATCATTGAGCGTGAAATCGTCGTTGCATGCCAGCTCGACCGCATCCGGCAGGCTGCAGGCGCCCGCCAAGAGATACAGCACGGTATCGGTCTCATCTGCCGGGTCAACGATCGTATCGAAGGCCCAGAGGCCGGCCTCAGGCGCAACGAAGCGATATACCCGCTCTGGCCAGAGCGACGACCGCGCCGCACAGCTTCCGCTCAACTCCGACAGCGCGGAGACGTCCACGAGGTCCAGCAGCGGAGATTCAAGAACCGGGGCGGCGTCGCACAAACAATCGCTGCGGTCGACTCCGTCACTGCAGCGCCCAGTCCCCTCGGGCTCATCACACACGCCGTCACCGATCCGCGATGCGCTGCAGACTGAACAGTCGACCGGGTCTGTACCGTACGCACAGAGTCCCGTACCACCGGGCTCATCACATTCACCATCGCCCACCCAGCCCGCGGGACAGTCACGCTGCCGAGCGCAATCCTCTCCGTCCGTGAACCGAGCACAGGTTCGGGAAGCCTCGTCGCAATACCCGTCGAACGTGCTCCCGCAGACAGGAGCGCCCGAGCAGTCGATCGGGTCAAGCCCTGGGATGCAATACGCCACACCACTGGGACGTCCCGAGCCGCCCTGCTCATCGCACACCCCGTCGCCCTGAATGCCGGACGGACAAGCGGCACTCACAGATACACTGAAGCGGTAAGCCGGTAGGTTCGGCGTGAAGAAGTCGACGACCACGAAAACACGCTCACCGCTCTGGAGATACGCAAGAATCTCCGAAGATGACGAACCACCCGTGTCGTCGTTGCAGGCTTTCTCGAAAGCCCGGGGGTCGGTTGGATCGCAGACACCAGACCGCAGATACAGAACAGTGTCATCGACACTTCCGCTCGTCGAGAAACTGAAGTAGCCTGCATAGGGGGCTGTGAACTCAAATACAGCCTCCGGAGTGATCGCTGTTCGACCTGTCGCGCACTCGACAGACGCCAAATCCGAGGGTCCAGAGACCCGGCCCGACCGCACGCTATCGATTTCGAGTCTCTCCTGCAGCCCCGCTTGACAGTCTTGGCACGCCGAGTCGTCCACAAGACCGTCGCAATCGTTATCGATGGCGTCACATCGTTCATTCTGCGGCGGCAGCGTGGCGACGTCGCACGACCACCCCTGCTCACCCCGGCAGTCGAACGTTCCGATGGCCACACAGGCACCTCGACCGTCGTAGCAAGGCTCGCCTTGGTCAACGAGCCCATCGTCCACCTGGCCATCGCAGTCGTTGTCAGCTCCATCGCACTCCTCGATGCTCGGGCTGCCCGGAATCGCATTACAAGCAACACTGCCGTTACCTGCGCAGACGAACACGCCCTCGCGCGCACACGCTCCGATGCCCGACATACACCTCGCCCCGAGCCCCAGGCCGTCGTCGATGACCCCGTTGCAGTCGTTGTCGACCGCGTCACACAGCTCCAACCCCGGCTGAGCGGGCACGGCGTCACACACAGTTGCCCCATTCGCCCCGCACACGAGGCGACCACTCCGCGCGCACGCCCCGACCCCGACGGAACACGCGGCGCCGACCGGCACACCGTCGTCGATGACCCCATTGCAATCGTTGTCTAGCGCGTCACACACCTCGGCTGCAGGCGCACCCGCGCGCGCGGAGCATCGCACGCCGCCTTGACCGTCGCACTCCAGCGCGCCGGCCGAGGCGCACGCACCTACACCCTGTGTGCATGCGCTCCCGAGCTGGAGCCCGTTGTCAACGACACCATCACAGTCGTTATCGACCGCGTCGCAGGTCTCTGCAGCGGGCTCTCCAGCGATCGCATCGCAGACGACCCCACCGCTGGGGTCACAGACAAGCTGCCCCGTCGCGCCACACGCGCCCACGCCCACTCGACAGAGCTCGCCGAGGCTGAGCCCCTCATCGACCTGGCCGTCACAGTCGTTGTCCACGGCATCGCACACCTCGTCGGCGGGCAGGCCTGGCCTGGCGTCGCACCGCGCGCCGCCTGCGTCGTCGCAGACAACCGCGCCCGTCGCTCCACAAGCGCCTGTGCCGACAGTACACGCCTCACCAAGCGCGAAGCCATTGTCGACTTGGCCGTCGCAGTCATCATCTTCACCGTCGCATGTCTCGGCTACGGGCGCACCCGCCTGAACGCTGCACGTCCCCTGCCCGTTTGCGTCGCACACGATGGTGCCCTCTGCGCCGCAGGCACCGACGCCCACTTGACACGCCATCCCCAAGTCAAAGCCATTGTCGACTTGGCCGTCGCAGTCATTGTCGAGCCCATCGCAGCGCTCGACGGTCGGTGCACTGGCCTGCGCCGTGCACGTGGCCGCGCCGTCGTCGCCACAGGTGATGACCCCTTCGCTGGCGCACGCCCCAACGCCGGCGGAGCAGGGCTTGCCGGTTTCGAAGCCGTCGTCCGCGACGCCGTTGCAGTCGTTGTCGAGTCCATCGCACACCTCGAGGGTCGGCTCACACACGACCGCGTCGGGTGATGGCACCTGCGCTGCATCTTGTCCACTGCTACCTTCACCGTCGGTGTCAACACTCGCGTCATTCGACGCCGTCTTATCAGACGAGGTGGCAGCGGGGCCGCAGCCCATCATGGCCGCGAAGATTGCAGGCAGAATGGCTTTGCGCTTCATATCCATAGACCAGACATCCTTTGCATTCTCACAATGTTTGCTGACGAATCTTTTCGGGCTCATCGCAGGAGTTCTCCAGTACGCAAAATGCCTCTCTTTCGACGAATCATGGAATAGACCTCACTGGACGAAATCCGAGGTTGTTGTCGACGAATGCTGACGGTGAATGGGATGCGCGCTGCGCGGCACGAGCGAGGCGCGCTGGATTATTCCAGCAACCGCCGCGCTGCACACGCTCTGCTCCCATCAGGGGTCCCACCGGATCCACTAACGCGCCGGCTGGATAGGGGCCGTACCAATCGTTCACCCACTCCCAGACATTTCCATGCATATCAAACAAGCCCCAAGCGTTTGGCTGCTTGCCTCCAACTTGGCGAGTCGAATTGCCAGCATTTCCACAATACCATCCGACAATATCAAGATTTTGATCAATCTGGCACTCGCTCTGGGTGATCCCGCCGGAATAAAAAGTGGTCTGAGTACCAGCGCGAGCGGAGTATTCCCATTCAGCTTCGGTCGGAAGACGGTATCCGAGACATGCAAGCCCCTGAAACGCTCGACTCGCATCGTAGCATCGAGGCAAACCAGTTGCGTCAGACAGTTGATTCAAGTAGTCAACCGATGCGTTCCATGTAACTCTTTCCACAGGACATCGGTTGCATCCGGAACCTGAGGGATTGCTGCCCATTACGTTCAGCCATTCCTCTTGAGTAACTTCTGTCGCCTTCATCCAGAACGCTCTCGAGACCGTTACTTGGTGCTGGACCTCTTCTCCATTGCGACCCAACTCACCGACAGGGGACCCCATCGTGAACGACCCCGACGGGATAAATACATAGCCAGGCGGTCCGACAAGGCGGCAGACGTTCGTGCACTGATCATTGTCGACTTGGTTCGCGTCGTCGCACTGCTCGATTCCCGCCCGCACGATGCCGTCGCCACAGACGGCGTTCGCGCAAACGTTCGTGCATGCATCCGTGTTGGTCAGGTTCGCGTCGTCACAGCCCTCGCCTGGCTGGGTAAAGCCGTCACCGCATCGCGCCGTTTGGCAAACGTTCGTGCAGGCGTCCGTGTTGGACTGGTTTGCGTCGTCGCATTGCTCAACGCCCGCGCGCACAACGCCGTCGCCGCATCGGGCTGACTGGCACACGTTCGTGCAGGCGTCCGTGTTTGTCACGTTCGCGTCATCGCACTGTTCGACACCTGCGCGCACGAAGCCATCGCCGCAGTAGGGCGACTGGCACGAATTGAGACATCCATCCGTGTTGCTGGCATTGGCATCGTCGCACGCCTCCCCCGCCTGCACGAAGCCGTCACCACATCGCGCCAACTGGCAAACATTGGTGCACGCATCTACGTTGTTCGCGTTACCATCGTCGCAGGCTTCGTTGGGACCCACGATGCCGTCGCCGCAGCGGGCCGTCTGGCAAGCGTTTGTGCACGCGTCGGTGTTCGTCGCGTTCGCGTCATCGCACTGCTCGACACCCGCACGCAGATAGCCATCGCCGCAGAATGCGCTGCGGCAGGTCGCGCTGCAGGCATCTGTATTGAGCGCGTTGCCGTCATCGCACTCCTCGACCCCCGCCTGAGCAAAGCTGTCGCCGCATCGTGCGGCCTGGCAGGTATTCGTGCACGCGTCCGTGTTGAGCGCGTTGCCGTCGTCGCACTGCTCGCCCGCTTGCGCGAAACCATCCCCGCACCGCGCGTTCTGGCAAGTGTTGGTGCAGCTGTCCGCATTGCTCACGTTGCCGTCGTCACACTGCTCGCCCGCCTGCACGAACCCGTCGCCGCATCGCGCTGCCTGGCAGGCGCTGGTGCAGGCGTCTGCGTTGTTCACGTTGCCATCGTCGCAGGCCTCGCCCGCCTGGACGATCGAATCGCCGCAGCGCGGCAGGGTGCAAGCGTTCGAGCACTCGTCTACGTTGATCGCGTCTCCGTCATCGCACTGTTCGCCCGCTTGGAGAAAGCCGTCGCCGCACCGTGCGACTCGGCACGCGCTGGTACACGCGTCGGCGTTGCTTGCGTTGCCGTCGTCACACTGCTCACCCGCCTGCAGGTATCCATCGCCGCACGCCGGCAATCTGCACTGCGCGGTGCACCCATCGGCGTTACTGGCGTTACCGTCGTCGCACTGCTCACCCACCTGAACGGTGCCATCACCGCACCCCGGCAGCCGGCACAGGCGTGTGCAGCCATCTGCGTCGTCTTGGTTTGCGTCGTCGCACTCTTCGTTGGGTCCAAGGATCCCGTCGCCACACCGCGCCGGGCTGCAGGCGTTGGTACACCCGTCCGTGTCCAGGCGGTTTCCGTCGTCACAGCCCTCGACCCCCGCTCGCACGATGCCATCGCCACAGAGCGCCGCGGCGCAGACCGCCGTGCAGCCGTCCGTGGCCGTCAGGTTGCCGTCGTCACACGCCTCACCCGCCTGGACGAACCCGTCACCGCACGCCGGCCGCCGACACAGGCGCGTGCAGTTGTCCGCGTTGTCCAAGTTGCCGTCATCACAGGCCTCGCCGGGACCGACCACAGCGTCTCCGCAAATGGCGACCGTGCAGGCGTTCGTGCAGGCGTCCCCGTCAATCGCGTTGCCGTCGTCGCACCCCTCGCGCCCCGCCTGCACATACCCATCGCCGCACCGCGCGTTCACACAGCCCGTGGTGCAGCCGTCTGTGTTCTGTGCGTTGCCGTCGTCACACTGCTCGACGCCGAGACGTGTCACGCCATCGCCGCAAACCGCGGGGCGACAGGCCGCCGTGCAGGCGTCCGTGTCGACGAGATTGCCGTCGTCGCACACCTCGCCTCGCTGCACGAACCCATCACCGCAACGCGCTGTTGTACACGTGTTCGTGCAGGCGTCTGCGTTGACCGCATTGGCGTCGTCGCATTGCTCGCCCGCCTGCACAAACCCATCGCCGCATACGGCCAGGCGACACGCGCTCGTGCATGCGTCGCCGTTCTCGAAGTTCGCGTCGTCGCACTGCTCCCCCGGCTGCACGAATCCGTCACCGCAGCGCGCAAGCTCGCAGTTGCTCGTGCAGGCGTCCGAGTTGAGCGCGTTCGCGTCGTCGCACTGCTCACCGGGCTGCACGAAGCCATCGCCGCAGCGAGCGTCTGCGCAGGTCACCGTGCATCGGTCCGTGCTCAGCGCGTTCCCGTCGTCGCATTGCTCCGCGCCCGCCTGGACGTACCCGTCTCCGCAGCGCGCCACCGAGCAAGCGGTCGTGCAGCCATCCGTATCGTCCGCATTCCCGTCATCGCAACCCTCGACGCCCGCCCGAACGTACCCATCGCCGCACAGGGCGAGATTGCACGCCTGAGTGCAGCCGTCCGTATCGTCCGCGTTGCCGTCATCGCAGCCCTCGACCCCCCGTTGGACAACGCCGTCGCCGCAGCGCGGCAGTGCGCAGAAGGTTGTACAATTGTCACCGTCGTCGGCGTTGCCGTCGTCGCATGCCTCTGCCCGGTCCGCCCGTCCATCGCCGCAAACCGTCGGGACGCAAGCGCCCCCGAGGCAAACGCCGCCGCGCGCGGCGCAATCTGTCGATTCGAGGCGAGAGCCCCAGCTATCACACACCAACAACGTGTCGCCGTCGCACACGACCTCGTTGCCGACGCACACACGGGGGTACACGCCAGAGACCAGCGTCGGGTCGCAGGCGCCGAGGTTCCCGTCGAGACGGTCGACCGGATAGGCCAATCTCTCCTCGTCCATGGCCCCGTCCACGTCCACGCGGATCGACAAGGTGGGCTCGCCCAGTGAGATGGGTGTGCATACACCGACCACGTAGTTGCTCGTCGCCACGGCGTCCGTCCGCTCGGAGACCGCTTCGAAGGTCTCCGCCAGCGCCGCGGCATCGCTGACCGCAAAGAAGTTCTCGGGTCGAGACGCCAGCTCGACGAGCTTGGCCTCGTCGTAGTTGCCGCTGATCCCTAGGCTATAGACGTTTGCCGTCGACGCGGCCTTCGCGACAAGCGCCCGCATTCGCAGGTTCGCCTCGTCGCCCGCCTCATGGGTGCCGTCCGTCAGCAGCACCACGAAGCGCTCGGCGAGGTCGAGGTCCCGCCCCTGAGCCTCGACCAACTCGAGGGCTCGAATATAGGTGTTGTAGACGTCTGTCGTCCCGCGGCTCCCGCTCATCGCGAGCTGGTCGAGTGCCGCGTAGAGATCCAGATCATTGTCGGTGAAGTCCTGGACGACCTCGATCGCCGCTGTGCGACCGAACGCCAGAATCAGCACTCGATGCCGCTGGTCCCTCGGCGCCATCGTGACGCGCTGGTCGACGAAGCGCCGCGCGCCCTCGATCACATCGCCCACCGAGTCGGAGTTGAAGATCGAGTCTGAGAAGTCTAGCGCGAGCACCGTGAAGAGCCCGAAGTCGGACGGCGTGCCCAAACCCGAGACGCTGCCCCCCTCGCCGCTCGCGCCGAACGGCTCCCCGCGCTCGTTATTGATGACTTGCAGGTCCTGCGGCTCGAGGCGCCGCACCGGGTTGCCGTCGCAGTCGAGCACCCGGAAGCCGATCCGCAAGCCTGCGGGCGGTACCACGAGCGGTCCCGTGATTCGGTCGATGTTCAAGCAGCCGGGCGTCGGAAGCTCTGCATCCGGAGCGACACCCGCGTCCAACGCGCCCGCGTCAAAGGCACCGCCGGACGCACCACCCGACGCACCGCCCGCGCTCCCACCCGTCGCACCGCCGATCGAACCACCCGCGCTCCCACCCGTCGCACCACCGGTCGAACCACCCGCGGTGCCCCCGGTCGCGCCGCCAGTTGTCCCACCGGACGCATCTGCGGCGACCCCGCCAGTCGAGCCACCAGACGCCGCATCTGGGCTGACGAGCTCCGCGGCGTTCTGCGCCGTACATCCCAGAGCGAGCACTCCAGTCAGTAGCACCGACCTCTTCAACGTCATCGTGTCCTCACGCAAACCGAGTCGCAGCCGCCCTTAGCAAGGGTCGGACCACCCCCAGCGGGGCGCAGATCTGCTGCAAATCACTGAAATCAATCATGATTCCAGCGCAGCGCGCTCACACAAAGGTGTCCGCGGACGATTTTTGACCGTCCGCGGACAGGTGATTGCTCGGCCTGCGACGTACAGAATCGACGTCGACCGCGTCCGCAAGCGCACCCGGCCAGCGTCTCCCGAGTGATGCCTCGCCCCAACCCGATTGAGATCCCCCGCCAGGGCCACGCGCGCCTCGACGCCCAATCTTACCGCATCGCAGCGATGCGCGCCCGGAGCGAGGCCGCCCTGCTCGCCGCCTGTCACGCGCCCGTGATGGGGATCGACTTCGCCGCGATATGTGGCGCTGCGCGCCGAGTCGAATTTGCCGCGCTCATCAACGATGACAAGGTCTGCGTGACCTCAGAGAGTGTCGTTGTGCACGACCAGTGCGCCCGCGCCCTCGCGGCGGGCTCAGAGTCTCCCGAAGACGCTGAACTTCTGTGCGCCCTTTACGTCGTCCATGAGCTGGCGCACTTGCCCCAAGGCATCGGCCCTTACGCCGTCGTGAGAGACCTTCGCTCGCTCGGCGAGGACGCCTTGCTTGACCTCGACCTGGGTGCCGACCACGTCGCGGCACTGGTTGTCTCGCGCGCGAGAGACATGCCGTTGTCAGCAGTGAAGGCACTGCAGCTCCGCGGCCTGTGTGGCTTTCCCGTCACGACGGAACACACCCCCGAGGCCCGCCGGCGCAAGGCCCGACGGGTTGTGAGCCTAGTCGTGGAGTCCATGCTGGGTCTCGCTCGTGATGACAGCTACCTCTGTGCGGACTTCTCACCAACCTCACCTGCACTCAGCCTCATCTATCGAGGCGCCGGCCTGACCCGTGTCTGGGCGACAGCCCCGCTGACCTCCTCCGCGACGGAGCGGCTGTTGAGCGCCGCCGATGCGCTCGATGCGGGTGGCGCAGACCCCGCCGAGGTCGCAGCCATCGTCCGCGCCGCCCTCGCCCCCCGCATGGCCGCATGACCCGCCGCCCACCTTGCCCTGCGGCGCGGCCTGAGGGATGCTGCGCCCCGAGCGAGGTGCCCGATGCGCAACGAAGACCAGCCCCCAGCCCAGACGAGCGGCGACGTCGCGGAGGTGCCGTGCGACGAGCGGGTCTACTTCGAGAGCTTCTACAAGGCGAACGTGCGGGGCCGACCCGAGGACCGGATGACGATCGGCATCGTCGCCGAGCCGGAGGCGCGCTTTCATTACAACGCGCTTGAGAACAGCCTGCTGCGGGCGTTCGCGCGCGTTCAGCCCGTCGCCCGAGGGGCCACGGTCGAGGCGTGGCGCATGTTTCAGCAGCGCGCCGAGCTCCGGCATCTCGACATCGGCTCGGGGACCGGCCACTGGGTGGACTTCTTCCGCGCGGTTTACTTGGTCGCGTCTTCGACGGCGGTCGAGGTCGTGCCGCACATGGCCGAGCACCTGCGCGGCAAGTACGCGGGCTCGCCGGTGTCGGTCGTCGAGGCGAACGTGGCCGAGCCGGAGTTCGCGGCGCTCGACTTGGGCGGTGACTTCGACCTTATCAGCGCGATCGGCGTGATGTTCCACATCGTCGACGACGCGCGGTGGGCGCGCGCGGTGCATCAGCTCGCGACGCGCCTCAAGCCCGGCGGCCTGTGGGCCGTGGGCGGCGACTTCGGCGCCGAGACCCGCAATGTCCAGTTCCACAAGACCGACCGCTTCTCCACGTGGCGCGAGCACAGCCGCGCGACCGGCGAGCCGGGCACGGTGCGCGTCAACAAGCGCGTGCGCGCCCTGTCCCGCTGGCTCGAGGTCAGCGCGCAGGCGGGCCTCGAGGTCGTCGACTTGGTGCGAAGCGACAGCGACCCCGCCTTCTCCACGCCCGAGAACGACGTCCTCTTGCTGCGCCGCCCCTTAGAGAGCGCGCCCCATGTCTGACGCGACCTTGAGCCGCCTTCGTCTGGTCCGGCTCACGCGCACTCCGTCGCCCGAAGACATCGAGGCTCTGGCCGACCCGACGGGCTGCATCTTGGGTGCGCCGGCGGACTTGGAGTTACCCGAGAGCTGGGCGTCTGTGCCGCGGCTCCCTCTTGAGCGGGCTGACCCCGCACATGCCCAGTGGGCGGCACTCGTGCAGGCCGCGCCCGCTGCGCGCGTGGTCTTGCTCGAGCAAGGTGAGCGCCTGTGCGTCACCGGTGAGCCGCCAGCGAACGTCGGTGCCGCCCACCATGTGCGGGTCGTTCGACCCGATACGGCCTGGCGCGAGCTGCGCGCGCTCGACCTGCGCGCACCCCGGCCCGCCTTTTTGCCCGCGCCGCCCGGCGAGGTGCGCCCCGACAACCCCCACGCGGTGGCCGAGTGGTCGGTCCGCATCGAAGCGCCCGCGTGCGTCGTGGCCTCGCCCGAGTCACCCGACGCGTCACCGCTCGGCGCCTATCTGCACGGCCGCGCCCTGGCCGAGGGCGGCGATCCACACGCGGCCTTTTCGTTCTTGCTCACGGCGGTTCGGACATTCGCCCACGACACCACGCCGTGGGGCGAGCGCACGCTGGTCGACGCCGCGAGCGTGCTGCTGGAGTGCGTGTGCGCGACGCGCCTCGGCGTAGAGCCGACCCTTGAGCTGGTGCTGCCTCTGCTCGACCGCCTGCGCGACGCCGCAGAGCTCTGGTTCTCCGCCGCGCAGCTCTTGCTCGCCGCGGGGCAGATAGACGACGCCTCGGCGTGTCTCGAGAATACCGAGCGCGCACTCGACGAGGCCTGCGATGAGTGGCGACGCCCGAACCGCCTGAGGATTCAGCCGCGCTGGGTGCACCTGATGCGGGGCGATTTGGAGTTCAGCCGGGGCGCTCACGCCCGCGCGCAGCACGCCTACGCCACTGCGCTCCGCGCGTGGCCCGCCGCCGCTGACCCGCCACCGCCCGAGCTGGTCGACGCCGCCCTGGGCGCGGTCGTCACGAACGACGACCGGCGTGACCTGGGGGCGCTCATCGCGCGCGCGGCCCGCTGGCTCGAGGCGCCCGCCCTCATTGACCGGCTCCGCGCGGTCCACGCGGCGACCATCGGCAAGGCGTCGACGGCAGAGCTGGCCGACTGGGCCGCGGGCGTCGCAGCGGCCGCACAGGGCAGCCTGCGCGCGGACCCCGCGTTCGCCGCTTTTCGCGCGAGCCTGCTCCGCGCGACGCCCCCTGTGGAGCGCGCCGTGCCTCGACCCGCGACGCCGCGCCTGCGCATCCTGATCGGCACCGAGAACATCGCCGGTTATGTCGAGCACTTGGCCACCGGCCTGCGCGCTCTGGGCCACGAGGTCGAGACCGCGCTCGCGACCGACAACAAGTTCTACGGTGCCTACCGACCCGACCGCATGGCGCGCGACTTCGCCGCTGATTGCCGCGCCGTCGTGCAACCGGACGGCGACCTAAAACTTTCGCTCACGGAGCACGCGCACGCGGCGCTGACGCGCTTCGATGTCTTCGTCGTGGTCGCCGCGCAGAGCTTCGCGCCGGGGAATGTGGACTTGCCCCTGCTGGCGGACGCCGGCGTGCGGATTGTGTCGTGGCTGCCGGGCAGCGAGTCGCGCCACTGGAGTGCCGCGGAGACCTTGTGGCGCGAGGCCGGGTCGACGCTGCCCGCCGCCGTGCGGGACCGCGGCCAGCGCAACGCGTCCACGCGGCGGATGGATGTCATTGGGCGCGGTCCGTACTACGACACACTCTCGAACAAGCTGCACAACATCCGCATGGCCGAGCGTTACTCGGACGCCGTTTTTGGCGTGCCGGAGTGCATGGGCCACGCGGTTCGCCCCTACTTCTCCATCCCCGCGCCCCTCGACTTGGGCAAGTTCCGCTACCGCGTGCCGGGGCGCGAGGTGCCCGTCGTGGTGCATGCCCCGTCGCACCGCGGCTTCAAGCGCACCGCAGAGCTGCTCGAGGCGCTCGAGCGCCTGCGCGCCGAGGGGGTGCTCTTCGAGCTGCGCCTGCTCGAGAACCTGCCGCACGAGGTCGTCGTCGAGGAGCTCGCCGAGGCGGACGTCGTGCTCGACCAGATGTCGCTTTACCCCGCGATTTTGGCGCACGAGGGCATGGCGAGCGGCTGCGCGGTCCTCACGGGCAACGTGGAGTACGCGCTCCCGAGCCCTGCACCCAAGCCGGTGGTGCATATCGCACCAGGCGCGCTCCTTGAGCCGCTCCGTCAGGTGCTGACCGACCGCGCGCTGCGGATCGACCTGGCCGAGCGGGGCCGCGCCTATGTCGAAGCCCACTGCGCCGCGCCTGTGGTCGCCGCCCGCCTGCTCGCAGCACTCGCCCCGGACGCCCGCCCCGAGCTCTACCCCGCGTTCTTTTTCGAGGCGGCGCGTGCACCCGAGGGCGAGATTGTGCCGCCCTGCGTGCACGCGCTGACGACGCAGGTGCTCCAAGCACACGGCGCTCCGGGCGACACGGACTGGTCGGCGCTCGCCGAGCGCGGCGTGGTCGCCCCCGACTTCGACGCGCGCGCCGTGCCGACGTGGCGCGCGCGCCTCGAGACGCTCGGCCCCTTCGTGCGCGCAGCCGTCAGCGAGGCGCCCTGATGAGCCGACCGTTACTGTCGATGGCGATGATGGTCCGCGACGAGGAGGCGTTCCTCGAGGGCGCCCTGATGAGCGCGAAGCTGGTCTGCGACGAGCTCGTCGTGGTCGACACGGGGTCAACGGACCGCACGGTCGAGATCGCGCGGGACCTGGGCGCGCGGGTCTCATTCTTTCCGTGGTGCGATGACTTTTCCGCCGCGCGCAATGAGACGCTTAGGCAGGCCCGCGGGCAGTGGGTCGCGGTGCTCGACGCCGATGAGCGCCTGATCTGCCCCCACCCCGACGCCCTGCGCGCCATGCTGGCGCCGGGGCCGGACTTCCCCTTCGAGGGGCTGTCGCTGCCGGTGCTGAACGTCACGCTCGACGGTCAGACCATCTCGACGTTTCAGAGCGTGCGTATCTTCGGCAATGATCCCGAGCGCTTGGCCTATGTGGGGCGCGTGCACAACCAGCTCCGCTCGCTCGACCCCGCGCACCCGAAGATCCAGGCCCGCGTCTTCCTCGACGTGCATGTCATCCACTACGGCTACGACAAGCGTGTGTACCGCGACCGCAAGAAGGCCGAGCGGTCGCTGCCGCTGATCGAGGCGTCCATGCGCGACTCGCCTCGAGAGCCCCGCTGGCGGTACTACTTGGGCCGCGAGTACGCGCTCTTGGGACGCACGGAAGAGGCCGCCGCGCAGTACGCCGAGGGCCTCGCACTCGCCTGGACACAGCTCCGGAACGGCGGCTCGGCGGACTTCTTGTCTGAGCTCCTGGCGGGGGGCCTTGAGGCGGCCGCGGGGCTCGGCGTGCCCGACGCCGCGCTCCTTCACCTGGCGACGGAGCACCTGCGTTTTTTCGGGAGCGACGCAGACGTGTGGCTCGCGGTCGCGATGCAGCTCCGGCGGCTGAAGCTGCCGCTCGACGCGCTGCGCTGCATCGACCAGGCCCAGGCGGCGCTCGCCTTGCCGACCCAGCACGCCACGGTTTACTCCAGCCTGCGCGCGCAGCCCCTGCGGCTGCCCGAGGAGCGCGGGCACACGCTGGTCGCGCTCAAGCGCTACGCCGAGGCCTACGACGTCTTTCACCGCGTCATCGCGGCGAAGTCGAGCGACACGCCCGGCTGGCCTGAGCTGCTCAACTTGGCGTGCGGGCTGGCCCTTGACCTGGGGGACACCGCGCGGCTGCCCGACTTGCTCGACCGGCTCGTCGGGCGCCACGACACGTCGCTCGACATGGTCTGGGTCGCGCTCGAGCACACGGCCAGCGACCGTGAGCGTGCCCGCGCGCTCTTTGAGCGGCTGCGCGCGGCCTCAGCGCGCGTGCAGCAGGCCCCCGAGGCCGAGGCTTGGGCTGCGCGGCTCGGCGCGGGCTGAACCTCGCGTCGAACTCGCTGAGCCGTGTAAGATCCGCCGCGCTTGAACGTCCCGTGGCTGATTGGACTGAAACTGCGCCCTCAACGACGAACGGAGTCCTGTATGCGCGCTCAGAAGTTGCGCTCTCTCGCCCTCGCCTGTTTGACACTTGCGCCCGCGTCCGCGCTCGCCTGCGGCGGCTTCTTCTGCAGCCAAGCCCCGGTCGACCAGCAGGCCGAGCGCATCGTCTTCAAGCAGGTCGACGAGAACACCGTCGAGAGCTATGTCGAAATCCAGTACCAGGGCGACCCCGAGGGCTTCGCGTGGGTCGTGCCTGTGCCGCAGGGCTACTTGCCCGACCAGACGACGACCTTCCCGTCGACGGTCTTCAACGCGCTCGACCTGGCCACGGAGCCCGTGTGGCAGCTCCCCGAGCAGTGTGGGTTCAACGGCCGCGGCTTCCCGAGCGCCGCCGGGGCCGACGCGGGTCTCGCTGACAGCGAGCCTTCGCCGCCGCCCGTCGTGGTCATCGACGACCGCGAGGTGGGCGACTACCGCGTCACGACCGTCTCGTCGAGCTCGTCCGAGGCGCTCGTCGAGTGGCTGCGCACGAACGACTACCGCGTCGTGCCGGCGATGGAGCCCTTCATCGCGCTGTACGTCGGCCAACAGCTGAACTTCGTGGCGTGCAAGCTGCTGCCGGGGCGCGGCATCGACTCGATCAAGCCGCTCAAGATGGTCTACCGCGACGCGGAGCCGATGGTGCCGCTGCGCCTGTCGTCGCTCGCCGCGATGCCCGAGATGGGCGTCAAGGTCTTCGTGCTCGGCAGCGAGCGCTACACGGTCAAGGGTCAGCCGGAGCTCGAGGTTGACCTGAGCGACATGCGGTACGACCTGTGGTCGGGGCAGTCGAACTACTCGGCCGTAGTCGCCCGCACCATCGACGCGGCGAACGGGCAGGGCATGGTCGTGGATTTCGCAGGCCCAGCCGCCCCAATCACCGAGGCCTTGTCCGGCGGCTTCGCGCCGCAGGTCGAGCCGGGCGCCGAGGACCCGCAGGCGCTGGCGAACCAGCTCCTCAGCGGCGTGGGGTACATCACGCGCTTCTACGGGCGGTACTCGCCCGAGGAGATGTCGCAGGACATCCTCTTCGCCCGGGACGCCGCGCGGCCCGACGTGGCGCGTGAGCGACAGCTCACGGTCGACCAGGTGCCCGGCTGCGCCGAGGGCGGCCTCCCCGACGCGTCGGTCGCGGCGTCGTGCGACTTCGCGACCTGCGGTCAGGGCGGCTACTGCGTCACTGCGCCCGTCTACGCGAGCGGCGACGACGGCTCGACCACCGCGACCGGCGGCGGCTCGGCCGAGGCCGTGCCCGGCACCGGGACGCGCAGCAGCCCGCAAGTGGCCGCGGGGAGCGGAGCGGGGTGCGCGTGCGTCGACGGCTCAACGGCCCGCGCCGTGCCCGACCTGAGCGCGCCGAATGGCGTGCGGACATCGTGCGTGGACGCGCGCATGAACTTCCCGAACCTGCAGCCCGGCGACCTCTCGCTGCCCCAGTTCAACGGCGTGCCCGCGCTCCCCTCGGCCTGTCAGGGCGACCCCTGCGGCAGCAACGGCGCCTGCTTGGACCTGAACGGCAGCCAGACATGCCAGTGCAACCGCGGCTTCGTCGCGGTCGGCTCGACGGACGCGAACGGCAAGCTCAGCGTGACGTGCGTGGCGCCCACAGAGGAGGTGCCGGCGTCGTTCTATCGCCGCACCCTGCCCGAGCCCGGCCTGCCTTTCCCCGGCAAGGGCACCCGCCAAGGCGCGCTCTCGAACGACGGCTGCTCGGTCGGCGTGCCCGGCGCCGCGGGTGGTTTCGCGGTGCTCGGCTTGGTGGCGCTCGCCGCCGGCATTCCGGCCCTGCGCCGTCGCCGTCGCTGAGCCTGTGACGCGCGTCGTTGTCTGGGGCGCCGGCGAGCTCGGCGCGCCCATCGCGCTGCGCGCCGCGCGTGAGGGTCGGTCCGCGCTGGCCTTCACGCGGTCGACGGACCGGCATGCGGCCTTGCAGGCGGGTGGCCTCGTCGCGCACACCGGAGACGCCGCGCCGCACTTGAGGCCAGACGACCTGCTGCTGCTCTGCGTGCCAGGCCACGAGGCGCTCTCGGCGTGTGTGCGCACCCTCGCGACGCTGGGCGCGACAGCGGCGCGCGCGGTCTACATCAGCTCGACGGGCTACTACGGTGGGCCGGCGGGGCCGGTCGACGAGGGTACCCCGCCCGGCACGGACACCCACGCGCAGGGCATCGCGGCGGGCGAGGCGCTCTTTCGGGCGTGGGTCGGACCCAGCGGCGTGGTCTTGCGCTGCGGGGGCCTGTACCGACGCGGCCGCGGTCCGATGTCGGCCCTCGCCAAGCGCGGGGCGCCGCCCCTCGGCCCGCCCGACCGCACGCTCGCGCTCATTCACTACGAGGACGCGACCGAGGCCGTCTGGTGCGCTTTGCACCACCCAGCACCTCAGCCCACCTACCTCGCCGTGACGCCACCGTGCCCGACGCGCCGCGAGTTCTACATGGCGGCCTGCGTAGTGCTCGGCCTCGACCTGCCGAGTTTTGGGCCTGCGCTTGGCCTGCCCCCGGCGGAGTACAACACCGCTCGGCTCCGCGCCGACCTGCTCCCGAGCGCCGGACACCCCCGCTGGCAGGGCGCGCTGGTCCCGTAACGCGCTGCGTCGTGTGACTTCGGCCTTGAACACGGCGCGCGGCCTGTCGAAAGTGTCGCCATGAGCGACGCCCACGCCCCCATAGACTTCGAGCCCATCGCCCTCGCCTCGTCCGACATCGGCCGCGTCAAGGACGCAAACGAGGACCGCTTCTTAGTCGACAAGCGCCTGCGCCTGTACGTCGTCGCAGACGGCATGGGCGGCCACGCCGCGGGTGAGGTCGCGAGCGACACCGCCGTGACCGAGATTCGGCGATACATCAGCGAGCACGAGGCCGTGCTGCAGCGGTTCGTGAACTCGGGCGAGGGACGCGACGACATCCTGAGCCTACTCGAGCAGGCCGTGCGGCACGCGGGGCAGTGCATCTACCGCTTGGCCGAGCAAGACCCGAGCAAGCGCGGCATGGGCACCACGACGTCGCTCCTGTTGCTCACACCGACGCGCGGCTTCGTGGCGCACGTGGGCGACTCCCGCGTGTATCTGGTGCGCGATGGCGTGGTGTTTCAGCTCACCGAGGACCACTCGGTCATCAACGAGCTCAAGAAGCGCGGCAAGTACGACGAGGCCACGGCGGGGCGCTACAAGAACGCGATGACGCGCGCCGTCGGCGTCTTCCCCGAGGTGCAGGTGGACACCTTCGACGTGGACATCGCCTCGGGCGACGACTTCCTGCTCTGCAGCGACGGCCTGACGGAGTACCTGCGCGACGACAAGGAGATCGTCGACGTCCTGCGGACGCAAGAGTTCTTGGCCGTGCCGCAGACCTTCGTCGAGCTGGCGAACGCCCGCGGCGGCAAAGACAACATCACGAGCCTCGTCGTCCACTTGGGCGGCGATGGCGGGGACGCCGAGCTCTCTCTCAAGGTCAACACGCTGCGCAAGATGCCGATCTTCCAGCACCTGACCTATCTGGAGCTGCAGGCAGTGATGAGCCTGTCAAAGACGCTCCACGTCGCGACGGGGGATGTGGTCTTTCGGGAGGGCGACGCCGGCAACGCCCTCTATCTGGTGCTCGAAGGGCGCGTCCGCATCGAGAAGGACGGCGTCGAGCTCGCGCTGCTGGGGCCCGGTGGGCACTTTGGCGAGATGGCCATCATGGACAAAGGGACACGCTCCGCGGACGCCGTGGCCGCGATGGACTCACGCCTGCTCGTGGTGGGCCGGCGGCCCCTCTTCGAGCTGATGCGCAAGGACAAGGAGATCGCCGTCAAGCTGCTGTGGTGCTTCGTGCAGGTGCTCAACCTGCGCCTACGCGCCACGAACGAGAACCTGAGCGCGGCCAAGAACGAGGACTTGGAGCTGCAAGACCTCGTCGAGATCATCGAAGACGAGCGCTGACGCCGCTCACGTCCCGGGGGCGCGCTCCGCGAGCAGCTCCGCCGAGAGCGCCTCGAACGCGGCGTCTCCCAGGTCGGCGCGCAGGGTGTCCATCAGCGCGACGATGGGGGCCGCCGCGTCAGCACCGAAGCGCTGAGTGAGCAGGCCGTACACACCGAGTAGCTCGCGGTAGGCCTGCGCGTGCTGGCCCAGAATGCGCCGCAGGTGCGTCGAGACACCGACGGTCTCCAGATAGGTCTTCGCGTCGTTCGCCCGCGCGGCCTCGATGCCGGCGCGCTGCACCGCGCTCAGCGCTGCCTCTGGCTCGTCGCTCGCGAGCAGCAAGGTGAACGCGGTCGTCGACGCGAGGGCACGCGCAGGGCTGCCGGCCTGCGTGATCGCGAGCGCCCGCGTGATCGCGCCGCGCGCGCCGGCCAGATCGCCCGCGCCGAGCGCGCACTGCGCCGCCGCCGTGAGCGCGTCCGCCTCGTCGTCGGCGGCGTCGTTGTCGCGCGCCAGAGCCGCAGCTGCCTCGAACGCAGCGCGCGCCCGCGCAAATCGCAACGTCGCCTGCGCGGCGAAGCCGATGAGCCGGTGCGCACGCCACAGGGCGTCCACGCTGCCAAACGCCCCCGGCAGATCGAGGCGCGGCTCGAGCCAGCCGCGCACGGACATCGGCTCGCCGCGCTGCAGGGCCGCCTCGGCCTGAGCGATCAGGAGATCAGTCTCGAGCGCAGCGGCGACCTCCGCGGGGCACTCGCGTCGAGCTTGGTCGGCCGCGTGCAGGGCGGCGAGCCCCTCGACCGCGTGCCCCTGGCGCAGCGCCACGCGCGCTCGCATCGTGTGCCACCGCGCACGCCCGTCCGCGTCGTCCTCGGGGAGCGCTCGACCGGCGAGCTCGGCCCACGTCGCCGCGCGGTCGAGCGCGCCCGTCTGCACGAGCACATCGGCGTAGCGCAGCGCCAAGCGCCGGGCCCACGCGGCGGGCAAGGTCTCCGGGGAGAGCTGCGATGCAACGGCGCACTCGGCGTCCAGCCCGCGCGCCGCGAACAGAAAGGCGGGCGTGCCCTCGACCATCTGGATGACCGCGATGGCCGGGTGGGACTGCGCGGCGACGCTCATGCCTCGGGCCGTGCCCGCGCCCACGCCTCGTCCACGCTGGCGTCCTCTTCGAGGAGCGCTTGGAGCGCCGGCAGCCAGTCCTCGGCAGCGCCGATGACCTCGTACGCCGGCGCGATCAAGAACGCGTCGGGCAGGCCGATGTCTGCGGGCAGCGTCCAAGCGTACCTGAGCTGTACGTTGCCGAGCTCCGGGTCGACCTCGAAGCCGCCGTAGTCGATCCAGGGCGCGATGCGCCCCAGCAGCGCGTCGAGGCGCTCACGGTGGAGCGCGAGCACGGGCGGTAGCGGCAAGACCGCGGCGAGCGTCAGGCTCAGGGCGTCCGCCGTCGCGTGCTCATCGCCCAGCGTGGTGTCGTCGAGCGTCAGGGTCACGCTGCAGGTGCCGCCCTCCACGTCGCCGGGGAAGACGATCGCGGCGTCGCCGTCGCTCTCGAAGTCGCAGCCGCGCGCCGTGAGCAAGGCCTCGACCCGCGCGCGCGCCGTGCGGGCATCGAGCGTTCGTGAGGCCATCATGGCTGCGCGCCCTCTAGGTGGGCCATGTATCCCTCGCTCACGCCTTCGAGCAGCGCTTGTGTGGTTGCCTCGACCCCTTCGAGGATCTCCGTCAGGGTCTCGCCGAGCGTCTCGAGCCCATCGAGGGCCTGTGGGTCACCGGCGCGCGCCCGCTCGACCTGATTCGCGATCGCGTCGAGCAAGCGCGTGGCGCCCTGCGTGCGCTGGTCGAACTGCCCAACGACCTCGGGGGCGACGTCCGCGAGGCGCTCCTCGACCCCTTCCGCGGCGAGCTGGCGGTCCCAGTCCGCGAGCGTGCGCTCGAGCGCCCCGCGCGAGGCGGCGATGCCGCGGCGTGTCTGCTCGACGGCCGATGCGGCCCGCGCAAAGTACGCGTTCGCGTCGTCCTGCTGGGGTCGCTCGCTCTCGTTCACGGGCTGGGTGGACTCGCGCACGGCGGTTGTCGCTGCCCCGCCTGGCTCGGCCGCAGGCTCGTAGCTGGTGCCCGGCGCAGCGGGCGCGTCCTCGGACTGCTGAGGGTCAATGGCGCTCATCGACTGCGCGTCGTCGGCCGAGCCTGCCTGCGCGGCCTGCTCCGCCTCGAGCTGAGCCTCGGCCTGCGCGAGCTGCGCCTCCACGGCGGCGATGTTCTGCGACTGGTCGGTCTGACCCCACGGCCGCGCCTGCGCTTGCGTGGCCGCCTCGAAGGTCGGCCCATAGGCCTCGGCGAAGCCGTCGACCGAGGCTTGCATCTCGTCTCGCCACCGCTGGGCCTCGGCCTTGCGCGACTGGGCGGACTCGATCGCGGCGTCCGCCTCGACGACGAGCCCCGCGTACTCCGTGGCGGCTTGCTGCGCGAGCTGCTCCGCGGTCTGCGCCTGCTGCTGGCCTTGGGCGAGCTGGCCCCCGGCCTCGCCCATCTGCTGCTGCGCCTGCGTGTTGTCGGCCTCGTTCTGCTGACCCTTCTGCCCGGCCTGCGCCATTTGGGTCTTGAGGTCATCGCCCCCGGCCAGCCCGAGGGCGAACTCGACGAGCATCTCCGTGAGCTTCGCCTTGAGCTGCGCCCACTTCTCGCCGATGTAGGCCATCGCCCGGCCCACCGTGGCCTGCCAAGCCTGCCTGGCCAAGTTGGCGGCGTGCTTGTCGACGCGGTACCAGGGCACGTCCTCTTCGGGCGGCTGCTGCTGCGCCTCGGGGCGGGTCGCGTTGACGGTGCCTTGGGTTCGCCGACCTTCGCCCTGCCCGCGTTGACCCTCGGACGAGACCTGCGCGTTCCTCTGCTCCCCTTGGCGCACGCCCGCGCGGCCTCGGCTGATGTCGCCCGCGTCTTGCTGCGCGCCCGCCTCTTGCTCGTCGAGCTGCCGGCGACGCTCTGCGGCGGCCGCGACCAGGGCGGCTGCGTCCTCGGCGCGGCCCGTGTGCGCCGCGACATTCTGCTCGAAGACCCCCTTCGCTTGCGTAGCCGCCTGCTCGGCGGTGCCCAAGGCGGCGATGTCGGCGTCGAGCGTCGCGATGGCCGAGGGCGCGGCGCCCTGCGAGGCCTCGGGGAGTGGCGCCTGCTCCAAAGCGTCGAGCTCGGCGCGCGCAGCGTCGTACTCCGCCTGCTGCTGCTCAAGCTGGGCGAGCTGCTGCTCGTAGACCTCGATCTGGCGCGCCGCTGCGCCGCCGCCGCCGCTGGCACCGCTGGCTCCACCGGCGCGCGACCCGATGGACATCTGAGGCGACGACGAGGCGGGTGATGCAGAACGCCCCCCCTGCCCACGGGCAACGGGCGCGGGGGCTGGTGAACTTTGCACCGGCTGAGCGCTGCCTGCCTGGGTGCGCAGGCCCTGCTCGGCGGCGCGCATGTCCCCGGCCGCGTTCTGCCGGTTCGTGGACGTGGCTTGATTGTAGCGCGCGTTCATCTGCTGCGTCACGTGACGACGAGTGTCGTCACGCAGCAACATTTGTGAGAAGGCCTTGCCCACCTCGCCGGCACCTGCGAGCCCGCCGCCCCCGGTCACGGCCGACTTAATCAGCGCTTGGTCCTTGGCAGACTCGGGCTCGAAGCTGTCAATGTAGGCCTTCTGCGCCCCCGCGAAGTCCCCACGCAGGAGCGGCGGGAGCTGTAGCGGCAGGTCCAGGTAGGCACCATATGCCTGCAAACCCGCCCACTTGCCGCGCTTGAAGACACGCAAGGTGCCCACCACGCGGCGCGCCGCGCGCGCGCTCGAGAGGCGAGTCACGCCACGCCCGACAAGGTTCGTTCTGGATGCCCGAGCGCCTTCGGCGTAGGCGCGTCTGTAGCCCAGATAGTGCAAGCGCTGTCGAATCGTCATTCTCGACAGCGCCCGGGTCTCGGCCCCGCCGGCGCGGGTCATGTTGCGCCAGCCGTCGCGCAGGCCGCTCCACGTCTGGCGCGCCCCCGTGCGCACCCCACGCCCCGCGCGCGCAGCGCCTTTCCCAAGCCCGCGCCCCATCTGTCGCGCGCCGCTCCCCATCCCCTTGCCGCCTTCGGAGAGCCCCGCAGACGCCGTGCGACGCCCCTCGGCGATCCCTTGCGCGGCCGTGCTGCGCCCCTCGGCGATGCCCGCTCGCGCGGTCCGGCGGCCGCTCGACAGGCCGCGGCTGGCCGAGCGGCCCCCCTTCTCGAGGCCCTCACGCATGGTGCGCCGGCCGAACTCGATGCCGCGCTCGCCCTGCCGGCCGCCCTGAGCCATGCCTCGGCGCACGCGCGCAGCGCCCTTGGAGAGCCCACGCGATGCTTGCCGAGCGCCTTGCCGCAGGCCGCGGCCGGCCTGCGCCGCCCCCTGGCCAACGCCCCGCCCGGCCTGCGCCGCCCCCTGACCCACGCCGCGCCCGGCCTGCCCGGCGCCGCGCGCGACACCTCGGCCTGCCTGCGCCGCGCCGCGCCCCATCGCCGCGCCGCCCTGAGCGACGCCGCGCCCAGCGGCTCGCCCGCCCGCGGCCAACCCACGTCTCATCGAGCGCAAGCCACGCCCCGCGCCGCGTGCGGCTTGACCCAGGCTACTGCGCAGCGTGCTCGCGGCTGCGCGGCCCTCCTTGAGTCCGCCCGTCCCGCCCGCGAGCAGCGCCGCGCCCCCGCGACCGACCGTCGTCAGGACATTGTCCGCGAAGCGCGCGGCGAACCTCATGCGCTCTTGCGGGTTGTTCGTCGTGCACAGACGGTACAGGTCGATGCCCGCGTTGATGCCCGCGCACGCGGCCGCCACGACGTTCGCGATGATCTCGACGAGGGTCAAGAAGTTGCCGACGACGTTCAGCGCCGCGCCCACCGGCGGGGCGAGCACGGTGAGCACCCAGCCCGCGACCTTGCAGACCGTGCCGATGATGCCCGCGACATCAGCGACCTTACCGGAGAAGTCTCCGACTGTGGCGAGGACCGACTGCAGGCCCTCCCAGTTGAAGCCCGTCGCTTGATAAGGCTCGACCCTGAACGGCTCGACGCCCTGGTGCTGCACCTGGTCGGCGCTGAGCGACTGCAGCCCTTGGCAGGCTTGGACGAACTGGGCGTTCTCCTGAGAGAACTGCGAGAGCTGTTGCGCGTCTGGTGAGCGCGCGAACGCGCCCTCGAGGAAGCTCTGCGGGTTCTGGCCGGCGAGCTGCAGCAGACGCTGGCTGGGCTGCAACGCGGCGCTCGAACCGGGTGTGGCCGCGGGACCGACCGGCCCCGCGCTCTGCGGGCCTACGCTCTGCGGCCCCGCGCTCTGCGGCCCCGCGCCCTGCGGCCCAGCGCCCGAGGCAGCGCCGGCGATATCCGTCTGCGCGCCATCGGCTTGCGCGCCCTCGGCTTGCGCGCCCTCGGCGACTGCCCCCGCCGGACCCGCCGCGCCCGGCACAGTGTTCGCGACCTGGGGCGACGGCCCCGCCCCCGGGATCGCCGGTGCAGGCGCGACGCTCGGCTGTATCGGCCCCGCCGCGGGTGCGCCCGCCTGCGCGGCTGGACCCTGCGCGTCGGCCCGCTGCCCTTGCGCGCCCTGCTGCGCCTGGCCGCTCTGCGTCGCCTGAGGCTGCTCGCCCTGCGGCACTTGCGCGTCTGCCTGAGCTGCCGAGCCGGGCGCACTGGCCGCCTGCGCCGCGGCCGCGTCCCCCGGGCCACCCGTTGCCTGCGCCGCGCGCGCGATCGGCGCGACCTGTCCGAGCGCCTTCGCGACTGCCGCTCGCGCGCCCTGCGCGTTCGCGCGCGGGCCCGGCAGGTTGAGCTTAATCGACTCGCGCAGCCCGCGCGTCTGCTCGACGGGCGCGCGCACATTGCCGTGCAGCACGGCGGCGTCTCGGATGGCCGCCGCCTGCGGCCGCAGCCCCGCCTGCTCGTTGGGCGTGCGAAAGTCTCCGCGGTTGCGCCGCTTGGGCGCGTTCACGAGCGCGCGCCGCGCCTCGGCCCGCGCCTCGGCCTCACCCGCGAGGTCTCGGCCGTTCTCTGCCGCCGCTGCGTTGGCCTCTTCGCTCTGTGCGATGGCCGCCTGACCGTCGTGCTCGGTCGCGGCCTCGGCCTCTGCCGCGGCGCGTGCGCCCGGGCGCGGCGAGCGTGCCTTCTCTCTGGCCAGGTGGTTACCCATCGAGACCCTCCGCAGGGGCGCGACTCTACGACTTCGGCGCGAGTTCGACCAGAGCCACGGTGGCTTGCTGCACACGCGCCGTCCCGTCGGAGATCGCAGCGGCGTCCCCGAGCTGGCACGCCGCTTCGTGGGCGAGCAGGGCGTCGCGACACGCGCGGCAGGCGTCGAGGAGCGCGTCCACGCGGGCCCGCGCCTGGGCCCGGAGCTCGCTCAGACCGTCGCCTTCTGGCGCAGCCTCGAGCTGCGTCAGGTGCGCGAGCGCCTGCTCCAATTGCCGCGCGCTCGCCTCGACCTCGCGCCGAAGCCGAGGCAGGTCGACGAGGGCGTGGGCGTCCTGCGCTCGACTCATCGCCGCGCGCAGGTCGTCCAACAGGGCGTCGGCGCGACGCTCAAGCGCTGTGCGGGCCTCGACCGGCGCCACTGCAGGCGCTGGGGCAGGCGAAGCCACCGCATCGGTCGAGACCGGCCTCGCCAGGTGCGCGGCGCCCAGCACGGCGACGACGATCCCCGCCGCGGCAACCCACCCCGAGTTCTCTGAGCTCAGCGGCGCGACCAGAGCGCATGCGCCGCTCTGCGAGATCGCCCAACCGACCGGCCACGCCCGCCGAGGACCGCCGAGCGCCGACTCCAGGAGCCCGGCGAGGAAAGCGGCCGCGAGAAAGACGCCTAGGCCGGTGACCACGGCCACGCCGACCACGGCGAGCGCGCCCGCGCCGCTGTTCGCCCACCCCGCCAAGAGCGCGGACGCGAACGACCAGCCCATCGCGCGATCAATCAGGCCGGGCTCTTCGCGTTTTCGGCCGCGCCTAGGCTTCAACGAGCAGCTCGCTCAGGTCCGTCATGGACACGCGCAGCGCGTCGAGCGCGTCCGACAGCCGGTTCGGGTTCGGATCGTAGCGACCCGACTCCTGAATGCTGAGCGCGTTGCGGACACGTCGACAGGCCTCGAGCGTGGCGTCTGTGCGGGCCACGAGCAGGTCACGCGGCTCGGCGACGGCCTCGCGGTCGGGGTTCAAGTCAAATCGGTCCGTCGCCATCAGCGCCTTGACCAGGAGCACCTGGACATCCACCAGGTCGTCCTTGATCCGTTTGAAGTTGACGACCGTGTTGTCCTTCGGAATGCGACCGAGAATGCCGTTCAGGTCGTTCAGGAGCGCCTGCGCGCGGGCCACGCCGGTCTGCGCGGTGGGCGTGCCGACCTTGGGGAGCGGCGGCGCCCTGCGGACCTTGACGACCTTGCGCTTCGGCGGTGCCTTGACGGTGACGTACAAGTGCACGGCGCCGAGTAGCCACACGAGGTAAATCGGCCCGCCCTCGATGGACGCCATCGGCATGCCCACCGCGCCCGCCCACGCGCACACCACGCCTTGCATGATGATCCACGCCAGCGGCCACGCGAGGCGCTTGCTGCCCACCACGCCCTCGAGGCCCTTGCTCGCAAAGAGCGTCAGCACGAACACGGCCACACCGAAGCCGCCGCCGGCGATACCGACCCCTGAGCCGGCGAATTTGCCGCCGAGCCATGTCCCGAAGGCGACGGTGAGGCCCGAGGCCAACGACCAGCCAAGCCCGCGCGTCACGAACATGCGGCTCTGCTTCCGCTGCACCTCGCCCGCGTCGGGCTTGGGCGTGCTCGCCTCGGCGTTCCCCATGCGCCGGATTGTGCTCAGGGTCGGCAACACAACAAGGTTTTTGTGAGGTTCCGCTCAGAGGCAGCGTCCATAATGCGACGATGCACACGCCCCCATCCCCCCTGCGCCTGACCGCCTGGAACGTCCTCGCCCCGGTCTACGCCGCGCTCGACGACCCGAGGGGCTGGTACCATGCGGTCGAGGCGTGGACGCGCTGGGACTATCGCAAGCCGCGCCTGCTCGCGCGGCTGCAGGCGTCGGACGCGGACGTGCTCTGCCTGCAGGAGTGTGCGGCCGATCTGCTCGTGAGCGAGGACGACGCGCTCGGCGATGGCCGCTGGCGGGCGCGCTGGGTGCGGCGCGGGCCCGGCGGCGACGGCGCTCGAGTGGCGGTGCTGTGGCGTGCCGAACGCCTGAGCGCAGACGCCCCAGACGCTGGTCTGCGCGCCTTTGACCGTGGGCTGAGCGTGCGCCTGCGGTGCGCCGAGACCGGCCACACCCTGCGCGTGGCGAGCGTGCACCTGAGCTACTCGACCGTGCCCGACGAGCGCCGCGACCGCATGGACGCCGCGCTCGCCGCGCTCGTCGCAGAGCGCGACACCCCCACAACCCTGTGCGCGGGGGACTTCAACTTCGACCCGGTCGCGCACCCCGACTGGCCGCGCTGGGCCGCTGCGGGCTGGGCGAGCACGCATCCCGCGCCCGACCTCATCACGTGGGGCGTGGGCGGGCGCACCGAGAAGGCCGACGCAATCCTCTACCCCCCCGGCCTGCCGCTGGTCGAGGCCGCGTCCATCGAGGTGTTCGACGTGGCCGTCGGGTTGCCCTCGGCGCACGCGCCGAGCGACCACGTGCCGCTCACCGCTGCGTGGGCCTGGCCGCCGGGCAAAGGGCCAGCCGACACCACTCATTGACCTCGAAAATCCGCAGGCTGCCTGCCGATATTCGTGGTACAAGAACTCTCATGCTGGCGCGTCGCCTCCACCTCGAACAGGTTCTAGAGCTGCTCGGCGAGAGCCCGATAGTCGGCATCCTGGGGCCGCGCCAGGTCGGAAAGACGACGCTGGCGCGGCTCGTGGCCGAGCGTTTTCCTGGGCCCGTCACCCTGTTCGACCTTGAGGACCCGGAGAGCCTCGCGCGGCTCGCCGGTGCGCTGATGGACGCCGCCTCGCCCTCGTACGTCTTCGCGAACGCCGGCGCACCCGCCTCCGCCTTCCTCGCGAGCCTCGGGCGCGCGAGCGAGCTCGCTCCCGCGTCGAGCGTGCCAGCGTCGCCGGCGGAGGTGCACGCTGCGTACCAGTGCGCGCAGCTCGCGGAGGCGGCCGCGCGCGACTTCCAGAAGGCGGCGGGTGCGCTGCGCAAGGCGAGTGACGCCGCGCTCCTCACCGACTTCGGCGAGCAGTGCACGGCGCTGATCGTGAGCGCTCTCGAGCGCTTCGACGCCGAGTCGACCTCCCTCACGGCTGCTGCCCCGGTGGGTGCCGCACGCACGGCGCTCTCGGAGCAGCTCAAGCGCGCGCTGTACAACCCGTTCCGCAAGCAGCTGCAGGCGCTCCAAAAGCAGACGCTCGCCAAGTTCCGCGCCAAAGTACAGGCGCAGAAGCCCGCGGCGAACATCGAGGTGACTCTCAAGACTCTCCTCTCTGAGGCAATGACGACCTTCGACGCGGCGGCGGCGACGCTCGTGCCGTCAGATACGCGCTGGTCGTACGAGCACGAGCGACGCTTGGTGCGCGAGGGTATGGACGAGCTTGCCAAGCTGCACGTGAACACGCTGCAGGTGCAGGGTCTCTACCTGTCCACCTCGGAGGCGAAGATGCCCATTGACTTCTCCGCCCACTGGCTGTTGCCGCATCCCTTTGGCCGCGACTCCCGCTACGATCCCGTCTCGGCGTCGGACGCGCCCGCCTTCAAGCCCACAGCTTCTCCCATGAAGCTCAAGGCAACTGATGGGTACAAGCCGCGCTCTGGCCTTCAGGACCCCTCAGCGATGGTGTTCTACGACAAGATGATGCAGTGAGACTCACTCAAAGTGTGCGGTGCATGCCTGCGGGGCACACGGGCGGTTGTAGCCATGCGCCAGGGAAATACGCAGGGTTGATGCGACCGAGGC